>Ga0302319_10003049_pt1 | contig 35471 bp, 28 predicted proteins | sample Bog_T0_2_FD_203319 | JGI IMG/M metagenome (GOLD analysis project Ga0302319, IMG submission 203319) | Peat permafrost microbial communities from Stordalen Mire near Abisko, Sweden - Bog_T0_2 | ecosystem: Environmental > Terrestrial > Soil > Wetlands > Peat | place: Sweden: Abisko, Stordalen Mire...
CTCGGACTGCGCGCCCTTCTCATCATTGATTCCAACCCCGAGGAGCAGCCGCCGGCAACGGTACGCAAGCACATGGACATGCTCCAGGCGCGGCAGCAAGCGGACCTGATCTATGTCCGCGCGCAGATGACGGCGTACAACCGGAAGCGGTTGATCGAACAAAAGGTTCCGTTTATTGTTCCAGGCAACCAGATGTACCTGCCCATGCTGGCAATTGATTTGCGCGAACATTTCCGCAGAATCCGAGAAGAGACTCCCACCTTTAGCCCATCCACGCAGGTTGTCGTCCTCCATGCGTTGCTCCGCGATGCAGGACATGTGCTGATCCCCGCCGAAATGGCTCCGCGGTTGGGATACTCGGCCATGACGATGACCCGCGCCTTTGACGAGTTGGAGACGGCGAACCTAGCTGAAGTCACGGTCCGCGGACGGGAGCGTTGCCTGCGTTTCGTTGGAGGCCGAAAAGAGATATGGGAGAAGGCTCTGCCCTTTCTCCGCAGCCCGGTGAGCAAGCGGCTTTTTATCCGCCGCGCCTCAGGCTTGGAAGGCGCTATGCGAGCTGGACTCACAGCATTGGCGCGATTCAGCATGCTAGCACCGCCAGAGTACACGACCTATGCGCTGAGCCGTGAGGATTGGAAAGCCCTTCGGCAACGGCACAAGACCATTGAGGTTCCAGCTCAAGACCCGGATGCCAGCGAGATTGAGGTCTGGTCGTATCCGCCGGCGCTCTTCGCCGAAGATGGTATCGTCGATAGGTTATCGCTCTATCTTTCCCTGAAGGAAGACCGTGACGAGCGCACCGAAACTGCGCTGGAAGAGATGATGGAGAAATTCAAATGGTGAAGGGGTTGGAGGTCTTCCGGGAGCACTTCCGGAATTTTGCCGATCGCTATGTGCTCATCGGCGGCACTGCGTGCGACATTGCCATGACCGGCGCCGGCCTCCCATTCAGGGCCACCAAGGACCTGGACATCGTTCTCCTTGTCGAGGCGTTGGATAGCGCCTTTGTCCGGGCATTCTGGGAGTTTGTGCGCACCGGCGGTTACGAGGTTCAAGAGAAGTCAACCGGCGAAAAGCAGTTCTATCGTTTCCAGAAGCCCGCGAACGCGGACTATCCTTTCATGCTGGAATTGTTCTCACGTCAGCCCGATGTTTTGCAGGTTGCCGAGGGCAGTCATCTCACGCCGCTACCGGTTGAGGAGGATGCGTCCAGTCTTTCGGCGATTCTTCTCGATAACGACTACTACAATTTCATCCGCGCGGGTCGGCAGGAGATCGACGGGCTCCCCTGGGTGGGTGCCGCGCAACTCGTTGCTCTGAAGGCCCGGGCATGGCTTGATCTCGCAGCGCGCGCAGAGCGCGGTGAACAGATCGACAGCAAGACAATCAAGAAACACAAAAACGATGTCTTCAGACTTTACCAGATCCTCGATCCAGCCATTGATCCTATGGCTCCGGAGGCCGTCAAGAGGGATATTGGCGACTTCATCGCCCGAATGCGCGCCGAGGAAATTGACCTCAAATCCCTCGGCCTGCGTACCGGTACACGCGACGATGTTCTGACAGAAATCGCCCGCGTCTATCGTCTCGCTGAGAGTGAATAATTACCGGCCTCCGTTTTTGTCGACGCAACCTGATAGCTGTGAGAGTGCTGACAGGGCAGTGATGACGGACCGACTGCCCTTGGATTGTTGGCATCTTTCTGCGTCTTGACCATGACTGTTGGCAATCAGCAACCCCATCCCTTCACTCCCTAGGTCGTTCACCGCAGATTCAGGATGCAGAAGAGGCTGAGAGGTGCTAAAACAATGGTCTATGACCAATTCGAGCACCATGCTGACACCTCGGGAAGCTGCCCGCTTGATCGGCATCAGCTATCCCACCATCAAGCAATGGATCCTGGCCGGCAAGCTGAAGACTAGCCGGACTCCGGGCGGACACCACAGAGTTTCCGAGGCGTCTCTGAAACCCTTTCTTGCCGGCGATAAGCAGAAGCCGGCCGCCGAGTCTCGCGAGCGGTACCGCCGGGTCAGTGGCCGTAACCAGCTTGCCGGCAAAGTCATAAGCGTTCGCATTGAAGGTTTGCTTGCCGAAGTTGTGCTCGCCATCGGCGACGTCCATATGACTGCCATCATTACATCCAACGCTGTACGCGAGCTCCAATTGAAGAAGGGAGACACCGCGGCCGCTCTCGTCAAATCGACCGATGTGATGATCGAGCGCCTCGACGATCTCTCTTAGCCGTTTCAAGTTGTTGTCATTACAAAAGCCAAGATTTCCGCAAGCTCACCTTTGCCCAAATCCGAACTGATTGACCATACGATTGGAGTCGTCTAAAGTCGTATACATCGGTTCGAGGCGTTTTTCCCCGATCCGGCAAGACCCCGTCCACTCAGACCCATTGAGAGTTCTGAAGCCAGCCCGTAGGGGAAGGCCATTCTGCATTCTTGGAGAGCCTCGTCATGAAGCATCGCAATGTGCTCTGGTTCGTTTTGCCGCTTGCGCTGGCAGGCGGTACGGTTTTGTCGGCGCAGATCGCAGGAGAGCTGACCGGCCGCATCCTTGATTCATCGGGCGCCGGAGTCCCGGGCGCGCATATCGAGCTGACCAAGTCCTCGACGGATTTGCAACAGGCAACGGTCGCCACCAATTCGGGCGACTATGTCTTTATCAATCTCACACCGGGCACCTACCGCATCGATGTAACGGCAACGGGCTTCAGTCGCCTCTCGCACACCGGGATCACCGTAATTACCGGCGAAACCGTTACCGCTGACCTTCGCCTCACCGTCGGAGATGATCAGCAAACCATCAAAGTGGACGGAGATGAACCACTACTGCAGACCGCGACGAGCAACATTGAAACCAACATCTCCGGGCCACTGATTGCGGCGATGCCACTGAATTCGAGGAATTTTGTTCAGTTGGCCACACTGGCACCCGGGGTCGAACTGCCGCCCGGCACAGTGCTTCCGCGCATCAATGGCGGCCGGCCCCGCACCAACGAATATCTCTTCGACGGCATCTCCGCGCTGCAGCCTGAACCGGGACAGGTAGCCTTCTTCCCGATTCTCGACGACATCCAGGAGTTCACTGTGGAATCCAACAATGTCCCGGCTGAGTTTGGCCGTTTCAACGGCGGCGTGGTCAATGTATCCACACGCTCAGGCTCAAACGCGCTTCACGGCAGCCTTTATGAGTTCTTCCGCAACGAAGACCTGAATGCCCGCAACTATTTTTCCACCACGGGACGAAAGCCGGAGTACCGCCGCAATCTTTACGGTGCAACCATTGGTGGTCCAATCTTCCATAACCGCCTTTTCTTTTTTGCAGACTATCAGGGGATCAAGCAGTTAATCGGCGTGACCCGCATATCCACCATCCCCACTTTGAGCGAAAGACAGGGCATCTTTACCGGAATATCGGAGATTTTTGACCCGGCGACTACAACTGTAGTTGCCGGCAAATTCGTGCGACAGGAGTTTCCGCAAGACGTAATCAATACGCCGCTGGACCCAGCCGCAAAGGCCTTGCTGGCGCGTTTTCCCACGCCCACCAATTTCACGGCCGCCGCAAATAACTACACCCGAACGGCCAACGACGCCGACCATCAGAACCAGTTTGACACGCGGGTTGACGGCGCATTCAGGAGTCGGGACAGGGCCTTCGGTCGCTATTCGTTTTTCAAGGAAGTGGAGCAGCCGGTGACTCCACTTCCCGATGGCAGCGGAGTCATCAGCGGCTCGGTGATTGGAACAGGCGGTGTTCCAGGCCTCTCCAACGTGCTTGGCCAGCAAGCCGTCTTCAATGAAACCCACACCTTTTCTCCGCGTATGCTGAACGATTTCCGGCTCGGATACACGCGCCGCGGCAATGGCATCGCAGGGACCATTCTGGGCGACACCGCATCGGCTGCGCTCGGCATACCAGGCATCCCCGCCAATGCGGCTTTCAACAATGCGTTGCCGCTCTTCACATTTACCGGCTTTCAGCAACTCGGCCCTTCAGCAAGCACCTTCTCCCAGTACCAGACCGCTGTTTGGCAAGCCGTCGATACGGCAGTCTTCACCAGGGGCCGTCATGCATTCAAGGCGGGCATCGACCTCCGCTGGTATCAGCTGAATGCTGTGGCGCCGCCGAATCCAACCGGCTCCTTCGCGTTTACTACAACGGGCACGAATCAGCAGGGGCTTGTAATCTCAGCCCCAGACAAGCGTACCAACGGCAATGCGATCGCGAGTTTTCTGCTTGGCCAGGTGGACACGTTCCAGATCGATCTGCAGGAAAGCAAGATCCGCCCGCGCGACTTTATCGAAGAGTATTTTGTGCAGGACGATTGGAAGCTTTCCAGCCGCCTCACCGCCAACATCGGCGCCCGTTGGAGTCTTCATTTCCCATCGACCGAGAAAACCAACCAAGGCGCTGTCTTCAATCTTCAAACGCAGCAGTTGGACTACCTTGGTCAGAATGGCAATTCACGCAGCGCTCGCGAACTACATTATGCCAATGTCGCACCGCGGGTCGGCTTTTCTTACCAGCTCACTCAGAAGATGGTCGTTCGTTCCGGTTTCGGCATCGTTTTCATCGATCAATCGGGCATCACCACACCGTTCACCACGCCGCAATTCCCGTTTATTCAGAACGTGCAACAGAAGACGCAGGACAGCGTGAATTCCGCATTTACGCTCTCCACCGGCCCCTCCGTGGCCCCCATTCCCCTAACCGCCAACGCAGGACTTGGTCAGAGTGTCTACACGGCCAAGCGGACCGCGGGCTCAGGATATGCGCAGCAGTGGAACCTCGCCGTGCAGCGGGAGATCACTAACAACCTGTCCATCGAGTTCGCCTACGTTGGGTCGCGCATCATCCACGTGGGTATCCCAGACTCGAATCTCAACCAGTTGACCGCGGCTCAGCTTGCCCAGGGAGCGCCACTGCTGACCAAGGTTCCAAACCCCTACTACGGGCAACTGCCGGCATCCAGCTCAATCGGTGGAAAAACAGTCACTCAGGCGCAGCTTCTCAAGCCCTACCCTCGCTTCCTCAACGTAGCGACCTACCGAAACAACACCGGCACCACGAACTATAACGCCGCCGAGGCAAAGGTCGAGCAGCGCTTCGCCCACGGCTTCTCTTTCCTCTTTGCTTACACCCATTCCAAACTCATTGACGACGCGTCGTCGGTATTCTCAACCACGGTTCTGTCATCGCCGAATTCAAGTAGTCTCATTGCCGCCGACACGTTTCACCCCCGCCTTGAACGCGACTCTTCGAGCGGCGACATGCCCAACGTTACTTCGTTCAGCGCCATCTATGACCTTCCAGCCGGTCGTGGTCACCGGTTCGCATCTTCCGGTCTGGCCAGTTCGGTGTTGGGCGGGTGGGCTCTCAACGGCATTTTGTCTCTGCAATCGGGAATGCCCGTAACCATCACCCAGGCCACTAATAACAACGCCTTCGCGGGTTTCGCTTTGCAGCGGCCGAACCTGGTTGGAAAGCCAAATCTGCCGCCGGACCAGCGCACCCCTGGGCAATACTTCAACACCGCGGCTTTTGCGACCGCCCCGCAGTTCACAATCGGCTCCGCTTCCCGCAACCCGGCGCGCGGTCCGGCATATCGTGACATTGACTTTGCGCTTGTCAAACACACCAGCCTCCCCGGCGAAACAGATGTCGACTTCAGGGCAGAAATATTCAACCTGATGAATACGCCGGAATTCTCGCAGCCAAACGGAAGCTTTGGCTCGGCTGCCTTTGGCAGCATCACCAGCACGGTGACCGATCCCCGCGTGGTGCAATTCGCAATTCGATTCAGAAGGTAGTTTGACCAGGTGAACAGAGACCCAGTACCCAATCCTTTGCGGACCCTAAGGAAGGGCGACAACCGGCCCCGACCAGGCTGTGTCAGCACTCTGATCCGGAGTCATCCGAAATCGCCGATGAATTCAATGATTGCCTCAGACAAAGAGATATGAAGCTCAGATTAGATGACCGTCTAGTCGTATGCCATTCTTCTGTTTCGGACGCTTGCTTTCTGGAATGCGACGAGATACTCGATTGAAAATCGACTAATAGGTTCCGCCGACTGATCGATGCGTTTCGAGAGGAGGACGCGCACGTTGACCTGCCTTTCTCGGGCAAGGCGAATTCCAGCTATCATGCAGACGCCAAGGCATACCATTCAGCGGTTCATGCGGGGTATATTCGCGTCCGGGTCGAACGCTACCGGCCTCCAGCGCGATATTAACGCAAAACAAACTGGTCGGCTGGTAAGCCCCCTCGTGAGCGAATTTTAAAGTGAGCACAGCTGCACTGACCAACCGACCGGAAAATATGGGAATGCTCGGTTAAGAAGATGGAGGCACCGACGGTTCGATTGCCTTTGCTGAAGAGTTATTCCGACCGGGTGGCTGGATGGCTTGATCGCTCAGTTCCTCAAGGACACTATTTCCAGCTTGTCTCCGCGCTTGAGGTTCACGTCGCCGCCGTTGGAGAAGAAGGCTAGCGTGATGCACGAAATAGGAATCGCGTACCACGACTTGAACACGGCTCCCGACAGCCCGTCGGTCAGGTCTTTTGCGCCAATTCCAACGCCGCCTGCCATTAACATGCTGGCAATTTGTTTGCCGCGCCCGGGCTGAATCTTTCCCTCGTCTGTCGTATTCTTCGAGCGCACCGTCACCGGCTGATCGAATTTGAGCATCATGTGGCCGCGCCGGAAAAACCGACGTGCCGGAGTCGTTATCAGAATGCCGGAATATGTTCCCGAAGGGCAAATGACTGAAAACGGCGTCCCAGTAGCCATCCAAGACGAGGCGTAGGTTTGCAGTGTGCAGGTTTCTGCAGTCGCAGCGCTGGATATCAGCAGAATCGACAAAGCGAAGAGTCTTTTCATCTACGCCTCCTTAATAAACCTCGCATTCGCGGAATTGACGCACTGCCGAAGTGGGAACGATTGAAGCCCAATTATATTTGAGTGTCCTCCAACATGCGGTGAGGCGTTGCGAGGGCGGGGGGTGATTTGCTGCGGGAATCATGCAGGAAACAAATCAGAAAGGCCGTGGGGGGCGGGTAATAGAGAGTGAAGCGGCCTCTGCACAGCCCTCAAGTGCCTTGGTTGACTTGGACTATGCCGCGGGCATCGTTGGCCGGTATGAGCGGTATCTATCAGCCAAGCATCCTCTTTTCCTTGCAGCTGGGATTGTCCGAGTGGCCGACCTTGTCCACTATTCTCGGGGCGGAAACTTGTAGAGTTTTCGCTGCAAAGACCGGCGATGCAGGCCGAGCAGCTTTGCAGTCTGGGAGACGTTGCCGCCGCAATCCGTGAGGACTCGTTGGATGTGTTCCCATTCCACCCGCGCCAATGTGGGAACCGTTGCCGGTGGTCTGGGATCGGCTTGTCCGTGTTGCTTCAAAGCCTGATAAGCTGCCAGGATTTGGTCAGCGTCCACCGGCTTGCTTAAATAATGATCGGCACCGCAGCGCACCGCCTCCAGCGCCGTGGCGATGCTGCCATAACCGGTAAGCATGATGATCGAAATGGTCGCATCGAATGCGCGGATGCTGCTGACGACATCGAGCCCGCTCTCGCCTTCCATCTTCAAATCGACGATGGCCAGATCGGGTGCAGTTTCGCGAGCCAGCGCAAGGCCTTCCACTCCTCCCGGCGCAGAGTAGGCTTCCCAACCGCGAAGCTCAAGTGCTCGGCAGAGTCGCTTGCGAAAGACCTCATCGTCGTCAACGATGAGCGCCGCGGGTTTTTCATTCTCGGTCATGGGTGATGAGTGGCAACTCCAGCACAGCCTTTGTGCCGGCGTCGACCTCCGACTCGAAGGCCAGATTCCCTTTCAGATTTTCCGCAAAGACACGTACCAGAAACGTTCCCAGCCCCATGCCTCGTCCGGGTCCTTTGGTAGTGAAGAAGGGCTCAGAGAGCCGATTCAAAACATTTGGCGTCATTCCGGCGCCGGCATCCCGCACCGTGAAGCGAAGGAGTCCAGCGGCGGAGTCCGCGCGCAAATCGACCACCTGGCCGCTGCAGCTGGCATCGACGGCATTCCTGACAAGCGCAGTGAGGACTTGGCGGGTAGCATCAATCGGTAGGAAGGCTTCCAACTCTTCGTCCACATTGGCGCGGATAGCTACCCCTCCGGAGTCCTGAAAGATACTTGTCACTTGTTGAAGCAGCTCGCCGATCCGAACCGGAGTCGGACTTTCGCCCATGGGTTCCGCTCCTCTGACGCTCATTTGGCGCAGGATTCGGCTGCAACGTTCTACTTCATTCCTAATCAGTCGCGCATCTTCGGCGACATTCTTGTCGCCCCCGGCGCGCGTGGCGTAAGCTTCAAGCTCTTTTGAAGCGATTGCGATCGTGGCCAATGGCGTGCCCAATTCATGCGCCGCGCCGGCAGCGAGACTGACGATGGAGGCCAGCCTCTCCTGGCGGCTGACCTGGTTCTGCAGACGGAGCACTTCCTGTTCGCGGCTGCGCAATGCCTCCGATACTTTGCCAATGGAAACTGTGATGAGCAACGCCGCGGCCATGAAAGCTATCCACATTCCGATGAGGTGGGTGGAAAAGCCGGGACCGGCATGATGTGACTCGAAAATTCCCACGCGAATGTGAAACGGAAAGAGGAATCCGAAACCCAGCACGGAGAGCAGGCCCAGCACCCAGGTCCATGCCTTGCTGAGAACCACGGCTGACAGGGTGATCTGAACCAGGAAGAGAAGGCTGAATGGATTCGATGGCCCACCGGACAGTGCAAGTAGCGCGGTCAGGCAGAAGATGTCGAGTGCCAACGTTGCACCCAGCGCCGGCCGGTCCCCCAACGGTACGGCAAGCTTGCGAAGCAGCAGGTTGGACACGAGCGTAACCGCCAAGGGAAAAGCGAGCCACTCGATCGCGAGCGGAACTTGAAACACAAACACTGCGGCTAGAATCAACGCTGTTTCCCCAGCCAGCATTCCATAACGAAGGGTGACGATCCACGGCAAGGCGAGGCTCGGTGCAACGTCCGCCGACGGGCGCAGATCGAGCCCGGAAATATCCTGACGTTCAGCTAGGGAAATTCGCATCGTTCGTCGCCTAATGGTTACGTTCCGAGTATGCCATGCCGGGACCAATTTTAGTCTGCGGCAATTTGCCGCAGTGCCCAGTGTGAGGTATGGGCAAAAGACGCCTTTCTTTCGTTCGACGGAGAGCAATTGATCCCAGAAGCCTCGATTCTATTGTGGTTTTGTAGTGTCCTCACAACGTGCTTTAACCAACAGAGCGAATCTCCAACCATTAGGTAAGGTGCCGATGCAGGCAAAATAGTGTTCCGCTCGGGGACTGCGTCAATTTACCGCATCGACTCTTCTCAGACTCTGCGGGAGACTTTACTTGACAAGTGGAAAACCTGGGAGGGAATGATGGCGACGGCGACAATTGGAGCGAGTACCGAGAACAGGATCGAGCGGAGTCCCATTCCATATCGCCAGTTAACCAGCCAGCAACAGTCGGCGATTCGCTTTGAAGCGGCAATAGGCAACCAGATTCGCCGCGACTATCCGCAACTCGCGGAAGAATATCGTATGGGACTTACCGCTCCGAGGCTGGTTGACCAGTACGAACTCGATGTCCGCTACGGTGTGAGCCGTAGAGCTGCTGTCGCTGCCGTACGGAATGCCATTCGCGGATACGATGGCTATTTTCATCATTCCTACGAGGGACTTATTTCCGACCACTCTGAGCGAACCAACCTGGCTCTGGCGCACAACCGGCAGACCGGGATTGAAGCATTCCAACATAGGGAAGGCATCCACGCTCTGACCAGCGCAGAGAAAGCCGAAGTGGGGCGCAAGGGCGGCCTGATTCGCGGCCCGCTTAGCTACCGGCTTCGGATTGGGTGCCATGCTCTGCCGCCTGAGGTGCTGCGCGAGCACTGCCGCAGGATTGCGCCACTGGGAGGCAAAACGGGTGGTGTGGCTTCCGCCCTAGCCAAGGGACTTGTTCTGTATGTCCCCGGTACCGAGGTGCGATGCTCGGAGTTGGAGTTCGCCTTCCGCCTTGGAATGAACCCGCAGTACCTGGGACCGGTTCGCGCGAATTTCAATAAAATTGCTGTGATGGTCAACGAAGTCTTTTATAACGGCGAACCGCAGTACACGCGAACGACATTGAAAATCGCATTGCAACGCTACCGCAGACAGGCTCGGTCAGGTAGTCAGCACGGGACTGACCCTAAGATGTCATTTGCTCAAAACCTGGCCTCGGACCCGGCTTATCAAATCGCTCCGCGAATCAAGATGGAACTGATCGCCCAAAGAGTGAATACGGAGTATCACGGCGGGCAGTCAGTGCGAAATGCAATCAGCATTCGCGCCGCCATTCAACGCTACCGGCGGCAACTGGCTGAAGTCCACGATGGCGCTTCCTTGGACTAGCTCGAGACGCAACCGTTGAACGCAGTCAAATGACCGCGCCCTGTGCGCGGTCATTTGAGCAAGGTGAGCCTCCCCAAGTCATCGCGGATCACACATCCGCGCGACCGCATGCTCCGACGTGCCCGAAAAGGCAATGTGCGAGCCGGTGTTGAAGCATCAACAGACAGTCCGAAGGCCTAACAACTGAAATCAGGATGTGTGTGCTGTTGACTCGCTTCACTTATGAGGATGTACGAGACGAACAGTGTGCGCGGTCTCTTTGCCATCCATCTTCATTGCGTGAATAACAACGCGGTCTCCAACCAGGAGGTCGGTCTGCTTGCCGACTGTCCCGTTGGCCTCATAGGTTGTGAAGGGAGCCAGAACGACTTCGGTGTTCTTTCCGTCCTTTTCGACCGTCACGACGTTGCCGACGATCTTGGTTACGGTGCCCATAACATGGTCCATGTCGCCGTGGGCAAAGGCGGGTCCACTAAGGGTGAGAAGAGCGATCGCTAGGATGCTGATGATGCGTTTCATTTTGTTAATCCTTTCGGTTGAGTTGAGATTCCTTGGAGGAATTGATCTTCCTCCTGTTGCTCCCGAAGCTCACTGGGAGTGATTGGGTTTGCCTGTTGCATGGCTCGCGCTTCTTCCGGTGTGAGCGAGGGCAGGTGACGAACGAACTGAACCAGCTGCCAGGTCTCCAGGTCGTGCTCACCCGGCGTTCCAAAGGCGGGCATCCCGCTCATGCGAACGCCATTTTGAATGATCGAATACAACTCTCCGTCTGATTTGCTCTGGGTGGATTCAAGACGCAGATCGGGAGGTGGAGGATTTAGGCCATCTCCGTACATCGTGTGGCCGCTGCCGTTGTTGGCATGGCAACTGGCACAGTGATCGGCAAAGTGATCACGAGCCGCCGCAATCACTTCGGCTGACAAGGAAACAGGGTTGATGAGACGACCTTGGTGCGCCGAGACCGAGCTACGCAATGCGAATCGGGCCAGCGCAGTCTCGAAAGCACCGTCCTTCTGCCGGGCAGAGAATCCATCTCGCAGGCACATCCCGGCCACGGTGAGAACTAGTGCAACAGCGGCCAGAATCCCGGCAAGAAAACTCCAAAGAGAAAACCTCCACCTACTCGACAAATGCCCTCCTTGTTGCAGGAGCGGTTGAATTCAGGTGCGATCGGGAACAAAGTTAGAAGCATCTCGGGTTCCGCAGCCGCGGTGCTATCTAAGCAGATCGTGCGAACATTTAGGCTTCTTTGCAAGCACTTGGAGGCTCTGCAGCAGCGATCGATGCAATGGGCAGTTCTCCGTTTGCAGCGCGGAGAAGGCGCGGGCCGCACCATTTCCGAGCATCCGCAGGTGACTGTCATTTGGCGGCGAACTGTTCTGGGGAGGCATCGAAGATTTGTTTGTGCTCCTTCACACAGAAATAGTAGGTCTTCCCCTTGTAAGTCGACGGCAGGGATCGATCAATTTCCATGCCGCAGACTGCGCAGAGAGGATGATTCGCCGTCTGCTTGATGGGTCCAGCGAACTCAGAGTTGGAATTCGGGTTCAGCCAGCCTTGGCCCTGATATTCAAGCAGGGAGGCCGTCTGGCTTGCGACATCCCGGCCGAAGTAGCGCTCGACCACCCGAAAGGCCAGATCCATTCCAGAAGTGAGGCCGCCGGCGCTCGCCAAGTTGCCCGATTCCACAAAGCGGGCTCCACGCTGAACATGAATGTCCGGATACTGCATCGCAAGGTCGACGTAAGCGCCGTGATGTGTGGTGGCGGATTTGCCCGAGAGCAGACCGGTACTCGCAAGCACAAAGGCACCTGTGCAAACGGACATCGTAACATCCGTGTTCTTTGTCGCATTGCGAATCCAGGCTTTGGTGGCCTCGCTGGCAGGGCTTTGTGCGGGGATAACAATGACCTTGGGTGCGGGGGCATTGGCAATGGTATAGTTCGGCGTAATCTTCAATCCACCGCCCGCAGTGATGGGAGCAGCAGTCTCCGCCACCGTATAGAGACTGAAGGCATCAAGCTTCCGATCAGGCAAGTAGACTCTTTCGAAAACTTCCCATGGGCCGCAGAAATCAATAACGACAGCACCTTCTGAAATGAGGAACGCGACCGGAATGGAGGCGTTGGCCGGAGGGGTAAGTGGGTTGAGCGTGGTGCTTTCCCGGGCTGCATCGAGTGTTGCAGCGGCCGCGCCAGGAATTGAAAACGAGCCGGCGGCGGTCAAGCCTAGGGCTGCGGAACGCTTGAGGAGTTCTCTGCGATTCATTATGGTGACCTCTCCAATCGGTTTGCTTCGAGCTGTTTGTGTGTCAAAGATGATGCTTCAAGTGCCATCGATGCCTTGCGGCGGTTGATGTCGGACAAACTGTCTTGTCTCATGAGAAACGAGCTCTCAGCGTGACGTGGGTTGAGCGTGGTTGAACCAATCGATAATCATGCGATTGCGATCGTCGCGATTCAGCGGCAAGGGATGCCCGTCGCGATCGCAAATATGAAGGGCGTACACCTTGTTCTTTTCCTGAAGTGCTTCTGCCATGCGGAGAGCTTGAGTGACCGGGACCATTCTGTCAGTCCGGCTATGGAGGATGAGGACAGGCACGTTGATCTGGTCGGCCCAATAGACGGCCGAGCGCGCTCGATATTCTTCCTCGGCGCGATGCTCGTAGTCCGGCCAAATCTTGGCGAAGCCGTCGATGTATTCGTTCCCATTGACAATGCCCATCTCGGGCCTCGCGCTCACCCACGCTTTCACATCCGTGACACCGCCGATGACGGCGGCGGCTTCAACCGGGATGCCTCGCTTGATCGCAAGATAGGCCATGGTTCCGCCTCGCGACAGGCCGAGCATATAGATCCGCTCGGGGTCCACGAAGTCAAGCGACTTCAGAGCCGGCACGAGGTTTAGAACATCGTCGACTTCGACTTCGCCCCACTCATCCCGCTTTACTGTGGCGCCTTGGTAGCGGTAGTCGGACGCAATGACCACAAAGCCAGCCTTGGCGAACTGGAAAAGATCGGCGATGTCAAGGCACGATGTGTTCATACCCACGCACGGCAGGCCGTTGTCCATGAGGCTCCCCAGTTGACCGTTGCCTCCACGGTTGAAGATGATCACCGGCCACCTTTTAGCGCCCGGCACTTTTGGCCTGATAAGCACTCCACGCACCGAGAGTCCGTCACTGGCGTAGGTAATATCGAGAACGTCGAAGCCGGTTTGCGTCCGCGCCTCTTCGTAGACCGCACGTGGAAAGTAGCCCCGTCCGAAATCATCCAGGGATTCATAACTCGGCAGGGGCGCCCTGGGCTTCGTGCTCAGAATCTGTCCGTCCGGTTCCTGTGCGGCAACAGAGAATGCGGGCGTACCCACGAGTAACTGGAGGAACAAAAAGAACGAAGCCGCAAATACTGTCTTTCGCATCGTGTTCTCCTTACTCCTTGTTGAGGTGGATCTTCAACGTCACGTAGGCAGAAAGCGGCTGGTTCGGCATCACGACCGGGAAGCCGAAGTACTCGTAGGGATCGTAAGTGTGACGATCTGCCAGATTCACTGCTGAACCTTCGATTGTGTACCGGCGTCCGAAGTCGTAGGAGGCCTGCGCGTCGAGCGCAGCATAACCCGGCGTCGATACGGTGTTGGGCAAGGTGTCCTGGCGCGAACTGAATCCGGTAACGCCGGCCCCGAAGGACAGACCGTTTGCGGCACCGTTCTGCAAGCGATAGCGTGCTGCGACGCGCCCGCTGTTGCGCGGCACACGCGCAAGCACGTTGCCGATCGGGATGGCGTTATCCTCCGTCACTGTCGCTTCTGTGTAAGCGTAGTTGGCGAGGACTGAGAGAGCGCGGTTCGGTTCCCAGGTGAGATCGGCCTCCGCACCACGAGCGCGCTGTTGTCCGGTCTGCACCGAGTATAGGAAGTTCGTTGGGTCAGGGGTAGCGACGTTATCGCGAGTCTGATTGAAGATGGCGGCGGTGGCGGCAAGGTGTGCCTTGGAGAGGGCCAGCTTCAGGCCGCCTTCCACATTCTGCGATGTCTCCGGCTTCGGAGCCTGCTGGACCACGAGTCCAAAGGCGCCGCGGAACGCCGTAGCATATGCCGCGTACAGCGCTGCACCATTGGCCACTCTGAATGTGCCGCCAAAGCGGCCCGATGCATGGTTGTATGTCTTGTCGGTTGCCTGCTCCCGCTCGCGGAAGTCGAGCTTGGTGTAACGAACCGAACCGGTCAGGCTGAGCCGCCCGTAGGTGGCCTGGTCCTGCCCATAGACCGCTGTAGTCTGGTAGCGGTCGGTCTGAAACAGACTTGCTGGCGTCTCGGGTCCGAACGACAGGTCATACGTAGGATGCGAGAGGTCCTCTTCGCCTACTGGGATTCCGGAGAAGCCCATCTCTGAGTAGAAGTTGGTGTGGTCATAGCTCACGCCAGCCAGCAACTCATGCTTTCCGCCCAGACCGCGAAGGTTCGCCGCCAAGTTGGTATCGAAGGTGCCTTCTCTGACCGGATTTGAAGGCATATCCAACGTGTAAATGTTGTAGACGGGTGGAGGTGGGTCAGGATTGAGCCCCGGAAGAATGAAGCTGCCATGCTCGTTCGCCTGGCTGAAGTAGTAGCGCGCACTCGTGTTCCACCGCAGATTGTCCGTGAAGGTATGGTTGAGTTCCACCGTAGCCATGCGGCTGTCGAGCCTCGTATGCGGCTGTCCAACAGGCGCACCGGCAAACGCGTTGCGATCAATCTGTCCTGCCATTGCCTGCACCGCTGGAATACCCGAGTACTCCAGTTGATCGCGATGGTTGAACCGTCCCAGAACGAAGAGGTCAGTCTTCGGCCCTAGCTGGAATGACATGGCTGGCTGCAACGACCAGCGGTCTCCGCTGACCACATCGACCCAGCTGTCATTCCGCTGATACTCGCCAGCGAGACGCGCCGCGATCTTCGTGTTGAGCGGAATATTCAGATCGCCGTAGGGGTCGAGCGTTCCAAAGTTGCCGCCGCGCAACGCCACGTAGCCATTCAGTCTCGTCTCCGGGCGAACCGACACCACATCGATCAATCCTCCCAGAGGAGAACCAAGGCCGCCACCGTACATGGTGGAGTTCGGTCCTTTGACCACTTCGATCCGCTCCACTCCCACGAGGCTTGTCGGATCATTCGCTGTGGTCGTATTGCCGAACATGGCAAGACCGTCCGAATAAATCTCTGCAGGAAAGCCACGGACGATAGGCGAGAGAAACAGGATCTCTTCGGATTTGGTTGGAACTACTCCCGATACGTTCACAAGAGCGTCTCCCAACGTGCGGCGGTCCTGGTCCCGGATCAATGTGCGATTAAGCACCTCAACTGACTGAGGTACTTCGATCAACGGTGTATTGGTACGCGTGGCCGAACCGGAATCGGGTGCAGCGTAGCTACCGGGCGCTGCTGTGTTGACCTCGACCGTCTCAGTCGCGGTACCGACCTTCAACTTCGCGCCCAAGGTCAGCGACTGGTTAGCTTGTAGGATGACGTCGGACTCCTGAAAGGCCTCGAAGCCTCGCGCCATTATCTTCACCTTGTAATGCGCCGGGGCGAGTGACGGGAAGGCGTAGTTACCGGAGCCGTTCGTGGTGACGGTGGTCTGGCGGCCGGTGTCGAGCTGCGTGATGGTGACGGTCGCACCAGCAATCGCGGCGCCCGATGCGTCGAGCACCGTCCCCGAGACCGATCCATGCTGCTGGCCGAAAAGTGGGAGGGTTGAGAGAAGACAGAAAACCGCGAGCGCCGTCCATGCCGGTTTGCGTCCTCTCCTGTTTGAAACTGGTGGCTTCAGAGCGATTGACATTCCAAACCTGCCGCTCGCGGCTGTAAACAAAGTCCTCCAATGTCGATTCATAACTCCTCTTTTCTGATCCGCCTCGCGCGGATACGGTTGTTCGCGTCAACTTCAAAGGTCGTGGTATGGTCTAAGAACTGGGTAGGCTCCTCTTTCTCGATCGCCGTCTGATCGGTCTTCGTAGGTACTTCCGCGGAAGCATGATGTCCGAGAGTGGCCAAAGTGCATGCGGACAATAAAGTGTCTTGGGCAGTTACATTCGGTTCGTTCATTGCTCCTCCAATCCAGGACCATCAGAAGGATTTCCCTGGCTCTGGCCCCAATTCAAAGACCTAGCTTTCAGTCGTTGTTTCCGCATTCGGCTGCGCGAACAGCGGAAGCCCAGGGCTACGCGAAGCCTTGAGCTTTCGAGCGGCCCGCTTCTTCCACCAAATGAGGACGCCAGTTGTAGAGAGCGTGGCCACGAGCAGTCCAAAGGCGCTAATGAAAATGCGAAAAGAGAGGGAGTCACGGAGATCGGCGTAATGGATGCCCCAAAGCCATGTGCTGATGGTGTTGCCGAGGTGCTGCGTGCTCGGTAGCCCCAGCTCGCGCAGTTCTCCCGTGTTCCCATCGACGAAGATGCTCGTGTCCCATCCGTTTCCGCGGATATCCAAACTGGACCGCACGCCGTAGGTGTATAAGCCGTACTCCGGGATGTAGGCCAATCCGTAAGGCCGCGTCACTGTAAAGTGATGCAGCGCGGCCTGCTCGGCCATCAACCGCTCGCCGGCCTGCTGGGCCGCTCGCCAGCCTAGATGGGGATGTTCGACCGGGCTGGGCAGTGTAAACTTCGCAAAGATGTCGCCGTCGCTCTCGTAATCGAAGACGTTTTGCGTCACGCGCTCGTAGACGGGCCTCAGGCCCAGCATGACACTGGACCAGCCGAAGACAAACAGGAGTGGCCAAAGCCACAGCCCACCCGCGCGGTGCAGGTCGAAATTCACTCGCGTGCCACTTGCACCCCACTTCACCCGCCACGCCTGTTGCCAACGTTGCCAGAATGGGCCGCTGCCCCGCGGAAGGGTCAGCCAGAAAGCCACCAGGCAGTCGAAGGTCCACAACAGCGCGACACTCCCCACGATTGTCCAGCACACCTGACTTCGCGTTGCCAGCGAGGTATGCAGGTCATAGATGAAGGGCAGGAAGTTTACGCGCCCCTGCGCCAAGTCGCCCATGCGGTAGCGTCCCAGTTCGCGCCCCGAGTACGGGTCGAGAATCAAGTGATCGAAACTGGACTGGTTCGGCTTGCCTGTCGCCTGATTCACCCGCGGGGTCATTGACATCGTTGCCCGCTCCGGGTCCAACCAGAAGTAGCCCACGCGCGACTCAGGAGCCAGTTGTTCCGCACGCTCGGCCAGGGTTGCCAGGTCGAGCGGCTTCTGGCCAGGCTGCGCTTTGACATATAGTTCCGGATTTACGAGCCGGTCAAGCTTCGATCGGAATGCCAGGACTGAGCCGGTTAGCCCAACAAGGACCAGGAAACCGGCCATCGCCAGCCCGGTCCAGCGATGGAGCACCAGCATGGCGGTGCGAATGCGCTCTGTGTTTTTCATTGGCCTTTCCTCCTTTCTCGCGACCGCATTAGAAATCGATCCGCAATGACGGCAGAATGCTGAATGGCACACCCGGCATTGCCTGGCTCGGGTTCACCGTGGCGAAATACCTGCAATTGAACAGATTGTTGACATTGATTTGCGCGCTGATATGCGCCTTGCCGTACGTGTGTTCATACGCAGCCATCAGGTTGGCAATGGCGAATGACGGAATGCGGTCAGCAAGGTAGGAGACGCCGTCGGGCGATTCATAAGCCTGTTCGCCAGAGCGAGTCTGCGTGCCCGCGCCTAGTTGAAGGCCGCGAATCGGGCCGGACCGCGGCTCCCAGACGCCCCAAAGGCTGGCGATATTGTGTGGAACTCCGGGAAAGGGGAGGCCTTGCAGGCTGGGCGTGTTTGTGTCCTTTGTCGTAATCGCTTGAAGCGTGGAAAGGCCGGTGATGAGACGGAGGGAACGCGAGAGCTGACCGGAGAGATCGAGTTCCACTCCCTCAGTGCGCGCAGTGCCGATGGCCTCGGTATAGAGCGGGTTGTTCGGGTCAGCGGTGGGGACATTGTGCTTGATGATGCGGTAGGCCGCGATCGTTGCTGTCAACCGCCGATCGAGCCACTCGCTCTTGATGCCGAATTCGACCTGGTCGGCCGACTGCGGCGGGAGCGGCTTGCCGTCGGCAGTGTAGACGAAAAGGGCCGAGGCTCCGTAGTTCGAGGTGTAGGATCCGTAGAGGCTCACGTTCGTCTTCGGCTGCCACAGCAGCCCTGCGCGCGGTGTCACCGGCTTTTCATGCACATAGTTCGGCGAGTAGCTGTAAGGATCTGGCGTGGTGATATTTTCCATCTCCTTGGTCCAGTTCAGCCGCGCACCGGCGAGCACGAAGACGCGCCCCGGCAGTTCGGCAACATCTTGAATGTAGGTGCCGTATTCCCACGCGCCCTGCACGGCGAAGATGTCTCCGCTGGGATCGGCAGTGCCGAAGGGCTGGTCGTACACCGGCTGGTAGATGTTGATCGTGGCCGGCTGAAGGCTCGTGTTTCCGTACCACTCGCCGGTCTGCTTGAAGAAGTCGAAGCCGAGAAGAAAGGTGTTCTTTACCGCTCCGATGGCGAATTTGCCGGGCAGGTTGGCCTGGACCTGGTCGCTGCGGTGGCGGAACGAGCTCTCAATGAAGGCACCGCGCTGCAGGTTGCCGCTAGCGTCCACATCTCCGAGGTAGTACTCATCAACGGGCAGCGGCGCGTTGATCCGGGCAACTTTGTATTGCATCCTCAGCGACCACTGTTCGCCAAGGCGGATATTCAACGAAGGCTCGAGAGAGAACTGGTCGATGTTGGACTTGTTGGTACTGAGATCCATGTAGTTGCTGCTGCGCGGAACGTCCGCCGGCCTGCCGTTCGGCAGGAATGGGATGCCGTTGTCCAAGATGTTGGACCCGCGCTGGTAGGAACCAAGCAGTGTGAAGTCGAGATTGGGCGTGATTCGCCAGGAGGCAGATGGGAAGAAACTGAGTTCATTGGTGTGGATGAAATTGCGGAAGGAGCCCGCGTCAAATCCATCGAGCGCCATGCGAAAGAGGAGTTTGTCTTTGACAAGCGGGTGGTTCAGATCGGCGGTTGTGCGGAAGAAATGGTGATTTCCCACCTCCTGTCCCACGCTGGCAAACGGCCCGGCATGCGGATGCTTGGTGACGATTGCGACCAGCCCGCCGGGCTCGGCCTGTCCGTAAAGCACCGACGCCGGGCCCTTCACAACCTGGATCTGTTCCACATTGGCCATGTCCTGCGGAAAACCCGATGCGCTGTACTGGTCCAACTTCATGCCGTCCTGGTAAATCATGGAAGCTGCGTCAAATCCGCGAATGGAGAAGCTGTCCGATGTCCCGTACGCGTCGTTGGTCGGCGCCACGCCGCTGACGTTGGTGAGAACGTCGACGAGGTTGATGGTCTGTTGGTCGTCGATGATCTGCCGCCCGATTACCTGCACCGCCATGGGCGTTTCCATCAGCGGCATGTCGATCTTGGTTCCTGCACTTGCTACAGACACTGCATAGGAATCTTCACCAACAACGGTAACCGTCTGGCTTACAGCGCCCACCTTGAGGAGGACCTTCAGCGTGATCGGCGCTCCGCCTAGAGAGACTGAAACTTTAGTTCTTGAGGGCTGGAATCCAGACCCTTGAGCCGTTAATACGTAACTTCCAGGGGGGACGCTCTTGATCACAAAGTGACCCTCCTTGTCCGTCACAACAGTGGCGAGGACTGTACTGCCGGAATCGGTCAGAGTGACTTCAGCGCCGGCGACTGCGGCGCCGGTCGAGTCTTCAACCTGCCCGCTGAGTGACGAAAATGGCGCTGCTTGTTGTGCCCTTGCTCCTACAGACTCGAATTCAATGGCAGAAAATGCAATTGACACGAATGCCATCCAAAGCACAGTCCTGTTCCACATCGGAGTTGTCCTTCCCTTTCTTCTTTGCGTTCGGAGTTGAAGGCTGGCGTCAGTTCTGAACTGGCGTTCTTCCCCTAATTCGCCTGACTTTTTGTTCCTCTGCGTGAGGTCCCGTGGCTTCTCTCTCACGACAGCACCAGCTCTCTCGCCTCACATCCAATTTGGGCACTCGGCGTATGACCTATGCGTTCGGCATACGCCGTCTGAATTGCATCAAGATGATCGGCAATCATCATTTCGGACATTCCCATTCCGATGAGTCTGCCGAGCGATTCCATCGCGCAGCGATTGCATCCCTCGATGCTTCCAACAGAAACGTACCGATGAGGTGGACCGTCAGTGCGATGTTGGGTTGCCACGATCAGAAGAGTTTCAATCCCTTCCAGGTGCGCCGCTCTTCTCAACTCCGCGACCACATTGTTCAGCTTGTCAGCTTGTGTTGTTCCCGTTTTCATTGGTCTTCTCCTCGCACTGCAGGGCTCTTGTAGTTTTGGCGCAGTGCTCTCCCGCCCGCGCCGCATTGTGTCGAGATGCGGCATCGATTCCAAATGCGACATAGCGCATGAAAACCGCACTGACAATGCCTGAGGGTCTACATAACGATGTCGCGATTCATGGATTGGGCATCAGCAGTTAACTCGGCGCGCGGAACGAAATGGTATGCCGGCGCGCCCTCGATGCAGTTCTCCTACCGGAGTGAAACTGCCGCCGTGCCTCCAATGGATCTGAAGGCATCCCGTGGGCCTGTCAAATTGCTGAGTAGTTGAGCCTGAATTTAGGCACAGGGGAGAGAACTGGGAGGACCGCGCTTCTGGCGGCTACGATCGAGTGACAATCGGTATACTGCTCGAACCTGAGGTTGGATCGCGGGGTGACTTAGTACCCGCGCAAAGAAGGTTGCCGAGGGCGCAAGGCCTGCGTGCAAGCGCACAACAGGCGCTGTCGTGGAATGAGGATAGAAAGGGCACTGCTGCGGGACTCGGCTCACCTGGCGCGTTCCCGAAGCCAATTCCTGTGTCCTTTGGCCCATCATTAAGCAGTGATGGTTGCCATGGCGCCGGCAGCATGCGGGAAGGCCAGCTTCCGGATCAGTAGAAGATGCCTGAACCAAAGGTGCGGCGTAGAAGCAGCAGATAAGGACAAGCATCAGTACCGCTAGGAATCTCTGGAACCGTGCCTGCTTTTCGAAAGCGTTTGATCTCTCGCGCGAGGGAATGGAGCGCACCGAATGCGTAGAGAAAGGCGGTCGAACTTTCTTGACTCGCATTTGCATTGGATACTTCTTCCCGATCACGTGTGAAATCCAGAGTTTGGAGCGACTATCCTGCGCCTAAGGGAGCGCCAAAGGAGATTGTTCTGATTGCCGTGTAGCCAACAATCTCTCCGAACCCGGGCAGCAGAAAGCCTCGTTCAACGCAATATGACACAGATGCTACATCAGCTTGATTGCACTAGCGCAAACAAAACAGTGGACATATTGTCGCACCCGAGCAGCTAGAGAAGAAGAGAATACAGAGGATCAAGGTTCGAGAAGGATGCTCCCGCACGACTCAGCGAGAAGTCAATAGGACCTGCCGGGGGAAGAAAAGAAGACACAACTCCAAGAAGTCCGGAGTTCACCGGACTGACGGCCGCCAAATCATGATCGAGACCTGGGGATCAGGCTACTTTGCCGCACTCGATTGCGCAGGCAGCGCAGGCATCGCCGCAGCTCTTGCATACTGGATGCTGCGAGTGCTTACGACACTCAGCCTCGCAACTCTTGCAGACTTCTGCCGCGACTTTGGCGTAGCTCGCCAAGTGAGCCGAGTCTTGCGCAGCCAGTGCACGGAGCCCACTGCAAACAACCTCGACCTCTCTGGAACTTGCAGCACACGCGGCCAGCGTCTTATCGCCGCCGGCCAGCATCTCCACGCAATGGCCAACGCAAATATCGGCCGCGCTTGAACAATTGCTCGCTGCGTCAATCAGAGCTTGATGTTTGGCGCCGCCCATGTGGTGGTGAGGCATTTCCTGACTGATCCCCGGCAGCGCACTGGCTGAAACCGCTGCCGCTCCAATTGCAAACAACATTCCACGACGGTCCATGATTCTCTCCCGGCACCTCGCGGTAATTGTACGCCGGTGCGGCAAATTGTCGCACCGGCGTGCCCTGAGGGCTCGCCAGCCGTGAGGACCCCGTCAGCTATGGCATACTTCGACAGGGAGAACTCAAGAGATCAAATCCCCCAGTCCACACAAGCTCATCTTGAGTGGGGAATGGCCGTAGGCCGTGATCAAGGTCACGTTCCTTAGTTTTATTCCGGGTTAGATTCTGTCCAGACTCTATGCGCCGCGCGATAGCACATTCGCTGTTGGTTACCTTCAGCTTGCTGCTGATCGCGCCGTTGTTCGCCCCGGATGCCGAGGCAAACCTTCCAGCGTGTTGCCGAAGGGCTGGCAAGCATCACTGCATGATGCGCAGCGTGGAAACCTCCGGCAGCAAAGAAGCGGGCTTTACCTCAGTCCATGAGAAATGTCCCTGCCTGCCGGAAAGTACAGGAGCCGTCCATTCTGTAAAGTACATCCCCGAAGCGGGGCAGCGGTTCTACGCCGAGGTCCTCTTTCATCCGGGCTATGTGCCTCATACCTCGGCCCGTTCCAGGATGTCGTTTCTCCGCAGCCACCAGAGGCGCGGCCCTCCCTCGCCTCTCGCCTGACAACCTGTAGTGCTCCGCGGACGGAACTGACGTTGCCAATTCCTTCCTGACACTCCACGTTTTCTTGAAGCAACAGGAGAGTCCTATGAAAACCAAGTTCGTTCTGGCGTTATTGCCAGCTGCCTGCCTATGTTGGTTGGCGACGTCGATCCATGCAGAAAATAGCCTCGCTTCAGCCGCTTCTGCCCAGTTTTCATCGGCGTTGAGCCAGCCTGAGCCCAATAGCGCCCATGGAATCGGGCGCATTGTGGGCGTGTTGAAGGACCCTTCTGGAGCGGTGGTCTCCGGAGCCAAAATTGAAGTCAAGAGCACTGTCTCGGGGTTCCATCGATCCATCATGACCAACGGCGAAGGCCGCTTTGCCTTCGAAGATATTCCCGCTGGAAGCTATCAGGTTACCGTCACTGCCAACGGTTTTGAAATTTCAGTTCTCCATGACCTGGCAGTGACCGTTGGCAACGAAACGGCCGCCAATGTCGTGTTGAAGATCGCCCCGGCGAAGGCATCTGTCGAAGTCAGCGGAACCCCAAGCGTAACTACTTCTACTAATCTGCTCAAGGTGGATGACAGCGATCAGGCGCGAAGCCGCAACGCCGCCGAGTTGATTGGCGAGACGCCCGGCGTCAGCCTACGCGATAATGGACAGCTCGCGTCGGTTCCGCTGCTGCACGGACTGGGAGATGAGCGCGCCAAGTTCGTGGTCAACGGCATGACTGTTTCCTCCGCGTGCGCCAATCACATGAATCCGCCGCTTTCTTATGTGGCTCCGTCCTCTGCTTCGGAAATGACTGTCATGGCGGGAATAACTCCGGTGAGCATGGGCGGCGACAGCATCGGGGGAACGATCGCCGTGGATTCCCGGCGGCCCGTCTTCGCCAGTGGGAGCGAACAGTTACACCAGGAAAGCGCATTCACGGGCTTCTATCGCAGCAACGGCCAAAACTATGGCGGTTCGCTGACGGAGTGGGTCTCGGGCCGCAACCTGGCCATGGGCTACGCGGGATCTTGGACCACGAACGACGACTACACCGATGGCAGCGGCCACAAGGTTACTTCAACCTACGCGCAGAGCACCGACCACGCTGTAACCCTGGCTGCCCAAGGGACCAGAGACATCTTAACTATCGAGGCCGGTTTGCATCATACCCCGTACCAAGGCTTCCCGAACGCCCAGATGGACATGGTACGCAACTATGCCGAGTCGCTCAATCTGCATTACCACAGAAGCTTTGAGGGCGGAGGACTCGACGCGCATGTTTTTTGGCAAGGCACTTGGCACTCGATGAACATTGGGCATGACAAGTCCACTTTTCCCATGCCCATGTGGATGCCGATGAACACGCACGGAAGAGACCTGGGCTATGCCGTCAAGTTTGAGGCTCAACTTGCAGACCGGCACACGCTACGGGTAGGTAACGAACTGCATCGGTTTGTCCTCGACGATCGCTGGCCCGCGGTTCCGGGCACGGCGCCCATGATGGGACCCGATACCTTCGTCAACATCAACAACGGCCACAGACTGCGCCTAGGAACCTTTGTCGAGATTGCCAGCAAGTGGAATCCGCATTGGAGCACTCTGTTCGGGTTGCGCAACGATACAGTCCGCTCAAACGCCGGCTCGGTACAGGGTTACTCCGACATGATGTACGGTGCCGATGCAGCCGCCTTCAATGCGCTGAACCGCGCCAAGACTGACGTGAACTTCGATGCGACTGGATCAGTGCGATTTGAACCGAACACATCCAGCACATACGAGTTTGGCTACGCGCGCAAAACGCGGTCGCCCAACCTCTACGAGCGCTACGCATGGTCAACCAACATGATGGCCAGCGGCATGATCGGCTGGTTCGGCGACGGTAACTACTATGTGGGCAACGTGGGCCTCAAGCCGGAAATTGCCAATACCGTGAGCGGCACGGCAAGCTGGCGCGGCGGGACGAGCATGCTGTGGGTCATCAAACTCACTCCGTACCTGACTTATATCCAGGACTACGTGGACGTGGACACGTTGATGACCACGATGTATGGGATGAGCACTTTTGCCCAACTGCAATTTGCCAACCACAATGCACGGATCTATGGAACCGATCTCTCCGGCAGCGGTGTGTTCTGGAACAGCCTCACCTTTGGACAGGGAAAAATCAGTGCTGTAGCAGGTTGGCTGCATGGAGAGAGGACCGACACTTCAACCGGCCTTTACCAGATGATGCCGCTTAACCTGCGAATTGCGTTCGACGAGGAACTCAAAGGATTCAAAGCCGGCCTCGGCATCCAGACGGTGGACCGGAAGTCGAGCGTCGATCCTCACCGCTTTGAACCGAAGACTCCGGGGTACGCGCTCTTCAACGTCCACGCAAGCTACCGGCGCGGGCACTTTCACGCGAACGCGGCCGCCGACAATCTCTTGAACAAGTGGTATGAACTTCCTCTTGGGGGAGTCAACTTCGACGACTTCATGGAGAGCATGTGGATGGGACAAATCAAGCCGTTGACCGGACGGGGCCGGTCGGTCTCATTCAGCCTCACCGCGCAGTTCTGACTGAACGAGATGCATTCAACAGCAGAAGGGCATCCCGTGAACCATGAAGGGTGCCCTTCTCCATTCTGCGGCCAAAGCCGGTATCGATGCACAGAGATGGCGGAGCCACGGTCCCAGCGGAATCATGATCGCGACGATTTCAAATCCATGGCACTCGCCCTGAAGTCGACAAAACGAACGCAGAGTTCTGCAGCGGACGACGCTTGCGCGGCTGGCCAATCAACACTGTGAGAATCCGAAAGTCCGAGTAGCACGACATCTGATGCCGTGCTATTCTGTCATCTCCTCAGCAGATTTGAGTGTTGGGTTGGGAGTGCGTATGGGTGTTCTGAGCCGCATCGGCATTGCGATTGATTCCGACCTATTGAAGCGATTTGACCGTTCCATACAGAAAAGCGGTTATACGAATCGTTCCGAGGCGTTCCGTGATCTCATTCGCGATCGACTCGTAGGCGAGCAGACGGCCGCGCCAGATGCGACGGTAGTGGGAACGGTCACACTTATCTACGATCATCATGAGCATGGCGTCGGCGAAAAGCTCACCGATCTGCAGCATGCCTTCCATCACCTAGTGGTTTCGACAAGCCACGCGCACCTGGATCACGAATCGTGTCTTGAGGTGCTAATTGTGCATGGCAAATCAGCCGAAGTCGAGCAATTTGCCGACCGGCTGATCGGGCTCAAGGGCGTGCAGCACGGCAGGCTCGTTAAAACGGTGCCTGCACACGCGCTCGATACGGCGAAAAAGATAGCACACAAGCACACACACAAGCATCTGCGCTGAAAAGGCGTACAGGCGACTCGCCCTGGGCGAGCCCCAGAAGCGAGTCGAGCTGACATAGGCGGAATTCGTCAGAAGCTTCTTGCCAACCCGAATCGCACCTGAAACGGTTCAACGGGGTGGGCAACGCGAGTGAATGCCGATGGGCCTATCGGAGTTCCTCCAGAAGTTATTCCTGAAATTACACGGGACTCGTAGGCGTAGTCAATATCGCTATCGCTGCGGTCAAGGATATTCAAGAATTCGGCCGTAACGCGCCATTTCTCTCCGATTTGATAACAGACCTCCCCATTGAGCAATGCCGTTGCATTCGAGCGAAAGATCCCGTCGGAGGTCAAATCTCGCGGACCAAAGTAGCGCAAACGCATGCTCGACGAAAATTCTTTGTAATTGTGAAGTGTGATGCCCGATGAAATCACTACCCCAACCGCTTCGGGCACATGCTTGCCGCCCGGGCTGTTCGGTGCCGCATCACCTGGGTCTATTTCGGTAAATTGGGCTCTGGAGTCCGCAAGGTCAAAATCAACAGCCAGATGTTCCAGTGGCGTGTAGTAGTTGGCCCATTCGAGGCCGTAGCGGTTGCTCGACTGTTCTGATGCACTCGTACCGCCCGTGTCGCCATCCTGCTGCAGTTCGGAGTTGCTGTGGAGATACCAGAGCGCAAGGGTGCTTTGCAGATGTGGGACGGTAGCAGTGCGAACGCCGATTTCCCCGCCTTTGGTTTGGACCAGGGGAGGGATTTTCGCGCTGGGCGTATTGGGGTATGGATTGTCCGCCGAAACCGGTTCCACCGTTTGCGTTGTGCCGCGCCCGTCGTTCGAGTGAAAACTGAATCCGCCCTGTGCATAGAACTCTGTATTGGATATCGGGCCGAAGATCAAACTTGCTTTTGGGCTGGGCAGGAACTTGGTGGCCGAGCCGGAATTGGCCGCGTTAACCGAGGCCGAGTAAGCCAGGCTGCTGACGAGAGATTTCTGGTCGTCGCCGCGCAGTGCCACGACCGAGCGGAATTTATTCGCCCACTGGATCTTATTTTCTGCATAGAAACCAACGATCGTGTCCGTAAAGCGATCCCGCTCTCTGGTCGCGGGTAGAGTCGGAGGAACAGAGTCGCCGGTGTTGTAATCGGATTTATCCATGCGCACGCGATTCTCCGTCACGTATAGGCCGTTGTTTATCCAATCGTTGCGTACCTGCAGGCCGAATGTATTTCCCATCTTGCGGCCAAACCATTGACTGAAAATCGTGTGGTGTGCGTCCAGCCCGGCCACCCAGCGCCTGTCCTGCTGTTCGAACTGGTCGCCGCGAATGGGGTCCACCAGGTAGTAAGTGAAGTTAGAGAACAAATCGAGATCGTAATAGAATCCATAAGCCATTAGCTTCGACTCGGAATTTGTGCCTTGGCGATGCCACTCAGACTGCAAACTGTAACGCTGGCTGCGGCCACCGTCAGTCGGGTCAAGTGTGCCGTATAAACCAACGAGAGGCACGGCGGTCACCGGGATTTGATCGCTTGAGTGCCATTTCCCGTGGTAGGCGCGGGCCGTGAAGCTGACACCAACGACGTCGTCTCCCTGGCTGTAGGCTAGCAAGCCGTTGAATTTGGTAAAAGCATCCGGATGCACCCACGGGCCGTTATCGTAGTACGCTTCTGCGCCATACAACAAACTGCCCGAGCCGAGCTTCTGCGATGCGCCGAAAACGGCCCGATCATAGGTAAACATGCCGCCTTCCACCTTGACGAAGTTCTTGGGCAGCGTCTTGAAATATTCCACATGGGCCGATCCAGCCGAGCCATAGTTGCCGATGTCGGCGTAATAGGGACCCTTCTCAAAATTCACCCGCTTCACAAACTCCGGGATGACGGTGTTCATGTCCGAGTAGCCTTCGCCATGCGCATGCGACGGCAGGTTAAGCGGCATATCGTCAATGAAAATGGCGAAATCGGTGCCGTGGTCGAGATTGAAGCCGCGAAGATAATATTGGTTGGCTTTGCCGCCGCCGGCGTGTTGCGTGATGATGAGACCGGGAACCGTCTCCAAGACTTCTCCCGATCGAAGAATCGGACGATCCTGGATTTCGTTTGCGCCGACCGTACCCTGGGTGCCGGATTCGGCGATTCCGATAAGGTCATCCTCCCGGCCCTGTACGTTGATGGTGGTGCTCACGGAGCCCACTACCAGAGAGATGCGCAGCGGGGCCGGTGCGCCGGTGCTCCTTAGGGTGACAAGGACCTCTTTGGTCTCAAAACCGGGATTCGATACGACGAGCCGATAATTACCTGCCGCGAGTCCTGAAACAATAAAGGAGCCGTCCGTCTCCGACAGTGTCGTTTTTTGTACAGTACCGTTCGCGCTTCGAATCTGTACGGTAGCCCCGGCAATCACCGCGCCAGACGCGTCAACTACAGTTCCTGATAGCTGAGATGGATAGGCCTTGTCCCTCGTGACGACTCGGTGAACCTGCGGATCGAGCGCATCCCCGCTGAGCGCGGACTGCTGCGCGGTCAGCAGAGAAGCCGCAGTGAACAGGACAAATGGTGCAAATCTGCAGAAAATCATCCGCACTGGCTCCTGAAAGGACTCGATAGCCTCATGCGCTTGAAAATAGCCTTGTTCCCCGGGCCAGGGCGTTGGCGCCTTGGCCGGCAGCACCTGGACAAATCGGTAGGCATGGGTTCGACTATGGAGAATTGTCACACACGTAGCACGAATAGGTAAAGTGTATGTAGCATAATAATTCTGATATCGTATGCTTGAGCGGTGTGGATACACAGCCCCGGGCTCCGGCCCAGTACCGCCTGCCTTCCGGCCAGCCCGCCTTGTACCGATGCCGGGGTGCGATTAAGAGGGAAAATCAATGCGACGCCTCCTGCGAATTTTGTTGAACGACGAACCTGGCAACACTAAAGCTAAAGTAATAGCCCTATACAGCCTATTGCTGACGTTCAATCTGGCGGCGTGGTGGTGGGCATTTGTCGCTTTTCATCGCTTTCCGGTGTTGTTGGGCACCGCGTTTCTTGCATACAGCTTTGGACTTCGCCACGCGGTGGACGCCGACCATATTGCCTCGATTGACAACGTCACGCGGAAACTGATGCAGCAGGGAAAGCGGCCTGTCGCAGTCGGCCTCATGTTCTCGCTGGGGCATTCCACCATTGTGATCGTGGGTTCTATTGCCATTGCAGCCACTGCACTTGCCTTGCAGCATCGTGTCGATTCTTTCAGGGAAGTTGGGGGGGTGATCGGAACTCTGGTGTCGTCGCTGTTCCTGTTCGGAATTGCGACCGTCAATATAGCCGTCCTGCACTCGGTGATCCGCAGCTTCAGGCGGGTCCAGCGTGGAGAAGCATATGTTGACGAAGACTTTGACCTGCTGCTCGGGAACCGCGGCTTCCTTTCCCGCCTCTTCCGCCCCATGTTCAATCTCATCCGGTCCAGTTGGCACATGTATCCGCTGGGCCTTCTGTTTGGCCTCGGATTCGATACTGCCACTGAGATCGGGTTGCTGGGCTTATCGGCTGCCGAAGCCTCCAAAGGACTGTCGCTGTGGTCGGTTCTGGTCTTTCCGGTTCTCTTCGCCGCAGGCATGTCGCTGATCGATTCGACAGACAATGTTCTGATGCTTGGAGCCTATGGCTGGGCCTTTGTTAAGCCGATTCGCAAGATCTACTACAACATCACCATCACCTCCGTCTCCGTTGCGGTGGCCCTGGCTGTCGGCGGAATAGAGGCACTTGGGCTGCTTGTGGGACATTTTCATCTACAGGGTGGACTTTGGGACGTGGTTGGCAAGCTCAATGAGCACTTTGGCCTACTCGGCTACGGCATTGTCGCGCTCTTTGCTGTGAGCTGGATATTGTCAATCGCAATCTATAAGTGGCGCCGTTTTGATGATCTCGAAATCGGCGCAGAAGATGCGGCTTAGCCAAGAAGTTCCTTGGTAATAGCTGGCAAACTCTTGTGGTCAGGCACGGCAAGGGTCAGGCCCTGACCGACGACCATGCGAAACAGGGTTCGTCGCCGAGGTGCTCATCTATATCCATCCTGTGACGAACGCCGTCATACCGATACATTGCTTTTGGGCAAGGTCAAGACCGCGTCACCGTGATAAACAAGAGAGTGATTTCTCCCAAGCCGATTCGGCGGAGCGATCTCCGGATTGACTCGTGGGTCATGTTTGCTGTATAGGATGAATCTACAATGAGGCGTTTTGTTTCCATTTCCATGATTCTGCTGCTCTGGCTGGGACCGCTTGCGGCAATCCTTCCCGCCAACGCAGAGTCGCGCCTCCCGGCCTGTTGCCGTCGCCACGGGGCTCACCACTGCGCCATGTCCGCTGAATTGGCGGCAAAGGCCGCACAGGCACCGCCAGGCTCTACTCCAGTTCTGACCGGTCCATCGCACTGCCCGTACTTTCCCGGCTCGATAGCCGCGACTACAACTCCGGTTCACGCCCTGGCCGCCTCGTCGGTCAACCTGCCGGCCCTGCTTGCGATGGCCCACTCTCCCGAAGCCAGCCGCACCGTAGCCCGGCTGAGCCAGATTCGCACCCGCGCCGGCCGCGGACCCCCTTCTTCCCCCCTCGGTTGAGAATCCCGTTGAAAGCCTCGCCTCTCTTCGAGAGACAGGCCTAAGCTCATCCCCAGGCTAAGCAGACCACAAGAGAGTCAGGTCTTGAGAGGATTAGTTTCTCTCAAGCCAAGTCTGCCTTCAACGAGTCCCTCACCGCGTCAGGCTATGTTCGCATCGCATCAACTGCGTTCGTGAAACTGCCTACGCCCTTGCAAGATTCTTACCGGAGGTTAGTCTCATGCGTATCACGTCTCGCTTTGCCTTGGCTCTCTTGCTCGCGGCTGCTACACCGGCGTTTGCCACTGTCTTCGCTACTGTTCATGGAGTGGTTCACGATCCTCAGCATCGGCCCATCGCAAACTCGAAGGTCACTCTCAAGGCCGCCGATTCCGCATTCACCTTGAGTGCAACAACGGATCCCGAAGGTGGTTTTGACCTGCTCCAGGTACCGATCGGAGTCTACCGCCTGCAGGTTGACGCCAACGGATTCGCTACGGTCACTGAAACCCTCGCGATCGCGTCAGGGACCAACCCGGTTGTGCATGTCGCATTGCCGGTCGCGTCTACTACGGAATCGATTGAGGTGGAAGGGACAACGGCCCAGGTGGATTCCGTGACGCCGACCACTCTCGTTACGCGAGAGATGATTGAGCAGACGCCGGGTGCCAGCCGTGCCACGTCGTTTGCCGCGATCACCGATTACGTGCCCGGCGCTTACATGTGCCACGACATGCTGCATATGCGCGGCGGCCACCAGACTAGTTGGCTGATCGACGGCGTCAATATCCCTAACACCAACATCGCTGCGAATGTCGGTCCGCAGATCGCTCCTGCAGATACTGACCAAATCGAGGTGCAGCGTGGAAGCTATGCAGCCGACATCGGCGACCGCACCTACGGCGTCTTTAACGTGGCGCCCCGCAATGGGTTTGAGCGCGACCGCGAAGCTGAGTTGCATATCTCTGGCGGGAACTTCTATACCGGTGAAGCCGCGCTCTCCGCGGGGGATCACACGCAGAAGACGGCTTGGTATGGAAGCTTGGCCGGAGCCCGCTCCAATTACGGGTTGGAGACACCGATCGCCGCGGTCGTGCACGACGCAACAAACTCGCAGAGCGGCTTCGGCTCGTTCCTCGTGAATCCGAACGCAACGAACCAGTTGCGTTTCAACGGGCAACTGCGCCAGGACTTTTTTCAGGTTCCCATCGACCCGAACGAAAGTGATTGGCTGAGTCAACTCTATGATTCGAGCGGCTTGCTTGACGGACAGACGGAACGCGATGCATTCTTTATCGCCGACTGGGTGCACACCCTATCGCCGAAAGCGATCTTCGAGGTCGCTCCCTTTTACCACTGGAACGTGGCTAACTACGACTCGAAGCTAGCGACTGACCTTCCCACCGCAACCACGTTTCATCACACCTCAAACTATGCAGGCTTGCAGGCCAGCGTGCGCGACGAAGTCAAGCGGAACAATCTCGCAGCCACCTTCTACTCCTTCTATCAGCACGATTCATCTTTGTTTGGCGTGGTCTTCAACGATGGCTCCGCCTCGCCTATCCATGAGACGGATACAGCTACCGGCGGCAACGTCGAGGGTTCGTTCTCCGACAGTTACCGCGTCACAGACTGGCTCACTTTGCTGGCCGGAGTGCGCCTTTCCTCATTTCACGGCGCCGTAACTGAAAACTATGCCGACCCCCGCTTTGGCGCAACCCTCAGCATTCCCCGGCTGAATTGGGTTTTGCGCGGCTTTTACGGCCGCTACTACCAAGCTCCGCCGCTGGTTAGTATCCAGGGACCACTGGTAACGTACGCCAAGGCGAACAATACCGGCTTCACTTCGCTTCTCGGCGAGCGCGATGAGGAGCACGAGTTCAGCATCCAGATTCCCTACCGCGGTTGGGCGCTGGAGGTCGACAACTTCAAAACACGAATCAATAACTTCCTCGACCACTCAAACATCGGAGAATCGAATGTCTTCATCCCCGTCACCGTGGATGGGGCTCTGGTTCGCGCCTGGGAGGCAACGCTGCGCAGTCCATCGTTGTGGCGGCGCGGCCAGTTCCACCTGGCTTATTCCAACCAGATTGCTGAGCAACGCGGGGCGATCACCGGTGGTCTCATCTGCACATCGAGCTGCGACACGAGCTTTGACTACACCCCGGTCGATCACGACCAGCGGCACACACTCAACACTGGATTTACGGCCACCCTGCCGATGCGCAGTTGGTTCTCCAGCAATGTCTATTACGGCTCCGGTTTTTCCAACGGCACCGCCGGTGCCACCGATGCAAGCGGCAATCTCATCAGCCCGTACCAGGCCAACTACCTGCCGGCGCATACCACTTTCGACGTTTCCTCCGGCAAGACTTTCGGCGAGAATTTCAAGTTCGCGGTAACGGTTGTCAACGTCACCAACCACCGCGTGCTCACCGACAGTTCGCTGACCATCGGGGGATTCCACTACAACGACCCAAGACAGGTATCGGCGGAGCTTCGCTACCGATTTCATTTCTGATGAACGGGCGCAAATACACACTCTCTGCGCAGTCCTAACTTGGGAAGGCGCGGGCTTGGTCGGTCCAGGAGACGGCTCAGTGGGCAACCACGAACGGTCCCAAGGTATGTGATTCACGTCGTGCGGAATCGCTTGAATAGAAGATTCCGCTTGGCTTCAACCCGGCGGACCCTTCCGCCCGAACCGCAAGCGAGGTCAAGAGAAAAATGAAGAACCCAGTAAATGCATTGCTTCTGACAGCGGCGCTCTCCGGCCTGATTGGCGGGACCTCTGTAGCGGCCCAGGCGGCCACCCAAGGCACAGCAAAGCTGAACTCAGCGAAGGCGGCAAAGGCCGGCCTGCGTTATGCCGCAGAGGACACTTCAAAACACTCCTGTAAAGGGAAGAACGATTGCAAAGGCCAGGGCGGTTGTAAGAGCGGCGACAACGGCTGCAAAGGAAAGAACAGTTGCAAGGGTAAAGGCGGCTGCGCTACCAATGCGCCAACGCCACCCAAGTTCGCCTGACCTCCGTTCCCTGCAGCCGGCGCGACGGGTAGCAGCAGACCGATCTTCCTGCCGCGCCAACTGCACGCCGTCTCTCTTATCGAAGCTCATCGAATCGTGCTCATAACAGAGGCAGGTTAAGAGGCCAGGACTCGGTTAACAGCTTGCATATCTGCGCGGCGATGTGCACGCCAGCGCGCATCGAGGAAGTCTATGTCCAGCAATCGCTTCAATGCGTTTCAGGATTACGGGATCGGAATCGGTCTTCGCATTCCGCACTACCGGCACATCTTCTCGGAGAAGCCGCTAGTCGACTGGTTCGAGATCATCTCGGAAAACTTCATGATCGATGGCGGGCGTCCTTTGGCAGTGCTCGACCAGATTCTTGAAAGATACAGCGTAGTTCAACACGGCGTTTCGATGTACTTCGGTTCGGCAACTGGTCCCGACCCCGAACACCTGCGCCGACTGAAACACTTAACGCGGCGCACACGCACTCCTTGGGTGAGCGATCACCTTTGTTGGGGCAGTGTCGACGGGACTTACACACACGACCTGCTGCCCTTGCCCTACACCTGGGAAGCAGTCGAACTCACCGCCGAACGCATCCGCACGGTGCAGGACTACCTGGAGATTCCCGTCGCAGTCGAGAACGTCAGCAGCTATGCAGCCTTCACCTGCTCTCAAATGACAGAATGGGAATTCCTAACCGAGGTAGTCGAGCGCGCAGACTGCGGCATTCTTTTGGACGTAAACAATATCTATGTCTCTTCGGTGAACCACGAGTTTGAAGCGATGGACTTTGTGAATGCCGTGCCTGCGGAGCGCGTGGCACAGATTCACATCGCCGGCCATTCGCGCTACGAAAAGTACATTCTGGATACACATGACCATCCGGTGATCGATCAGGTACCGTCTCGCTGAGAGTGAATAATTCCGGGCCTCCGTTTTTGGCGACGTTTCTCTGAAAGATTCCTGCTTAACAGGCGCGGATCGACGAACTCGCTCTCCAAAGCCAAAACGCCAAAGGCCCACTCGTGGGTCCGGCGCAGCGGATCTTTGCGCGCGAAAACCTCGAGCGACTCAATGCCGAGCGCGAACTCGCGGCTGACAAAGATCGATTCGCTCCCAAGTCGCGCGAGCGAAGCAGCTCCAAATTCTTTGGCAACAAGTACTCCGGTCCGTAGAGGATGCGCAGATACCATATCTTCAGTTCCGATTTCGGTTCGCATTCGCTGCCTCCGAATCCCTTTATCTGAATATTTTCGCGCACAACGAAAATATTGGTCGCTTTTCCTGGAGGCGGTTCTTTAATCTGACGGGTCGAGATTCGGATCTGCCTAATTCTAAACAACTTATTCGTGGCAATTTTCTTCGCTTTTCCTGTGCATTTCGTCTGTAAACTATTGAAAATAAATATGTTAGTGGTGGAGGCGGCGGGAGTCGAACCCGACATCAGTGTTGAAAACACTCAACTTACTGATTCTGGGAATGCCAGCTTTGCAGGAAATGCAATGATTTCCAAATCTACTGTACAAACGCTGTACAAACTTTTCCTGAAATTCCCAGAACGCCAATCTTCGGATTTCCC
>Ga0302319_10003050_pt1 | contig 35470 bp, 29 predicted proteins | sample Bog_T0_2_FD_203319 | JGI IMG/M metagenome (GOLD analysis project Ga0302319, IMG submission 203319) | Peat permafrost microbial communities from Stordalen Mire near Abisko, Sweden - Bog_T0_2 | ecosystem: Environmental > Terrestrial > Soil > Wetlands > Peat | place: Sweden: Abisko, Stordalen Mire...
TTGGCAGGCGGGTACTGGCGCACGCGGGTGCGAATGGGCCAGGTCTTGTCATAGAGGTTGAAGACTGGGGAGACCGAGCACAGGTCCATGTTGGCGTCGTAGTAGGCGTCGAGTGTGCCCACGTCGCGCCAGTAGAGCGCCTGCTTCTTGTTCTCGTCCACAAAGCTGTAGGCCATCATCTTTTTGGTGCCCAGCAGATTGGGCAGAATGTTGTGGCCAAAGTCGTGCTTCGAGTTGGGATCTTCAGCGTCGGCAATGAGCGCCTTGAGCAGCGTTTCGGTGTTGAAGATGTAGATGCCCATCGAGGCATCCACTGCGTTCGCGTTGAAGGGCGAACGGAACGAGGTTGTGGCCGGCTTCTCCTGGAAGCCGAGCACTTCGCCGGTGTGTCCCACCTCAACAACGCCGAAGCGCGAGACCTCTTCGGGCGGAATTGGCAGGGTTGCCAGCGTCACCTCGGCGTTGGTCTCCTTGTGGTAGGCCAGCATGCGGCTGTAGTCCATTTTGTAAATGTGGTCGCCAGAGAGAATGATGACGTGGGCAGGCTGCTCGCTGCCGATCGAATAAATATTCTGATAAACCGCGTCTGCGGTGCCCATGTACCAGTTGCCGCCGGTGCGCTGCATGGGCGGCATCAGCTCAAAGAACTCGCCCAGCTCCTGGGCCACAATGCCGGTCCATCCTTCGCGGATGTGCCGGTTGAGGCTGAGCGCTTTGTACTGCGTGAGCACGTACACGCGCCGCAGTCCGGAGTTGATGCAGTTCGATAGAGTGATGTCGATGATGCGGTAATGGCCGCCGAATGGCACGGCCGGCTTGGCCCGATCGCGCGTGAGCGGAAAGAGCCGTTCTCCGGCGCCCCCCGCCAGCAATACCCCCAGAGTGTCCCTCATATCCATTCGACCTGCCTTTCTCAAACTTTCACGACGTGGATGCTGTGTCTAAGTGCCGCTATCTGAAACGGAATACTTTCGTGCGAAACGTTTCATCAACCCTTACCGAACGCAGGAGAATACCATACGACGGTGAACTTGGCAGCCCCTCATTCTTCTGAGGATGACACAGCCGGAGGAAAGTTTGGTTGCCGCACCGTGACAGCCGCGATTGGGAATGAGATGCGGGTGTAACAAAGATAGTTCGAGTGAAAACAAAACAGGCCGCGATCGACGCGGCCTGTCTCGTTCAATGCGCCATGGTGGGCGTTCGCTTTTTGCCTAGCGTTTCTTCTTGAACTTGTATTCAACGCCAACGGAGATGGCGAAGTTCACGTCCCATTGCGTGATCTGTTTTCCGTAGTTGGTGGAGTACCAGGTCATCACTGCATCGGGAGTGACGCGGAAGACCCATTGCGCGGAACGGTTCAGGTCAAACGAACCGCCGGCGATGGCCGCCGGGGCCACCTGGTCGTTGTAGAAGCCGACAACCGATGGCGATTGGCCGAGCAGATCCTGCTGGAACTTGCCGTAGACGCCGCCCCCCAGCACATGGGCAGTAATGTCGCCATGCTTGTTATGCGGGCCCAGCCACTCCGGGCCGCCGGTAAAGAACCACTCGCTGACAAACGGCCCTTTGATGTTGTAGGGAGCGTTGGGCGCAGCGCCGCTGGTTCCCACGTAGCCTCGCTCGGAGGTCTGTACGCCCCAGTGCTTGGTGAGCCAGTAGGAGCCGCTCAGGTCAAGGCCGCCGAGGTTGGACCCTTGCAACAGATTTGGCCCGGCCTTCATGTGGTCGTAGGCCATGCCGATTGAAAGGTCGTATCGATTGTCGTAGCGGACGTTGGCCAGCGGATCGATAGCGATGTAAACGCCATTGACCACGCCCTGATTTTGGGCGGCCTGGGTGGGCGCGGTTTGGCTCGAAGAACTCTGGCTGGGCGAGCCCTGACCGGGCGAGCCCTGGCTGGAACCCTGGCTGGAACCCTGGCTCGCCGAGCTTGGCGCCGGCGAACTCTGGTCAGACGGGCTCTGGGCCTGCAACCGCGAGGTTGAAGCACACGTGAGAGCACACAAAGCCACAACGGCCGGAGCAATGGAAACTGCAAAACTTACTGGAAGGCGCATCACTAGACAGATTACAAGACCATACCGACAAGGGACAACGCAGGCGTCGGGCATTTTCACATCCACGCCGGTGCGGGCTCCCAAAGCAAGGGACTTGTGTTTACTCCTTATACCGCTGTTTGACGGCGGCGGAGTGCATTGGTCCCGCAGCCGAGTGTCCTGACCAGGAAATTCCCATCAAAAAACTGCTGTCATTCTGGGCGAAAGGGGCCCCGAACGCTTTTCATTTCGGGGGTGGTGAGCGCAGAACCTGCGGTTGCTGTTCAACGGACTTCGGAGACACCCCACCAGGGGCTTTTTGCGATAAATGGCGGTAAAGCTATGGCTCGCAGCGCTCCATGGCGCGCGCCCACGCCAGGTAGCGCACGGTGCTCAGAGTCTCGCGCAATGGGGTCACCACTCTGCGGTATCTTGACCAGCGCCACACGGACGGCGCGGCGTGCATGCGCCACTCCAGCGGCAATTGGCCGAAAATCATGGCGGCGCGGGGCAGATGATAGTCGCTTGAAACCACTTCGGCGGAGGTCCAGCCGTGCTGCCGCATGATCTTGTCGGAATAGCAGGCGTTCTGAATGGTGTCCAGGGCCTGATCTTCAACAAAGATGGCCGATTCCGGAATTCCCTGCGCACGAGCGGTACGGGCCATCACCTCTGCCTCGACGTAGTGGAAGCGCGTGGATCCGCCGGTGAGGATGAGCCGGGGCGCCACGCCGCGCTCGTATTCGCGCACCGCCTCAGTGACGCGTGCAAACTGGATGGGTGTCGGATTGCCATCTGCGTCGGCGGGCGAGCCCAGAACGATGATGGCGTCAAAATGAGTCTGGCTGGTGTTTGACATGGGCGCCATCCGCCGCGCGATGGTGGCCCAAGCCAACAGGCCGGTGACGATCAGCAGACAAACGGCCGCAACCAGCAGCTTCCAGGGCGTTTTTCTGCGCCTGACGGAAGAGCGGAGGCTGTGCCGCGCGGAATGCGCGCGGCGTGCCGGCGTGCGGGGGGATGTAGAGCGGCTGCGTGTGCCGGACAAAGGGAACAACTCCTCAAATCCACTGTACCGCGTGGGCGTCGACCGGGTGTTTCAGGCCAGGTTGGCTGGCACGCCCCAGGCAGAGAACACCCATTCTGTCAGCGGTTTGCGCTCGCGCGGGGCTAGCTCGCGTTTGATGAGTTCTTCACTGGAAAGCGCCGCCGGCTCACCCTGATACCCGAGCGCAATCACGGCTCCCAGCTCGTACTCCTCGGGAATCGCCAACTCACGCCGGGCAACGTCCCTATCGAAGCCGGCCATCTGATGGGTCGCGAGCCCGAGTTCGGCAGCCGCCAGGGTCAGCATGGAGGAGGCAGCGCCCAGGTCATACATCCCATACGGATTGTGCTCTCCCTTTGCGGTGCGCGCCAGCGCGGCCCCCAGGATGAGCACGGGAGCTTTCGGCGCCCACTCCTTGTTGAAGCCAGCCAGCGAAGAGACGATTTTGGCATGCACCGGAGTTCCTTTGGCGGCAACAATATAGCGCCACGGCTGCCCGTTTACGCTTGAGGCCGTCCAGCGCGCTGCCTCGAACACACGCCGCAAGTCGGCAGCGCTCACCTCGCCCTCGGTGAACGACCGCGGGCTCCAGCGTTCAAGAAACACTGCGGGGACGCCGTTCACTTCGGGGGCGCGCTTCAATGCGTTCACTTCACTTGCCGACAAGGTCATTCGCCTTAAGCTCCTATTGGGGAAAAGAATCGGAACTGCTGGCTTCTTTGATTCCTGAACCGCCGCGAAGATTCCGGTGATTCGCCAGCGACAAGATTTAAGAGTCTCGCCGCAAATCCGTGTCTATACTGTCGAGATGAAGCTCGCCGGCTCTGAACTTGTAGCTTTGCTGATCGCAGTCAGTTTTGCGGCCGGCCTGAACCTGTATGCAACGGTGGCCACGCTGGGCCTGCTGGCGCACACCAGCCTGCTTACCCTGCCGCCGTCACTCAGCGCGCTGGGCAACTGGTGGGTGATCGGCGCAGCCGGCGTGCTGTTCGCAATTGAGTTTTTCGCGGATAAGGTGCCGGCCTTTGACCTGGTCTGGAACGCGCTGCATACTTTTATCCGCGTACCTGCGGCGGCGCTGCTTGCCTTTCAGGCAACAGCCGGTCTTTCACCGCAGGAGCAGCTTGTGGCCACGCTTGCCGGTGGAACGATCGCCTTTATCGCGCACGGTGGCAAGACGGCGGCGCGCGCTGCGGTGACGCCCTCGCCGGAGCCCTTCTCAAACATGAGCCTGAGCATGGGCGAGGACGGGCTGGCGGTGTTGGTAACCTGGCTGGCAACATGGAAGCCATGGGTTGCCGCCTCGATCGCCGGGCTGTTTCTGATTCTGATTCTGGTGATGGCGCGCTGGGTGATGCGAGCCATGCGGTCGCTGTTCCGCGGAGCTGCGCAGGCAGTTTGAGCCGCCTGCGCTGAACCGGCCGATTACCGCTCTATGGGTAGATTCTGTGAAGCGTGCGTGCGAAAGGAATTGTCTCGCGCACATGGTCGAGGCCGCAGATCCAGGCCACGGCGCGCTCAATGCCCATGCCGAATCCCGAGTGGGGCACGCTGCCGTAGCGGCGCAGGTCAAGGTACCACTGGAAAGCTTCCTTGGGCAGGTTGTGGCGCTCGATGCGCTCATTGAGAAGCTCGTAGCTTGATACGCGCTGCGAGCCGCCGATGATCTCTCCATATCCTTCCGGCGCAAGCACATCCACGCACATGGCGTAGCGCGGATCCTGGGGGTCCGGTTCCATGTAGAAGGCCTTCACGTCGGCGGGATAGCGGTTGACCATGACTGGGCGGTCGAACTGCGCGCTGAGCCAGGTTTCGTCGGGCGAGCCAAAGTCGTTTCCGTAAACGAAGGGTGCTTCAAGGTGGCCGTCTTTGTGAGCCTGGTTCAGCATCTCGGCGGCATCGTCGTAGCGCAGGCGCGGAAAGGGTGGCTTGATGGCTTCGAGCTTGGCTTTGTCGCGGCCGATGACCTCCAGCTCGGCGGAACGGTTTTTCAACACGCTTTCCACAATGTGCGAGAGGAAGTTTTCCGCCAGTTCCAGCAGCCCGTCCAGATCCATGTAGGCTACTTCCGGCTCGATCATCCAGAACTCGGTCAAGTGCCTGCGTGTTTTGGACTTCTCAGCGCGAAATGTGGGTCCAAAGCTGTACACCTTGCCCAGAGCCAGGGCCGTGGACTCGATGTAAAGCTGGCCGGACTGGGTCAGGTACGCGGGATCGCCGAAGTAGTCCACGGGAAACAGCGTAGAGGTGCCTTCGCAGGCGGCCGGGGTAAGAATGGGCGGATCGGTGCGGATAAATCCGTTCGTGTCAAAGTACTCGGCGGCGGCGCGCATAATCTCCGCCCGGATGCGGAGGATGGAGGCCTGGCGCGGCGAACGTATCCAGAGATGCCGGTGCTCCATGAGGAAGTCGACCCCGTGCTCCTTGAGCGTGATGGGGTAGGGATCGGTCTCCGGCACACGCTGCACAACCTCGATGTCCTCGACATCCAGCTCGTAGCCGCCGGGCGCGCGCTTATCGGCGCGAACCTTGCCGCGGACAATCACCGACGACTCCTGGGTGAGACTCTTGAGAGCCTCAAATACTTCAGCCGGAACGCTTTTTACGTGCGCTACTCCCTGGATGGTTCCCGTGCCGTCGCGAAAGATGGGGAACAGCAGCTTGCCGCTCTCGCGCGAGTTGTAGAGCCACCCCTGCAGGGTGACGGACTGGCCTTCATAGGCCCCGATACCGGCGATGGTGGCCAGCGGGGCAGAGGGAGCTTCAGGTTCGTTTGCTGGTACGGCTGCTTGGTCTTCGGGCATGGGCATTCGCCTTCCTGCGGATCAAAATCAACAGACCCTAGGATAACGCCGCACGGGGAGGGTTGCTGTGCCGGCGATCCTAGCGGTTGCGGGGCAGGATAGCCGGCAGTGCGTGGACAATGCTGGGGCAGGAGAACTGGAATCCTGTGGCAGCCAGCTTGGCGGGGTAGGCGCGCACGCTCGCCAGCAGGGCTTCGTCCGCCATCTCTCCAAAGGCCAGGCGGAGCGCCGGTTTGGGTACGGCAAAGAACGCGGGGCGATGGAGATGGCCGGCAAGAGCGCGCGTGAACTGGGCGTTGGTGATGGGATTGGGGGCGGTAAAGTTGAACGGGCCGCTGGCGGTGGGGGATTCAAGCAGGTAGAAGATGGCGGCGAGCAGGTCATCGAGGGCGATCCAGCTCATGAATTGGCGGCCATCGCCGAGCCTGCCGCCGAGTCCCATGCGGAAGATGGGGAGAAGGCGCGCTAGTGCGCCAGGGCCGGCGGTGAGGATCATTCCAAAGCGCAGGTAGAGGACGCGAATGCCCGCTTCCACGGCAGGCTGGGCGGCGGCCTCCCATTGCTGGCACAGATCGGCGAGGAAGCCCTTGCCGGGGGCCGATGTTTCGTCGAGCAGCTCGTCGCCGCGGTTGCCGTAAATGCCCACGGCAGAGGCCATCAGGAGCATCTTTGGTGGATTACGCAGGCCAGCTAACGCAGTGGCCAGGGCGCGGGTGGAATCGATGCGGCTGGAAGTCAGCTCGCGCTTATAGTCCGGTGTCCAGCGATGCGCGGCCAGGTTCGCGCCGGAGAGATGAATGGCCGCGTTGAGGCCCTCAAGTGCTTCAACATGAGCGATTGCGGGCGATGATGCGGGATTCCACTGGAGCTGGTTGGGAGCTTCAGGATTACGGCGCACCAGTTGAAGCACATTGAAGTGCTTCTGGGCCATGGAGTTCCTGAGCGCATCGCCGACCATGCCGGAAGCGCCCGAGATAAGAATCCGGGGAGGTGGGGAAAGTGGCTGCACAGGCCCTACGTTGCTTTCCTCCTGATGAATACAATATCCGCGAAAACCGGAACTGGTTTGGCGCGGCACAAATTTTTTTTGATCTGGACAATAATTTGCAACGGAGTGCATCCTATTTTAGAGCCTTATAGGAGACACCGCATGACAAATCCGGTGGACGTAACCAGCGAAGAAACCCAAAAAACGCAGGCCGACCCGGAGACCGCCGAGCGGTTTATTGCGGAGAAGCGGATCGGCGAGCGAATCCGGCGGCTGCGGCTCAAGAAGTCAATGGGCCTGGTGGAGCTGGGCAAGCATACCGGCCTTTCCGCAAGCTTTCTTTCGCAGCTTGAAACCGGACGCGTGGTGCCGACGCTGCGCAATCTGGCCCGCATTGCCATGGTGTTCTCAAAAGATCTGTCTTATTTCTTCGAGTCTGAGCCGACGGCGATGTTTCGCATCCACCGGCAGAAGGACCGGGTGCGGTTGCCGCAGACCGGCGTTGAGCCGCCCACCTACTTTTTCGAGAGCCTTGGCTACATGGTTCCCGACCGGCACATGGACCCGTACTTTGCCGAGTTTGTTCCGCTGGCCGGAGCACCCGAGCCGAAGGCGCACATGCACCCCGGCTACGAGTTTCTTTACATGCTTGACGGCGAACTGGAGCTGCGCCACGGCGACCACGAATGTACGCTCGAGACGGGCGATTCGGTGTACTTTGACTCGGGAACGCCTCACTCCTACGAGTGCAAAGGCAAGCGGCCGGCACGGGTAATTATTGTCACCATGCACCAGCCACCGGCGATGGTTCCACTGCGCGCGGCGAGCGCCCCAGCGCCCCGGCCTGGGCTTGCGGCAGCCAAGACCGCGGCCGCGGACGAGAAGCTCGCCGGGGGTTTCTAGCGCTTACTTGTTTGCACCGGTATTATCCGCCGGCAGGAACTGATAGCTCACAAAGGCCACGCGCTTGGAGTCTGGCGACCAGTTGGGCACGTTCATTGAGCCGTCGCCGCCCACAAGATGAACGAGCGTGCGGATCTTTCCGTCTTGCGGCGTGAGAATGCGCAGTGCGATGTCTTTGTTTGCGGCATGTGTGGTCACGCTGGGGTCGTACGAGATAAAGACGATGGACTTGCCATCGGGCGAGGGATGCGCCGTCCAGTTCTTGAAGTTGTCAAAGGTGATCTGCTCCGGCTGCGTGCCGTCGGGCCTCATGCGGGCAAGCTGCATTCCGCCCCATCGATCGGTATTGAAGTAGATGTATTTGCCGTCGGGCGAGTAGTCGGGATCGTCGCTGACGCCCGCGCCCGTGGTGAGGCGGGTTTCAGGGCCGCCGTCAACGGAGATGGAGAAGATGTCGAGCGAGCCGTTGGGGCCTCCGCGTGTGAAGAGGATGGTTTTGCCATCCGGCGACCAGCTATGGAAATAGGCCGTGTTCTGGGTGAGCAGCCGCGCCGCGCCGCCGCCTGCGGGAACAATGAACACCTGCCGGTCAGGATGGCCAGGCGAGGCGCAACTGACGGCGAACCATTTTCCGTCAGGCGAAAAGCCGTGGCTGCCGGAGCAATCGCTGGTGTTGCCGGTATCCATGGGCACAGGCTCGCCGCCAGTGACGGGAACCGTGTAGATGCGACCGTTCTGGGTGAATGTGAGCGAGTTGCCGTCGCGCGACCAGTTGGGCGCCTGAATACGTGCTGGCGCAAAGTAGACGATGGTGGAGCGGCGGTAGTCCTCGGCTATGGAGATGGCCTGCAGCGAGGCGTAGAGCGTGGTTTGCGCGGGCTGTGACGGCGCGGTGAGTTCGGTCAGCTCAAGATTTGAGAAGACAGCCTTCTCGGCGAACGTGGGATTGTGCGAGCAGAGACCGATGCCCACGTAGAACGGCCCATCGAAATGGAGCTTGATGGTAGCGCCAACGGGGTGCGGCGGCTCGCCGTGGCTGGAGACGTACATTGTGATGACGTCGCCGCGCTTTTCAAGGCGCAGACGCCGGGGCGCCACGATGGTGGTTTCAGCGCTGAGAGTGTTATCGCCTTTGGCAGGGCGGTATTGCAGCGCGGCCAGACCTGAGCCGTGCAGCGCAACGTCGGCATAAGCGCCATCGGCGTCGAGGGTCTGGCGGAACATGAGAACGGCCTTGCGGAACTGATGGTGATCGCCGGTCTTGTTGGGGAAATCGATGTCGGCAGTGAGCGCAACGTCGCCGGAGACCTGCTTCCACGCAAAGTGAAATCCGTCTTTCTTTGCCCACAGATCGTCGCCCGCAGCAGTCATGGTGTAAGCGCCGTTGGCCGCAGAGTAGACGAGCGAGCTGGGACGCGCGATGGAGCCAATGTCCGACTGCCCTTGAAAGATGCCGGTGGCAGCAGGAGCCTGCGCGGAAAGATGAAGACAGAAAAGCGCGAACAAGGGCGCGGCAAGAGTGCGCGTGAAGCCTGAAGACATGGGGTTCCTCCGGTGGTAATGGGAGCAATGCGATTTGCACGAAGCTGTTGGGTTTTGTTCCCAGGCAGCAACGATAGGTTGGCGATGGCGGGTTGTCAATTGGAGCGGCAGGCCGTTGGAGCGCAGGTGGAGATTCAAATTGCGTGTTCGAGGGAGGGCAGCTCAGGCTTGCTGGCGCAGCGTGAACACGGAGATCTCCGGCGGGCAATCGAGGCGGAAGGGGATGCCGATGGTGCCCAGGCCGCGGTTGACGTAGAGCTGCATTGCATCGAGCCGGTACCAGCCCTTGGAGTACTTCCTCGCCATAGTGGGCAGCACCAGCGGGCCGATGAACGGCAAGCGAACCTGGCCGCCATGGGAGTGGCCGCTGAGCATGAGAGCCACCGACTGGCCGGCGGGATGCGCCAGCACGCGGTCGGCATAGTCCGGGGCGTGGCTGAGAAGCACGACGGGCTGGCTGGGCAGGTTGCGGATGGAGGGCGGAATAGCGAGATCTAGATCGGGGTGGCCGACCAGCGGATCGTCGACGCCGGCGAGCCAGAGCGTGCTGCCGGCGCGCTGAAGCGGCACGCACTGGTTCCTGAGCACGATAGTGCCGAACTCGGTAAGCGCGTCCGTGACCAGCTTGGTCCCGACGCCGACATCGTGATTGCCGAGGATGGCGTAGCGCTCGGTGCACTCCAGATTGTTGAGCATGACGGCGCAGTGGTGCACCGGGAAGTTGTGAAACATCTTTGACCAGTGACCGGCCGTGACGTAGTCGCCGGTGAGGAAGACGGCATCGGGCTTGAGCTCGTTGATGCGCTCCACAGCGCGGCGCAGAAACGACGGCTCCGTAAAGTTGTCCAGATGAATGTCGCTTAACTGGACGACACGCATACCCGCAAACGCCTGGGGAAGGCCGCGCAGGAAGACCTCGTGCTCGGTCACCTCGATCCAGTGGCGCTCGATCTCGCCCGAATAGACGAGCAGGCCGGCGAGGCTCGCGAGTCCGGTCGCGAGAAAGCGGCGGCGAGTGATGGATGGAGTGGGGGAAGAGAGCGACAAAGCCATACTCAGCTTCATTCTACCGGGAATTGCCAAGGAAAGCAGGGCGGGGCTGTTGACTAATCCTTAACGCCGTCGAAATACGCGGCAACCTGGTCCCAGTCGTTCACGCGGATGAAGCCGGTTGCGGTGAGGTTATGCGGAGCGGTAAAGAGCAAGCCCTGGCCTTCGAACAGGTTCAGATTGCGGGGCTGGTCGTCGATGAGGTAATCGGCGCGGAGGATGGACTTGTCGCCGCAGAAGACGTAATGCCGGGGCGGAATGAAGGGAAAGTGCCGCTGCAGCCAGCGGTATTTGGGGCCGAGCGAGTTGGGTACGGACATGGCCTGGGTGGCGATGAATATCTCAAAGCGGGCGGAGAGATCCTCAAGAACCTGTTGCGCGCCGGGCATGAGTTCCAGAACCTCAAAGAAATCTTCGGCGTCTAGAAAGGCGCGGAGCTGCTGCTGGCGCTCGGCGGGCGTCGCTTCCCAAAGGCCTTTGCCGGCCAGGTCGGCGGTGGTCACTTCTTCGTCGAAGGTCTGGTTATAGCGGCGCAGATGTTCGGCGAGCGTATCCGCCATCACCTCGTCCATATCGACACAGATTCGCTTCACTTGAAGCTCCTGAAGGACGTTTGCGGCGTCCAGATCCTGTTCTGAAGTTAGCAGGAGGGGGCGGGCCGGTTCCAGAGCGTGAGATGCAGAGCGGGCGGCTTAACCGGCTGCGGAAAAACTCCGAAAGTATGTCGAACGGTCGAAAATTGGGGGATATTAAACCATCAACCGCCCCTTGCGGATCGCTCCTAGAGCTTCCTGGCGCGATCTGTTTTTTGCCTTTCGATACAAAAAGAGTTTTTCCGCAGCCTGTTAAACCCCGGCGGGGTGGGATTTGCGCGGTGCGCGGCCTGCGCCGGGAATAGCCTCAGGCTGCGGCGCTTTGGGCGCGGGGGCCATCGCCGGGTCCCAGTAGAGAATGCGTCCGCAACTATCGCAGGGAATGAGCTGCTCTTCGCGGAGCTGGTTCCAGGTTTGCGGGCGAATGCCCATGCGGCAGCCGGAACACTGCTGATTGACGGCGAGCGCCAACCCAGTGCCGCGAGCCGTGGAGATGCGGTCAAAACGGGCGAGCCACTCGGGATCGATAAGGGGACGCAGGGTCTCTCGCTCCGCGGTCTTCGTCGCCAAATCGTCTTTCGACTGCTGCAAACGGGCGTGAACGCGGGCGGTGGTCTTTTCAAGAGCTCCGGCCAGCACTTCAACCTGGGCGCGGGCCTGAGAGAGCTCAGTCTCCTGCGCCTCAGAGCGCTCAAGGCTTGAGAAAGCCTCGTTCTCAAGACGGTCGGCCTCGGCGGCTTCAAACTGGATTTCGTGCTCGATTGCGCCGGCCTGCGCAGGAGTGGTTACGGTGTCGAGCTGGGTGCGGAAGCGCTCCAGCTTCTTGCGGTGTTCGGCGATCTCCCGTTCGAGCTTGGTGCGGAGAGAGTCCTCGCGGCTGAGAGCGGCAGAGGCATCGGAGGCCAGACGCTGCGCGGCGGAGAGAGCGGCCCGGGCCTGGGCGATTTCGGCGGGCAAGGCGCGCATCTCCTGTGTGAGGCGAGTTCGCTCGATTTCGACGGCCTGGAGCTTTACGAGGTTTTCAATCAACACTTGCATCTGTGCCAAGCAGGATACGGCATTTGGGCATCGTTCCCAAAACGCACTGCGTCAAACCCAATGAAAGCCGGGCTGCGAGAATGGGAGCCAGAGGAGGGCGGCATTGGCGAAGGCGCAGAACAACCGCAGGCGCTGGCGCGGTTGGCTCAAAGGGATTGCGATTGCATTTGTGGCCGCTCTGGCGGTGCTGACGGCGGCTGTGCTGGTGCTGGCGCACCGCGCCGAGCCCCTGCTGCGCGGGCAGATTGTGCAAGCGCTGGCGGACCATTTCCATGCCCGCGTGGAACTGGACAGCTTTCACCTGAAGTTGCGCAACGGCTTGTGGGCCGAGGGCAGAGGGCTGCGCATCTGGCCGCCGGCGCAGGTAGCCGGGGTGGCAATTCCCGGCAATGCAGTTTCCGGCTCTGGCACTGCCGAACTGCCGGCTGGCGGAAAGCCTCTGATCGAGGTGGCAGATTTCAAGTTTCATGCGCCGCTTCACTACAACCCGTCCGAGCCGCTTCACGTTTCAGTGGTGGAGATTACCGGGCTGGACGTGGACGTGCCGCCGCGCCCGCACTTTGAGCATAGCCTTGCCGATTTACCCGCGAATGGAGCCGCGCTGCCGGACGCGGGAAAGAGCGCGCTGGCGTTGTTGCATTTCGACATTGCCAGCCTGGAGTGCACGAACGCGCGCTTGACCATTGAGACCAGCAAGCCGGGCAAAATGCCGCTGGTGTTTGCCATCGCACACCTGGCGATCAAGGGATTCGATCCAAGATTCGGACTTGGCCGGGCGATGCAGTTTGCCGCTGAGCTGACCAATCCGCGACCGCAAGGGACGATCCACACTAGCGGAAGCTTTGGACCGTGGCTGGTGTCCGACCCCGGCGAGAGTCCTGTGGAGGGCAAGTACGACTTTGAGCACGCCGACCTGAGCAGCTTCAAAGGGATTGCGGGAATCCTCAACTCGACCGGGCAGTTCAAAGGGACGCTGCGCAACATCGAGGTGAATGGAGCGACGGATACGCCGGACTTCCGGCTGACGCACTTTGGAACGGCCTTGCCGCTGCACACGAACTTTCATGCGCTGGTGGACGGGACCAACGGAGACACACACCTGAATCAGGTGGAAGCGACACTGGAGCGCTCGCACTTTTGGGTGGAGGGGCAGATTGTGCGCGTGGCGGCTGCGCCGGGTCACGCGGGCGGACACGATATCGACTTGAACTTGAATGTGGATCGCGGCAGGATGGAAGACTTTCTGCGCCTCACTGCCCGCTCCGGCAAGCCGCTGCTTACCGGCGCGCTCACGATGAAGGCGGCGCTGGAGATTCCGCCGGGCGCGGAGCCGGTGGAGAAGCGGCTGAGGATCAAAGGCGCCTTTGCTCTGGACGATGCGCAGTTTACCAGCGCGAAGATCCAGGACCGCATTGGCGAGCTAAGCGCCCGCGGACAAGGCGAACCGAAGGATGCAAAAAACGGCGGCAGCGCGAATGTCCGCTCGGCAATGCACGGGGATTTCCAGATGGCGGAGGCGGTCATTACGCTGCCGGCGCTCACATATACGGTGCCGGGCGCGGAAATTGACCTCAAGGGAACTTATGGCGTTGAAGGTGGAACGCTGAACTTTCGCGGGACAGCGAAGCTGCAGGCGACCGTGTCTGCCATGGTGGGCGGATGGAAGGGCATGTTGATAAAGCCGCTGGACCGCTATTTTAAGAAAGACGGAGCGGGCACGGCGCTGCCGATTCACATTGACGGAACGCGCGCGGATCCGCGATTTGGAGTGGATTTCGGACGAATCAAGACGACATCTCCGGAGCGCCCGGATGAGGCCAGGTGAAGGGCGCCGATCGAGCCGGCCGACTGCGTGGCAGCGGCGGCATAACGCCGAAGTGCAATGGCATTTGCCGCAGCCACGTGTAACATCGCAATCAAACGCCCGTCTATATAGACAACGGGAGAGCTGCGCCGCATAGAGACTTGCCAGTAGAAATAGGGTTAAAGAAGAGCAGAGGGCAATCCTGAAGAGACAAAATTCAAACCTGGGGCGTGTGCCGGACGACCGCCGCCGCAATGCGACATTCAGCCTGATATTGATTCTCCTGGCGCTGCTTGGCGGTGGAGCGCCTCTCTGCGCCCAGGTAAATGTGCCAGTGGCGGACGGGTCCGGCAGCAGCGAAGGAGTCACGGCGAGCATTCATGGCGTGGTGACCAGCAAAGATGGAGAGCTGTATCAGGGCGTCCGCGTAACGCTCGCCGCCGATGCTCAACATGCAACCGCGGAACGGGCGGTGACTACCGACAGCGATGGCGTGTTCAACTTCGCCGGAGTCTTAGCAGGCGCATTCAAACTAACCTTCTGGGCAAATGGATTTGGACTGAAGACGGTGGAGGGCAAGCTCGATCCCGGCCAGAGTTACGATGCGCAAACGGTGGTGCTGCCGGTAACGCTGACCACAAACGTGGTGGTAAGAGCGCCGCAAGCAGACATCGCGCTGGAGCAGGTGAACCTGGAAGAAAAGCAGCGCGTGCTGGGAGTGATTCCGAACTACTACGTGACTTACGTGCCCGACGCTCCGCCGCTCACGGCGCGGCAGAAATATGGAATGGCCTGGAAGACCTCGATCGATCCTGTGACGTGGCTGGTGACAGGCGCAATCGCCGGCGTGCAACAGGCGGACAACACCTTCAGCGGGTACGGCCAGGGGGCGCAGGGGTATGCCAAGCGCTACGCCGCAAACTATGCCGACCAGTTTATCGGCGCATTTTTGGGTGGCGCTGTTTTGCCTGTCGCGTTCAAGCAGGACCCGCGTTATTTCTACAAGGGTACGGGCACGGTGCGCTCGCGCATACTGTATGCCATTGAGGCGGCGGTGATCTGCAAGGGCGACAACGGCCACTCGCAGTTTGACTACTCGGGAATCCTGGGCAGCCTTGCGGCGGGCGGCATTTCAAACCTGTACTACCCGGCGGCCAACCGCGACGATGTGGGACTGATGTTTGAAGAAACAGGCTATGGCATTGCGGGCAGCGCGGTGGGGAACCTGTTCCAGGAGTTCGTGGTCCGCAAGCTGACTCCGAGGGTTCCGCACTACGAGCCATCCGGCAAATAGAAACCGTCCGAAACGGGGCGACCTCCTTCGCGAATCCAATCTCTGCGTCAAAATCCAAACATGAAAATCCGAAGGAGGCGTTCATCGCCTTGCCCGGTGCGTGCCGCGCATGTTTGACTGGTGTCCTGTCTGCGAAGTTCATACCAGAATTGCGGCTGTCATTCTGAACGAACGGGGCCCCGAACGCTTTTCAGTTCGGGGGTGGTGAGCGAAGAATCTGCGGTTGCATTCCACCGATTCTTACATCAACTTCGAAGACATCCAACTAATTCCCGGAAGGCGAACCGCGCATGAGCTATGTACTTGCACTGGACCAGGGGACGACCAGCTCCCGGGCAATCCTGTTTGACGAAGCGGGAACCATTGCCGCCTCGGCGCAGCACGAGTTCGAGCAGTTCTATCCGCAGCCGGGATGGGTGGAGCACGACCCGACGGAGATTTTGACCAGCCAGCTCTCCTGCGCCGTTGAAGCGCTGGTAAAGATTGGCGCGCAGCCGCGCGATGTAGCGGCCATCGGCATTACCAACCAGCGTGAGACGACGATTGTGTGGGACCGCGCAACGGGGAAGGCCATTCATCCCGCGATTGTGTGGCAGGACCGGCGCACGGCCCCGCGCTGCAAGCAATTGGAAGAGAGCGGCGTGGGCGAGACGGTTTCGTCGCGCACAGGGCTGGTGCTGGACCCCTATTTTTCCGCGACCAAGGTGGAATGGATTCTAAACAACGTGCCGGGTGCGCAGGCGCGCGCCGAGCGCGGCGAGCTCGCCTTTGGTACGGTCGATAGCTGGCTGATCTGGCACCTGACGGGCGGACAAAAGCATGTGACCGATGTGACCAACGCGTCGCGCACGCTGCTGTTCAACATTGTGAAGGGCGAGTGGGACGAGGAGCTGCTGAAGATCTTCGGCATCCCCGCGAGTATGCTGCCGCAGGTTGCGTGGTCGAGCGAGAGAGTGGGCGAAGCGACGACTGCGCCTGGGCTGGGCGGAATTCAGATTGCAGGAATCGCAGGCGACCAGCAGGCCGCGCTCTTTGGGCAGTTGTGCTGGAGCAAGGGCGAGGCCAAGAACACCTACGGGACGGGGTGTTTTCTGCTGCAGAACGTGGGCACGGAGTTTGTGCGGTCGCGGCACCGGCTCATCACCACGCTGGCGGCAAGCGCCGAGCGGCGGCTGGAGTATGCGCTCGAAGGCAGTATCTTTATCGGCGGGGCCGTGGTGCAGTGGCTGCGCGACAACATCAACCTGATCGGCGCATCGGGCGAGGTTGAGGCGCTGGCCGCATCTGTGCCGGACGCCGGCGGCGTGGTGTTTGTGCCGGCGTTTGTGGGCCTGGGCGCGCCGCACTGGGATGCGCACGCGACGGGAATGATGATCGGATTGCAGCGCGGCACCCGGCCCGGACATATTGCACGCGCGGCGCTTGAGGCGATCGCCTTCCAGGTGGCGGATGTGCTTGAAGCGGTGCAGGACGAGACGGGGACGCCGCTGCCGGCGCTGCGCGTGGATGGCGGCGCATCGGTGAACGATCTGCTGATGCAGTTCCAGGCCGACATGCTGGGCGTGCCGGTGGTGCGGCCACAGGTGACGGAGACAACGGCGCTTGGCGCGGCATATCTTGCGGGTCTGGCGACCGACTTTTGGGCGGGACCGCAAGACCTATGCGCCAGGCGGACAGGCGACACGCGCTTTGAGCCGCGGATGCCGGAAGCCGAACGGGCAGCGCGGCGCGCGCAGTGGCAAAAGGCCGTTGAACGGGCGAAGGAGTGGAGCGAGTAAGTCCCGGCGCGCGGCGCGTGCATCTATTTGTGATAGAAGAACGATAGTCGGCAAGCGAGGAGGTCGCGATGGCGGCAGGGAGCTGTAGTCATGTTGCGGAACACCTGAAGAAGGTGAAGCCGCAGAGCAAGGGATGCGAGGAGTGTTTGAAAACCGGAGACAAATGGGTGCATCTGCGCATGTGCCTGGAGTGCGGTCACGTGGGCTGCTGCGACTCCTCGCCCAACCGCCATGCGCGGGCGCATTTTCATGCCACGCAGCATCCGCTGATCCAGTCCGCCGAGCGCGGAGAAGACTGGCGCTGGTGCTATGTGGATGAAGTGTATCTGTAGCGCGCTAGCGTCCTGAGCCTAAAATCCACAACATAAACGGCGCTGTCATCCTGAGCGAACCGGGCTCCAAACGTCTCTCAGTTTGGGGTGGTGAGTCGAAGGATCTGCGTTTGTTCTTCGTAATTTCTGGCGCGAACTTCAGGCTCACCGCGTTAGCTTAACTCGACCTCGATCTTCTTCCCCTCGGTGTCGAGCTTCTTGATCTTGAATGTGCGGATCTGGCCTGCGGCCAGCGGCTCGGGCGCGGCCGATTTCGACGGCGTGTTACCTTTCCAGCGTGCCTGCAACATCGACGTGAGCGAGGAAAGATCGGCTGTGCCTGCGGGCTTTGCCGGTTGGGCTCCGCCAGACGCCGGCGCTGCGGCCGCAAGCGTGCACACGGCGCGAATGCCTTCGCCCAACTCCACGAGCGCAGTTTTCGGCGAAACCTCGACCACGCGGCCGGAGACGGTGTCGCCCACTTTGCGTTCGGCAATGTATTCGTCGATGCTGGTGGGGATGAGCTGCTTCATCGAGAGCTTGATCTGGCGCTTTTCCGCATCGATGGCCAGCACCTGCGCCTGCACCACCTGCCCGGCGCGCAATGCGTCACTGGGGTGGTTCAAGCGGCGGTCGGCAACGATCTCGCTGATGTGTACCAGCCCCTCGACGCCGTCGGCAATCTGCACGAATGCGCCGAAGCTCATGAGCTTGGTGACCGGCCCCTCAACCTGCGCGCCAACAGGAAAATTGCGCTGCACTTCAACCCATGGATCGGCGAGGGTCTGTTTTAGGCCGAGCGCGATGCGCCGCTCTTCGGGCTTGACGGAGAGAATCACTGCGTCCACGCGGTCGCCTGGCTTGAGCAGGTCGCTGGGATGGCGCACCTTCTTGCTCCATGACATCTCGGAGATGTGGATGAGTCCCTCGACGCCGGGCTCGATCTCAACGAATGCACCAAAGTCCATGATGCGTGTAACCACGCCGGAGATGCGCTGGCCGGGAACGAGGCGCGCGGGCACTGTCTCCCACGGCTCGGCCTGGAGCTGCTTGAGGCCCAGCGAGATTTTGTTGGTTTCGGAATCGATTTTGAGAATGCGGAGCTGAAGTTCCTGGCCAACGGAAACAATATCGTCAGGCTTGGCCACGCGGTTATACGCCATGTCGCCGATGTGCAGCAGGCCGTCGACTCCGCCCAGATCGACAAATGCGCCGTAGGGCATGAGGGTGCGCACGGTTCCGGTGACGGTGTCGCCTTCTTTCATGGCGGCGCGGCGGTCGGCGGAGGCGGCGCGCGCCTGCTCCTCAAGCACCACGCGGCGATCGACGACCACATCCTCATCGGTGACATCGAGCTTGGTGATGCGGCATTCAATCTCAGTGCCCACCAGTTTTTCAAGCTCGGCGGCATCTTTGGTTCCGCTGCGGCTGGCGGGCATAAAGGCGCGCACGCCCACGTCCACCGTCAGGCCGCCTTTGATGACAGCGGTCACGGTGCCCACCACGGCGGTCTTCTCTTTGAACGCGGTTTCCAGAGCCGTCCAGTCGCGGGGCTGGGCCACCTTGAAGCGCGAAAGCTCGTAGTAGCCTTCGGGGTTGCGGCCTTTCACGGAGACAGGGAACGCGTCGCCGGGCTTTACGCCCTCGGCGTTGTTCTCGAATCCGGAGCGAGGCAAAACACCTTCGGTTTTATAACCGATGTCGAGAAAAACCTCGTCCGCGGAGAGGGAGACAACCGTGCCCTCAAGCTGCTTTTGGCCGGAGTCGGCCTTGTGCGCATGGCTGCGTTCAAAATCGCGCAGCAGGTCGGCAAAGGATTCGGCTGGCTCTTCCGCAACGGGTTCTGCGGCAGGCGCTAGCTGGGCTGGTGGCTCGGCTGCAGGAGCGGCGGCCGGGGTCTGCACGGGTTCGGGCGTGGTTTCAAGAGAGGGCAAGGATGAGTCGATGTTTTCTTCAGTCATAGCGGCGATGCACCCATTGTTTCATAGCTGCTGGTTTTATCGCTTCTGGCGCAACTCCTGGCCTGCCGCCAGCAGGTTGGTGGACGCGGGCCGCGACGGAACGCGAGCCGCTTCGGGTAGGCTCAAGGCATGAGCATCTTCGACGAGAAGCGGGCGGAACTGGAGCACTACGAATTCATGATGGGCACGGAGCGGGGCAGGCTGGCCGTGGCGCTGGACCTGCTGACCGATTCGCTGATTATGGTGGGGCAGCATGGGGTCTATTGCGCGTCGAGCCGCAACCCTTCAAAACCGGCGTTGGATCTGCAGGCCGTACTGGGCGGGATGGAGGGGGCCAAGCAGTTGATCCAGTCGGTGATGGAGGAGCTGCGCAAAGGCCGGGAGTGACGGCAGCTTTCAGCCGTCAGCCGTCAGCTCTCAGCTTTCAGACGGCGGCTCGGATTGCTTCGGCCGGAGAAATCTGGGTCCGGCGGCTCAAAAATGCCAGATGCGGTATTCTTATAGAGCGCGCCCGTAGCTCAGCTGGATAGAGCGAATGCCTCCGGAGCATTAGGTCGGGAGTTCGAATCTCTCCGGGCGCACCATTTCCGATTTCTACCTGTAGAAAAACCCCTGAAAACTCGAGGATCGATTCATGGCAACTTGCGCGGCTGTGCGTTCTGTTTCGGCGTTTCGACTTGGTTGTTTGAGTCTTCTCTTATTGCTTTTATGCGGCTTGCCGGTCGCGGCGCAGAACGGCGCGGACGCGAAGCTGGAGTTCGTGGTGGTGCTCAGCCGGCACGGGGTGCGGCCGCCGCTCGGCAACCTGCGCGTGTTCGACAAGTACTCCGCTGCGCCGTGGCCGGCGTGGGAGGTTCCGCCCGGCTACCTGACGCCGCACGGCTACGATCTGATGAAGTTGGTTGGCGCGTGGGACCGCGAACGGTTTTCTGCCGAGGGGTTGTTTGCGCCGGGCGGCTGCGGCGATGCGCGGCACGTGACGATACTCGCCGACTCAGACGAGCGCACGAGGGAAACCGGCAAGGCGCTGGCCGAGGGCATGTTTCCCGGCTGCGGAATTGAAGTACATGCAAAGGCGGAAGGCGTGCGCGACCCGCTTTATGGACTGGCTGTGGATGTTCCCAGGGCCGATAAGGAGCTGGCCACGGCCGCAGTGGCCGGGCGCGTGGGCGGCGATGCCAACCGCGTGACGGAAGCCTATCGGCCGCAGCTTGAAGAGCTGGACCGGGTGTTGGCTGGTTGCGGACGTGCGGACGCTACGAACGCAAAGCGCATATCCATCTTCGATATCCCCGCGAAGATCGACGGAGTTTCAGATGTGTCGTGGGCCTATCGCGGCCCGCTGAGCACGGCCTCAACCATGGTGGAGAATTTTCTGTTGGAATACACCGACGGCAAGCCTGACGTCGATGTGGGCTGGGGTTGCGTGGACGGAGCGAAGCTGCGTGCGCTGATGCAACTGGATACCGCGGAATGGAATCTGAACGATCACACGCCGGCAGTGACGCGCATCTATGCGGCGAATCTGCTGGACCACATTCTGCGCAGCATGGAGCAAAAGGTGAACGGCGCGGCGGTTGCCGGCGCGCTGGCCAAGCCGGACGACCGCATGTTGATTCTGGTTGGACACGACACGAACATTGTTACGGTTGCCGGCGCGCTGGGTATCGACTGGATGATCGACGGCCGCGTGGACGACACGCCGCCGGGCGGAGCGCTGCTGTTTGAGGTGTGGCGCGAGGCGGGCGGCGAGCGGCGCGTGCGTGTGGAGTACACGGCTCAAACTCTTGAACAGATGCGTCAGGCGCAGCCGCTTACGGCGGCCAATCCGCCGGCCATTGCGCCGGTGTTCATTCCCGGCTGCAGCGGCAAGGATGGATCGTGCACGTGGGAGGGTTTCTCCGCTGCCGTGCGTGCAGCCATCGATTCCCGCTTTGTAAGCAATCAGCCGATGCTGCCGTAATGCGCCGAAGCCTTCAACGGCAGTTGTGCCGGGCGTCATTGCGTGTAGCGGGCGGCGAGCGTTTAACTCCCAAAGTGTGAAGGCGAACCAGCAGAATGCGCCCCAGATTGCGTATGGCTATACAGCGGCCGGAGTAGCGCTGGCTGTTTGCGGATTCAGCGCGGTGGTTGGGCAGATCGTGCTCATGCGGGAGCTGATTGTCGCCTTCAACGGCAACGAGATTGCGCTGGGCATGATGCTGGCCACATGGCTGCTTTGGACCGCCGTGGGCAGCAGCTTGAGTGGCGCGCTGCACTGGGGAACGAGGTATCCTCGGCATGCTGCTGCGGCGCTGGAATGCCTGCTGGCGCTGACTTTGCCGGCGACGATCTGGGCAGTGCGCGCGGCGAAATCCATTTTTCAATCGGTTCCTGGCGAGCTTGCGGGACCGCTGCCCATGCTGCTGACAACGCTGGTTTGCCTGAGCGTGTATTGCGTGCTGACGGGTGCGCTGTTTGTGGTTGCTGCGCGGATGCTGGCAGATGCGGGACAACACAACGCAAATGTAGGCGCGGCCCGTGTCGCTGCGGGCCGGGCTTATCTGCTTGAGGCTGCCGGCTCCGCAGTGGGCGGGGTGCTGGCCAGCGTACTGCTGCTGCGGCTTTTTGAGTCCTTCCAGATTGCAATTCTGGTTGCGCTATTGAATCTGTGGATGGCCGCCGTGCTGCTGGCGTGGTTGCGGCGGCGCGGCGTTTTTCTGCTGGCGATTGCAGCGGTGCTTGTCGCGGTTCCGCTAGTGGGGCTGCTCGCTCCACGGCTTGAACGCGGAGCGCAAAAGCAGCTGTGGAGCGGGTTCAATCTGCTTGACTCGCGCGACACAATTTATGGCAATCTTGCGGTAACGGAAACCGGAGCAATTCGCAGCATCTATAACGACGGCGCGATCCTGGCCAACGCGCCTGACCCGGCGGCAGCCGAGGAAGCCGTGCATTACGCGCTGCTGGAGCACGCTGCACCGCACCGGGTTCTGCTGATTGGCGGAGGCGTGAACGGCGCAATCGGCGAGGCGCTGAAGCATCCGAGCATTGTTTCGCTCGACTATGTGGAACTGGACCCTGCTCTGATCGGCATGGCGCGCACATACTTTCCCGCGCAGGCAGCGGCGTTTCACGATCCGCGCGTGCATCTTCATTTGATGGACGGGCGGCGTTCTCTGGCGGCTACGCCGGAAAAGTTCGATGCCATCCTGGTGGACATTCCCGACCCGCAGACCGCGCAGTTGAACCGCTTCTATACGGCGGAGTTCTTCAGCGCGGCGCGCCAGCATCTTGCCGCGGGCGGAGTGCTGGCGATTGAGCTGCGCTCGTCAGAAGATACGATGAGTCCCGAGCTTCAGTCGTTTCTGCGCTGCATTCGGCGAACGCTCGAAGGCGAGTTTCCGAGCGTGGTGGCCATTCCAGGCGAGACGATTCACTTTCTCGCATCGGCGCAACGCGGCGTGCTGACCGGCGATCCAAATGTGCTGCTGGAGCGGCTGCGCGAGCGGCAACTGAACACGCAGTACGTGAGCCGATGGTTTATTCCCTACCGCATGTCTTCCGACCGCATGCAGCAAGTGGAGAGCCAACTGCGGCCGTTGCCTTCGACGCCGGTGAATCGCGATTTTGCGCCGGTTGCCTACTACTACAACGTTGTTTTGTGGAGCGCGCAGTTCGGCAACGCATATTCCCGTTGGTTCCAGAGGGCGGCAAGCGTCTCATTCAGCCACACGATGGGCGCGGTTGCGGTGCTGTTGCTGATGATTGTGGCGATCATGCGTTTTGCGCGCAAACGTGCGCGGCTGGCTCCCGCCGGTTGCACGGTCGCCACCGGCTTTACGGTAATGGCGCTGCAGATTCTGCTGCTGCTGGGATTCGAATCGGTGTTTGGCTACGTCTACTACCAGCTTGCGATTCTGATCGGAATGCTGATGGCCGGCATGGCCTTGGGAAGCTGGCTGGCGATAAAGTGCAGCGGGCCGGCGATGCGACAAATGGCAGCGGTGCAGTTGTTGCTTGCGGCTGCCGGGCCGCTGGTGATGGTGGTCTTGAGCTTGGCGGGCAGCGTTCATGGCGCTGCGCTCACGTGGGTAGTTGCGCAGATCGTTTTCCCCGCTGTTGCAGTGCTGGCCGGAGCGCTTGGCGGCTTTCAATTTGCGATTGCGGCGCGCGTCTTTGTTCCCCGTGTGGAGAGCCGAGCCGGCCTGGGCGCACTGTACGCGCTTGACCTGCTGGGAGGGTGCGTGGGGGCTCTGGTGCTGAGCACGTACCTGATTCCCGTCTTCGGATTCTGGCGTACGGCGTGGATGTGCGTTCTTGTCAACGCCGCAGCGGTGCTTGCGGCTTTGCCTGGCGGCGCGGAATCAGAAAGCGCACTAACCTAAATTGACTATTTGTCGTGCTCGTTAAAGACTACGGCAGAGAACTTGAAGATGTCGGTGTTCTCATCTTTCCAGCAGCCGGAGCTCATGCCGGCTTTCACGCAGGTCTGTTCAAGGAACGTCGGCCGATCCCATTTCTGTTCGACGGGAACCTGCGGCAGCAGCAGACCCTCCTTATCTCCGTTCTTCATCAGCAAACCGTCGCGGCCGATTTTGATCTGTTCGATGTCGGTGACGCGGCGCATGGGCGACAGCACTGAGATTTCGTATGCAAGCTCGGGCAGCTCAGCGGCGGAGACGGGATTGAAGCGCGGATCGCGCAGCGCGGCGTAGGCAGAGGTGTCGCGCACGGTAAGGTAGAGCGGCTTGATGGGCGAGGTGTAGCCGATGCAGCCGCGCAGCGAGCCGGCCTTGGTGAGCGTGACAAAAGCGCCTGCTTCTCGGTTGAGGGTTTCATCTGTTGTTGCGGGAGCGTCCAGCAGTTTGCCTTCTTTCACCGCGTATTCAGTGGACTGGCGCGCAAGGACAAGCAGCGCGCTTTTTTCGGCGCTGGTGAGCGAGAACGGCGCTTCGTCGACGGTGGCGCTGTCGGCTTTGACAAACAGATCTGCGCTGTAGCCCACCACGCGCGAGTGGTCGCCGGAGGGGATATCGCCGGAGTTGGCGTACTTGAGCACTTCGGCCTTGTTTGCGCCCATGCGTTCGGCGTAGATCATGGCGGCAACGATGGGCGCGCCGCCGCAGGCCTCCCAGATGCGGGAACCGAAGTTGCGCGACATGCTGAGGTAGTCCCAAACCGAGAGCGCGTGCAGAGTTTTGTGGTCGATGGTCTCGGCCTGCTCATAGGTGTGGTAGTGGGAGAGATCGGAGCTGGCGATGACGAGGGTTTCCTCGGGGCCGCCTTCCGATGAGATGAGCTTTTGGAGAGCGATGGCCAGGGCGCGGCTGTTCTCGTAGCTCTGGTCGCCCATGACGAGGGGGACCAGCTTGAAGTTGCCGAGGACTTTTTGCAGCCATGGCAATTGATCCTCGACCGCATGCTCGCTGCCGGCGGAGGTGGGCGTGTGACCTGCGTAGGAGACCTGGATTGTGGGGCTCATCTTCGCAAGGCGGCGCGCAAACTCTTTGTCGATGGGAACGGAGCCGAGTGGCGTTTCATACGCATCGCCTTCAAAGACCGATGTGAAATCGAAGGATACAAAATGTGAAGGAGCGATGACGACGACGCGCGAGTACTTATGGCCCTTCAGCGACGCGTAGGTGAAGGCTGCGACCGGGCCCGAGTAGGGATAGCCGGCATGCGGCGCAACCGCGGCAATAATCTGGCCTCCGGGCGCGGGCGGCGTTGCTTTTTGCAGCATGTCGTCGACCATGGCGGAGAGTTCTTTGGGGTCGGCGGGATAGAAGGTGCCCGCAACCGCCGCCGCGCGCACCTTTTGATCGCCCGCGCCGTTCACGTGCTTGAGCGGCGCCGTAATCAGGAATGCAACCAGTGGAGCCGTAAGCCAAGCCATTTTTCCGATCCTCTCGAAAATCATTTCAGTACCTCGACGCTGTGTCCGCGGTCGTTGATCTATTGTGCGCTCAACCTGCGCCGTCAGAGGTGCCAGATTCCGGGGATTTTGTGGCGGCAGGCCGGACAGGTTCCGTCTTTGCGGATGAGCAGGCTGTCGGCGGTAAAGCCCACGCGCTCCACCAGCATTTTGCGGCACTGCGGGCAGTAGGTATTTTGCGCGGGATGTCCGGGAACGTTGCCGATGTAGACGTAGTGCAGCCCTTCGGCGTCGGCGATGGCCTTGGCGCGCTCCAGCGTGGGCACCGGCGTAATGGGCAGATTCTTGAGCAGGTACTCGGGATGGAACTGGGTGAAGTGGAGGGGAACCTCAGGCCCCAGGTTCCCCATGACCCACTGCGCCAGCCCGCGAAACTCCGCATCGCTGTCGTTGAGCGTGGGGATGACGAGATAGACGATCTCGGTCCACTTGCCCATGGAGCGCAGGGTCACTAGCGTCTCAAGCACCGGCTTCAACTGCCCGGTGACGACCTTGGCGTAGTAAGAATCGCTAAAGGATTTGAGGTCGATCTTGACCGCATCCATTTTGCCGTATGCCTGCTTGAGCGAGTCCTGCTGCATGTAGCCGTTGGAGACGACGATGCTGCGAACGCCGGCCGCGTGCCCGGCATCTGCTGTGTCCATCAGAAACTCGCTGAAGACCACCGGCTCGCTGTAGGTGTAGGCGATGGTGGGGCAGTTGTTCTGGCGAGCAAGGGCGGCAACGCGCGCGGGAGGCGCGTAGCTGGCGGGCACCTGCTCGGGGCGCGACTGCGAGATATCCCAATTCTGGCAGAACTTGCAGTTCACGTTGCAGCCGGCGGTGGCAATGGAGAAGGCCATGGTTCCCGGCAGGTAGTGGAAGAGCGGCTTCTTCTCAATGGGATCGACGTGGGCCGCGCAGACGCGCGAGTGCACCAGCGAGTAATACACGCCGCCGCGGTTTTCGCGCACGCCGCAGTAGCCGCGCTCCTTGTCGCCCACGGCGCACTCGCGCGGGCAGAGCTTGCACTTGATCTTGCGGTTGGGCAGCTTCTCGTAAAAGCGCGCCTCCACGGTGAATTGCGCGTCGTTTTGCGCCTGGCCACTGTCGGCGGATGCCAGCGAAGCGGGGCTGGCCGCGGCGAGCGGCGCAATCTCGCCCGCGCCAAGCGCCGCGCCCGAGGCCAGGGCGCACATCATGAACGAGCGGCGATTGAGTGCAGGCTGCTTCATCTGCGGCAGCTCCGGTGGTTGCGGTAGATCAAGTTGTAACGGGAATTCGGTTTGCATCTGCATGACGGACCTCTCTTGCCCAGTGCGGCTATACCAGTGCGGCTATATCTCGACCACGTGAATGCGACCGGGTTCGCAGTTGCCAAGGCGATGCTCGTTGTCTGCCGCGGTCGAAATGTAATGCGGCGCTCTTTGGTCGGCGTCGAGCGTCTTCAATCCCTTTTCGGCACGTTTGCGCTCAATCATCCGCCAGCCGGTTGCGTCCAGCGCTACAGGATCGAGCGAAGCAAGCAGCGAGTTGCACTTCCAGCTCAGCTCGGGCTTGAACCCTGGCCCGCCGTCGTACATGGCGGTGGTTGCATCGCAAATGGTCAAACGCATTTTGGAGCGGATGGCGGCCAGCATGTTCAAGTCGGCGACGTATGGGTCGCAGCCGTTGGGGTGGTACTTGTTGGGGTTGTGGATGACGCCATACATGTTTTTGAGCGCCAGGGTGACGCCCGCGCCGTCGTGGTCTTTCAACACCGGCACGTTGATGAGCGCGTCCACATTGCGAGTAAGGATCTTTGACAGGCGGCTGCCCACGCTGCCATAGGCGTCCAGATCGTCTTCGTAGCCGACGCGGTCGGTGCCGTAGCATTGCACGCGGTCGCCGCCCACGGCGAGCGTGAAGCCTGCCCGCTCAAGCTCTTCGCTGTCGCGATCCCAGACGACGATGTCGGATGGTTTGATTCCTGCCTGCTGCAGCCAGCGGCAGATGGCCAGCACCAGCTCCAGGTTAGAGCTGATTCCGCGGCCTCCCAGTGTGTTCACCTTCAAGCCGACGCGCTCGCCGGGACGAAAAGCCATTCTCGCTGCCGCCTGCGGGCTGTCGCTCTCAAAGAGGGATTGCACGGCGCGATCGAACAGCGCTGCCATGCGCGCGGAGTCAATATGATTGCCGTCTGCTGCGCGAAGCTGAGGATCGTGCGCAACCACGACGCGGGAGTTTGCCGCCGGCGTGAAGTGCTGGGCCATGCTGCTGGCGCTTGTGCCGAGGGCCGCCGCGCCTGCCATGCAGGTGGTAAGGAACTGGCGGCGGTTGTTGATGCGCATGGCTGTCAAGGATCGGCTCCGGCGGCGCGGCTACACCCTAGCACCGGCCATAGCCGCACGACCCTAGGATTACATCCGTCTGCAGAGGGTTTGCAGTGATGAGGGGCACGGGCTGGCTGATGCGAGCTGGTCTTGATGCGGAGGGCCCAGCCCGCGCCCGCCGCTAACCGTTTTCGGCTTCGACGCCGGCGCTCGCCGCCAGGTTGGCGAAGAGCACCACCGGTTTCACCAGGAATCCGGCCAGGAGACGGGGAATGCGGCGGAAATCGTCAAGGAGTGAGCGGCCGCAGCCACTGAGGAATGCGCCATTGCGCATGACGTGAAGGTGGAACAGCGCTGAGACGAAGGTGAAAACGCAGACCGCCATCAGGGTTCCGTGCGTGGCGGGCGCGCCAGAGAGACGATGAGCCAGCCAGTCGAGCCCTTGAGCCAGCGCGGGAACGGCGACGGTGACGATGGAGTTCCCAATCCAGCGATTGCGCAGGCCAAGCGCTCTCTGCTGCATGGCCGCATAAGTCCCCGCAGTGAAGGTGACGTAGGCGATCTCAACCAGAACGACTACCAGGCTGCGGCGAAGCCCGGTGTGCGCCATGGCGATGACATAGACAATCGAGCGGGCGCTCGCGCTCAGCAGGGCGCATTTCCAATTCCAGCAAACCAAAGCCTGAGCAAGAAAGGGCGAACGGCTGTTTGGGAACATGTCTCAATAGTGCGGGAGCGGGAACAACGTGGCGTCAAGCAGCGGTTACAGGAACATTGAGATTCCATGCCATGCAGTTACTTTTGTGGTACGTTTCGTGCGTGATTCCGATCACCGTCTGCCGTCAAGCTGACAGCTACTCTTGAAGAGAGGGTTGCCATCGAAGAACCGATGCGCCCGCATTACTGCAAGGAGCAACTTCTTCATGGCTTACGTTGTTACAGATGCGTGCACTAAAGATTTTGTATGTGTAGAAGAGTGTTCGACCGCCGCCATTGCGCCGCGCTCCGGCGATGCCAAAGCCGGAACCGTGTCGCAGGTCTTTATCAACCCCGATGAGTGCATCGACTGCGGCAACTGCGCTTCAGTCTGCGCACAAAATGCAATTTTCCCGGTAGACGAACTGCCCGCCGACAAAGCGGAGTTTGCCGAGAAGAATAAGGCTTTCTTTAACTAGAACCGCCCTCAACTCAGAGTCACTTTCAGGCGTGCGCAGCAGAAGGCACTTGTGTGCCTACCGTGGCTGCGCACCTGACGGAGCCGGGGCTGGCGTTGTTGCCGGCGCTGCCCCTTGAGGCGTTGCGTTTGGAGACGCCGCATCCGGCTGTGTGGCCTGGGGTGAGGGTTGCTCCGCGCCCGCATCTGTTGCCGCGCTTGCCGGCTGCTCGGTGGGAGCTTCGGCGGGCTGTGCCACAGCGGCCTTGGCCTTGGCCGCCTCCGCTGTTTGTGGAGCGGCAGGCGTTACGGTCATGTTGAGCGTCTGCACGGTTGCAGGATCGTCCCGCAGCTTAAGGTAGAGTGCGCCGTTCGCGGGGTGGGGCACGGCCACCTGCGTTCCGGTAAAGTCGGACGGTACGTCGACGGGGCTTTCGAAGTCTGAAGTTGCAGAGAACGACGCAGCCAGAAACAGATTGCTTCCCCTCAAGGTGCAAGGCCTGGCAATGGCGCGCGGGCAGCGCAGTTCCTTAAAACCGGGAACGCGCACCAGGGTTCCCAGCGGCAGCCAATCACCGGCTGCGCCGTCGGCCGACAGAACGCGCACATGAATCGGCCCGAAGGCCGAGGGACCGAAGCGAGACAGCGGCTCCACGCTGCCCATGGCGGTCTTGGCGTCTTCAAGCATCAGGCTGCCGTCTGCCAATGAAAGCTGAGTGTCAAAGCTGCCGTCGTCGGCGGCCACCTCCACCTTCTCATTGCGCAAGAACTTTGCCGGCACCTTCGACCGGAGAAAGAAGACCAGCCGTCCATCCAGGGGCAGGTCGTCCGGGCTGCCAAGCTGCACCGGAGTAACAGTGGACGACTCGGCATCCTGCACGCCCTTGTTGAGCAGAACCGCCTGCGGGCGGGGAGGCGCCACAGTTACCGGCGCTTTCAGCAGGCGGCCATCCTTCAGCTCAACGCGCGCCACGTAATGTTTGCCGGGCGTCAGACGCGAGGTGGGCGCTTCGGCCTTTAACTGGAGCTGGTCGCGGTCTTCTGCGCGGCTCAGCGTGGAGGGCGAGAGCGGGATGCCGTCGACATCCGCCTTCGCTACCTCGTCAAGACGGGTGCCCAGGAGGGTTGCGTTCGCATCGCCTTCGCTCAGAGTGAGGGCGTCAAGAGAGGCGGCATCGGCAAAGGCTGTCATGGCAAGGGCTTCCGGCCTATCAATCCCGTATTGGTAGATGGAAACAGTGACTGGACCGGGTGCGGCGTCCTTCATGGGCACGGCCACTTCAAGCGACTCAGGTCTTGGCGCCTTCCATGCAAGCTTCGTCGGGCTCCTAGCCGCCGCCTGTTCCTCGATCCTGTCTACGCACAGCACATCTTGCCCCTCGAAGTGCAGCGTGTCCTCACGGCCCACCACCAGTGCCGACTGGTCGGCGGAGACCAGCTTCCATCCGCCGGGTTGCGGCGAAATCAGGTGGAACCGCGGGCCGGTCCAATCATCGAATCCCCACTTGCCGTGGATGACGCCGGTCAATTCGCCCGCAGGCAACTGTGGCAGCTCACCGTTCAGTACCAGGCCGCCCTGTGCGGGATCGGAGGAGACGGCCAGATCGATCGGTTTGCCTTTGGCGTTGCCCCCGGTCTCAATGTGGAGCGTAAGGTCGTGCACCATTTGCGAAGCAAACACCAGCGGCGCACCCTCGGCGGGCAGCACCAGGCCGGGCTTTTGCGCGCAGAACTCATCCGCGGGAGCCACTGGATGCAGGGGCTCGGGGCGGGCCGCGCCCAAAGGCGGCAGAGCCACCACCACCACCGATTTGGGATTGCGGAACGAGGGCGGCATGTTGAGGCGAAGATTGAGCGTGTCGGCCGAAGGCAGCGCCAATGCCGGGATGTACTGGAAGTGCGCTGTATGCAGCGAGGCGAGAATCCTCGCCGTGTCAACAATCGCGCCAATGTACGGGCTGTACATGCCGCTGCCGCCCAGGGGCGAGTAACTGATCTGGTTCATCAGGTCCTGGGTGCTGCCGCTGGTAAGCTGGGACACCATCGACTGGACGCCGGAGTCGTCGAGCACCATTCCCGACGAGTTTTGCGAAAGGCAGGAGACCTGTTGGTCCACGGGCCGGTCGAAGCAGTCCTGATTGATCTTGAGTCCGAGGCTCCGGGCCGCCATCTGGGCGTGGTCTTTCAAGGCCTTCGGGTCAGACTGGGATGTGACCTTCACCTGAGCCAGAAAGGCCTCTACCCGCATACGGTCCCAGCTTGCCGCCTGCAGATCCTGCGCGGCGCGGATAAAGACGCCGGGGCGGTCGTGAACGGCCTTGCGCAGAGTGTTGAAGTCGCCGCCCGTCTCAGGAGCCAGGAACATAAGCGCCTGCTGTGCCTCAGCGGGAACGGTTACAAACACGCCTTCTGCGCGGACATCGGGGTTCCAGGTTTCAACGCGAGTAAACCACTCTGGCGGGGGTGGGTTGGTAGTGCCGCGCAAAAATGCTAGCACAAGAACAAAGTGTTCTGACTGGCTCTCGGGCAGGTCGGGATGAATCCAAAGCCGGTCTCCCGGCAGCAGGTTGGGGACCTGGGAGATAGGCAGAGTTGCGTCGCCTCGCTTGACATGTACATCCACCTTGGGTCCGGTAAGGTCGAAGACCGGACCGTCGGCGTGCAATCCAGGAGTAACCAGGCAGCAGAGCAACAGCAACGGCAGCAGACGACGGCGCATAACACTCATTGTACGAACTTGCAGGGATATAGGGTGTATCAACAATTTACCGGCACGGCGCACATACGACATAACTGTAAATATTTCAATGCACTCGAGTGAATTTTCGGGTACACTGTGGCGTGTATAGCTCCGCAGTTAGGCAGAGCTCCGAATTCCGATGGGGCTCTATGTATTTCTCGACATCTATGTTGAGGTAAAAAAGAGAAACAAAAAATGGCTTTTACCGGGTAAGAGCCACACGATCCACCGTGCGATTCCCTACATTGATTCGAGAGATCTCATGGGTCCCCTTTTTACTGGCCGCCAAAGGGCATAAGCCTGTGGAACCAGTCACCAAAACCGAAACTATCATAGCCCGGACCGACGAACGTAAAGCAACAACGGACTAAACCGTGCCGTGGGCCGAACCGGGATTATTGAGGGCTACCTCGTTTCTCCAGATGGTGAATAGCAGAGCCGATGCTCTTCAGGGCCATTTTTATTCAAGAAGACACTGCCTGCCCGATGCCAATAACTGTACGCGGACCGGGGAAACACCGTAATTGCAGATCTGCTGTCTCAAGCGCGCGGGGTGCGCGGGGTTGCTTCGTCAGGTGGAAGTCGGGCAGTACACCCGAATCCGCCTGTATCAAGAAGCGCTAGAGGCGGCTTATGGGGGAAGGCATGAAATCTACTAGAGCTGCAGCCGGGAGTATCGACGCCAATATGAGCATTCCCGCGGCGGAAGAAATTATTGAAGAAGCTTTGAATGAGCTGGCGTATTCACAGGATCCTGGACTGGTGCGCGCACTGCGGTTTCTGGCGCCTGCCGGCTATCAGGCGATTGTAGAGCTTTGCAGCGAGAATGGCCGCAGCAAGCGCCGCAATGCATCGGCAGACAGTTGGTCGCCTGAAGAAGACGAAGTCCGCATCTACTTTGAGCGAACCGACGAGGCCGAGGCTGCTCCACGCGCCGCACGCGCGCCGCGCGCACTGGCCTTGCATCTCTCCGGCGAAGAGGACGATCTGGAGCCAGCGCTGCCCGGGGATATGGATGCGCGCGTGAAGGAGCTCTGCGCCGCCCTGGCCGAGGCCGAACGAGGCGGACATGCCTTTATCGCGCTCAAGTGGTTTCGCGATTCCTTTTTGCCGCGCAAGTCGTACACGTGGAATCAGCATCCTGAAACGCGGCAACTGGTGCTGGCCGAAGCAATCCAGCGCGGTGTGGTGATGACCAGCAAGATTGCCAACCCCAAGACTCCGGCTTATCCCACCACGACCATCCGCTTGAATCGCGCCGAGGCGGGCATACCAGAAGAGGCTCAGAGGTTCCATCCTGTCGCAGTTCAGGGAGATTCCATGGTGGACGCAATCGAGGAAGAGCGGGGTGAGCTTTGAGCTTTTACTTTCTCGAAGCTACAGCTTTTGTAAAGCTGTTTGTGCAGGAAGTAGGCACTGAAGCGCTGATTCGCCTGATGGAATCGGCCGAGGATAACCGCAAGCTGATTTCATCGTCGACTCCTCTGGAGATTTACGCGGCGATCCGGCGGCGGGAACGGAGCGGCGATCTGTCGGCGGAAAGCGCCGGCGCGGCGCTGTCGGTGTTGCGTATGGAGTCGGCGCGCATGGTGCAGCAGCCGCTGAATCCCGCGGTGCTTGAGGCTGCCCGCCAGCTATTAGACCGCACCACGCTGCGCTGGACAGACGCTTTGCAACTGGGAGCGGCACTGGCCGCGCGGGAGATGTTCCAGGGCACGCCGATCATGTTTGTTTCCTCGTCGCCGCGGATGCTTGAAGCCGCCGCGAAAGAAGGCTTCGAAGTCCTCGATCCCGCAAAAGACGCGGTGAAGGAAACCGACGAGTCCCAGCCGAACTGAGTCCGAAGATTCCCTACTGCGCTGCTTTCTGGCTTACCGCGACAATCATGAAGCTGTCCGGCTTGGGCTGAGGCCGGCGTTGCGCCGCTCCCGGCGCGGGGGGCAGCATCTCAGCCGTCGGCAGATACACGGTCATCGTCGATTCATCGATGCCCATGGTCCGCGCCCCGGCCGCTGTTGCTACCACCTGCTCCACCACAATCTTGCCGTCTTTCTCGCCGGCAACGGTCAGGGTTCCATCGCCGCTGCTGGCAAACGCATGGCCGCCGTGGTACTTGGTTGCATCCACGCCGGAGCCGATGGGCAGATCGGCCAGCACCTTGCCGTCTTCGGTGCTCATCACAATGAGTTTTTGCGGATTGCGGCAGCCGATGAACAGGCGATGCGCTTTTCTGTCGATGGACATGCCCACCGGATGCCCACCGGGAGCGACCGGCCAGCGCGCCGTGACCTGCCGCGTCTTCAGGTCGACTACCGCGACCATATCCTTGTCTTCAAGGTTGATGTACGCCTTGCCGTTGTCGTAGGCCAGGAACTCCGGCGCGCCGCCCAGCTTGATTGGCGTGTCGATCTTGCCGTTCACCGGATCGATGTCGGGTTTAAAGGTCAACAGCGCGTTGCCGTCGCCAGAGACAGCCAGAACCAGGCCGTCGGCCTTGTCGTAAATAATGCCGTCGGCATCGGGCATGGCGGCCAGCGTGCCCAGCACCGCGTAGGTCTTCAGGTCGAAGACGACGATTGCGCCGCTGCCGCCGCCGTCGGTGATAAACCCGCGCCCGGCCTCCGGCACAATCGCCGTGCCGTGCGAGCGCTTCTGCCCCGGAATGTCGCCGAGCACCTTGCCGGTAACGGCGTCAATCACCTGCGTGTGCGTGCTGCGCGTAACAAACAGCCGGTGAGCCTGGGAGTCGACGGTAACGTAATCCCATCCGCCCTCGCCGCCAATGTGCATCGTGTTGGTTACACTCCACTGCGCCGTCGCCGGCAAGGCGGCCGCAAGCACAGCCGTCAAAGATAGAGCCATGATCCGCAAATTCTTCACTGTTTTCCTTTATCGATCGGGCCGGCAATTTCATTGCGCGATCCCGTGGCACTCAAGCAACAGCAACACGATACCACGCGCGCACGACTGCCTTGGTGAACGCAGAATGAAGCAGGCGGCAATCGCATTTCAGATTGCTGGACGATTCTGTTTTGAAAGGGCATGGCTTCAGCCGTGCCGCAAGCACATCCTGATGAAAGTCTCCGGCCTTTAGGCTCTGAGGGATGAATCTTCATCCTAAAAACATCCCTCGGCGGCTGAAGCCGGCCCCTCTTTCGCGCCATGATACGGCACGGCTGAAGCCATGCCCTTTCAAAACTGTTCCCAGCGGAAATTCGAAATCCAAATGCGATTGCCCTGGATGAAGCTAGCGGCGGAGAGCATAAACGGGGATCGAACGGGTTTATTCCTTGCGGAAGCGGTTGGCCTGCTCAAACTCGTCGCGCAGCACGGGCGTGCGCAGGTTTTCGCGCAGGTAGGCCAGCCGCTGCTCCAGCTTGAGCAAAGCTGTCTCAATGGCCTCGGTGTTGGTGTACGCAATGTCACGCCACATTGAGAAGGGGCTTGAACCAAGACGCGTCATCTCTCGCAGGGCGCGGCCGCCCACGTCCTTCAGTTCAGGAGCGCCGCTCACTTCGTCTTCAAGCAGCGCGCTCAGCGCGGTTGCCGTGAACTGCGGCAGATGGCTCACCCAGGCCACGAGTTCGTCGTGGCGCGCGGCGTCCAGGTCGAGCGTCTTGGCACCCATCGCGCCCACCCACTCGCGCCAGCCCTTGACCAGCTCCGCGGAGTGCGGCGAGCGCTGCGCTTCAGGCTCGTCAGTAAACAGCCACACCGCGCCGCGAAACAGATTTGCGTCGCCAAGCTCTGCGCCGCCGCGCTCCTTGCCAGCCATGGGATGACCGGGCAGAAACGCAGCGCGCTCCGGTGTGTTGTAGAGCCGCGTGCCGGCTTCGGTGATGATGCGCTTGGTGCTGCCTACGTCGGTGACCAGGTGCTCTGAGCCAAGCACGCCGGCCAGCTTTTCCATAAAGTCCAGCGTGGCGTAGATGGGCACGGCGAGCACCACAACCTGACTTGCGCGCGCAGCCTCAATCGGGTCGGCCGCGACAGTATCGATTGCGCTCATCTGCCGGGCAAGCTCGGCGTGTTGCGGGCTGCGATTCCAGCCAACGATGGAGCCGCGATAGCCCGCCGCACGTAGTGCCAGGCCCACCGATGTGCCCAGCAGTCCAGTGCCGATGATGGTGATGCGTTCGATCATGGAAATCCTTTTGCATGCGAGTCAGCAAGTCAGCGAGACAGCAAGTCGGCAAGTTAGCGGTCCGGCATGCCAGCG
>Ga0302319_10003051_pt1 | contig 35469 bp, 25 predicted proteins | sample Bog_T0_2_FD_203319 | JGI IMG/M metagenome (GOLD analysis project Ga0302319, IMG submission 203319) | Peat permafrost microbial communities from Stordalen Mire near Abisko, Sweden - Bog_T0_2 | ecosystem: Environmental > Terrestrial > Soil > Wetlands > Peat | place: Sweden: Abisko, Stordalen Mire...
ATGGCTGGTCTCCTTTGCACTTCGAGTGCGTTCCTCAACGGGAGCATATCGCATCCCGCCGGGAGACCGGCCTTCTCATTCCATCTAAAGCCTTTGGCTACCGATGTGTTGCGGCACGGCTGAAGCCAGTGCCCTGATACAAAGCCAGCCGTGGAGTTCCCACTCTCCAGAAAGTCATCCGCAATTATTGATTCTATTTGGAGGCACCCAATGACTTTCTGGCACCATGGACCCGGCCGCCGCCTGGTCTGGGCTTCCATGTCGCACACCCCTTGGTTATGGGCCGGCCTTTCGCACAGCCACTCGACTCCGCAGCGCGGGCGGTCCTGCCTGCCGGCATCGCGCCATCCACAGATGTCGAGACGAATCAATCCCGACACGGCAGGCAGGACCGTTCGCGCCACGTTGGGTCAAGGCAAAAACTCATTGCACCGGAACCCTGACCGTGAGGCCGGCGCGGCCGCGGCTCCGATGCATTCGGAGCCGCGGCCTGAGGGAGCGGTTGCCACAGTGGTTGCCTCGCGGCTTAGACTGCCAGGTATAGGGTGCTGCCCTGGCGGCTGACCAGCAGCAGGGTCTCCGGGGTGGAGTGCTTGAGCGCCTGCTCGAACTCGGCGGTGTTTCGCACCGGCTTGCGATTGACTTCCAGGATGACGTCGCCACGTCGCAGCCCGTTGGCGGCGGCCTGGCTTGCCGGATCCACGGCCGTCACCACCACGCCGGCGGCATCGGGCGCGAGCCCGAGTTGGCGGGCGCTACGCGCGCTCACGTCCTCGACGGAAACCCCGTCCATGCCGGTTTCTGAAGCGTCCGGCTCGCTCGCGGCCTTGGCGGTTTCGGTGGGCATTTCCTCCAGGTGCGCCGAGACTTCGCGCTCCGCGCCGTCGCGCAGCAGCCGCAAGCTCGCCGCCGTGCCGGGCTGCATCAGCGAAATGGTCATGCGCAGTTGAGCGTTGTCGTTCACCGGCTTGCCGTTCACCGAGAGAATGATGTCGCCCTTCTCGATGCCGGCGTGCGCGGCCGGGCTATCGGGCTTCACTTCCGACACCAGCGCGCCGCCCACTTCCTTCTCGTGAAACGCCTTGGCCAGCGCCGGAGTCACTCCCTCCGACATCACACCCAGGTAGGCGCGCGTCACCTTGCCGTTGCGCAGGATCTGGTCGGTCACGTTGCGCGCCACCGCCACGGGAATGGCGAAACCGATCCCCTGGTTGCCTTCCGAGTGCGATAGGATCGCCGTGTTGATGCCGATCAGGTCGCCGCGGTCATTCACCAGCGCGCCGCCCGAGTTGCCCGGGTTGATGGGCGCGTCAGTCTGGATGAAGTCCTCGTATTCCTCGATGCCCAGGTTGCCGCGGCCGGTGGCGCTGATGATGCCCATGGTCACCGTGCTGCCCAGGCCGAACGGGTTGCCGATGGCCAGCGCGTAGTCGCCCACCTGCACTTTGTCGGAATCGCCAATCACCGCCGAGGGCAGATTCGACGCATCGATTTTGAGCACGGCCAGGTCCGTCTTCGGATCGGTGCCCACGATGCGCGCTTTGAACTCCCGCTTATCCGACAGGGTGACCCGCACGTCGGTGGCGCCATCCACTACGTGATTATTGGTGAGAATGTAACCTTCCGGGCTGACGATCACGCCCGATCCCTCACCCTGTTCCCGCTGTTGCCGCGGCGCCATCTGGCCGCGCTCGCCACGGCCGTTGGGGCCGGAGGGCGCGCCGTCATCGTCGCCGAAAAACTGGCGGAAGAACGGTTCCATGTTGCCCGGCATCATGCCCATCGGGCTTTTCACCATCTTGGCCGAGGAAACGTTGACCACCGCCGGCAGCACTCTCTTTACCACCGGAGCGAATGTGTTGCGGCTGGCCGACTCGTCCGGGCTGGCGTAGCGGAACGTAGCCGGCGGATTGGCGTTGCTCGCATGCTCCGCGGCGGCAACCGCCAGGGCGCCCAACCCCGCTGCCATCAACGCTGCCAAGGCCAGAGCGCGCGGTCGGGTCCAAATGCCTTTGAAACTCATGTAGCCTCCCAATTGTTTGTCTGATGTACGCCGCTTGGAGGGCAGTGCGCCTCGCAAGTGACCTCATCATTACAGACGTATCGAAGGCAGGAAGGTCACGCGGAACCCGCTTCCTGAACGGAGCCGCGACCGTAGGGAGCGGTCGATTGTTTCCTAACCAGTCCCCGGTGGCAACAGTTCGCGCAGATCGTCGATGCGGAAATCGGGCTGGTGCCGCGCCATTTCTTCGCGCTTGCCATACCCGTAAAGCACGGCGCAGGTCTTGATTCCAGCTTGGCGGCCGGCTTCCATATCGGCCGCCGAATCGCCCACCATCAGGCATTCCTCGGGCTTGGCGCCCAGCGCCTCCATGGATTTCAGAATCACGTCCGGGGCCGGCTTGCAGGGGAAGCCGTCGGTACCTTGCACGTGGTCGAAGTAGCGCAGCAGACCGAATTGCTCCAGCACCAGCCGCGTGGTGGGCGTGCCCTTCGTGGTGGCGGTGCCTTTGCGCCCGCCGAGCGCGGCCAGTGTTTCCAGTACGCCCGGATACACGCTGGTCTGGGTGTGGCCGCGCCCCAGGTAGATGGCGCGGTATTGACGAATCCACTCTTCCATCTGCTCGGGTGTGTGATTGGGGAACACGTCGCCGAACACAGCTACCAGGTGAAGGCCGACGTAGCCTTTCAGGAAGTCGAACGAAACCGGCGGAGCCCCCGCCGAGCGAAGCACCTGCTCGACGGCGCCACAGATATCCCGCGCCGAATCGAGCAGCGTACCGTCGATATCGAACAGGTAAACCGGGAAGTGCGGGACTTGTCCGTGCATCATCCGGACTCGTCCGTGCATCATCCGGACTCGTCCGTGCATCATCCGGACTGGTCCGTTCACGCCGGCTGAGGACGCTCGCCTTCGTTGAGGCCCGGAACGCGGCGGGCGCTCTCCGGCCGCAGCACCTGCTGGGTGTGGTCCTCGGCGTCCATGCCGCCCGGCTTGATCGGCTCGATGGGCTGGCCCTTGATGATCTGCATCACCTCGTTGCCGTCCAGGATTTCCCGCACTAGCAGCGTTTCGGCAATATTCACCAGCGCCTCGGAGCGTTCCTTGATGATGGCCTCCGCGGTGTCGTACGCGCCCTGCACCAGTTTCTTGACCTGCGCATCGATGCGGATGGCCGTCTCTTCGCTGTAGTCGCGGTGCTGGGCGATCTCGCGGCCGAGGAAGATCTGCTCTTCCTTCTTGCCGAAGCTGAGCGGCCCCAGCTCGCTCATGCCCCACTCGCACACCATCTTGCGCGCCAGATCGGTGGCGCGCTCGATATCGTTGCCGGCGCCGGTGGTCATGTGGTGCATGTAATTTTCTTCGGCGATGCGCCCGGCCATCAGGATGGCAAGCTGCGCCAGCAGGTAATCCTTGCTGTAGGAATGCTTGTCGTCGATCGGCAATTGCATGGTGACGCCCAGCGCCATGCCACGCGGGATGATGGTCACCTTGTGCAGCGGATCGGCTTCCGGAATCACGGCCGCCACCAGGGCGTGCCCGGCTTCGTGATAGGCCGTATTGCGCTTTTCCGCATCGGAGAGGATCAGCGATTTTCGCTCCGCGCCCATCAGGATTTTGTCCTTGGCCAGCTCGAAATCGATCATCATCACGACCTTGCGGTTCTGCCGCGCGGCGTTGAGAGCGGCTTCGTTCACCAGGTTGGCCAGGTCGGCTCCGGCCAGGCCCGGCGTGCCGCGCGCCAGCACGGAAAGATCGACATTGTCGCCCAGCGGAATCTTCTTGGTGTGGACGCGCAGGATGGCCTCGCGCCCCCCCACGTCCGGGCGGCCCACCACCACGCGGCGGTCGAAACGGCCGGGCCGCAGCAGCGCCGGGTCCAGCACGTCGGGACGGTTAGTGGCCGCCACCAGAATCACGCCTTCATTCGATTCGAAGCCGTCCATCTCCACCAGCAACTGGTTCAGGGTTTGTTCGCGCTCGTCGTGGCCGCCGCCCAAACCCGCCCCGCGATGCCGGCCCACCGCATCGATCTCATCGATGAAGATGATGCAGGGCGCGTTTTTCTTGCCCTGCTCGAACAGGTCGCGCACGCGGCTGGCGCCTACCCCGACGAACATTTCCACGAAGTCCGAACCGGAGATGGAAAAGAACGGCACGCTGGCTTCGCCGGCGATGGCGCGCGCCAGCAACGTTTTGCCGGTGCCCGGAGGCCCCACCAGCAGCACGCCCTTCGGAATGCGCCCGCCCAGCTTCTGGAATTTTTGCGGCTCGCGCAGGAATTCGATGATCTCCTGCAATTCTTCCTTGGCCTCTTCCACGCCCGCCACGTCCTTGAACGTGACCTTCTTCTGCTGGGTGGAATGCAGCCGCGCGCGGCTCTTGCCAAAGCTCAGCGCCTTATTACCGCCGCTCTGCATCTGCCGCATCATGAAAATCCAGAAGGCAATTACCACGATGAACGGTGAAGCGTTGATCAGGATGGAGACCCAGCCGGAGGAACTGGTGTCCTTGATATCCACGTTGACGCCGTTCTCCTGCATCTCTTTGATGATGTCGGGGTAGTTCACTGGAATGAACGTATGCAGGGTGGCGTTTGGGTTGGATTTGTAGGTTCCGTGCACTTCATTGCCGGTGATGGTGACTTTATCCACGCTGCCGGCTTTGACTTTGGCGGAAAATTCGGTGAAAGTGAGATTCTGGTCTTTGGGTCCCGAGGTGGTGCGGACTACCACGAACAGCATAGCCACGACCAGGAATATGACCACCCAAAACAGAATCTGTTTGATATTAGAACTCACTTATCCTCCCTGCGAGCCGGGTTCGACTCCTGTTTAATAGACGCCGCCCCGTGCGCCTGCGATTCCACGTTCTCATTTCGGCCGACTTCCCGGATTTCGAGAATCCGGGTGCTCGCCGGACCGGCAGCTACGCCTTGGGCAGGCCCAAACCGCCGCGTCCACACGATGGAGCCGCCGCAGACCAGCACCGGCCACTGCGTCCGCTCCCAAATTGGAATCCTGGCCTGATGGAAGAGAGCCTTTATTTTCGCCTCGTTGGAGTGTCCCTTGGGCCGGTAGCGGTCGCCGGGCCGCCAGTTACGGAACACCAAGTCTCCGGACACTAAGTGCCCGTCGACACAGCCCACGTCACTATTATATACGCATCCCGATGCGCGGTCCGTTCCCCGGTTTTCCAGCAGCTCCAGTTGGATTTCGATGCCCGAGCCGGGCGCGCGGGTCCGGCCGGGAATCGCGGCCGGCTCCTGCCAGCCCGGCGGCGGTGGCTGCGGCGGCGCGAACCGGATCCAGTCGAAGGAGCGCGTGATGCCAATCCCGGGCGCCTGCACCCGGCCGTGGCCGTTAGCGGCGCGGGCCATTTCGAGCGCGCGATCCACGTGATCGAGGCCGATCCCGCGCAAATCCCCCTTCGCGCGCTCGATCGCGAGCCGCACCAGGCGGCGGGCGGCGGCCAGCGGCAGGCGGGCCAGCGCATCGGCCGGCGCCAGCACGGCGGCGCCCTCGTCGCGCAGGCATCCGGCGGCCAGGCGCGCGGTTTCCTCTTTCCAATAGGCCTCCTCGGCCAGCGCCCAATCGGCCGTTTTGGCGAGCGTTTCCTCGAGCGCCGGATTCCACTCCCGCGCAAGCTGCGGCAAAAGGCTATGCCGGATGCGGTTGCGCGCGAAGCGGGCGCTCGCATTGGTCGAATCCTCCCGCCAGGCGATGCCGCGCGCGCGCAGGAACGCCTCGGTTTCGGCGCGTGTGACATCGAGCAGCGGCCGCACGATGCCGTCGCCGGTCACCGGTCGAATGCCCGCCAGGCCGGCCGTGCCTGCGCCGCGCAGAAAACGGAACAACACGGTTTCCGCCTGGTCGCTCCGCGTGTGGCCCAGCGCGACCGAATCCACCGCGCCAGCCGCGATTTGCTCGCGAAAGAACCGCAAACGCGCCTCCCGCGCCGCCTCCTCCAGGTTGCCCGCCGCCGACCCCAGCTCGGCCCGCTCCAGGATGAACGGCAGTTCCATCCCACTGGCAAGCGCGCGCACGAACTCCGCGTCCTCCCGCGACTCTTCGCCGCGCAACCCGTGATCGAGGTGCAGCACCGAGAGTCGCAACTCCCACCGGCGGGCAAGTTCCCGCAACACTTCGAGCAGGCACACCGAATCCGCCCCGCCCGAGACGGCCACGCCAGCCCGCTGCCGGGGACGGAACATCCCGTATCGTTCGATAGTTTGCGCCACGCGCTGCAACACAATGCCGTACCCGCACTTCATTGTAGGGCCTGGGACGAGGCAGCGCGGTAGTGGCAGTGAGTCGGTTGGGGAAGGAAAAGTTCGGTGGGAGAGAATTTCTTTGTGAGTGGCGCGTCACGCGTCCGGAGGCGGTCTGCGCAAATTCCCCGATGCCAACTTCCGCGGCCTTTCGCCGGACCAGATCAGTGAGACGCGCGTTTCCCGGCCACTTGAAACCCAGCGGATTTCTTCACGCGCAGGGCGCCAGCCACAACGCCACGCTGGGTCGGTTCAATCGCCGGCGCGACGGAAAGGCGCCATGGACAAGGTCCTTACGGTATATCGACCGTGCTGTTTATGGCCGACATCAGTTCGCCTTCCGAGTCGCCCACCACAAACCGCACCAAATACGAGCCCGACTTGGCTTCCAGGCTCATGGGGACCGTGATGCCCTTCGCCGGAGATTCGTCGCGCGGGCGCACATCGACGTGCTTCACTTGTCCCGTAACCATGTTCCCGTTATGGTCAAATAGCGCCGCGGCCAGCGTAATGTGGTCCAGGCTGCGGCCATCCGCCTTGCGGAACTTCACATTCGCCAGGTCCAGGTGGACCAATACGGTTACCGTTGCCGTGTCGCCCGCGCCTTTCGAGAACTGCGTGTCCATCGTGACAGGCAGATCGCTCGTCTCCGAACGCGAATATATGGCGTCTTCGATCTCCCGTTTGGCGGCGGCCGCCGCGTCTTCGACGTGCGTGGGCGCGTAATAGCCGCGGCGCGCTTCGATAGAGTAGCCAGCTTTCGATTCGATCGTCACCTTCAGCCCGTGAAAGCTCCCGTCGAGCTTCAAATCCTGCGGTTCAAAGCCCAGCAGGTAGTAGAGCTCCGGGGCCGTTGCTGTGCGGCGGAAGCCTTCGTCCAGATCGTTGTTGTTATGGAAATAGGCGCCTCCAGTATCCGCCGCGATTTCCGTTAACAGGACCTCCTGCAACGCTTGGCTTTGAAGCATGAGATTTTGCTTGATCTGCTCGACAACCGCGGGCGGCATGGTGATGGGGGATGTAGCGTCTATCATCGCGCGGGAGGCGTCAATATTGGTTGTATAAAGACCCCTGGCGTTGAGGACGTTGATGATTACACCGGCGCGGAGGGCGTGCTCGATAGCATCGTACTCGTCCGGCTGATGGTCCGCCAAGGTGAGGAAGCCCGGCGACACCAGCACCAGAACGCGCTCGCCGGGCATGGTCGCCATCCGCTGCACCGTTTGTCTGAGCGTCGCCAGCGAAACCTGGGTTTCCTGCTCCCCTGCTTGGAGGACGTGCTGCGCTTCCATCTTCGCAAGCACGGCTGCTCTTCCTAGGTCCTTCGGGTGAAGGCAGAAAACAACCTCGGCAATCGCCGCGTCGAGAGCCTGCGCATCATGCTTGTTAAGAATCAAGTCGGCTTGGTAGTAGCTGATGTCGGGACACTGTTGGCCGATGGAACGGGCGATGGGATGGGGCGCCAAGCGTGCCATGCCTTTGCGGAGCTGGTTGCGGTCGTCAGTGAAATCCAAGTTGCCCTGGCCCGAAGTCGTGAAGATGGCGGCGCGGTCGGTGGGCTTTAACTGGGTTTCGATGTTCCGCTTGGCAGCGGCGCGCACGCGTATCAGGTCGGCGCCTTCCACATGTATGTCGTCGAAAAGATAACCGATAAAGCGCTGCGGCGTGGCAACCGGGGAGGCCGCTGCCGGCACAGCTTCTCCCGAAGTTCGCTGCTGCTTTGCCGGCTGCGCCTGGGCCGGCGCGCTGCCCGGCCTTTCCACCGTGAACCGGTCGATCTCTTGTAGCTTTCCTTTGTCGAACAGGCGGAAGGACTCTTTGGTAAGGCCGTCAACGACATTCCCCTGCTTGTCGCGAACCACTACCGGCACCATCACCAGGTTGACGCGACTTGTGAAGGTGGCATGTTCCTCGCGGACACTGACCGCCGGCTGGCTTTGCGGCGCTGCCGAGACAGCCGGTTCCTGGCGGGTGGCCGGAAGCGGGGCTAGCGGGGGCGGCGCTGACGGGGCGGGAGGTTCCTGTCGAGCGACCGGAGGCGGCGTTGCCGGGACGGCCTGATTCGTTCCCGCGGCCGGGCGCGCAGAGGTCTCGCCCAGCTCAGTTACGGCGCCGGCTCTTTGCGTCTCCCAGATCATCCAACGTCCGCGGCCGAGGTTCAGGCTGTCTCCCTGAACGCGGAACACACCGAAGCGCGGCGCGGACTTGTCGATGTCAAATCCGGTCGGTACGATGCGGGGTGCTTCGGGCAATTCAGCCAATCCTCCAGGCGAGCCGGTCCCAGGGAGCACGTGCGTCTCGAAACGCGGGCCGACTAGCCGGGCTTGGAACATAGTGCGTTTGCCATCAAAGGTCACGGAGGAGAACTCCAGGCTGACCACAAAGCCTTTCTTCGGCTCGGAGTACTGCTCCAGGCCCCGAATGCGGCCGGATACAGTGGCACCTTTCGGAATGGTGGCTCCGGAAGCATGGACGGTGCGATTGAGCCGCGCCGTAATCGGGTCGCCGACCGCAGACGCTCCGAACGTGATCGGAGTCTCCAGGCTCAAGTCCAGGGAGATTCCTCCGGGGAGTTCGCTCTCTTCCGTCTTCTCCTGCGCAGCCGGCGCAGCTTCATACTTCGAGTCGAAAGAAATTGACGAGTGGCTAGTATACTGCCTGCAGGCCGTGTAGTGAGTGACGTTGCGGAACTCTTTACCTTCCAGATCGGTGACAGTCAGCGTGTCATATTGCGGCAGCAGGAAATCGCTCGAGCCGACCCGCGTTCGTCCATAGCGGATGGCCTCGGAGGACGCCGCCAGCGGAGCTGGAATCTCCTCGTCTTGAATCTCCAGCGTCATGATGTCCGATGCGGCTGGGTCGATACAGATCGATCCTGCGTACGCAGATTTGACTCTGCGGTCACCCACTTTGAACATGTGAGTGCTGGAGGATAGCGGCACCCGGAAAGTGAACCGGGATCCACTCCTGCCCTCCACTATGCATTCCCCGGCAAAGGTAAAAGCAGGTGCGGAGGGACCGAAGAGACTGCCGACCCAGCCGCCGAAGCCGCCGGTAGCAATGGCGCCTGCTTGTCGAGGCAGTTCTTCGAATAGGTCCGCGTCGAAGTGCTCTGACCCTGGCCAGGCAAACAACTCGTTGCCCCCAACGTATGCCACTTCGAGGTGAATCCGGTCGCTGACCAGAGGATTCTTTTTGCCGGCAGTGCGGACCGACCGCTCGATGGTTTCCAGGCAGGTGTAATCCGGCAAAAGCGTGATGTTGTCCGCCATCCGCTGCCGCACTCGCTGCACCAACTCGCGTTCGAGATCCGGGCGCGGCTCTTGCCCGCCAGATGCAGGGAGCACTAGACCTAGACACAGCACGAGACATGCGCGCAGCATTCCTACTCGATTGCGAAGCCTGAATCAGGGTAACACCGCGCCCGAAACCCGGCAATGCTGGTTTCATGTGGACGAATCGTCGCCTCCGCCAGCGTCACCGCCAGCACCACCGGGCAGATATCCACGAACAAATCGTAGACCTCGCCGGCCAGATCGAGGCGGCCCAGCTCCCTGACGGCTCGTCAGGCGGAGATCGGGTCTTCGTCGCGGTACCCCTGGCCGGCGATGAAATCGTGAATCTGGCGGTTCGGGACCGCCAATGGCAAGGACAACGCGAAAACGGACCACGCGATGGAAAGGGGAATCAACACGGAACGGCCATTGATGTCGAAGGTCCGTTCGATGGGTTTCTCCAGAAAGCGTTTCAACCGGGCGCGGACTCGTTCGAACGGTTCCTTACTGGCTAACAAGGCGACTATGGCCGGGCCGGGCCAGCGGAACATGCGGTCGCCAGACTCCAACCGGCCGGCGAGATATTGCTTGAGCGCCCGTATGACTTCATCGCCGGCCGCGCGGCCGAAACGCAGGTTGATGCGTTGGGCCGAACCCAGCACGAACACGGCGACGTGCTTCTGTTCGCCGGTGCGCACAGCCGATAGAAACTGCGCCTGAGCGGCGATTTCCCAGGGCAGGTCGGTAACCGGGTCGAGACCGGCGTTGCGCGAGGATTCCTGCTTGCCGGGGACTTCCCGCCGCAGCGCCTCGACCATCTGGTCCGAACCAGCCTTCGGTTGCTTGGCTTCCTCCCGTATGCCGCCCAGACACTGTTGCAGGCGCGCCTTGAGGGCGGAGGCGTCCTCCACCGCGGCGGCCCGTTCCGCTCCGTCGCCGATCTTCAGCAGCGGCGCCAATGCGCGTCCCCCAACCCCTCCGATATCGGCTGACGTAGCAGCGATCATGGCGATCGTGTTCTGCATCTCGGCGCCCTGGGCATCGACCAGGCGGTTTGTCTCTCGCGCGTAATCCCCGATCGCCTGCACAGCCGCTCCAGCGTCCCCAAGCAACTCCTCGACGGTTGTTTCCGAGGTCATGGCCAGGCGAACCTCGCCGATCCGTTCGCGGAAGCTCCGGCAGGCGTCGCCATCGAGGTTCAGAGCGTGGGTGGCCACTGCTTCCAGCAGCATGGAGATCACCCTCCGGTACGCGGCCTCCTCCTCCAACTGCGTCAGGAACCGTTTGACGCTCAACAATGCCATCGGCCCAAAACCTCGCTCGCATCAGTTATCGGCGGAATCGGCCGGGCTCTTTATAGCAAAGCCTGGCCGGGCCTTGGCAGGCGGAAGCGCCAGGCGGAAGCGCCGGCCCCACCCTTCGGTCATCCCGGCTTTTCCCCGCCGCGCTTGACCGTGCATAATCTCCAGTCACAACCTTTCCTCCCAACTCTTACAATGACTTAGCCCTCAACCCCCTTGACATACCCGCCATACTGAAATTGGGACTGTGGCGCCAGGCACCGCTGCTAGTCCTTACTTGCTGGCCAGCAAGCGTTGCACTCAAGTGGTACTGAACTTCCGGCGCCCCTGAAAGGCATGCGGGGTCCCCTACGGGCAGGACTCCCGACGGAAGACTTTGGATTCCCGGAATTCATAACCGCCGGCGGAATACGGATAGCTGTTATCGCCGCCCGCTCGGATAACAGAGAGTAAGGAACGAATCGACCCGACATTGTCCGCCATCCAGCGGGCTCACATCGACGAAGTTTCTACTCAAATCATCGGGTGGCCGATACGCACGGCGCTAAGTCCGCGAAGCCCGGCCACCCGCAACGAACCTCACTCTTTCCCCCGAATCTCTCGCCCGTAGTGTTTCCAATCTTACCTATGAGTCGAAAACCGCGCGCTGGTAGGACGGACGATCGGTTTTTGTCGTCTGTCAGGCGCGCGCCGAACCGCGACCTACGGCTCAGTCTTATACTGTACTTTTCCTCCGCGGCGGATACACATAAGCCGCTACCAGGCTCTCGGTTCACTGTTGGCAGGTCGGGGACCTGCCTCACAAGTCAGTACCGATGCAGCCAGCGGGCTTTTTCGATTACCTTGGCGGCGTTGGGAAGGAAGGCTTCTTCGAGCGGAGGGCTGAAGGGGACGGGAGTATCGGGCGCGGTGACGCGGACGATAGGAGCGTCAAGGTGTTCGAAGACGGTTTCCGTGATGGTGATGGCGAGCTCGCCGGCCATGCCGGCGGTGCGTGTGTCTTCGTGCAAGAGCAGCACCTTGGCCGTCTTCTTCACGCTCTCGCAGACGGTGTCGCGGTCGAGCGGCAGCAGAGTGCGCAGGTCGATCACTTCGACCTCGATGCCTTCCGCGGCGAGCGTTTCGGCGGCCTCGAGCGCTACCCACACCATGGCGCCATAAGTGATGATGCTGAGGTCGCGGCCTTGGCGCGCCACGCGGGCTTTGCCGATAGGAACGGTGAACTCCTCAGCCGGCAGGTCCTCCTTGATGCGGCGGTAGAGAGCCTTGTGCTCGAAAAAAATCACCGGGTCGTTGTCGCGCACGGCGGACTTGATGAGTCCCTTGGCATCATAGGCGGTAGCCGGGCAGATCACTTTGAGGCCGGGCGTCTTGACGAACCACATCTCGGGGTTCTGCGAATGGAAGGGCCCGCCGTGAATGCCGCCGCCGGAGGGCGCGCGCACCACCATGGGGACGGCGGCGTTCCAGCGATAGCGGCACTTGGCGGCAAAATTGACGATCTGGTCGAAGCCGCAGGAAATGAAATCGGCGAACTGCATTTCGGCCACCGGGCGCAGGCCCATCAACCCCGCGCCAATGGCTGCGCCGACGATACCGGACTCTGAGATCGGGGTATCCACCACGCGCCGTGCCCCGAAATGCTCGATAAAACCGGCGGTGACTTTGAACGCGCCGCCGTAAACGCCGATGTCCTCACCGATGAGGAACACATCGGGGTCGCGCTCCATCTCCTCCCAGAGGCCTTCGCGGATAGCTTCCAAGTAAGTGGTGGGCATGACTTATTCGCCGTCGTAGACGCCGCCGAGCAGGGTAGCGGGGTCGGGATAAGGACGCTCGTCGGCCCAGGCGACGGCGGCGTCCACTTCCTGGCGGACTTGCGCGTGGAGGGCGTCGAGCCCGGCGCGATCGTCCCAGCCGTGGTCGATCATTTTTTGTTCCAGGCGGACGATGGGATCGCGCTTGGCCCACTGCTCGAAGAGGGCGGCCGGCACGTACTCGGCGGCATCGTGCGCGGAGTGGCCGGTCATGCGGAAGGTCTTGCACTCGAGCAGGTAGGGCCCGAGCCCCGAGCGCGCGTGGGCGACGGCGCGCGCGGTCGCCTCATACACCGCGAGCACGTCATTGCCATCGACGATTTCCGCCGGCATGCCGTAAGCCGGGCCGCGGTCCGCCACATTGGCGCAGGCCATCTGCCCGCTCAGCGGCGTGGAGTAAGCGTACTGATTGTTATTGCAGAGATAGACCACCGGCAGCTTCAGTACGGTAGCCATGTTGACGCCCTCGTGCCAATCGCCGCGGCTGGTGGAACCGTCGCCGAAGTAGCTGAACGCAACGGCGTTGGTGCCGCGGTACTGGAGCGCCAGGGCAACGCCCGCGGCCACGGGCACGGTGGCGGCCAGGGCGCTGATGATGGACACAATGCCGATGCCGGCGCTCATGTCGCCCATGTGCATGTTGCCGTCGCGCCCGTTGGTGAGGCCGCCCATGCGCCCCATGTACTGGGCGAAGATGCGGCCGAGCGGAATGCCGCGAATGAAAAACACGGCCATATCGCGGTGGCTGGGAAGCAGGACGTCCGCGGGAAGCGCATGCAGCGCGCTGCCGACGGGGATGGCTTCCTGGCCGCGGCCGACGTACACGCCGCCCAGAATCTTGCCCTGACGGTAGAGTTTGCGCTCGATGCGGTCCTCGGTTTCCCGCATCAGCGACATGTAATATAGGCAGCGCCGCGCCAGTCCGGCCTCCGCGGCGGACTCGTCCGAACCGCGCTGCGACTGCGAGGGACAAGTAGGTGCGATGCTCATCGGGCGCGCCTTACGGTACGTTGCAAGCGCTAGTATAGCGAACTTACCGGGTGCGGGCCGCTGAACCCACTACCTGCCACTGGAAATGATGGCAACGAAAAGCCAGGAGAGTCGACAACGGTTCTCTCTTGCAACCTGTATACTGTATATGTACACTATACAGTGTGAAGACGGCGCCGCGGATCCGGATTGACCTCGGCTCTCCCGTTGCGGCGGGACGGCAGATTGTCGATGCGATCCGCGCCCATCTCGTGGAGGGCGAACTGGCGCCGGGCGACGTGCTTCCCTCGGTGCGAAGGCTGGCCATGGAGTTAGGCGTCCATTTCAACACTGTGGCGCAGGCCTATCGCCAGTTGGCCGAGGAAGGCTGGCTCGATCTCAAGCACGGCCGCCGCGCAGCCGTGATCGGGCGCGGCCCGGTGGCGGACGCCGGACCGGACAAGGTCCTCCACTTCCAGCGCCGCCTGCGCGAGATGGTGGCTGAGATGCGCGCCCACGGGGTGGCGCAGGACAGCATTGCGGATGAGCTGCGCCTGTTCGCAGAAAGGCTGAAATCATGATCGCCGTTCGATTGATGTTGTTGTTCCCGCTGGCTCTTACCCTGGTTCTGCTTCACGCGCTTCCGCTGATCCCGAAGCGTTCGCAACTATTCGGCGTGAATGTGACCCGCGAAGTCCGTCACGGTAGCGAAGGCGGCAGGCTGTTGCGAAGCTACCAGGTACGGCTGCTGCCGTTGAGCATGGCGGCCTTGCTGGCTGCCTGGTGGACTCCGGCGGGGTGGCTTTGGCTGCTGGTTGTGGCGCCCGCAATCGCAGCACTGTGGCTGCTGTACCGGGGCCACGCCGATGCGGTGCGCTTCGCGCTGCCGCCGCCGTCCATGCGCGAGGCGTCGTTGAGCGACGATGGCGGCCTCGCCCGCCGGCTGCTCTGGTTCGTTCCCCCGCTGGCCCTGCTGACCGCGGCGGGACTCAACCTCTACATCAATTGGAGCAGCATTCCCGCGCGCTTTGCCAGCCACTTCGATTCGCACGGGAACCCGAATGGCTGGGCCTTCAAATCCGTTCGCGGATGCTTCGGCCCGCTGGCACTTGGTGCGGCGATCGTCTTGTGCCTGATGGCGCTGTACATCGCGATGGAACTGGGCTCCAGAAGAGGCACTCAACGTACGGTGATGCTAGCCTGTCTGGCATCGCCCGGTTATCTGATCGGGCCAATGTTCGCCATGATCGGGCTCTTGCCGGTCCTGGTCCCGCCGTTATGGCTCATTCTCCTCCTCGTCGGCGCATACCTGGCGGGTCTGGCACTGCTTGTGGTCCGCGTAGCATCAAGACCGGCGAGCGGGCCGGCGGAGGTGACTCCCGAAGCCTGCTGGCATGGCAACTTCTATTACAACCCGCAAGACCCGGCCCTGTTCGTGGACGGGCGGGTGGGCTTCGGGCTAACCGCCAACTTCGCACGGCGCCTGGTCTGGCTGCTGCTGGCGGCGATCGCGGTGGTGACGCTGGGGTTGCTCTTGCTTGCCCCAAAGCTGCTTGCGCAGGCCCCGGAAACGCCGGAGGACGTCGCCAGCCGGACCATTGTCCGGCTTGTGGAGGGAAAGTACGACGAGCTCTATCAATCGTTCTCGGCGGAGATGCGCGCCGCGCTCCCGGTCGAGGCTTTGAAGTCTCAGGTCGGTCCGCAGGTGAGGGCACTGGGGAAGCTGATCGAGACTCGCAAACCATCCATCCAGCAAGCCGGCGGCAACACCGTGCTGATCGTGCCGGCGAAGTTCGCTGCCCTGTGGATCGATTTCACGATCTCGGTGAATGGCGACGGCCAGGTCTCCGGGCTCTACATGAAGCCAGGCGCGGCGCCCGCTTCGGACTGGCAGCCGCCCACATACAGCAAGCCGGCCTCGTTCAGCGAGCGCGCGGTGACCGTTGGCACCGGCGATTGGAAACTGCCCGGCACGCTGTCCCTTCCACGGTCCCAGACGCCGGTGCCGGGCGTGGTTCTGGTTCACGGCTCCGGACCCGGGGACCGCGACGAAACCATCGCCGGCAACAAACCATTCCGGGACCTGGCGGAGGGGCTCGCCTCCCGGGGCATCGCCGTAGTTCGCTATGAGAAGCGAACCAAAGAGTTCGGCGCGAAGATGGTGCAAATGCGCAATCTGACGGTGCAGGAAGAGACCGTCGAGGATGCCGTGGTGGCCGTCGGCGAGTTGCGCGCCCAGCCCGGTATCGATCCGAAGCGCGTCTTCCTGCTGGGTCACAGTCTGGGCGGCTATCTGATGCCAAAGATGCTGGCTCAGGCGCCGGAGGCGGCCGGCGGAATTGTGCTGGCCGGGAACGCGCGCCCCCTCGAAGATTTGATGCTGGATCAGTTCGAGTACCTCGGATCGCTGCCTGGCGGCGATACTCCCGAAGCCAAAAAGCAACTCGACGACGCGCGCAAGCTGCTGCTTTCGGTGAAGGCTTTGCAGCCGGGCCACGAAGATGGGCCGCCTATCCTGGGAGCCTGGCCGCATTACTGGCTCGACCTGCGCGGTTACGACCCGGCCGGGCAAGCGGCGAAGATCACGCGGCCGCTGCTGATTCTCCAGGGCGAACGCGATTACCAGGTGACGATGAAAGACTTCGGGATATGGAAGACGGCTCTCGCGGGGCGTTCCAATGTCACGATGAAGAGTTATCCGGCGCTCAACCATCTTTTCATCGAGGGTATGGGCAAGAGCACGCCCGCGGAATACAACACTCCCGGGCATGTGTCCGGCGAAGCGATCGGCGATATAGCCGGGTGGATTCTGGCACACTGAGGGCTGCGGCGCGGAACGCTCGGCCTATTGGGCTGGGGCTTGCGAGGGGACGGACGCGGGATAGTAGCCGTCGCGGGCGCGAATCACCACGCCAGGCACGGTCGGGATCAGCACCTTGATGTGATGGTAGGTTTTGGTTTTGGCGTCGGGAGAGTATTCCGGCACGTAGCGCAGAATATATTGCGTGGTGATGTCGCCGGCGATGCCCACGATGGCGCTGGTAATCGCACCCGAGATTTCCGCGGCGTAACCGCCGGTGCCGGCTTCGTAGACGTAGTTGCCGGCATCCTTGGGCACCGAAATGTACCCGGAGACATCCTTGTACAGGTCCTTGTTCAACGGGTACTCGACGTGGCCGCCGGTCTCTCGCGTGAGCCGCTCCAGCTCGCCCTCGGATGAATTACTGAAGCCGAACGACTGGGTGCTGATGGCATATATGGTCACCAGGTTGCGCTTGGCCAGCTCCAGCACCTGTTCGTAGCTGATCTTCTTGCTGGCGGTGTCGTGGCCGTCGCCAATCACGATCAGGACACGGCGCGGCTCGAAGGGTTCGCCGTGTACGAGCGTGCGGCTGGTGCAGGCCATATAAATGGCATCGTAAAAGGCGGACGCGCCGCCGGGCCTGGATTTGCGCAGCACGTCGGTGATCTTGTCGGCATCCTGGGTGGTGTTGACGGCCACTTCGGCATCGTTGGCGAAAGTGATCAGATATCCGCTGAAGCGGGGATCGTCGGCGGGAAGCAGGTTCCAGACCAGATCCATGGTGGCGTCCTGATAGGTTTTCCAATAAATCCGGCTGGAGTTGCTCAGGTCGACCAGGAAGCCGACGACGATGGGCTGTTTGCCATTGTGGCTGAAGAAAGTGAGGCGCTGCTGCTTGCCTTCGTCGAGCACCTGGAAATCCTTGGCCTCGAGGTTGGACACGAAGCGGCCCTTATCGTCGGTGACGGTGACGGGGAGGATGACCTCGTTGGCCTGGACGGTGAATCGCGCGGCGGGCGGCGGTTCCGGCTGGGGCGCCTTAGGCTGATCGGGCACGGCTTGCTGGGGGATGGCCGCCAGCGGCAACAGAGCGCACAGGGCAAACACCGGCACGATTCGACGAAGCATGATTTTCACGGCTTGTTTTCATTTTAGCGCGCGCGCGTGGCGCAAAGCGCCGACCGGTGAGGTAGGACAGACGATCGGCTTTGTCGTCTGTTAGGGCGTCGTGCTTGGGCGAGGCATGACAGACCACCAAAGGCGATGGTCTGTCCTACCACTGCGCGGCGTAGAATGGGTTTAGACCGGAAAGAAAAGCCGAGACGACTCTCGGCTCAGCAGGCTCGACAGCCTGCGCCACGACTAAGGACACCTCTTGCACCCTCCGATCAAAGTGCTGATTGTGGACGACGAAGCCAGCCAGCGCAGCGGCCTGGCGGGGATGGTTTCGGCCTGGGGCATGACGGCGGAAACGGCGGCCGAAGGCGAGGAAGCGATGCGCAAGCTGGCCACCTTCCACGCCGACGTGATTCTGACGGACCTGAACATGCCCGGCCTGGATGGCTTCGGCCTTTTGGCGCGGCTGCGGGATGCGGGCGAAATGCCGCCCGCGATCGTGCTGACCGCATACGGCAACATCGAAACCGCGGTGAAGACGGTGCACGAGCTGGGGGCGTACTGGTTCCTGGAGAAACCGATCCAGCCGGGGCCGCTGGAGATTCTGATCCGGCGCGCCGGCAGCCACGCCGCGTTGCGCGCCGAAAACCGGGCCATGGAACGAGACCTCGGGTACAAGGGCGCGGCGGGCGATCTGGTGGGGACGTCGCCCAAGATGCAGGAGATTTTCGCGCTGCTGCAACAAGCGGGCCCGAGCCGGGCATGCGTGCTGATCACCGGGGAAAGCGGCACGGGCAAGGAGCTGGTAGCGCGCTCGCTGCACGCGCTCAGCACGCGGCGCCACGGGCCTTTCGTGGCGATCAACTGCGCGGCGCTGCCGGAGACGCTGATGGAGAGCGAGCTGTTCGGCCACGAAAAAGGCTCTTTCACCGGGGCCTCGGAGCGGCGCGCCGGCTGCTTCGAGGTGGCGCAGAACGGCACGCTGCTGCTGGATGAGATCGGCGAAATGCCGCTCGCCACGCAGGCCAAGCTGCTGCGCATTCTGGAAGATTCCAAGGTGAGACGGCTGGGCAGCAAGAACGAATTCGAGGTGGATGTGCGGGTGGTGGCGGCCACCAACAAAGCGCCCGAGGAGGCGGTGCGGGAGGGCCACTTGCGGCAGGACCTTTTCTACCGCCTGAACGTTTTCCACATCCACTTGCCGCCGTTGCGCACGCGCAAGGAAGATATTCCGGCGCTGGTGGAGGCGTTGCTCGCCAGCCTCAACCACAAGCACGAATGCCGCGTCACCGATTTATCGCCCGCCGTGCTGGAAGCGTTTGCGCGCCACGATTGGCCGGGCAACGTGCGCGAGTTGCGCAACGTGCTGGAGCGGGCGGTGATTCTGGCGGGCGAAGGCACGCTGGAGATGAAGCACCTGCCCGCCTTCCTGCAAAACCGCCCGCTGGCCGCCGCGACGGCACCCGACGCGCCGGCCGCCGAGGATCGCGATACGATCCGCCTTCCGATCGGCGCCACCGTGGGCGAAGCCGAGAAAGAGCTCATCCTGCGCACGCTCGAACATACTAATAACAACAAGACGCGCGCCGCGGAGATTCTGGGCATCAGCCTCAAGACGCTGCACAACAAGTTGCGCGAGTACAACGCGAAGGACGACGGCGGAGCGGCAGGATAGGGCTGGCCGCTGAGCCAAGAGCGCGGGGGGGGAAGCCGAGATGACTCTCGGCTCTGCAGCCTGGACAGGCCGCGCCACGGCTTGCTTAGGCTGGCCACTTACCCCACTCGGCGTCAATGGCCGAAGGGCCACAGGTGGCCTAGCCAGCCGCGGGGCTGGGCGAAGCCTTCAAGCATCCAGATATCGGATTGGTAGTTGACGACGGAAGCGGCCAGCGAAGCGTGATCGCTCGAAAGGCTGAGCGAAAGCTGATTGCCTCCTTGAAACAGGTACTGCGAGCCCAAATCCGCAATGGTGCGTTCGGTTCCGGTCGCGACTTCGATGGAATCGAGCAGCCATTTCGTGCCCTCGCCCTGCGCCAAGGCGTAGAGTTGACGGCTGTCGGGCGACCAGGCAACCGTGGAGCTCCGGGTGCCGACTTTGCGCGTCTGTTTGCCATCGGGCGAGAGCAACAGCACTCCATCGTCGACGGGGCAGGCGATCCACTGGCCATCCGGCGACCACTGCGCGGGATGGCGGCAGAAGTCCTGGCGAAGCAGCACGGGCGGATCGGAGCCTCCCACGCGGGTTTTCATCAAGCCGCCGGCGGTGGAGAGATAAGTAAGCCAGTTGCCGTCGGGCGACCAGCCGGGGGCGAGTTCGAAGTCGTCCGATTTGGTGACGGCGACCGGCGTTCCGCCGGCCAGCGGAGAGATCCAGAGGCGGCCCAGGTGTGTGATGCTGTTGCGTGAGTACGCCAGGCGGGTGCCGTCCGGCGAAAAGGCCAGCGACCCCAGCGCCAGCGTATCGTCGGCGAAATCGCGCTGTGTTACCAGTGGACGATCGGAGCCGTCCTGGGCGTTCCGCAGCCAGATCTCCTGCGGTCCGCTACGATCGGTGACATAGGCGAGCAGCGGAGCCACCGGCGACCAGGCGGGGGACATCTCATTCCGGCTGGTGGCGATCAGCGGGCGGATGGGGCCACCGGCGATGGGGATCTCGACGATGTCGAAATTCTCCGTCATGGAGGCGTACGCGATCTTCTTGCCGTCGGGCGAAACGGAGGGGCGGACCTTGATGCCTTCGTCGGCGGTGAGAGCGTCCAGATCCTGGTCTTCCACGTGCGCCATCCAAAGCTGCGGCTGGGGATGGCTGGCAGTGGGGAAGGACATCACCAGGTGCTGGCTGTCGGGCATCCAACTGAAGGAGGGCGGCCACTGAGCGCCACCCAGCATGGAAGCGAACACGCGGCGCGCATTGCCCTTCGCGGCCGCGCCGTCGGGAAACGGGAGCAGCCAGAGTTCGGTTCCCATGGCGGTGGGCTTGGCGAGCAGGACCTCGCGGCCGTTCGGCGCGAAACGAAGGTAGACCGGGCTGAAGGAGCCTTGTTCTTCGAATAGGACGGGCTCGTATTTTCGCGGAGGCGCGCCCGGAGGAGAGGAGATCCAAAGCTTGGGCTCCTTGGCGCCCTTCTCGCCCTTATTCAGCCAGAGGACGAGCGCCTTGCCATCCGGGGACGGCGCAGCATCGCCGTAATCGCCTTTCAGAACGAGGGTAGCCTCGCCGCCGGCGCGGCTCATCGACCGGACGCCGGTATTGGTGACGTAGTTGAGGCGGGTGCCGTCGGCGGACCAGAACACACTGCGGGCGTCGGCGCGGGCGACCAGGACGGGAACCAGTGAATCGAGGTTGCGCACCATGATTTCGTTGGGAGCGTTGATGACTTCGCGAACGTAGGCGAGACTCTTGCCATCGGGCGACCAGACCGGCATGTCCTGGTCCCGGGACTCGCTGGCCAGAGGCGTGTAACGGTACGATTCCAGGTCCACGCCGCGCGGGGCGGTGAACAGGGCGAAGAGAGCGGCTGCCAGCAGGACGGCGAGCACGGCGACCGCGACCGGAAGCAGAAAGCGCCGGCGCGGCGGAGCTTTCAAGCGGAGCGCGGCACCGGAGCCGGAGCTGAGGGCGGCCGAGCCGCGCAGGGCGAACGCCAGGTCGGCGGCGGATTGAAAGCGGCGCGATGGTTCCTTTTCCAGACAGCGCGTGATGATTTGCGCGACCGCCGGCGGCACGTTGGCGGGAAGGTCGGCCGGTTCATCGCGCAAGATGGAGCTCATGGTTTCGACCGATGTGGTGCGCTCAAACGCCAGCTTGCCGGTGAGCATTTCGTAGAGAATGATGCCCAGCGAGAAAATATCCGATTGCGCGCCGGCTGGAGAACCGGTGACCTGCTCGGGCGACATGTAGCCGACGGTGCCCATCACCAGGCCGGGCTGGGTGACGGTCATGGTGGCTTCGGGCGCGGAGTTGGAGCGCGGTTGATAGCGGGCCAGGCCAAAGTCGAGGATTTTGGCGCGGCCGTCGCGCGTCACCATGATGTTTTCGGGCTTGAGATCGCGATGGACGACGCCGGCCGCGTGCGCGGCGGAGAGGCCGTCGGCGATCTGCGCGGCCAGGTCGAGCGTCTTGCGAACCGGTACCGGACCGCGGCGGATGAGGTCGCGCAGCGGCTCGCCCTCGACCAGTTCGGACACGATGTAGGAGACGCCGTCGTGGTCGCCGGCATCGTAGAGGGCCACGATGTTGGCATGAGCGAGAGCCGCGGCGGCGCGCCATTCCTGCTCGAAGCGGCGGCGCCGGTCGGGGCTCTGGGCGAACTCGGCGGGCAGGATCTTAATCGCGACATCGCGGCCGAGGCGGGTATCGTGGGCGCGGTAGACCTCGCCCATGGCGCCCTCGCCCAGCTTGGCGGCGATCTCATATTGACCCAGGCGGGCGCCCGATTCCATCGACATGGAAATCAATTGTAGCGCGGTATACTGGGCACGAACATGACAGTTGGCATTCGGAAGCTGGCGATCTTCGGCGCGGCGGGCGCCATCGGCCACGCGCTGGCGCCGGAACTGGCGCGCCGCGGCATCGCGTTTCGCGCGGTGGGGCGCAGGCGGCAAACGCTCGCGGATGCGTTTGGCGGACTGGCGGGCGCGGAGATTGTGGACGCCGATCTTTCCGATCCACAGCAGGCCGAGCGCGCGGCGCAGGGCGTGGATACGATTGTGTACGCGGTGGGGGTGCCGTACACAGACTTCGACCAGCACCCGGTGCTGATGCGCACCACGCTGGAGGCCGCGGTGCGGGCAGGCGTGGCGCGCCTGCTGCTGGTGACGGGCATCTATACGTATGGCGTGCCGCGCACGTCGCGGGTAGCGGAAACGCATCCGCGCGAACCGGATTCGCACAAAGGCCAGTGCCGCAAACAGCAGGAGGACATGGTGACGGAAGCGCACCAGCGCCGCGGGTTGCGCACGATGGTGGTGCGGCTGCCGGATTTCTACGGTCCGCACACCGGGCGCAGCATGGCGGGCCGGATCTTCGGCAGCGCGCTCGATGGCAAGACGGCTAACTGGGTGGGCCCGGCAAGCACGCCGCACGAATTCATTTTCGTTCCCGACACGGCGCCGGTGCTGGCGGAACTGGCGGGGCGCCAGGATTGTTACGGGGAAGCGTGGAACCTGGGCGGAGTGGAAACGATCTCCGGGATCGATTTCATGACGCGTGTTTATCGCGCGGCGGGACGCGATCCGGATTACCGCTCGGTGGGCCGCACCATGCTGAAAATGGCGGGAGCCGTCAACCCGATGCTCAAAGAACTGGTGGAGATGCTGTACCTGCAAGAGACGCCGGTGATTCTCGACGACCGGAAATTGGCGGCGACGCTGGGCATACTGGCGAAGACCTCGTACGACGACGGCATCCGGCGCACGCTGGAATGGATGCGGGCGCAGTAGGAAAGCCGCGCGGACGGGTTGACAGACGAAAGCGTCTGTCCCACCTTGCCGCCGGATTCGCTTTGCCGGTGGGGCAGGCGCTTTCGCCCAATGTCGCCTAAATAAACCCAAGAAGTTGAAATGTAGCGGTCCTTGTGGGGCGGACCCCCTGGTCCGCGCGGGACGCCCCCGTCCCGCTGTATGGGCGAAGAATCAGGCACTTGCCTCACGGCGAAAGGCCGGCCAGGGGGCCGGCCGCGGACGAGGGCGTCCGCCCCACGGGTTTCCGATTTGGCGACTCGTCGGCCAATTGGGCCACACGGCCGCCCCTACCTTTCCGGCCACTGAAGCACAACTCGAAACTGCATCCAATCGAAAGTTGGCACGTCATTCTTCAGATGGCGATGCATCCCAGTGATGGTCAGCGTCCCGTGCCCGCGCCCGAGGTTTTCGATCTGACCGAGCATTTTGGCGGCATCCGTGTAGGAGTTCAGTTCTTTCATGAGCTGACGCCAATCCGAGTCGTTCAGAACGAACGCGAAGTCACGCACTTTCTGAGGCGCATTTGCCCCCGGTTCGAAATGCCAACCCGCAATTTCGCCTGGGTTCGGCCCATGCATGGGCGGGGTAGCGACGGCTACGAAATCGTGCTCGTGTACAGCACAATTCTGCTGTACGGCAATCCACCACCCGCCCCCATTTGCATCAGGTTCAGCAAAGAGACAGAACCACAGGTCCCCGGCTAATCTCTTACTGAAGTTCTGGCCGCGATCCACGCGCGCCGAGAAGCTCAAGGTCCCGGCTGAATCAGCGCTTGGGATCAGGACGACACAGGAAATCAGTCCGAGGAGCACCCGGCCGCGGCGACGCATTTGCCTTTAGTATAAGCGCCAGGTCTATGTGAGCGCCAAGCGACCGAGAAACGCGCATCCCGGAGACTGAACCACTATGGCTTCGCGGGTGTCAGCGCCTGGCGCGTTTCCCTGAGTGTATTGGTGAGCGATTCGCGCGGCAGGCTGCGGATGATGGGGTTGATCAGCCAGCCCAGACCTACCGGGACGTCGCGGGTCAACGAAATGGCCTGGCATTCCAGGTACACGCCGCCGTCGCGCTCCTCGAACTTCCAGAACGTGTTCAGACGCCACATGAAACCGTGATCGTTGCCCGGCGGCAGCTCACGCTCGTTGGGGCCAGGGTCTTCGACCTCGGCGATGCGGGTGGTGAATGACTTGCTGTACCAGCGCGCGCGGTCGAGCCGCACATAGCGCACGTCGTGCTCGGTATTGAGGACCACGGTCAGTATCTGCGTCTTGACCACGCGCAGGAAGACGTGAAAGTCGTCGCCGTGGCGGCTGAGCAGGCGCGAATCGGTGACCTCGGGGCGGTAGATGTTCTTGTGGTTGGGGTAGTCTTCGACCATGCTAAGAGTCCGCGCGAGGTTGGCGCCGGGAACGAAGACGGCGCCGGTCCAATCGTGGATCAGACCGCCGGGAACTTCGATATCGCCCGATTGGTTCGAAGGCTCGGCGAGAATCTTCCCTTCACTTACGGCGCGCTTGCGAGCGGCCGAAGCATCCACCCAAAGGAACGGGCCGCCGTGCAGGCTGCTGTCGAAACGCGCCTGGGCCGCCTGCATATACTTATCAAAAGCTTCCACCGTGGGCGGCTTGAGTTGCACTCTGGTTGCGTCCGGCAAACCGGTCAGCAGGCACGCCGCGAGGCAAAACAATGAAGCGTTCGGTAACATCGCTCGTCTACGTATTCAGCATGACACGGAACAGTTGCCCTTCTCGGTGGCCGCCTGATGCTGTGAAGAAAATGCGCCCGCAGGCGGGCGTTGGCCGGCCCCACCTGTGACACAATGGGAGCAAATCATCCGCAATGGTAACCTTTCATCATGAGAATCTCGCGTATTGCTCTTCTTCTGGGGTCGGCGGTGGCCTGCGTGGCGCAAAGCCGCGATGCGATGTTTGACCGGCTGGCCGACCGCTATTACAACGAGGTGGTTTTCCGCTACTCCCCGGAAGCGGGCACGCAGGCGGGCTTCCATCAGTACGATGCGCTGCTCGCTTCCGGCGCGCGCAGCGAAATTCAAGCACAAACCGCCGCGCTGCGCGGTTTCGAAACCGAAGTCGCGGCGTTCGACGCTCACGGCCTATCGGCCTTCGCGGCGGCCGACCGCGAATTGCTGCTCTCCCAGATCCGCGGCCAGCTTCTGGAGATCGAATCGATTCGCTCTTGGGAGAAGAATCCCGACCTTTATTCTTCGGGTGCGGCAAGCGTGATCTTCGTCATCATGAGCCGCAACTATGCTCCACAGGCCGAGCGGCTGAAGTCCGTCGTCGCGCGCGAGCGGCTGATTCCGCGTCTATTTCAATCGGCGCGCGAGAACCTGAGCAACCCGCCACGCGTCTACACCGAGGTCGCGCTGGAGCAAGTGCCGGGCATCGTCGGCTTCTTCCAAAGCGACGTACCGGCGGCGTTCAAACAGGTTACCGACCAGGCGCTGGTGGCCGAGTTTCATCAGTCGAACCAGGCGGTGATCGACGCGCTCCAGGCGTATCAGACCTGGTTGAAGGACGACCTGCTGCCGCGGTCCACCGGCGATTTCCGCATCGGGGCGGAGAACTATCGCAAGAAGCTCCTGTACGACGAGATGGTGGATACGCCGCTCGACCGACTGCTCGCGATCGGCTATGAGAACCTGCGCCACAACCAGGAGTGGTTTCGACGAGTAGCGGGAGAGATCGATCCGAAGCGCACGCCGCAACAGATTCTCGAAGAACTCGAAAGCGACCACCCGGCGCCCGAGAAGCTGCTGGACACTTTCCGCGGCGTACTGGGCGGCCTGCGCGAGTTCATCGAGCAGCACCACATCATCACCATTCCGTCGACGGTCCCGCCAATTGTCGAAGAGACGCCGCCGTTCATGCGCGCCCTGACCACGGCATCGATGGACACTCCCGGACCTTACGAAAACGTCGCCAAGGAAGCCTTCTTCAACGTCACGCTGCCGGATACCGGCTGGCCCGCCAAGGACGTGGAGGAGTACATGGAAGGCTTCAACCGGGGCACCATTATCAGCACCGCGGTACACGAAGTTTTCCCCGGCCACTACATGCAGTTCCTCTGGTTGAAGCAGGTGCCGACCAAGGTGCGCAAACTGTCCGGCTGCAGCTCCAACGCCGAGGGTTGGGCGCATTACACCGAGCAGATGATGCTCGACGAAGGCTACGGCAACGGCGACCGCAAGCTGCGCCTGGGCCAGTTGCAGGACGCGCTGCTACGCAATGCGCGCTTCATCGTGGGGATCAAGATGCACACCGGCCAGATGACTTTCGACGAAGCGGTGGAGTTCTTTGTGAAGGAAGGCTACCAGGTGCGCCCGGTGGCCGAGAAGGAAGCCAAGCGCGGCACCTCCGATCCAACCTATCTGGTCTACACGCTGGGAAAATTGCAGATCCTGAAACTGCGCGAAGATTACAAGAAGAAAAAGGGCGCGCAATTCTCGCTACAGGAATTCCACGATTCTTTCATCAAGCAAGGCACACCGCCGATCAAGATTGTGCGCCGGGCGATGTTAGGCGACGATTCCCCGGTGCTGTAGGGGCGGGGGCTTCGTCGAGGAAGCCGGGCCGGGCGCCCGGCGAGATCATAAATTTTCGAGCACGCGATCGAGCAATTCGCGGCGGCCAACGCTGCCCTGCGCGATGCGGGGGCTTCCGCCGCCGCGGCCGCCCGCTTCGGCGAGCGCCGTCTTGAGCGCCTTGCCAGCGTCGATGCCGGAATCGGCGGAAGCCGCCAGCAGCACGGAAGGCGGATCGCCGACCGCGGCCACGAAGACGGACTTGGACTGCGCGGTGAAGCTCTGCGCCAGGGCCCGCAATTCCTCAAGGCCTCCGCGTTCCAGACGCCGGGTGTGACGGCGCAAACCGTCCGCGCCCGGGGCGGTGGCGGCGTAGAGTTCCCTGCCCTGAAAAGCCGCCAGTTCCGCTTCGAGCTTGCGGCGGACTTTATCGGCGGCGCGGCTGGTTTCGAGATGCGCCGCCGCCAGCGCGGGCAGATCGTCGAGGGGCACGGAGAAAAGCTGCGCGGTATTGGAGAGCGCTTCGAAGTCCGCACGCGCACGGCGGACGGCGCGGCCGCCACAGACAAACTCGACGCGGGTGGTCTCGCGAACTTTCTCGATCTTGCGGATGAGAACAGCGCCGATCTCCCCGGTCGAACGCACGTGGGTGCCTCCGCAGGCGCTGCGGTCCAGGCCCGCGATGCTGACGATGCGCAGCGTGCCCTCCCGCTCGGAGGGTTTGCGCAGGCCGCTGGCCGCCGCGGCATCCTCGAACTCCACCGACATCGCGCGGTTCTCGAAAACGACCGCATTGGCGCGGCGCTCGGCTTCGAGCACGGTGCGGGGTTCGACCGCTCCGCCTTCGAGGTCGATGGTCGCGCTGTCCGCGCCGAGGCGGAAGCTCACCGTGTGCAGTGCGTGGAGCTCCTCAAAAACGGCCGAGAGAAGGTGCTGGCCGGAGTGCTGCTGCATGTGGTCGAAGCGGCGTTCCCAATCGATGGCGCAATCGGCCGCGCCAGCGGTGAGCGGCGAGCTCAAACGGTGAGCGATGCGCTCGCCTTCGTCGACGACCTCCAGCACGACGGACCCCGCGATCGAACCGGTGTCGGAGGGCTGGCCGCCCGAAGCGGGGTAGAACGCGGTGCGGTCGAGGTACACGGTGAGGCCGCCCGCGGCCGCCTCCACCACTTGCGCGCGAAACGAACGCAGGTAGGAATCGACGTAATAGAGACGCTCCGTCATTGGGACACCGCTATTGTGCCAGAAGTGGCGGGCACTCCGCTTGCGCCGATGCCGCCAGGTTGGTTACATTGAATAGGTCAACCCCAAGCGCGCCCGTAGCTCAGTTGGATAGAGCGTCTGGCTACGAACCAGAAGGTCGGGTGTTCGAGTCACCCCGGGCGCACCAAAATAAACCACTAAAATTCAATTACTTACGGGGGATTCGGTCCCCTTTGGCTTTGGCGTTTTCTTCGCGGTATGCCTAGAAGTATGCCCACGTTGAGCTTTTCTCGCCCTCGCCATGGCCTTGAGTGTGTCCTGTTGCTGGGGATGAACATAACGCCTGGTGGTCCTGATGTCGCTGTGGCCAGCCAAGTACTGGAGCGTGAAAACATCCATGTGTGGCGCCCAACGGGTCAGACACGTATGCCGAAAGGTGTAAAGGTCGAAGGGATCGAGCTTCGCCAGCCTACAAGCCTTTGCATGCTGTTTCTTGAGACTCGACGGCTCGATGTGCCCGCTAGCGGTCGGAGCCGGAAACAACCACGGGGAGCCATCGCGGCTTCGATCACGAGCCTTGATGATGGCATCAACTCGAGGGGTCATCGGGATCTTGCGGACTGCGTTTGCCGTCTTCCCCCAGGGGATCTCGAGGTTTCCATGCTGTATATGCACCGGCTTCAGCCTGAAGCACTCTTCTGGACGCAGCGAACAATCGACCAAGACGGTCGCCACATCGCGCAGCAGCGGTGCCGTCTGGCCTAGATACCGCTTCTCTTCCTGGGACGTGAGAACGCGGTCGCGCTGGTTCTCGCCTTTGAGCATCCGGACGCGATCAAGCGGGCGTTCCACGACCTTCCACTCGTAGGCGAGATTGAACATGCGCCGGAGAACCTGGAGTTCCCGATTGATGCTCGATATTTCAAGCTTTACGGCGTTGCGCGTCGCGACGTATGCGGCAACGAGTTCACCAGTGATTTCATCGATCCTCTGGTCCGCTAGCCTGTCAAAGGCGAGAAGATTGTTCAGACCGTTTTCATAGTAGACCTGCGTTTTGGGTTTGGCAGCAAATGTCGCCTTGACAAAGGGCCGAAACCTTTCTTCGGCGAACTCGGCAAGCGTCGGAATGCGCGCCATGTCACGGATCCCAACTTCACCTTTAGCAAGTTGCGTTCGGCGAGCCGCCTCCATCTGCTCAGCGACACGCATATTCGTCTGCTTGGTGCTTTCGCGGATCGGCCTTCCGTTCCAGACGAATTTGTACCACCAATATTTGCTCTTCGGTTGCTTGTATACTGCCATGGGCTCTTCCTCTCGGCCCTCGCCAGTTTGGTCTTCCCCGACCGGTCCTCCCTCAAGAAGTGGGTCCTCTCCCACATTCCGTCGACGGATCAACCCTATTATCGGGCAAAAGCGTTCTTGGTGAGACGCCCCGATTGGAATCGCGGAACGGTCTGGGAGCCGGAAACGGCGAGCAATTTGTTTGACGAAAGTTCTCATCTGTCCTATATAAAGGGCAGCCCTTCTCAAGGAGTAGCAATGTTGAGCACCGCCTCCCCCAAGGTCCAAATGCCGGCAAGTGCCAGGTCTCCACGCGTCGATGCCGAAATCGGCTTGGTTTCAGATTTCGATAACAGCTCAAACAGTACCGGCCTCATTTTAGTCACAGAGTCGGAAGTGTCGCGTTTGCTGCAAGTCAGCTTGGCGAGGCTTCGGAAATGGAGAGTCGAAAAGCGCGGCCCACGCTTCATCAAGATTGGTTCCTTGGTTCGATATCGATTAGCGGATCTCCACCAGTGGCTCTCCTTACAGCCGACCGGAGGGGATGGAACTCTTGCGAGCGGCTCGACGGCGGCGACGTTTCGGAAATAGCTCAAACGTGCCCGACCAATGTTCAGTTTTGCTTCGGAACCTCGCTACCCGTCAATTGCCTTCGGGTGGATGGAGCTATTTCGAATCACCCCAAGCAAGCCTCGAAGCAACATGTTTGGCCGCACTCGTCCTGGCGTCGGCAACGGAGGGCGGTACGGGCTCAGTCATGAGGCTGTTGCTCAAGTGGCAGTTTCCCGACGGGAGTTGGCCGGCGTTTCAGGGAGATTCGGAGGGTTCTTGGACAACTGGTCTTGCGCTGAGCACGCTGATTGCGATGAATGGACCGGCAGACTCCGGAGCCAGAAGCCTGAGCTGGCTGCTCGAAGAACGCGGCAAAGAGGGGCACTGGCTATGGCGTTGGAAATTCAAAACGACCGATCATAGCGTTCGCTTCGATCCCGATAGGTTTGGCTGGCCCTGGACTTCGGGTTCGGCTAGCTGGGTTATCCCAACCGTCTTCAGCGTCATCGCCCTGAAACAGTTCACCGCATGCAATCGCAGAGAGCGGGCGGAGAAACGAATCCGCCTCGGTGTCGGTATGCTTCTGGATCGAGTGTGCCTGGGAGGGGGGTGGAACGCCGGAAATAGCGTCGTTTACGGAGTGCCGCTTCCGGCCCACGTGGAGGCCACCGCAATCGCACTATTGGCACTGCAGGATGAGAAACGGACGCCGGCCATTCAGGCCAGTTTGGGTTGGCTTAAGCAGAGATCCTCCAGCATCGAGTCGGTGGAGAGTCTCGCCTGGTGCATTCTCAGCCTGTTCGTTTATCAAGAGCCGGTCGAGCATCTCAAGGCTAGATTGGCAACGCTCATCGGAGACGGCCATGACATTCGAAACAATGCCACTCTCGCCACCGCCATCCTGGCACTCAAGTGCGGAGAGATGATTCATCCCTTCGAGGTGCTGCGATGAATGTGGATCGGCGACGCTTCCTCGGCTCGGCTGCGGGCATGGCTGCGACAGCAGGCGTGGCGGCCGATTGGTTGTGGCCGAGACATTCGGTGTCCTATCGAAGGCCTCGCTCATTTGTGGCGATTCTCAATGCCGCCGAATACTCCGAGAAAATCGAGACGCTGCTCATGGACGGATTGCGGCTGTTTCGCCTCAACCTGCTTGGCAAGGCAATTCTCCTCAAGCCAAACATGGTGGAAGACCTGCCGGGGCCAGTAAACACGAACGCGAACATTATCGGAGCGGCCGCCCGCTGTTTCCTTCGTCTTGGCGCGGCCCGGATCGCGATCGGCGAGGGTCCGGGCCATCAACGCGACACCGAACTCGTCGTGCAGGCTGCGGACCTGAAACCTCATCTCGCGGACCGGCACATCGAGTTCGTTGATCTCAACCGTGACGAACTTGTGAGAGTGAAGCTGAGGGCGAATTACAGCGGCCTCGGAGAGCTATGGTTGCCGCGCTCGGTTCTCGATTCCGATTTCGTGGTTTCGATGCCCAAGGTCAAGACACACCACTGGGCGGGGGTCACTCTGAGCCTGAAGAACATGTTCGGAATCGTGCCGGGAATGAAGTATGGCTGGCCGAAGAATCTCCTGCACTGGCACGGGATTCACGAAAGCATCCTCGATATTTGCGCGACGGTGCCGATCCATTTCGTGATTGCAGATGGAATCACAGCCATGGAAGGCAACGGCCCGTTGCAGGGAACCGCGCGTGAGCTTCGGAAGATTGTGCTCGCCGACGACCCGGTCGCCGCGGATGCAACCTGCGCTCGCTTGATGGGATTCGATCCGCTTCGGGTCCAGCACTTGTCAGAAGGCGGGCGGTTCCTCGGTAATCTGCGCGCCGACCGGATCACGATGCTGGCCGAACGGGCAGAAGTGCCAATCTGCCCTTTTGCGGTGCTTCCCGATTTCCACTACCTCCTTGCGCGGGCGGATATGTGACTCTGCCTGTCGAGTCGAGCGATGTGCCGCGGGGACGCCTTCGTCAATCAAGTGGAATGAGTAAAAGTGGGTCCAGCTTATTAAGCTGTACGAATACGCACGTGACCGGTCGCCAGTTGCAGGAGCCGGTGACCCGACGCGCGAGGAATGAGGAAAACTGGGTCCACCCAAATGAAAAGCACACGCTCCTGGTTCCGTTCGGCGCGAAGCACGAGGATTGAGTAAAAGTGGGTCCAGGGAAACGACGGCGGTGCCCTGTGTATCCAATCTCACCTCGGCTTGGCATGGTAAGCGAGGAATGAGTAAAAGTGGGTCCAGCAGAAAAATCTGGCGCGGTTCGTCCGTGTAGCTGAGTTGGAAGGTCTTGCATGAAAGAACTTGGTCGGGAGGAGTGCCTAAATATGGGATCGGTCGGAGAATCTTGTAGCGATTCCGCTTTAACATGCCTTCAAGGAGCGCAGGCAAGTGTTCTCCTCGATCGAAGAGTTGTCCGAGAAACTGGAAGCCGCCAAGTACGTCACCGATCCCGTGACGCTGAAGGTGATCTATCTGGCGGCTCAAATGCAGAAGCCGGTCCTCGCGGAAGGGCCTCCAGGCTCGGGGAAGACAGAACTCGCCAAGGTAGTTGCCATCGCAGCGGATACGACTATCGAACGCCTGCAATGCTACGAGGGCATCAATGAGGACAAGGCAATCGGCAAGTTCGATGAGTCGCTACAGCGTCTCTACCTGAATACGCTCGGCGGCGCTACCCGCGCCGAATGGGCGTCCCTGCGCCACGATCTCCACACGCTCGAGTTCTTCCAGGAAGGGCCGCTGCTGCGGGCGCTTCTTTGCGAGAAACCGTGCGTCCTGCTGATCGACGAAATCGACAAAGTGGGAGAGGGATTCGAGGCGGAACTTCTTGAAATCCTGAGCGACTGGCAAATCTCCATCCCCAAGATCGGCACGGTCAAAGCGAGAAGCCGGCCCTTCGTTGTGCTGACCTCGAACGAAATTCGCCGGATTGGCGATCCACTGCGGCGCCGTAGCCTATATCTTCGGTTCGAGCATCCGACGATCGAGCGGGAGACGCGAATTCTGGAAAAGCGAACGGCCGACGCCCACGCGGAGCTGCATGGGCAGCTTGCCGGGTTCGCTCACGCGCTTCGGGGCTACACGCTAGAGAAGCCGCCCTCGATTGCCGAGATGGTGGATCTGGCGGAGGCGCTGAGAATCTTGGGCGTGCGCGAGATCAGCGCCGAATTGCGAGATGTATTGTTGCCCCTGATTGCGAAGACACAGAACGATCGCAAGCGACTGATGTTGAGGGATGGGTTCGAGAGCCTCGTCTTCGACACACAGCGTTACAGCAGAGATTTTGACGCGGCAGAGCGTGGAGAAGAGGAACCGGCATGCGCAGAGCGTCGGCGCTTTTAGGTATTGTCATCGTGGTAGGCCCTGCGTTTGCGGGCGAGCCGATCAGCGCCCGCGAATACGAGGAGCGGTGCGCCGATTATTACTCACGCCAGTTTGGAGTTTCTCCAGCCCTGGTTAGAGCGATCATTCAAGTCGAATCCGCCTGGCAACCGGGAGTCGTGTCCCCGAAGGGCGCCATGGGCCTGATGCAATTGATGCCTGCGACTGCCCAGCACTTCGGCGTGGCCCATCCGTTCTATATTCACGAAAACATTCGTGGTGGGGTCGCCTACCTGGCGGAGCTACAGGAGTTGTTCCATGGCGACCTTCGTCTGGTTATCGCTGCCTACGCGGCCGGCGAGGGGCCGGTTCTCACTCGGGGGCTCGAATATTCGTCAGCGGAGGTTTATGCCTACGTGCAACGGATCGGACAACAGTATCGCGCTGAATTGAGGGGTAAAGAAAGGAAATAGCATGCGCCATTTAAGCATCTGCATTTGCGCACTGAGCTTGCTGGAAATCGCTTCAGGGCAAACGAGGGAGCGTCCGAAGACGCCAACATCGGCGGCATTGGTTCTACCTGTGGCCAGCGGGGCAAAGCTGGACCCGGTAATCCTAACCCGCGCTAATCTTGATGAGAAGGTCATCACGCTTCGCCTGATTCCACGGGTAGCGACCTCGATTCGGATGCCTGAACCCGTTAATTCGGTAGTCATTGGGGATCCGGAACACTTCCAGGCCGAGCATTCGGAACATGAGCCGGAACTGGTGACCATAAAGCCGGTGTCTGCCGAACCGATGCAGACGAATCTGCTGATTACGACCACTTTGGGGCACCAGGCGAATCTCGTGCTGATCAGTTCCGGCCAGCAGAGCGGCGGGACACAGACGGTAGATCTCCTGCTGAAGTACGGAAAACCAACCGAGGGCAGCTTTCTCGTCGAGGAAGGTCCTGTTCTTGCATCGCTGGTCGCTGAAACGCAGCGGCTGGATGGCCCAGCCAAGCTCCCGGAACTGGTGTCGACCGGTCCGCAGATGACTGCAGCGACAGGACCGGTAAAGGCAGCGTCCAGCGAAGGTCCCAGCAGCGCCGACGAGAAACCGGTCGCGGTGTTGGACAAATTGCTCGACCGCCAGAAACGAGCGTCGCTTCCGATGTTGTATGGACAGCATCCGGGCCAGATCGATGCCGGACCGCGAATCAAGGCGGGCGTCAGCGAAGTGCTCGACGAGGGACAGGATGTCGTGGTTCTGTTTTCCGCGGTGAACCCGGCGAACCATGCGATCGAGATTCTGCCGCCACAGGTTCAGTTGGGAGGCAAGGTCAAGAAACACTGGACCACCGCGGAGCAGTTGCGCGTGATCGATTTTCGATTGAGCACGCGGCGTTTGGGTGCGGGGCAGAGGGCGGATGGCGTCGTGGTTTTTGAAAGGCCAAGCTTCAAGGAATCGAACGAGACGCTTTTCCTGCAAGTCGCCGATTCGGGTGCGGTGGATCTTCCGGCGCTGGCGCCGATCGGTTTTGGGATTAGCAGTTTTCAAGGAGGTTCAGCCCATGAATCCCGATGACAGAACCAGGCGAACCGATCCGGAGCCGAGCCGCGACGGAGACATTCACGCCGAGCACGAGGTTGAAACCGAGGCGGCAGAAGTGCGTGAGCCGCAGCCGAACGGATGGGTGGCCCAACTTCGACAAATCATGCAGCGCTCTCCGCAGGGCGCGGCCAGAACCAACATCAAGCGGCAGCAACTCAAAGAAGACCGAACCAAGAGCTTCCTATTGCTGGCCGGGCTGACGGTCGTGCTTTCGCTCGCGTTTTTTGCGATGTTCTCGACGCCGAACAGTAGAAAGAACATCGCGAGGGCGGACCATCCCAATCTCGGCCGCGCGCAAAACGCAGAGAACCCGGATACAAGCCACTCAGTGACGCCATTACTGAGCGCCGACACGCGGCGCCCGGACGACAACCCAGGTAGCCTGAGCCCGGACGACATCCGCAATACGGCCAAGCAGCGCATGTTAGCCCAAGCAAGTCCTTCCTTTGGAACTCCTCCGGAACCGCCGCCCGAGGCTCCCCGCCCTGAGCCCAAAGATTATGCTCTGAACAGAATTCAGTTCCCTGCGGAGACTCCGGAACAGACACCACCTCCGCAAGTTCCGAGTACCGAGAAACGCACGAAGGCGTCGCTGGTGTTCGTCAGTGCGACGTCGGGGACGCGCGGATCCACTCCCGCAGGGAGCAATCTGCAGCCGGCGATGGCCGAACGGAACTGGGAGTTTATGGTGCTTCCCGCCGGCACTCGACTTGTGGCCCGGTTACAGACGCCAGTGAGTTCCGCGGTCAAGACTCCAGTTGTAGCGGCCATCGAATACAACTATGAGCGCGATGGCGAGATTGTGATTCCGGCGGGATCAAGGGCGTTTGGAGAGCTTAGCCAGGTCAACGAGCAAGGCTACGTCGGAATCCAGTTCCATTCGATCCAGTTGCCGGATGAGACCACACAGAAAATCGAGGGACACGCGGTCGGATTGCAGT
>Ga0302319_10003053_pt1 | contig 35467 bp, 30 predicted proteins | sample Bog_T0_2_FD_203319 | JGI IMG/M metagenome (GOLD analysis project Ga0302319, IMG submission 203319) | Peat permafrost microbial communities from Stordalen Mire near Abisko, Sweden - Bog_T0_2 | ecosystem: Environmental > Terrestrial > Soil > Wetlands > Peat | place: Sweden: Abisko, Stordalen Mire...
CGCCACCAATGACCGCGGCGGCGAAGACGGTGAAGATGATTCCTTCGCCGTAGCCCTGAGTACCAGTGACCGCAGAAACGCGACCCGCTTCCATCAACCCTCCCAAAGCAGCCAGCATGCTGCCCGCGACGTAGACACCGATCTTGATTCGGTCAACTCGAATACCAGCCGCGCGAGCGGCGTCCGGGTTACCTCCGACGGCGTAGATAGCCCGCCCGACACGGTGATAGCGCAAGAACAATCCCACGACGATAAAGACAATCGCTGCAGCGATTGCTGACACCGGTACCACTCCCACGTCAGCAGAACCCAGCCAGACGAATTGCGCGGGCAGATTAAAGAGTGTCTGTGCCTTGACGATGCCATTCTGCATGCCCGCGAGCACAATGGTCATGCCGAGCGTCACGATGAAACCGTTGAGACGCGCTTTCACAATCAAGAAACCGTTCAACAATCCTACCGCCGCTCCCACCGCCAGAAGAATGAGAATTCCAACGAACGGGCTCAGTCGCCAACCGTTGCCGTCGTCCGCGATGGGCAGAATCATCCACGCGGCAACCATCGGTGCAAGCCCGTACGTCGACTCCAGCGAGAGATCCATACCGCCGATAAGAAGAATGAGACTCTCTCCCACCACCGTCACCGCGAGCGCGGAGATCTGCTGAGCGATGCCCGCGATGTTGTCGACGGTAAAGAAGAATGGGCTCGCGACCGCGCCCACAATCAGCACGATAATAAGTACCGGCACGAGCGCGGCTTGGCGAATCAGGTTCGCCGCACCACTGTTCTTGCGCACGAAATTCTGCAGACCGCCAGACTGAGCGATGAGCTCAATCTCAGGATCCTGGTGCTTGGCCTTATCCGCAATTGTCATGATGCCGTCCGATCACTAAGAGAAATTCCCTCGGTCGTAGCGATGAGCGCTTCGCGATCGAACGGAGGGGCTGAAAATTCATGATAAATATTTCCGCGAAACAAAACGATGATTCGATCGCAATCAACAAGGTCATCGAGTTCATCGCTACATATCAATAGCGCCGCGCCGGTTGACCGGGCAGCTTCAATGAGCGATTGCAACAACAAACTCTTTGACGCGACGTCGACCCCTCGCGTCGGAGTAACCGCGACGATCAGAGTTGGATTACTCACGAGCGAACGCGCCACGGTCACTTTTTGTTGATTGCCACCCGAAAGTTCGCCCACCGGTTGTTTCATCCCCGACGAGACGACCGAAAGAGCCTTCGTCATGGCCACTGCCGAATCGTCACGGTGGCGCGGACTCAACCAACCAAATCGTTTCGCGAGCCGATTCGTAATCGTCATCGTGACGTTCTCGCCCACGCCCAGGTGAGCGACGAATCCCTCGAGTTGGCGGTTTTCGGGAATGTAACCAACACCACCCTTCAGTGAGATGTCGCGCCGCCCCGAAGGAAGCACACGGCCGTTAAGCGTTATTTTTCCGCTGTCGAACTTCTGAGATCCCGCGACTGCGCGTCCGAGTGTCGCTACACCGGCCCCGAGAAGTCCGGTCACGCCGAGACATTCACCAGGTCGCACCGTGAGCGAAACGCCCAGCACGTCTCCGCGAGAGGACGTGACGTGCAAATCTTGGACCACGAGTCCTTCGCGCTCTGACTCATCGTCACCTTCACTTGACCGCTTAAGGAGTACGCCGAGTTCGTCGGTCACGCTCGCCGTCGCAGGAATCTCTCCTACCATCGCGGCGACCATCTGTTCCTTATCTATTTTGCCAATTGGACTGTTGACGACCACTTCGCCATCGCGCAGGACCGTTACGTCACTGCAGATGTCAAATACCTCTTCAAGGTGATGCGAGATGTAAAGCACCGCAACACCATTCTTGACTAACTGATTGACTCGTTCAAAGAGCCGATCGACGGCGCGTCGTTCCAACGCCGACGTCGGCTCGTCGAGAAGGATGCACTGAGCGCCTGTGGCGAGTGCCCGTACGATTTCCACCACTTGGAGCTGCTCGACGGTGAGAGTCTCGCAGCGCGCGGTCACGGAGATATCAAAATTCCACTCGTCGATAATTGCGCGCGTAGCTTCGCGCATTTGGTGCCAATCAACTACGCCGCGCCGCAGCGCCGGGCTACCAAGAAAGACGTTCTCGGTCACGCTGAGCTGAGGCACGACTTTTGAATGTTGGAAGACGGTGGCGATCTGTTTTCGCCAACCGTCAATGTCACGCAGCGAGGGGGCTGGTTCACCGTGAAAGAACACCTCACCCACATCGGGTTTGGCGAGTCCGCTGAGAATAGAAACGAGAGTTGACTTACCCGCTCCGTTACGTCCAACTAGCCCGAGGCACTGCCCGGCGCCGATTGAAAGATCGACGCCGCGCAGTGCCTTCGTGCTACCAAAACTTTTCTCAATCCCTTTTGCTTCAACCGCAAAGAGCTGAGTCACTATGGAAATCCTCCGTTGAGACTTTGTAACTACGAGGCGTTACAAACACCACCGTGAGCAGCGCCAAAAGCGTTACCCCACAGCGACGTGTTCGAAACTGGTGTTGATTCCTCAGTGGAAGGAAGTCCGTCAACTGGCGTTGCCACCTTCAACGAAATAGCCGTCTTGGTGACGAACGGCGCAACAATCGGGTCAGCAAGGTTCGTGTCGTTGTCATAGCTCACGTCTTGCAGCGCTGGTGCTCCGCCGCCCTTTTCGCCAACCTTCAGCACGACACCCTTGGCCGCGTCAACGGCGTACTGCAAGGCGTACTGGGCGTAGAGGTTCGCGGGCTGGGACTGAGAGGCCGAAACCGTTCCAGAACCAATGTCACACATCTCAAAGGGCACACCATCGTCGCTGACGAGGAGTGGCGACAAGTTCGCCTTCGTCAACAAGGGAATGATGCCGGTGTCAGGAGACGACCACTGCGAGTAGATGCCCTTCAACTGACTTCCGTAAGCCGTGATGGCGGTCTGAGCGTCAGAGACTGCGGTCGCGTCATTCCACACTGTCGGGTCGTTCAGAACAGTCACGTTCGGCGCGTTCGCTTGCATGCACGCGGCGAAGGCGTTCGAACGGTCCGCACCGTTGGACGAAGTGAGGTCACCCTCGAGGTTGAGCACGTAACCGGACTTCACACCCTGGCTCACCATGTAGGCACAGGCGTCTTGACCGTACAACAGGTTCGACGCACGAACCACCATGTACACGTGACCTACTCCGACGATGGTGTCAACTGAGATCAGTTGCACCTTGTGCTTGGCGGCGTACGCAATCGCGGGCGCGAGACTTGTTGCGGTCTCGGGGTTCACGATGACGGCCTTGGCGCCCTCATTGACCAACTCTTCAATCTGCTGGTTCTGAAGGCTCGCACTCGCCTCGGACAGCAATGGTCCTAACAGTTTGACGTTGTCTTTCTTGGCGTACTGCTGCTCGTACGTGATGTACGCCGACCAGAAGTCGGTGTTGTTGTACGTCAGCGACACGCCAATCTTTATCGGTGCCGACGCACTACTCACGGCCGTGGCGCTGGGTACTACCAGCGCGATCATGGTCGCGAGGAGCGCCCCCGCAAGACCGACGCTGAGTGACCGGTAGGTCCTCGCATTTCGGCCCTTCCTTGTGCTCCGCGTCACCGCGGAAGCAGCATTTTCTTCGTTCATTGAAACTTCCCCCCTCTGTACATTGGTCCGATGTTTTCGAAGCAATACCCAGATATTCGCGCAAAAATTAGAGCAGCAGCCAAATTTCCCCCCGAGACATCTGATGTCTGAATTTCTATCACCGAGGTTTCGAATTGTCAAACACCTTCGACGAACAATGTGACGGTCGTCTCAACCCTCGACGTGAGACGAGGACCTGGGGAAAGTCGCGCGCGCCGCAACCGCGCGGCGGTGCGAGACGTTGTCGTACGTCGTGGCAAACCTGGCCCCATCTTGACTACCTGAGATATTGATCCGACAATCGTCTCGGCGCGCTCGCGAGCCACGCGTCGAATATTGCTGTCTTCAGTTCTCGTTTCATGACGACGTTCAATTGCACCAATACCGCGGCGTAGCCATCGAAATGTGGAATCGTAAAGAAAGCTTTGGGATGCGCAGCAAGCGCTGCTTCTTTGTCGTCAAGGTCCTCCGTACGAAGGGCCAGTATTGGCCCTTCGGGTAGTTCGCCACTTGGCTGACGCTGACGATCAGCCTTCGTAAATGGGCGCTCCCACATAAATGCCTTGCCGACGACGAACCACGTGCGGTTTGCGTGTCGTAGACCGTTGGTCACCTCTTCGAGTTCTCTCGCCATCGCGTCGGCATCCTCCAGTGTCACCATGTAGTCACCCTACTTACGACACGTTTGACGTCACGGACCTTGGGCTTCCCAAGTGAATTGCAACTCGCCGAAACCTATGTTTACATATGCTTATTCACGTACTCTCGAACTCGCTGGCGCCGGCGCGCACCCTCAAGGACACTCTTCCGCTCGCCATGGCCGAGCGCCGAATGAAGAGCGAAACGTGACCGACAATTTAGGTAGCCTGAGGCGCGACGACAACTTCTGGTCAATTCGTTACGATCGCACCTACGACGTGCGCGCCGAGGAACTTTGGTTTGCCCTCACGGACGTGGCGCGCATCTCTGAGTGGATGTTGACCGAGGCAATGGATTTCGACCCACGAGTGGGCGGATCAGTGCACTACTTCTGGGGTGGCACGGACGAAAGCAAAGGTACGATCTCCGTTTTTGATGCACCACGCACGCTCGAATACTCATGGAACGAAGGTGCCGGCACTTCAATGGTCCGATTCGAACTTGCCGAGAACGCCGATCAGACCGCGCTTACGTTGCATCACGACAAGATCACCAGTGACGACATTCGAGGTATAGCGGCCGGGTGGCACACGCACCTCGAGATTCTCCAGGCCCTCTTTTCGGGCGAGGAGGTTGCCTTTCAGCCGCGCTTTGATGCACTCACACCGATCTACGACGAAATTATCGAACGAACGTGACGCTGACTCGCGCGTCGCGAGCGATGCCGAGGAACTTCAGAATTTCGCCCTCGGACTGAATCAGTCGCGAACGCGCTACGTCAGGACGCGTGCACGTTTTCTGCCGCGGTCGTTGAAGCGGTCGATGCGGTGTGGACATCGAGCGCCTTGCGCAGCAAGTGCGCGAGTTCTGTTCTCTCCGCAACACTGAGCCCGATCAGGATTTCATCCTCAAGCGTTTGTTGCGCGGCTTCGGCTCGGTGTAAGGCTTCGCGCCCCTGCGGGGTCATCTTTACGATGTGACGCCTACGATCGCTCGGGTCGCGACGCCGCTCGACGTAGTCAGACGATTCGAGGTCGTTGAGCAAGAGAACCGCGTAGTTGGCGTCGATGCAGAGACCTTCGGTGAGCGCCTGTTGGGTCACTTCGTCGTAATCGCGAAGAAAAGAAAGTGCCGCCAGTTCTTTTAACGTTTGACCCAGAAGTTCGGGAGTACTTCGCCGACTGACGAGACGCGAGAGTTGTGTGAGCAACAAAATCGGTCCAGTCGACAGATTCTCATCCATGGTGTCCAATGGTAGTAATTGATAGATATTCATGCTATCATGATTATATCTATCAAGCGACAATACACTTACATTGATAAGTTGTCGCCCTTCATGATAAAGGAACCAACAATGTCAGATATTTTAACCATTTCACCAGGGACTTCGAGCCGACGACGATGGATTGCTCTCGTCGTTGTGTGCCTCGCGATGCTGATGAACGCGCTGGATTCGTCCATCGTGAACGTCGCACTCCCCTCGATCCAGCGCAGTCTTCACTTTTCTCAAGCGAATCTGACTTGGGTGGTCGACGCGTACTTGATCGCGTTCGGAAGCTTCTTGCTGTTGGCGGGACGGCTCGGCGACCTCTTTGGGCGAAAGAAAGTCTTCCTTTCGGGTGTCGCGGTCTTTACTCTTTCGTCGCTCGTGTGTTCAATGGCGAGCAGTCAGGGGATGCTCATCGTTGCGCGCTTCTTCCAGGGACTCGGTGGCGCCATCTCCACCTCAGTCATCGTCGCAATCATCGTGACGGAGTTCCCCGGCGCCGCTGAGCGAGCCAAGGCGATGAGCGTGTTCATGTTCGTCGCGGTCGGTGGTGGATCAATTGGTCTGCTCGTCGGAGGCATCTTGACCCAAGCCGTGAACTGGCACTGGATCTTCGTGATCAACGTGCCCATTGGGGCGCTCACATTGTTGCTCGGTTCGATCCTCATTAAGGAGAACCCAGGTATTGGCGCCAAGGAAGGTCTTGACATCGCTGGTTCGTTGATGATGACGCTCGCTCTCGTCCTTGGCATCTACACCATTGTCAAAGCGTCCAGTTACGGTTGGTTGTCGGGTCACACGCTGATCACCGGCGCACTATCAGTGGGTCTTTTGGGAATTTTTGCGACCTACGAGTCACGCATTGGGAAGCCTATTTTACCTGTTCACATACTAAAAATTCGAAGTCTCACGATCTCGAGTGTCGTGCGAGGACTGAGCTTCTCGTCGATGTTCTCGGTGTTCTTCTTTGGCGCGTTGTACCTCGAAAAGGTTCTCGGTTACGCACCACTTCGCACCGGACTCGCGTTCCTTCCGATGACCCTCGTCATGGCCACGATGTCACTTGGTCTTACGAGTCGATTGCTCTTGCGTTATGGTCCAATGCGTCTCCTGATCCCCGGCATGATTTCGGTGATCGCGGGCCTCTTGGTTCTCGCGCACACGGGTGTTCACTCGAGTTACGTGACTGGGGTCTTGCCGGCATTTTTGTTGCTCGGCTTCGGCATGAGCATCTCTGCGGTTCCACTGCTCACGATTGCGATGGCGGACGTCCCCAAGGCTGACGCGGGACTCGCCTCGGGCATCGTAAACGTGTCGATGTGGTTAGCGTCTTCGGCGGCCCTCGCGGTCTTTGGGACACTCGCGGCGAGCACGACGTCGTCGAAGATACGCGCGGGCGTGAATCCTTCCACCGCACTCGTTGACGGCTATCACGTCACCTTCTACGCCGGCGTGCTGTGTGCCGTCGCGGGACTGCTCGTCACGGCCTTCTTCCTTCGAGCGCCCTCAAAGGAAATTGCGCGCGGTGACGTCACGTTCGAAGAGATCGACGAAGGTGAGTTCGACGTCTACGTGAGCGAAATGTAGGAATCGGTCCACGTGACGCCCGGGGGAAGGCGCCACGTGGACCGACGGGAACGAAATCGTCCTTAAACCCCGAAATTCAGGCAAAATAACCTCAAATCCCGACTTGCGACGTCCTTTCGTCCGTCGACGTGTGCAAACCGAAACGACGGTCAATCGCTGACTCAAACAAGAGTTGAGCGATACTCGTCCAGGTCAAAGTACCTCCCAATCGAGGTGTCCACTTTCTCGAACGTGACGTGCACGCCGAGTTCGTGGAGCACGGTGAGAAGCCGTTTGATCTGTTCGGTTTCCTTGCCACTTTCCATTTCTGAGAGATACACCCGGCGAATCCCGGTCCGGCGCGACAATTCTTCCTGCGTGATGCCCGCGAGGGATCGGTAATGACGGATGGCTTCCCCAATGGACGCTGGTGTCGTGATTTGGTACTGGCCTTGAATTATTGTGCTGTTGCTGTTTGTCTCCATGTAAAGACACGCTATTTTTGTTCGTTTATTAGGGAATCACGCAACTGCGTTGTTATGTGCATGCAGATTGTCTCGATTTTGTGTAGTGCATATTGAGTACGTGCGCGTCGTCGCACTCGCCCAGCACTGCCCTTGCGCTGTTTTTCGCTTAAGGAACTGTGAAATCCTGCGGCGCGCGGGTCTATGACGACAACGGCACTACCGTTTTCCCATAGTCTGCTTTTTCGGAGTTGACTCCGTCACCTGAAGTGGAGCTCCCCATGTCAACCTAAAAGGTCCGCCGTTCGTATAAGGCGACATACGCCGTCTTGGCCCTCGCGGTAGGTGGCTACGCCCTCTTGCAGTCGCTAGTGATTCCCGTACTGCCAACCATCCAAGCGGGGCTGCACACGTCACAGAACACGGTGACGTGGGTCCTTACGGCGTACCTCTTAGCGGCTGCGATCTTCACGCCCATCATGGGTCGACTCGGCGACATGTACGGCAAGGAACGATTGCTCGTTCTCACGTTGATCGCTCTCACGCTTGGCTCGCTCTTGGCGGCCGTCGCGAGTTCGATCACGCTGATGATCGTGGCGCGCGCCATCCAAGGTATTGGCGGCGGCGTCTTGCCACTCGCCTTCGGTCTCATTCGCGACGAATTCCCTCAAGAGAAGATCCTCGGCGCCATTGGCGTCATCGCCGCGCTCGCGGCCGCGGGTGCGGGCGTGGGCATCGTGCTCGCTGGTCCCATCGTCGACGTTTTTAACTACCACTGGTTGTTCTGGATCCCCATGGTCGTCATGGGACTGGGCGCGATCGCGGCACACTTGGTGATTCCTGAGTCCGAGGTACGAACGCCCGGCAAGTTGAGTTGGAACGGCGTCATTCTTCTTTCGGTGTGGTTAGTGGCCCTGATACTTGCCATCAGTGAAGCACCCACGTGGGGCTGGGGATCGTCGCGCGTGATCGGACTCATTGTCGCCGGCGTCGTGATCGCCGGGCTTTGGATCTACGTCGAGGCGCACTCGAAGAACCCACTCATTGACATGCACATGATGCGAATCCCCGCGGTGTGGACGACCAACCTCGTCGCGTTCCTCGTGGGCGTTGGCATGTACGCAGTCTTCGCGTTCCTGCCCGAGTTCCTCCAGACGCCGCACTCGGCGGGTTACGGCTTTGGTCTGAGCATCACTCGTTCGGGACTGCTCTTGTTACCACTGAGCGTCTTCATGTTCTTCTTCGGCATGCTGTCGGGGCGTCTGTCGCGGCGATACGGGAGCAAACGCGTACTCGTGGTAGGTCTCTTCGTTGACCTCGTGAGCTTCTTCCTCTTGACGGTCGCCCACGCCGCACAATGGGAGATCCTGCTCGCGATGGTTATCGAGGGCATTGGATTTGGTCTGGCGTTTTCGTCGATGTCGGCGCTCGTGGTCGTCGCGGTGCCGCCCGAGCAAACCGGTGTCGCGAGCGGCATGAACGCGAATATCCGCACGATTGGCGGCTCTGTGGGCGCGGCGGTGATGAGTAGCATCGTCACGTCAGGCGTTCGTGCGGGAGCGGTGCCGCGCGAGTCGGGTTATACGCACGGGTTCTTGTTGCTCACCGTCGCGACGGTCTTCGCGACTTTCGCCGCCTTCTTCGTGCCAGGACGACGACCCACGCCAAGCACGCGAGATACGAAAACCGCGCCGCACGGCGAGCTAGGAATTGTCGCGGCGGGGACACTCGCGGGCGGGGAGTCAGAATGACGAGGACAATCCTTCGTGTGGGTGCCTTCGTTAAGTAATTGCGTGCTCGCGTCGATGTGCACAATTAGCACTACGTGAGCGAGGACGAGTGCCCGGTCAAAAAAGGGCTGTAGGGGTGTAAGTTGCAGTTACGAGACCGTGCGAAAGCCGCATTGGTTTAGTGCGAATACCTAATTGTCGCTCAAGACCCTGGTGACCCGAAACCAAATGGGTTGTCGATGAGTGAGCCAAACAACGAGACGGAACCGACGGTGTCGGGTGACGATTCCCTCGCGGACTATCTCTTTGACCCGTCCGCAGGCGCGTCGGCCGCACAAAGCGTCAAGCAACGCGACAGTTCACCCTCAGAGAGTCACGCAGATAAAGCGCGGCGCGCTCTTAGCAAGCTCTCGCCAAATCATGGTGGAGAACAATCCACTGAGAATACGTAGATCGCCGTGACGCCATCATCCCAGGTACGCACATGAGCATCGCCGAAATCGCGCGAGGGACGGAGATTGACGACGTCGACCTGTGGGTGATTTGTGACTCGTTACCGCTCATTGCCTGGACGTCGTCGGCACGAGGAGCGAGCGAATCACTCAACGACCACGGCAAGACCTATACGGGCCTCTCGCCACACGACGGGGAGATCTGGGACTGGTTCTCCTTGACGCACCCCGACGACCTCCAGTCAGTGCATAAAGACTGGAAGAGCGCGCTCGGAGCAACAACGGAGTTCTCACGCGAATACCGAATCCGACGTTACGACGGTGTCTACCGTTGGCACGAAGTACGCGCCCTCCCCGTTTATGACACGCACGGGCGTCTACGCACATGGATTGGTACCGCCGTCGATATCGACGAAAAGGTTGTCGCCGTCGAAGCTCTTGCTCGTTCCCTTCGAGCGGACGCCGAAACTTCAGCACTACTCGCGGTGCTGCTGAAGGACGCGCCCATCGGTATCGCCTTCGTGAATCGGAACTACTGCGTTGTTCGTGTCAACGACTACCTCGCAAACATCGTTGACACCACGGTCGCTGCAAGCATCGGTACGCCGGTTGCCGACGCGATTCCAACGGCGTGGCCAGAGGTCAAACTCGCCTTCGACGAAATTCTGGCGGGAGGTCCCGCCAAGCGCAACGTTTCGATCATCAGGCCATCGAGCACTGACAGCACTCGTACACACCACTGGTCAGTCAGTTATTACCCGGTTCTGCTGGGCGACGAAATACTCGGCATCGGTGTTGTCGCCATCGACGTCACGGCAGAGCACGAAAAGGATAATCAGCAACTGTTACTCTCGACGATCTTTGAAGGCTCAGGTGACGCCATTTTCTCGGCGTTGATCGACGGCACTATCACGAGTTGGAACCCCGCAGCCGAGAAGCTCTTCAATTATCCCGCATCCAAGATTCTCGGCAAGTCGGTCCATCTCCTCGTGCCACCCGACTTCCTCGAGCAACAACATCGAGTCCAAGAAAACGTCATCCAAAAAAAGAAGCCGCAGCGATATGTGACGTCACGTATGACGAGTGAAGGCATACTCATTGACGTCGAGATGACGGTGTCGCCGATTCTGGACACAAATGGCGACGTCGTTGGAGTTTCACGATTCGCCCACGACGAGACCGAACAACACGCCCAAGAACAACGTCTGCGCGAGAGTCAACGTCAATTGATGGAAACCCAGCGGATCGCCCATGTGGGGGGCGTGCAGTACGACGTCGTGAAAGACGCGATGACGTGGTCGGAAGAAACCTTTCGAATACTCGGTATCGACACCAAAGAGACACCGTCGAGGCAATTGTTTATGACGAAAGTACACGTGGATGACGCCGCGACGATTCGCCACGCGTGGTTCAACGGGACTCTGCGTGGCATTCCCTTTGACCTCAGTTTTCGCATCATACGATCAAGCGGTGACGAGCGGTACGTGAGTGCGCGTGGCGAAATAGTGTTCGACGACGACCATGCGCCCATACGAATGGCGGGGACGTTGACCGACGACACCGAGAGCATGCTCGAAGAAAAGGCGCGACGCGCTCTGGAGTTACGTTTCGAAGCGAGTTTCGAACAGTCCGCGATTGGCACGTCAATTTTCACTCTGGAGGGGATCTGCCTTCGAGTGAACGAGAAAGTCTGTGATTTCTTTGGACGCCCGCGAGACGAACTCGTGGGTCGGGATTGGGTTGCGTTCACGAGTCCCGACGAAACTTCCGCCAAAAGCGTATTGGAATCAATCAATAACGCTGGGGCCAAGTCTTTCGTTTACGAGCGCCGCTACCTCCGTTCCGACGGTCAAGAAGTGCAAGCCTCCGTGCACGTCATCGTCGTTCGCGACGAAGACGGCACGCCTCTTTATCTCTATTCGCACATGCTCGATATCACCGAACTCAAGCGAGTGGAAAATGAACTCGCTCACCTCGCGACCCACGACAGTCTCACGAATCTCCCCAATCGCGCCCTCTTGGACGACCGTCTAGCACAGAGTCTCGCGCGAACCGTGCGAAGCAAGGAAAACGTCAGCGTGTTGTTTCTCGACATTGACGACTTCAAAGAGATCAACGATACGATGGGCCACAAATACGGCGACGAGTTGCTGGTGCACGTCGCGAACAAGATCGCCAACGCAATCCGACCTGAGGACACCGTGGCGCGCTTTGGTGGCGACGAATTCGTCGTCATCTGTGAGGGTGCCAATGACGGCGAGATCGACACCATAGCCAATCGAGTCCTTCGTGCCATGAACGAACCGTTGACGCTCGCCGACAGCGACGTGCGAGTGACGGGGAGCATCGGGATAGCTGTCTCGAACGAGCATTCAACACCGGACTCCTTGCTGAAAAACGCGGATTTCGCGATGTATCGCGCCAAGAGCGAAGGATCAGGGAGTGTCGCGCACTACGACGTGGGTGTTCACGAAAAAGTTGAGGAACGGTTGGCCACGACGTCCGCTCTTCGTCTGGGCATTTCGCGCAATGAGTTTAGAGTGCTGTACCAACCCGTCATCGATATCTGGAGCGGCGCGCTCGTTTCAGTCGAGGCGCTGGTGCGCTGGGAGCACCCCACTGGCGTCACGGTCAGCCCTGATCAATTCATTCCACTCGCGGAACACTCAGGCTTGATTGTTCCCATCGGCGCGTGGGTTCTCGAAGAAGCGTGTGAACAGCTCGTGAAGTGGAAGAAGGCGGTACCAGCACTCACGATGGCGGTCAATCTCTCCGTTCGACAGGTGCTCGACCCCGATATCGTCGCGATGGTCAAGGGTGCGCTTAAGCGCAGCAAATTGCCACCCGCTGATTTGTCGTTGGAGCTCACCGAGAGTCTTTTGATGGAGAACGTCGAACAGTGCGCCAGGATCCTGAACGAGTTGAAGGATCTCGGCGTCCAGTTGGTCATCGACGACTTCGGTACTGGTTACTCGTCGCTCAGTTACCTAAAACTCTTCCCCTTTGACGCGGTGAAGATTGACCGCGCTTTCATCGACGGTCTCGGTTCTGATACGCACGATACGGCCCTTGTGGCGGCAATCATCGCCATGTCCAGTGCCCTTGACCTCGACGTCATCGCTGAGGGTGTCGAGACCAAGAAACAACTCACCCGACTCAAGGGTTTGGACTGTCAGCGTGCACAAGGGTTCTACTTCTCCAAGCCAGTGTCAGCCATCGACCTGGCCCAACTGATACTTGACGACCATCACTGGGAAGTCTCTTAGACGCCACTGCGGGCACGAGTTTGACCGTCTCTTGTTACATCCCCTCAGTATCGTGCGCTCATGTCCGACACTCGCAGTGACCTCAATGAACGTCAGCGCGAAGCGGCGCGTTTTGGCGACACCGCGCTGCGAATTGTCGCGGGGCCGGGCACCGGCAAGACCACGACACTCACCGCCCGCGTTGAGTTCTTGCTCGACCAAGGCGTTGCGCCCGAGAGAATTCTCCTGCTCACTTTCACTCGTCGAGCCGCGCGTGACATCCTCGGCCGGGTCCGCGCCCTACGTTCCTCGGCCCACGTACAGCGCGTCGCGGGCGGGACGTTTCACTCGGTCGCGCACCACGCGCTGCGTCGCCATCACGCGACGCTCGGCCTTGACGAAGGATTTGGCGTTGTCGACCAAGGAGACGCGGCGGACCTCGTCGATCTCGTGCGCGCGGACCTCTCACTCGTCAGCGGTAATCGTCGACTTCCAAAAAAGAACACGCTGACGGCGCTCTATTCACGGACGGTGAATTCCGGCGTGCCACTGCGCGACGTCATGGCAGAACACACCCCGTGGTGCGCCGATCACCACGAGCAAATCGGCACCCTCTTCTCGGCTTACGTGGCGCGCAAACGCACACTCGGTCTCTTGGACTTTGATGACCTCTTGCTATTTTGGCGCGCGGCCGTCGAAGATCTGACGGTGGGAGCGACGTTGGCGGGGTCGTACGATCACGTACTCGTCGACGAATTCCAAGACGTCAACAGACTGCAACTCGACATATTGGTGGGCCTTCGAAGATACGACCCTCGAATCACGATCGTGGGTGACGACGCCCAAGCCATCTACAGCTTTCGCGGCGCTTCACCCCGTTTTCTTTTGGACGCACCCAACTACTTCGAGAATCTCACGACAATCACCCTGGACGTCAACTACCGCTCCTCGGGGGCGATTCTCGCTGTCGCTAATTCACTCGCCGCGGACGCGCCCGAAGGATTTTGTGCGGTCTTGCGCGAAGACAAACCGGTCCTCGGCGCGAACGCTCCCCAACTGGTGCATTGCGCCGACGAGCGAGAGCAATCCGAACGAGTGAGCGACCGCGTCCTCGAACTCTACGAGCAAGGCGTCGCGCTCCAACGACAAGCCGTACTCTTTCGTGCCGCGCACCACAGCGCCGACTTGGAGATTGAACTCTCGCGACGTCGGATTCCCTTCGTGAAGTACGGCGGACTGCGCTACCTTGAAGCGGCGCACGTCAAGGACTTGCTCGCGGCATTTCGACTTGCCGACAATCCGCGCGACGAGGTCGCTTGGTTCCGTGTGCTCCAACTCCTGCCTGGCGTCGGGCCCGCCAAGGCTCGACGAATCATCGACACCTTCCGTGACGATGCGCGCACCCTGCCACTCCAGTTCGCCGACGTCCAACAGGCGTGGCCCGACTCGTTGGCGCTTCTTCCTGTCGACGTTCGTCAGATCGCCAGCCAACTCATTGACGCCATGGCACCACGTGTTCACGAAGCGCCCATGACGCACGCGCAACGGATTCGTGACGCACTCGCTCCTTTCATCCTCGCCTCCTACGAAGACGCCCCCGCGCGTCTCGAGGATCTTGGCGCACTTGTCTTGGCGTGTAGCGACACGACGCGACTGAGCGACGTCGCGGCCGAACACGTCCTCGAGATGCCCATCTCGACGGGCGACTTCGCTGGTCCACCACTGGTGGATGAGGATTGGCTCGTCCTTTCGACGGTGCACTCGGCCAAGGGCCTCGAGTTCGACGCCGTCCACATTATTCACGCCGCCGATGGCAACTTTCCCGCCGACATGGCGCTCGGTTCACCCGAAGGACTCGAAGAGGAGCGCCGTTTGTTCTACGTCGCGGTGACGCGAGCCCGACGTAACTTGTCGGTCTACGTGCCGTTGCGTTATCACCATCACCGCGTACGCGACGATCACTCGTGGGCGCAGCCTTCGCGTTTCTTAAGCCCCGCCGTGCGCACCGCTTTTGAAGAGAGCACTGCTCGTAGTCGCAAGGCCGTTAGTGGGGACCTTCATGACTTGGCGCCTCTCGAAGGTCCAGAGTTAGTCGAAGGACGTTTATCGAAGCTCTGGTGATCGCGCGACACCCATTGTTCATCGCACGATTCAATGATGACCCGGCCAGATGCCCCGCCTAGCATGAGAACAAAGGCCACGAACAGGGAGTACATATGGACCGTCAAAGGGCCGAAGATCTATTAGGTGAAGAACGCGAGCGTCTCGTCGCACTACTCGAACAAGCGTCGGTGAACGGCGCCGTCGAACGCGAAGGGGCGAATGAGCAAGGTGACCTCACCGACTCGGCCGAACCTTTCACTTCCGAAGAGGAGAACGACGCGATCGCGGCGAGTTTGCAAGAGCGCCTCGAGGCGGTCTCGCGCGCTGAAGAGCGGCTGCGAAATGGCACCTACGGACTTTCGGTCCTGAGCGGAGCACCACTTCCCGATGAACGTCTCGAAGCCGACCCCGCCGCCGAACTCACGGTCGAAGAACTCGAGAATTCCTAAACAGCGTGCGTTCGAAAAATGAGACAACAGAGATTCTCTAAGCAAATTCTCTGAAAGGTCTCACCCGACGTACAACCGCCTCACAGCGTTCTCACAAAGCACGTTCGTACGCTTACGAATGTTCCTTTGAAAGGAGAACAGATGAAGCGCAACGCAATCAAATCAGTAACCGCATTGGCCGTCGCGGCCGGTCTCGGAATCGGCATTCCCGCAGTGGCGAGTGCCTCGTCCGACGTCAGTGTCTCCGTGCAGGCGCACACCTCAACGACCTCAACACCAACGGCGTGGACGACGTGGCGAGCGACGTGGAAGACCTATTACACGGGAATCCAAACGATCAACGCGACCTTCCACACGGCGGTGCAGAGTGCACGTACGACGTTCCAGGCGGCGCTGCAAGTAGCGACCACCAAGGCCGAGCGCCAGGCAGCCCTCGCGACCTATGACGCGTCCGTCGCGGTCGCGGTGAACGCTCGCGTGTCAGCGATCACTGGTGCGGGTAGCCCACCACCACCACCGGCCGGTTACAACGGCACCGCGTGGGTGAGCAGTTTCCAGAACGTCAACGAGACGTATCGAACCTCGGTCGCTTCGGCCCAGGCCACGTACGCCAAGGCAATCGCAGCGGCCACAACGGCGACCGAGCGTGAAGCAGCCCAGGGAGCACTCAAGACGTCGGTTGGCAACGCCACGACGTTGCGAGCGACTGCGCTCACGACCCTTGGTCCGCCGCCTTCGCACCCGGGACAACAGTCCTAGGCGTCGCTGCAACGCGAAAACGGGAGTGCCTTCGGGTGCTCCCGTTTTCGCGTTCGATTTTTTACTCGAGATTCAACGAGTCCCTGGTCGAACGCCAAGCGCGATGCGCGAATGTCCGAGCGAGCCGTTAGGCGCCAAATCGGCGATCGCGTCGACTGAAATCACGCAACGCGCGCAAAAGATCGATCTTACGGAACGCGGGCCAGTAGGGGTCGACGAAGGCGAACTCGGCGAACGCGGACTGCCACAACAAGAAACCCGAAAGTCGCGACTCGCCGCTCGTGCGGATCACGAGATCGGTGTCGGGAAAGTCGGCCGCGTAGAGGTTGCCGGCGAGTCCCTTCGCGTCGATGGATTCGGCGAGGTTCTCGGGCGCGACTCCTTCGGCGAGCAGATCGGCCACGAGTGAGCGACACGCGTCGACGACCTCTTGGCGTCCGCCGTAACAAAGCGCGATATTCACGCTCATACGAGGGTCGCGCAACTGGGCCACCTCGTCCACCGCTTGCTTGGCGGCGAGCACGAGCGACGGGGGCAGTAGGTCCAAACTCCCACTCACGGTCAAGTTGAACTGCAATTGTTCGGCGAGAAGAGGAAGCCGATTAAAGAGCTCGGTCAATACCTCGAAGTACGGCTCGAGCTCGATGGCGGGGCGGCGAAGATTCTCCGTCGACAGTACCCACGCGGTGACGGCACCGATTTCCAAATCGGCGCACCACGCGAGGAGTTCTTCGAGTTTGGCCATTCCCGCTTCGTAACTTGCGCGGTACTCCCCGTCGGTCGCGGCTCGTGCAAAGCGGCGGTGCCCGTCAAGGATGACCCCGATGTGCTGGGGTAGGCGATCCGCCGGTAACGAACGCTCCAAACGGCGCTCGTAGTAGCGGTACAAGGTTCGTCGAAGGGCCATAGACCTTCCATTGTTCGAAGTCCTAACGACCGTCATCCTACCCTTGGAAACTAAGAAACGCTGGTACGCCAGCGAATCACAGGTCGGGCAGCGAGAAGTCCAGACTAGGAATATCGGTGCCACCGTCGATTTCGAGCACCTTGCCGGTGAGGAACGCCCCGGCGTCCGAGGCAAGATACAACACGCCCGCCGCAATCTCTTCGGCATCGGCGATTCGGTGCAGCGGGGTGAGCTCTTCCATCATGGACTTGAGCTCGGGCGTCGAGGTAACGATCTCGAGTGCCGAGGTGGCCGTTGATCCTGCGGCGATGGCGTTTACGCGAATGCGCGGTGCGAGGTCCTTTGAAATGAGTCGTGTGTAGTGCGCGAGGGCAGCCTTGGACGCACCGTACGCCGCGTAGCCTCGTCCCGCGACGCGGCCCATGACCGACGTGATGTTGATGATCGATCCCCCTCCGTTTTCGAGCATGATCGGCACGGCGACCAGATTGAGCGCGTGCGCGTTGGTGACGTTGAAGTGAAAAACCTCCTCCAAGTACTCGGGCGTCGTATCAAAGAACGGCAACGGAATGGCACCGCCGACGTTATTAACCACGATGTCGAGGCGGCCGAATTCTTCGTGAGCGCGTGTCGCCAGTGACCGTACGACGTCAAGGTCCGCGAGGTCCCCGGCGACGCCCACCGCTCGTTGTCCAGTCGCTGCTACTCGGGCTGCGACCTCGTCAAGGTCGGCCTGCGTGCGCGACGAGATGACGACGTTGGCGCCACATTCGGCGAGTGCTATAGCGCTCGCCGCACCGATGCCGCGTCCCGCGCCAGTAATAACCGCCACTTTGCCATCGAGGCGAAAGAGATCCAGAATCATGCACCGCTCCTTGAAGGTTTCAGAGCCCGCGCTGCGCTCCTTCTGGAACGCTGAGCAAATCGGGCAACTTCTGAGGATACTGCGTGCTCCTTGCGCGATTCTTCCTACGCGCGAAACTCAGGCTTTCGCACGTGTACTGCCTCACTCAGCGCTACTCGAAGGGCGTCGGCCCTGCCCACAAAGCCGTAGGCCGGCGATGCGGGTTCGAAGCGCCACGAGTCATCGAGCCCTCCGGCGTCGACGGCGTCAAAGCCAATTTCGTTGATCAAGTCCATCACCACGCGCTTGGCGCGCTCGTCATCGCCCGCCACGGGCAGAGCTCGACGATCCTCGGCCCCTTGGGGCTTCGCGTCGCTCAACAAATGGGCCGCGTAGATGTTGTTGAACGCCTTGACGACGGGAAAACCAATCTGGTCCGAGACCCATCGGCTCTCGGTCGCTCCGTTTTCAATCTCATCAATCACGCCATCGCGTTGCTGCGGATAGTAATTGCCCGTATCGATCACGACCACGTCCGAGGCGGCGCCGTCAAGAAATCCGGTCGGCAAGAGGGGCACGTTCTTTTCGGGAATCGTCACCACGACAACGTCCGCGTCCAAGGCCACTTCGTCCACGCTCACCGCCGTCGCACCGGTCTCGTCGACGAGGTCTTGCAACGTCGCGGGACCACGCGAGTTCGCGACGGAAACTTCATGACCGACCGCGATGAAACGTCGAGTCAGATTGCCCCCGATATTGCCCGCGCCAATGATGCCTATTTTCATGAGTCGTCCTTTCCGTTGGCGAGCCCTCACTTCGTGAGTCCTCCAACGCGCTCTCGACGCGTACACCACGTGCAACTGGACCCTAGCGGTGGTGACCAAGCCCGCTGCCGCCCGTGAACGAGGTGTTTAGTCGCGAGCGACCTCAATGACGACCTTGCCACGCGGCTCGTTCGACGAATCGCCGCGCAGCGCGGTGATGGCGTCTGGCGCATGCTCGAGATCGAAGCGGTGCGTGATCAAAAACGAGGGTCGTAATCGTTTCTCGTTGACCCGACCCACCACTTGCGCGAAGGCGTCACTCGTGTAGGAGAAGCTTCCTTGAATGATCATGTCATTGTTGACGAGATCGTCGGGTGCGACCTGAACCTGCGTACCGTGGGGAGGCAAACCGAGCAAGATGACTACGCCCCCTCGCGCGACCAATTGCAGCGCGCTGGCGACGCCGTCAGGTGAACCCGACGCCTCGATTACGAGGTCAAAGGTTGTAGTGGGCGTCGCTACCGCGAACTCCTGAGCGCCCGCGGCGAGAGCCAAATTGCCCTGCTCGGGCCTTCGACCAAGAAGTGTCGTGCGCACGGGAGAAAAGAGACCCACCAGGTGCGCCGCGAGCAAGGCGATCGTGCCATCGCCGATCACCAAGACGTTCAACCCTTCGCGTAACGGCAACCGCGTCAGAGCGCGCCAGACCACCGCCATTGGTTCGACGAGCACGGCGTCATCGAGCGAGACATCGTGACTCAGCACGTGCACGAGACGACGAGGAACACTGATCAGTTCGCCGAGCGCGCCGGCGCGAGTGAAGCCGATCTCGTCATAGTTTTCACAGAGATTGGTCGCAGCGCGAGCGCACGGCGCGCAATGTCGACACGGCACGACTCCCTCAACGACGACCGCAGTGCCTGACGGCCCAATGTCGGTCGAGCCATGCGTCAATCGGCCAACCCACTCGTGACCCAGGACCAACGGATAGCGCACGTAGGCCTGGTCAATCGTGGCGTCGATGAGCTCGAGATCAGTGCCACAGACGCCCACCTGCACCGGCGACACGAGAACCTCATCCTCGCCCACGATTGGCTCGGGCCATTCACGCACCGCAACGTCGTGCGGTTCGCTCAGAACGAAGGCTCTCACGGTGAGCTCTTGGGGCGTACCCCACCGAGCATGGTGCTCAGACGATCCGCATGTTCGCGCACGGTGTTACCAAGATGGCGAACTTCGCGCAGGGGCACGTCGACCTTCAATCCGGTCACGCTCAATGCGCCCGCGCACTTGCGCTGATGATCAAAGATCGCCGCACCGACGCAGAAGACACCTTCGGCTTCTTCCTCATCGTCGAGCGCGTAACCCTCGCTGCGCACGCGTTCAAGTTCGCTCAGCAATGCGTCGACATCGGTGTGCGTCTTGGGCGTGTAGCGGGCCATACCCGCATCGTGAAGTAGCGATCGCACGTCGGACTCGCTCAAGTACGCGAGTATTGCCTTGCCCGCCGCCGTTGCGTGAGGCTGCTCGCGTTGACCGAGGGGCGCATGAAACCGAATGGTCCCTTCACCATCAATTCGTTCGAGAAAAACTGGATAGCCCGCTTCATTCATCGCGAGTCGAGCCGTCATACGCGTGGCGGTTGACAGATCGCGCAACGTGGGTAGTCCCAATTCCGCAATGGAGGTCTGTTGACCAACGAGATCGCCGAGGCGAAGAAGATTGAGTCCCAAGACGTAACGCGGACCCGGCTCGACCGCACGCAGCAATCCTGTTTCGGCGAGCGTGCGCGCGAGTGCGAGCGCCGTGCTCTTGGCTACTCCTAACCGCTCGGCGACCTCGGTGACACTCAGACCCGCGGGGCCGTGATTGGCGATTTCGTCGAGTAATTGCGCCGCGCGCGCCACGGAATGGACTTGGTAACGGTTTTCGCTCACGGACCCGCTCGTGTTCGGCACGACAAAACAATAGACGGAAAATTAACACAACTGTCGACGTAGCGCTTGCTCGACGCAACAAATCGTGCTTGAATCCACGTATCAATGCCGATAACAGTTTTGTAGAGCCGAACAGGCTGCATCGCATCGCCCCGAGGGCGCGCGCAGCGCGCGACGTGATGCGGTCCCTTCGAGACGTCCACGAGGGGCGTGTGCTGCTGCTCGCGACTTCAGGTTCGGTCAACTGGCGAACGGGCGGGATCTCTGATCCCATCGACGTCACCGCCCCGCGCGATCCGGTCTGGACACTTGATCACGATGGGGGAAGTGTTCTCATCACCACGACGATTGAAGCGCCGCGACTGGAATACGACTTCAAAGTCCGAGAACTCGGTTGGGACGTCATCGGCGTTCCTTGGTTCGACACGAACGCGCCGCTGCGAATGGCCTGCGATATTGCCAACGTCACGCCCGACGAATTGCTCAGTGACGTCGACGAATTCGGCACCAACGTGCGCGACGCCTTGGTAAGCGCTCGACTCGTACTGAGTGAGCCCGAACGTGATGAACTTCGCGAACTTGGCGCGCTCGTTGGTGAAGCGCTCGGAGCGGGCATCGACGCGTGGCAACCCGGCGTCAGCACCGACTTCGACGTCGCAGGTGTCATCAGCGGCGCACTTGAAGCACAAGGCGCAAAGGCGGTATGCCTCATCGTCGGAGGCGATGACCGACTGCGTTCGTTCCGTCATCCCCTCGCCATAGGTGAAGTGCTTCACGACGCCATCATGGCAGTGGTCGTCGCGCGTCGCGCTGGGCTCCACGTCGCAGCTACGCGGGTGTGCGTGCGTCGCGCCGACGACGAGATCGTCACGCTCATGAAAGCGCTCGAACCCATCAACGACGCGGTGTTGTCCGCGTCGACACCGGGTGGCACCTGGGGTGGCGCACTTGACGCCCTCGCCGTGGGATACCGCGACGCGGGCGAACCCGACGCCTGGCGCGAGCATTATCAAGGTGGCCCCATTGGCTTTGAGCAACGCGAGTTCGAGTTGGCACCCACCCAATACGACTCGCCGTTCTGGAACCTCTCGAGGTCGGCGAACACGGCGGTTGCGTGGAACCCGAGCCTGCGCGGCGGTGCCAAGATCGAAGAGACCTACCTGGTGGGCGATCGACTCGAACTGCTCAGCGCGACGCCGCAGTGGCCCCTCGTCGATGGGCCGCACGGTAGTCGTCGCTCGGCGCTCAAGGTCCTGTCATAGTGCACGAGAAAGGGACAACATGACTACAGGTTCCGGAAGTCCCAAAGGATCAAGCGCCCTGTCGCGACACGTCGGCTTCACCAATGACGCACTAGTCCCGAGCGACGCCCGTTTTGCGGACGGGTCACACGTTCGCATCGAGATCCCGAGCGTCGAGAATCCTGAGGCGTTGCGAGCAGTCGTCGACGAGGCGCACCAACGTAAGGTACCGATTCATCGCGCGTCCCAGGGCAGTGGTTCGATGCTTTTGACCAACGAAGACCTGAGAGAAATGGCCCAGATTGGGGCCGACGAAGGACTCGAGGTGAATCTCTTCGTTGGTCCGCGCGAGGAATACGGCATCGGTGGCGCGGTGCGCAGTCCCGACGGACTCCTGCTGTCGGGGCGTTTACGCGGTTTTCACCAACTTCGCTATGCGCTCGAGGATATAGAGAGGGCGGTAGAAGCAGGAATTCGCGGTTTTCTCATCGCCGACACGGGACTCTTGGAGATCCTTCAGACAATGGTGAAGGCGGGTGAGCTCCCCGCAACCATTGTCTGGAAAGTGTCGGCGGTGCTGGCGCCCTCAAACCCCGTGACATTTCGTCAACTCGTCGCTCTGGGAGGCTCCACCGTCAACGTGCCGAGTGACATCTCACTCGCGGAGCTCGCCGAGATTCGCTCACTCAGTAACGCGCCGATCGACTTGTACCTGGAGTCACCCGACGCGCTCGGTGGCGTGGTGCGCGGTCACGAGATCGCGGAGATCGCCGTCGTGGCGGCGCCGCTCTACGCCAAGTTCGGCTTGCGAAACGCTCGAGCGGTTTATCCCGCCGGACAGCATTTGCACGACGACGTCGTCGCAAACGTCCGCGAGAAAGTCCGCCGAGCACAACTCGCACTCGAATGGCTCGACCGCTCATCGCTCGACCTCAGCATTTCTAAACCGGGTGCCGAAGGCATTGGAGTACCCGAACCGTGAACTTACGCAGTGACCGCTGGGTGAAGGGTGACGATGAGGTCGCCCTCGACAGTCGCGTCGCGTTGCGAATGGCCGGCGTCGACGTCGACGCCGCGGGTGGTCGTCCCATCATTGGCATCGCGAACTCGGCGGGCGATCTCAACCCTTGTAACCAACCGCTCGCGAAGTTGATCGAGCCACTGAAGAGGGGCATCGTTGACGCGGGAGGCATCGGTGTTGAATTTCCCGTGATGTCCCTGGGTGAAGATCTCATGAAACCCACGGCGATGCTCTATCGAAATCTGCTCGCCATCGAGGTCGAAGAGTCCGTGCGAAGTCAACCCCTTGACGCGCTGATCATCCTTGCGGCGTGCGACAAATCAGTGCCGGGCGCGTTGATGGGTGCATTCAGTGCCAACATCCCCACGCTGCTGGTGGTATCAGGCCCGCGTCCGGTGGCCCACTTCGAGGGCAAACGGATTGGTACGGGTACCGACCTCTGGCGCCTCTGGGACCTGCGTCGCGCGGGCGAACTCTCCGATGAGCGCTGGGCCGACCTCGAAGAGAAGTTGACCCTCGGGCGCGGGACCTGCAACACCATGGGTACCGCGTCGAGCATGGGTGCAATCTGTGAGACGCTCGGTCTCGCGTGGCCCGGCTCGACGTCAATTCCCGCGGGCGATCCGCGGCACGTCGACATTGCGCGACGGGTCGGCGCACGCAGCGTCGAACTCGTGCTCGAGGGGATGACGGCGTCACGACAAGTGACCTCTTCGTCAATCACCAACGCACTGGTGACCTTGAGCGCGCTCGGAGGCTCAACGAACGCCGTCATCCATCTCACCGCGATGGCGCGCCGACTTGGGCTCGACGTCGAACTCGGCGAACTCGACCGCATCTCTCGCGCCACGCCAGTCCTCGTGGACGTCGAGCCGTCGGGCAATGGACTAATGGAAGACCTCGACGACGCAGGCGGGATCCCCACGCTCTTTCGCGCGCTGGGCGACCGGTTGAACCCCGACACCCTCCTCGCCGACGCCACGACCATGAAAGAGACCCAAACCGCGGCGAGCGAACCGCGCGGCGTGATTCGCGATCTAAGTAATCCGCTCGACGCCGAGGGTGCCTTTCGCGTCGTGAGGGGAAATCTCGCGCCGCGGGGTGCTCTCATCAAACGCTCCGCCGCCACACCCACACTTCTTCGTCACCGAGGTCCCGCTTACGTCATTGCCAACCACGAGGAACTCGCAGAACGCACGGGCAAAGACGCCGACTGTCCCGAGGACGCGGTACTGGTCTTTGGCGGCGTTGGTCCGGTGGGCGGACCGGGTATGCCCGAATGGGGCATGGTGCCCATCCCTCAGCCGCTGCTGGCACGTGGGGTCACCGACATGGTCCGGGTAACCGACGCGCGAATGAGCGGCACGAGTTACGGGACGGTCTTCTTGCACGTGGCACCCGAGGCGGCCGTAGGGGGCCCGCTCGGGCTGGTACGCGATGGTGACGTGATCAACGTTGACGCGGACGCGGGCGTGCTCGAACTCGAAGTGAGCGAGGAGGAACTGCGCGAACGCGCTTCGACGTTCACGCCGACGCTCGGCGTAGCACGCGGCTACCCAGAGTTCTACCGACGTCACGTTGGTCAAGCCCCCGAGGGCTGTGACTTTGATTTCTTGGTGCAACCCCGCGGCGAAGCGCCGCGAATGGTGGAACCGGTTGTAGGGAGGTCTTGAGAAGTGGAAACTTCACGAGAGGGGAGGTTCAGGGTGAACTTCGATCAAGTAGTGGGAGGAAAGAGTTGACACGTATACGATCCAGGGGAATTGGAGTGGTCTTGGCCACTCTGATGCTGGCGGGGACGTTTTACGCCGCCGCGCCAGCGTCGGCTAGCGCGAAGACAACGCTCGTGCTCTGGCAAAACTACGGCACAGAACAAAATGCCGTGGCGACGACGAATTTGATCAAGGCGTTCGAGAAGTTGCACCCGAACATCACCATCAAAGACGTCGCCCAGCCCGGCACGAACTACTTCCAGTTGCTCCAATCAGCCGCCATCTCGGGCAACGGCCCGGACCTCGCGGTGATGTGGACGGGCATCTACGACTTGCAGTACTCGAGCTACCTCGAGAATCTGAAGGGTAACGTGCCCGCCGCGGACCTCAACAAGATGGAGGGTATGCAGTGGGTGGCCCCGGACTACAACACCGCCAACGGCGCGTACGTCATGCCGCTCGAGACGCAGTTCTACATTGGTTTCTATAACAAGGCGTTGTTCAAGAAGGCGGGCATCGCCAGTCCCCCCACCGACTGGAGCCAACTCTTTGCGGACGCGAAGTTGCTCAAGGCCAAGGGCATCCAGCCTCTTGTCTACGGCAACGGCGGACAAGCAATCAGCACTGAGTTCTACCCGTGGTACGACATGAGCTACATGATGATCGGCGCGCACACGTTGTCGGCGTGGAAGGATCTCTACGACGGAAGTACTTCGTGGACTTCAACCGCCAACGTCGACCAACTGAAGAACTGGGCACTGCTTGAAAAGGACGGCTACACGAACTCTGACGTGTTAACGAATACGACGAACATTCAGCAGTTCGAAAAGGGTAAGGCGGCGATGTTGGTCGACGGCACCTGGGACACCGCGCAGTACACGAGTGCCATGGGTTCGAACGTTGCCGCCTTCGTGCCACCGTTCTCCAACACTCCCATCAAGGGTGTCGTTGAGTACCCAGGTGACGGCTTCGCGGTCACGAAGTACTCGAAGAACAAGGCTGACGCGTTCAAGTTCTTGGACTTCCTCACGACGACTCAAGCGGGCAACATCATCAACGCGGCAGGTCTGATTCCTGACATCAAGGGACTGAAGACGACCAATCCCGTGAACCAAGAGATGTTGAACTTCGTCACCGACGACCACCTGACGCCGTATCCAATGATGGACAACTTCGTCCAGGTGAACGTCGGTAACGCCGCGGACGCTGTACTGCCGGCCGTCTTGGCCAACCAACAGTCGGCCCTCTCGGCCCTCCAGAAGATGGAAGAAGCCTGGAAGGCTTTGCCCGCCGCCCAGCGCAGTAGTAAGGATTACGCGGGGGGCTAAGCAGTACGCACGACCACACCCGGCTCGTACGCGAGCCGGGTGTGGTCGTAACAACCCACCTACGACGAACATGGAAACAACCAAAGCATGAGTGTCATCGCGACCAGGCCAATCAAGCCAATGAAAGCGTCACGCATGACGCTTCGTCGACGACGACAACTGACCGGGTTCTTGTTCGCTCTACCCGCGCTCGCGCTCGTAATTGGCTTTATCGGCGTTCCCATTGGTCAGGCCATCTACTACTCCTTCACCTCCTGGAACGGTCTCACCTCAACGTGGATCGGCACGTCCGCGTGGACCCAGGCGTTTCACAATTCGAATCTGTGGACTGCGTTGGAGAACAACGCAATGCTCCTGTTGTCGGTACCCTTTGCGCTGGGCATCCCGCTCCTCATCGCCGTCTTGCTGCACCAACGTGTCGCGGGATGGCGAATCTTCCGCTCCATCTATTTCATGCCCACCGCCATCTCGTGGGTCGTGCTGGGTCTGGTCGCCGAGCGCTTCTTCGCCTACCAGGGAACGCTCAATTCCATCATCCATTTCTTTGGCTTTTCACACACGAACACGAACATGCTTGGCTACGAGTCAACTGCACTCGCGGCGCTCGGCATCACCTTCGTCTTCACCATGATTGGTACGAACACGATCTTGTTCCTCACCGGACTCGCCACTCTCGATCCGAGTCTTGAGGAAGCCGCGCGCATCGACGGCGCGGGGCGCTGGCGCATCTTTCGAAGCATCACGCTTCCCCATCTCAGCCGATTCATTCAGCTCGCCTTCGTCATCACGGTCATTGCTCTGTTCTCCGCGCTGTTCAGCCTCATCTTCGTCATGACCGGTGGCGGTCCCGGCTATGCGACGACCACGATGGAATTCCTCATTTATCAGACTGGTTTCAATCAGGGCGACTTCGGCACCGCCGCGCTCTACGGGATCATCTTGTTCGTCCTCACCGCGATCGTGGGGGTCGTGCAACTACGGATCATTGGTTCCAACGAATGACGACCCTTTCGAATCCCCCCACGACGACTGCGATCGATCAGCGCGAAGCTCCCACGCCACCGCGCCGACCTCGTCTCGGTCGTTGGATTCTTTTCGCGCTCATGCTCGGCGTGGCCGTGGTCATGCTCTACCCCTTCTGGGTGATGATCATCACGAGCCTCAAGTCCGAAGCGCAGTTCCTCGCCGGCCACGGCTTCTCCTGGTTGAGCTGGAAAACACTCGACTCGACCATTCCCCTCGGTCAAGAAGTCCTCAGCTCGACGATTGTCTGTTCGGCGTCGATTTTCATCATTCTCTGCGTCGGTCTCCCGGCCGGTTTCGCGTTCTCTAAACTCCGCTTCCGCTCATCGACCGCGGTGTTCCTCGCCCTCGTGAGCGCCATGATGATCCCACTTCAAGCGATCCTCATGCCCGAATTCGTGAACGTCACCAAACTCGGACTGACCGGCGGGTACTTCGGTGCCATTCTCGTCTACGCCGCGCTCGGCACGCCTTTCTCGACATTCCTCTTCACGACGTATTTTCGCGGGGTGCCCGATGAGCTCATCGAAGCGGGCATCGTCGACGGACTCGGGTACATCGGCGTTATGGGTCGGCTCATCATTCCTGTCGCCGTTCCGGCGATTGCGACCGTGACCGTGCTGCAGTTCATCCAGATTTGGGACGACTTGCTCGTTGGTCTGCTCTTCATCCAAAACACCTCCGAGCGACCCATCACCGTTGGTCTCGCGGTACTCGCCGCGGGACGTACGACGTCAATCCCCGCGTTGATGGCGGGCTCGCTCGTGAGCGCCTTACCCGCGATGCTCGTCTACCTCGGCTTTCAGCGGTACCTGGTGAAGGGTCTCACGATGGGTATCGACCGATGACCTCGAGTCACGCCAAAGGAAGAGTAACTAATGTCTGAAATCACCTTTGACGGTGTGACCAAAATATTCGCCAACGACGTCCGTGCGGTGGACAATCTCTCGCTGACAATCGCCGAAGGAGAGTTCATGGTCTTCGTCGGGCCCTCGGGGTGTGGCAAGACGACGGCGCTTCGCATGCTCGCAGGGCTCGAGGACATTACGTCAGGCACACTCTCCATTGGCGGCACCGTCGTGAACAACGTACTGCCCAAACATCGCGACGTGGCCATGGTCTTTCAAAATTACGCGCTCTATCCGCACATGTCGGTCGAGAAGAACATTGGATTCGCGCTCAAAGTCCGCGGCGACTCCAAGGAGGAGATCAAGCGCAAGGTGACCGACGCCGCCAACATATTGCACTTGAACGACTTCCTCGACCGACGGCCCAAGGCCCTGTCGGGCGGTCAACGCCAGCGCGTCGCGATGGGACGCGCCATTGTGCGAAACCCCCAGGCGTTCTTAATGGACGAGCCACTCTCGAACTTGGACGCCAAATTACGTGTCGAGATGCGTCTCGAAATCGCACGAATACAGAGCCTGCTGGGCGTCGCCACGCTCTACGTCACCCACGACCAAGTCGAAGCCATGACCATGGGTGACCGGGTCGCGGTCTTACGCGATGGCACACTCCAGCAGGTGGACACTCCCCAAGACCTATACGACCGTCCCGCCAATGAATTCGTCGCGGGTTTCATGGGTTCTCCCCCCATGAACCTCATTCGGTGTCACGCACGAGCAGCCAACGACCGCGTCGAAATCGTCTTCGGAGAGCAGAGCATCGAGTTGCCGTGGAACTACACGTCCTCGCACGCCCTACCGTCCTCGGGTCTCGAGGTCGTAGTGGGCGTGCGACCCGAGGACGTGATGGTGGTCGACGCGACGAGTACCAACGCCCTTCGCACGCGTGTGCATCGGCGCGAAGCACTCGGCGCCGAGATCTTGATCCATCTCGCACTGGACGACGTGCCCGACGAGGGCGAGACTGCACGCAGGGTCTCACTCGTCGCCAAGATGGGCCCGCGCGAAAAGGTCGCCGTCGGCGACGTACTTTTCGTCCAGATCGCTCCCGAGCATGCTCACTTCTTTGACGCGGTGAGTGGCGCCTCACTGCGTCATCACTGATCATGATCAGCGCGTCGAACCGTCGTGATCGGGCATCCACACGTTTTCACTTTCAGCGGAGCACTTCACTATGAAGCGGGTCATAAGCGTCAATCCCGCAACGGGTGACACGTTCGAACTCGACGTGGATGAGACGTCAATCGACGAAGCGGCGCTCGCGTGCACGCACGCACAAAGTGCCGCTCCTGAACTCGCGACCCGCTCGTTGGTGTGGCGCGCGGAGATGCTGCGATCGATGGCGAGCGAACTGGAAGCGAACGCCCCGACGCTGGTCGAGCTCGCGATGCGCGAGACGGCACTGACGAGGACTCGTCTTGAAGGCGAACTACGACGAACGGCGTTTCAACTGCGCTTCTTTTCTGACGTCGTGCTCGAGGGCTCGTTTCTGCAGGCATCGATTGACCACGCGACCGACTCGCCAATGGGTCCGTTGCCCGATCTTCGCCGTGTACGCGTGCCCGTGGGGCCGGTCGCGGTTTTTGGGAGTTCGAATTTTCCTTTCGCGTTCTCAGTGCCCGGGGGCGACACGGCGTCCGCGCTCGCCGCGGGCTGCCCGGTCGTCATTAAGGCCCACCCCGCGCACCCCGCCACGAGTCTGGCCACGTTCGAGTCCCTTTTTCGAGGCGCACTGCTCGTCGACGCGCCCAAGGGCACCGTGAACGTGGTCTTTGGACTGGACGCGGGTATCGCACTCGTGGAGAACCCCGCGATCCGTGCGGTGGGTTTCACCGGCTCGGTGGCGGCCGGACGAGCGCTGTGGCAGCGCGCCAACGCGCGAGCGACGCCGATCCCTTTCTTTGGCGAGCTCGGATCAGCGAATCCCTTGGTCGTCACGTCACGAGCGCTCGTGGCACGAGCGGGCGAAATTGGGGCAGGAATTGCGGGTTCCATGACCCTCGGCGCCGGACAATTCTGCACGAAACCTGGACTGCTTTTCGTTCCCGAAGGGGGCCTCGGTGACGAACTCGTCGCCGCTCTCACCGACGCGTTACGCGAACTTGACCCCATGACGATGCTGAGTTCTGCGATCGCGCATCGCTTCTACGATGGCGTGCGCGACATCGACAATGTGCCCGATTCTCATCACCTCGTCGGGGACGTGCACGAGAGCGGCGCGAACGCACAATCACAACTTTTTGAAGTCACCAGCGAAGCGTTCAACCAACGCTCGTCAAGCATCCTGCGCGAAGAGTGCTTTGGCCCACTCGGTGTGGTTGTGCGATATCGCGACGCCGATGATCTTCGTGCCGCGCTTGAAAACCTTGAACCGGCGTTGACATTCAGTGTCTTCTGTGCCGACGACGACCCTGACGCCCGATGGCTCGTCGATCTGGGTGAGACGAAGGCGGGACGGGTCATCGCGAACCAGTTCCCCACGGGCGTCGCGGTGAGCTGGTCAATGCAGCACGGAGGTCCATGGCCGTCGACGACGACGCCCGGGGCGACGTCGGTAGGTGCGAGCGGGATCGACCGGTGGCTTCGTCCCGTCACCTATCAGGCCATGCCGGCATCCCTTCTGCCCGAAGTCTTGCGCGACGAAAACCCCCTCGGCGTACCTCAACGAGTCGACGGAGTACTACAGCCTCGAGCGTGACCGATGATCACGCACCACTATGAGACGCCTACTTGTCGGTACCCTGTACCCATTCAATCGATTGGAGTGCCTCCGCCGGAGTCCAACCCTTCTTGTAGACGGCCGTCTGGTAGATATTGCTCTTGTAGCCCATGAACGTGGCGAGGACTTTGGAAAGTCGTCCCGTGAACGCAGGTTGCGTACCGCTCACGAATCGCACATCTTGACTCGGGTCGATCACCCAAAAGCCGTCCGAGTGGTTGATGTCGTAGGTCAACTTCTCGTGCGGCGCCATCCAATCATCGGGCGGCGGCGAGCTCTGCGGTACGACTCGCACGGTCCAACCGAAGAACTTCTCGACCGCGGTCAAGTTGGCGTTGATGTCACCCTTCCCAACGGTGCCATTCATTCCGCTTGCGACATTTGCGCCCTTGGGAAGCGATGGCCTCGTGGTTACTCCTTGTTCAGTCCAAAGCTCAAAGTTCGCGCCAATCAACTTTGCGTAAGCCTTCACGCGCCTGAGCGTGTCGCGGTAAGGGTCGACGTCGAGCGCCACTATCTGGACGTCCTTTAACTTGTCCTTTGTAATCAATTCCTGCAGCTGAAGGAGGTTGCCCGTCGTGAAAGGACACGTGTCGCCACAGAGAGTGAGATACGGTACGACAAAGACCGTCTCGCCCTTGAGCGCGGCCAGTCGTTCTGGAGTACCGCTTTGATCAACGAAGGCTGCATTCGCCGCGGCGGATGACAACGCCGTGTTCGTCGCGGCACCCACCGACGAGGGGGGCTGGGTGACCGAACTCCCAAAAGCGGCTGTCACGCAGAACACGACGCTCAGTGCCACTGCGGTAACCATCGCTTGCAATCGCAGGCGCCTAGGTTCCATAGAATCTTCCTTTCAACTACAACTCGTAGTAGAGATATACTACATTTCGTAGTAGTAACGTCAATTCGGCAAAACACGCTCGAGGCAGCATTACGATTGGTCATCTGCGGGATGGGTCCACCTAAAGGAGCATCGTGAAACTAGGTGAACTAGAGCGTGAAGTCATGGAGGTGGTCTGGAACGAGCCGACCGCCGAATTCACCGTGCGCGAGGTCAACGAGCACTTCCCAGATCACGCCTACACCACGATCATGACCGTCCTGTCGCGACTGACCGCAAAAGGCTTTGTCAGCGAGGTGAAACACGGTCGCTTCAATACTTTTCGAGCGACGGCGACCCGTGAGGATTACATCACCGGCATGATCATGGAAGCGCTCTCGAGCACCAATGATCGCCAGGCCGTTCTTGCTCGATTTGCCGCGTCGCTACCCGCAAGTGACCAACGTTTCATTCGCAAAATCTTCTCTCGAGATCAGTAGTTATGACCACGATTATCACCAGTGCCCTCTCATCGCTGCTGTGTTTGGTCGTATTGCCCGCGACGTTACGCACGTCACGACGATTCGACGCAAACCCGCGCACTGGATTCACCGTCTGGTTCGCACTCTGTACGGTTGGGTGGCTCGGCGCAATCATTCTGTTTTTGAAGATTGGCTTGCGCCAACTTCACGGTCCGCTGCTTCGCACCGCCATCTCGTTCATCGAGCGTCTCGGTGACGGTCATCCTCTGCGCGGTCTCGGACTCTCAGAAGTAGTGGGGCTCTCGGTCGCACTCGATATCACGATGCTGCTCGCGGGTGGTCTCGCGTTCGCGACGTACAAGACCTGGCAGCTTCGCCGGGCGCAACGCACAGTATTGGATTTGGTCGCAGAAAATGACGAGCGCGAGACCGGAGTCTCACTACTCCGTCATCCCCAACCGCTCGCCTACTACCTGCCCGGTGACGGAGGTCGTGTCGTCGTGAGCACCGGGGCGATGGGCGTCCTATCGCAAACCGAGCTCGCGGCGGTGCTCTCGCACGAAGAGGGACACCGTCAAGGTCGCCACGGCGCCTTGCTCATACCTCTTCGAGCTCTTTCGCCCTTTGTTTCGTTCCTTCCAGTCGCCCGCTACGCACCAGAGGTCATGCAGACGTACCTCGAAATGTCTGCTGACGACTACGCGCGCGAGCACGCCTCAGCGAGCGCCCTTCGCACGGCACTTCAGAAATCCAACCTCTTTCACCGTCCGCCTCAAGGGGCCCTCGGGATGCACGACGCCGTCGTCGAGCGAAGAATCCACCGACTTGAACGTGACGCGGTGCCCATGCTGGATCACGCAACGCTCCTCGGCGTCCTTGGGGCAACACTGTCGCTGCTTTGGACGTTGCTCATGGTGCGTTAACGCCACGTCCGTTGGTCACCAGAGAATCGACGATGTCGCGGTGTTAGTCAGCGAATGGTGTAGCGAAGCCCCACTGGTTCGCGAGCTGTTCGCGCGCGCAACGCCGAATGCGCCGCAATTCCAGCGACGTGCGCAGTCATCAAAAGCGTGCCCCAGACCATCATCACTGATCCACCACTGTGGATATCGCCAATGGTCACCATCGCCATTCGCATTCCCGTGTCGCTGAGTGATGCCGATGTCGACGACCACAACACGAGTCCCGTCGTCGCTATCACGGGAAGTGCGAGGACGGTATAGGTGAGACGCTGCGTATCACCCATGACCCGGCGAACACCGTACACGGGCGTCCAGAACCACACGCCAACCACGAGGAACGATGCCAGTTCTACAAAGTGTCCCCCAGATTGGCCCATGACCCAACTTCCTAGAGGCGTGAGGTGATAGAGCGGAATGAGCACGGTGAACGCGAGAAATCCAATTGTGGCGATTGATCGACGAAAGGGAATTGACACTGCACCCGCCACGAGCGGGGCGATGAGGAAAATGACCAGGAGGTGTTCGAGCATATGGCTGGTATAACTACTCATCGCCAGACGTTGGAGATCGGACGAGAGCAAGAGCACTCCAAACGTGAGCGCGCACGCCAGCAACACCTTTTGGCGCCACGACAACCGAGCCCACAGCACAAACAGGACGACCACTCCGATGAGACCCACGATGACCGCGGCACTCGTGAAATACCAGGACCCCCAACGTGGCCACGCCGATCCGTTTGAGTTCATGCGCATTGAGGACATGGCACCAGTGAAGTAATGCACGCTCAGTACCGGTAGCTCGTAGCGCTTAGGAACCAACGACACTTTGCATTGCGCACTGATCGTCCTGACCTCGTCATGGTGTTACATCGACATTAGCGGTGCCATGGCTACATTCTCATGCCGGACATCCCGGTCCCAGAACCGAGGAACTTTAAGCCCTTAGGTGCCCTTACAACCTTGGCTTCCAGAGTGACGGTGTGTACTGAATGGAAATCACTCCACCTCAGAACGATAGGTATGGTCTCACCTCGCATCAGCGCAGAATGCAATCCACTAAGCATCGCCCCTTGATACTTGAGCGCCAACGTTTGGGCGTGCCCCGGTTCGATGAAGAGGTTCGCCAACTGCGACATTGAGTGATTTCCTTGACACATGTTCTCGTCGTAAAAGATCATCGAACTTGTTGATCTCGGCGACGAGACCGACGTCAGAGAAATCGGACCACGCGAATCGTTCGAGATGCGCACCACAACCGCGGAATCACCCTCGCGGGGAGCAGCCGTGACAGTTGCGTCGGAAAAGACAATCTTGGACTTCGCTGCGGCACCAGCGATGCCCTCCCCAATGAGCATCGACGACATACCCAGCGTCGCGACCGCGCACCACACGAGAATTCGTCTCACGTCGAGATACTACCAACCGTAGTAGTGGTCTTCTTCACTTCACAGAATTAATCCTCGTGCAACGTTCAGGCGGTGATGTTTTGGCACAATTCGTCATGGATCCACCCACCAACGGCCAACGCCGCCAGCACGTCATTGTGTGCGGGCTGGCGGGGATTGGCGTTCGCGTCGTGGAGCAATTCCATCTCAGCGGCACCGACGTCGTCGTGATCGACGAAAAGGGCGGAGAGCGTTACGACCGCCTGTTAAGTGCTTGGGGCGTCAAATTCATCAGGGCCAGTGCCCACGCGGGTGAAGGATTCGTCGATGCGGGTATTGACCATGCCCTTGCCGTGGTGTGCGTGGAGCGCGACGACGTGCGCACTCTCGAGACCGCACTGCGAGTCCACGAGCTGCGCCCGGAAATTCGTCTCGTCGTGCAACTCGCGAACCCGTCTGTCGCGGGCGCCCTTTCGCGTGTTACTGGATCTGACAGCGTGCTCGACGCCGCGTCACTGGCGGCGCCTTCGTTCGTCGAGATCTGCCTGCGACAACCAGTGCACGACGTGCAACTTGACGAGACTCAGTTCTACGTGGTCCAGACCGAAGTGGCAGAGACGTTTGATCGTCACGACACCTTTCGCGCACACTTCGGCGATCTCGCTCCGGTCGCAGTCATTCCCTCCAATGGCGAACCACTCGTACAGTGTCCCGGGCGCGACCACGTCGTTCGCCCACATGATCGTGTCGCCGTCCTTGGCACGCGCGAAGAACTCCTTCACTACGCCATCGACATCGCTCAGCTCACCCATCAACCCGTGCGACGCCTCGGACACCTTCGCCGCATAAGTCGACAGGTCACCACGATGATCGGCGAGGGAAATCAGGCGCTCGCCTTCATCGTGGCGGGACTCGCGGCGCTCATTGTTCTCTCGACGATCATCTTGCGATTTGGATACCGCGCACACGACGTGCACCACCACCTCTCGTATCTTTCGGCCTTGTACTTCACCGTCGAGACCATCGCCACGGTGGGTTTTGGTGACTATTCCTTTGCGGTCCAAAACGCGTGGATGAAGGTGTTTGCCATCGTGATGATCGCAAGC
>Ga0302319_10003054_pt1 | contig 35465 bp, 32 predicted proteins | sample Bog_T0_2_FD_203319 | JGI IMG/M metagenome (GOLD analysis project Ga0302319, IMG submission 203319) | Peat permafrost microbial communities from Stordalen Mire near Abisko, Sweden - Bog_T0_2 | ecosystem: Environmental > Terrestrial > Soil > Wetlands > Peat | place: Sweden: Abisko, Stordalen Mire...
TTGCGCTGATTCAATTGGATTGGTTCTGCAACCTGGCTGAAGAGATTCACCACCGGAGTGCATCCCAGCCGAAAAGTCTTTTTCGACACTTCGAGTTCCAGCCGCTGGATGCGCCCTTCCCCTTCGATCTCGGAGATCAGGAAGATGATTTCGATCGCGTCCTTGAAGCCGGCAGCTCCCACGCATTCCAAGCCAGTTAGATCGAGGAAGAAGAACTTCTCTGGAAAAGCAAAGTACTCCATAAGCAGCCGATGGCCGGCAAATGTCGATTGAGAGTAATTGACCATCCCCTCGTCAGCGGCGAAGCCTACCGCCTTCAGAGCCGACGCCGGCAGGGTGACCGGAGATAGCCGTGATCCCGGGGTAAGGTCGCGCACAACGATGCGATTAAGGCGGCTGAACAAAACTTCGTAAAGGATGTTGACAAGGCCGCCTTCGCCATCGAGGAAGAAGCGCAACTTATCCAGCTTGAGACCAGGAAAAGTAACGTCACGTGCGCAACTGAGTTCGAGACGAACCGCCCATGACGAATCGTTGGTCTTTACCGGCGGCTTCAGGCGGCTGGGAGCGCTCAGGTCCACGGCGCTTACGGTCAGCGGCCATAATACTGTGTCGTAGCAAGTCCGGAACGTGCATGGAACCTTGTCGACAGGTTTTGAGTAAAGCTGCGAATTCCGCTCTATCTTCATCCCGCTGGTAAGCTTGCCCTTTTCCGGATCAAGCTGGAATTCCACAACCGACATGGAAGGGATGGGACGAACCAGTTGGGGATAGACGATGTTCAGCAGCCCGTCCGTGATCTCGGGGAACTCATCTTCCATTTTGAGATGGATGCGAGCGGCTAGAAAAGCAAAAGACTCGAGAAGCCTTTCGACATGCGGATCTTCACACTTGGTTGGTTCCAGCGCCAGCCGGGATGCTACCTTGGGATACTTCTCTGCAAACTGCGCGGCCGATTTTCGCAAGTAATCCAGTTCCCGCTCGTAATTCAACAGCAGGTCATCGCGCATCGTCGCCCCCGGTCAGGCGGCAGTTTCCGCTTTTCAACTCAATCACGGTGTCGAACGTGATGGGTTCAGGAACAGGATCCATGCGAAGCATCGCCTCGATACGCAGACGCACGTCTTTCTTGGCGGCATCCGGAGCTTCGACCATCACGAGGCGAACGTTTGTCAAGCGCGGCTCAAACTGGCTGATAGTGGCCAGCACCTGCCGGACCAGCCTGTTGCGATCTCCTGCCGCGAGCATGGTTAAAGCGGATAAGTCAGGAAGCCCGTAGGTGTAGGTCGAGCGGTTCACTTCCTTCAGGCTCTCGTCCGGAAGGTCAACGATTCGACGGGAATTCAGGAGCCATTCCAGGTCGCGCCTCACCGAGCTCTTCAGAAGCCGGACAGATTGTGAACGGCTCAGAGGACTCTCCATTCGGTTGGTCGGTTCGAGATCGATGAGCCGGTCCAGCACGGAAACGGTGATCGTGGTTTCGCCCAGATTTCTGGCCATGGCTTACCCCGCACTCAACGCCTGAACCGGATCAAGGCGGCAAATACGTTCGAAGAGCTTTTGCTTTTCGGCGGCACTCGCCTGGATCTTCTTGCTGCTCTTCATAAGCTTGAGCAGATCACCAGCGACTGTCTCAGGGTCTTCCCAGGCATCGAGCTTGTGGGTCTCAATTATTGCTGCGACATCTTCGAGCAGGGGTTGAGCGATTGAATCTTTGCCCGCGGCGATGGCCAACTCAATCAACTGCATGGTACGGCGAAAGCGGCTGCGTCCGGACCGTTGCCGGGCAATGACGGAGCGCATGATGGTGAACGCTTTCTCCTCCTGGCCGGCAGCAAGTGCTTCCTTCGCCAGAGCAAATGCGTCAGCAGTCTGGGCAAGCCAGGTGGGCGTTGAGCCTGGATCGGCCATGGATCCCTGCGAGGCTCCCTCTTCGGCACCGCGAACCGGCTGTTGCGGCGTCCTCAAGCGTTCCAGCCAAAGCTTTGTTTCGGCATTTGCCGCGGGCGTGTCGTCGAGTAGCGTAGCGTCCAGCAACTCGGGAAGATCGTTCAGCAAAGCGCGCAGCTCTGACTGTATGGCAGTGGCAATCGGCTGGTACTCGGGTCCAAGTGCGGAGCAGGCGGCTACTGAAAGGCGCTGCAGATCGAGCCAGGCGCGACTGCAAGGCAGGGTCATTGCCTGTTCCCCAGCCTCCAACAGCTCTCTCCATTTGTTGGCAAGCGCCAGTCGCTTCAGTTGCTGGCGGAGCTCCGTGGGCGGAGCTTCCAGCAGGGTGCTGTCGCCCAGGCTCGATGACGTGCGCAACTCACCCCAGCGCAGCCCACGCAGCAGCAGATAGGGCGCCGGACTGAATGGCTCCCGCCTGCGCAAAAAAGATGCAGCGCCGGCTATCGCGGCTATTGCCTGGCGCCGATCCGCCGGCTCAGCGACGGAGAAAGCCGCAAGACTGGGTGACGACCCCTCGTCGGTTCCTTCCCGGTCTGATTTTTCTTCCACACCGGCGGTCTCTGCCGCAGGCTCTGCTTCCACCGGGTCAGGCTCCTTCTCCCGCTTCTTCTGAAGCAGGGAGTGGACCGTCAGTCTGACATCTTTCAGCGAATCCCTCAGGCCGACGAATGATACCTCTTCCCTCTCGAACCGCTCGTCGCAGAATTTTTCCAGCTCGCTGAGAGCTTCAAGGCATCCGTCCAGGTCCTTTTCCGCCCGCAGATAGAAACTCTTCGGCGTCTCGGAAAAGGCTTTGTCGAAAACCTCAGGAGCAATCTTGCCCGCCGCGATCGTTTTGGCGCGAGCGGCCCGCTCCTTGTCGGTTTTCACCTGGTCTTCGTAGCCAACTGTCCTTGAATCCTTATAGGTCAGCGAAGAATATCCGGCAGCAGTTATTGGTGAACTGCGCAGGGAGATGTCCAGCTTGGAACCGAGCCAGTTGAGGGGGCGTGCACGAAGTTCGCGGTCCCCATCCTCAATGACCGGGTAGACCGTATCCCAGAAATCGTCCAACAGGCTGCGGCACAACCCGATTCCTGCGCGGAAACCGCCGAACCCTTCGGTTTGCAGCAGGCCCTCTGCCAGCCATGCAGCTAACTGAAGGTCCTTGGATACGGTCGCGATCGCATCCTGTGCCAGCTTGACGACCAGAGGAAAATTGGCTACTTTTCGTTCACTTTGCCAATCCCCTTGTGCCAGTTCGTCGTCCTGCCGGCGTGCTTCCTTGATCTTGTCGTGGATGAGCAGTTTGGTATCGTAGCGCAGGTCGATGCCGCTGGGGTTTTCCCCTGCAATCGGAGTGAGGATGTCTTCGCGAAGTGGCATAGGAATTCAGTCCCCAACTCGGAAATCGGCATTCTTACTTTGTGGAATGATGGTTGGCATCGTCAAACTCGATGGAGCGGACCTCGAGGAACGGAATCTCCTCCCCGTCAACCAGCAAGACCTTCTGACCGGATGGATATTCCCGGCCTTCTTCGTCCGCTGCCCAATCAGTGACTCTGCCCAGCCAGACTGCCTCGTCTGGATTCTTCCAGGAAAAAGGATAGATCGCCGGAATCAGAACTTCTCCGAGGTCCATCCCTTGAAAGGAAGACGCAGCCTGCACCACCGCCGGCGCCCATAGGGTGTCCCTGAGTCTTTGCGGTGGTCCCATTTCAATCGAGGCGAGATGCTGGAACGGAATCCAGACATACGAGCCTGCGGCAAAAACCTCAAGCCGAGCTCCGATGTCAGGATCCGCGTCGCGCAATTGTGAGAAAGGCTTTCCATTGAACTTGCCCTTGGGGGACAAGGTCGAGCCAGTTGGGAATGCCTGTTTTTCAAAAAGCTCATGCCGCGTCTTCTCCGCGTGGAGAGCGGCATAGTAAACGATAGCGCCGGTTTCAGATTCAACGCTACCGGCGGCTAATACCGCCAACTGTTTTTCAGCGCGAGCGTAGTCGCCTGAGAAGCAAAGCAGCTCAAACAGGAAGGTGCGTTGAGACAGGTCCGAAGGATGCTCACGCAAATAAGCAGTGAGCATCTTCTCCGCCTCCCGCACCTTTCCTGCCGCGAACAGTTCCTTGGCGGTTATTGGCACCGTGTCTCCGCTTGCCCGCGAGTTACCACGGCTTGATCTTCAGAACGTCGAAGCCCTTGTCGATAAAGCCCTTCAGTGCGCCTTCTTCTTCTGGGTTATAGCTGACCTTGATCTTGCTGAAGGCGAAGCTGATGGACTCCATCGGATTCTCGGAGGAACCGGAATGCTGGATCGAGGTGATCAGCGCATCCTCCATATGGATCTTGTAGTAGTCCTCCTGGTTGTCGCCCATCGGCTTGTCGTAGATGATGTCCACCTTCTTGAGGTAATTTCCTGTGACGCAATCGTCAAACAGGAGCGGTGAAACCTTGTCCACTACCTTCATAACCGTGACATCCTGCAGGTTGGCTCGGCCGGCGCGCGCCTCGCCGCCAGACGAACCCACGCCGATGACGGCCGTGTTGCTGGCGCCGAAGCTGAAGGAAAGGATATCGATCGCGCCCTGCTTACTGGTGCTCGGTCCCGGGCGCCCATCGATGATGAGATACGCATTGACTGCCATATTCGATCTCCCTAAGAACTCGGTGTGCAAATCTTTTCGGGTTTAGGCGACAGAGCCATGCAGCCCTGGGCCCAGGAACAAAAACGAGATGTTACTTGGCGGCGGCAGGCAGTTCGGATACCAGTCGCAGAGAAACCGTGAGTTCATCCAGTTGGAAGTGGGGGCGCAGGAAGCAGACTGCGCGATAGCAACCCGGCTTTCCCGGAACCTCGGTCACGTCGATGCGCGCCTCGCGCAGGGGACGTTCGGCCTTGGCCGCCGGAGAAGCGGAGTCATCTGGGGTCACATACTTCGTGATCCAGCGATTCAGGAATGTGCTCGCCTCTTCACGCGACATGAAGCTGCCAATCTTGTCGCGCATCATTGCTTTGAGGTAATGGGCGAACCGTGACACCGCCATCAGGTATGGGAGTTGCGTAGACAGGCGGGCGTTGGCATTCGCCGAGTCTGTGTCGTAGACCTTTGGCTTCTGGCAGCTTTGCACGCTAAAAAACGCGGCATAGTCTGTCCCTTTGCAATGCAACAATGGCACAAACCCAAGGTCGGCGAGTTCCTTTTCGCGCCTGTCGTCAATCGCCACTTCGGTGGGGCACTTCATCGCCACATCGCCATCGTCGGTGGCGAAGTTGTGTGTCGGCAGTCCTTCCACCAGGCCCCCGCCTTCCACGCCGCGCATGGCAACGCACATGCCGTAGAGCGAGAAGGATTGGGTCATTTTCGTACCCAGCGAGTAAGCTGCGTTCATCCACAAGTACTTAGTATGGTCGGTTCCATCTACATGCTCTTCGTAGACGAATTCGTCTATTGGTTTGGTGTCCGCTCCATAGGGCAGGCGGCCGAGGGTGCGGGGCAGAGTCAGGGCAACATAACGAGAATCCTCGCTCTGGCGGAACGACTTCCACTTGGCATATTCCGTGCTGTCGAAGATCTTTGCCAAGTCACGGGGCGCGTCGAGTTGCTGATAGCTCTCCAGGTTCATAAGGTCCGGCGACGCCGCGCTGATGAACGGTGCATGCGCCTGCGCAGCGACATGGGAAACGCCTTCGATAAGCGCCATGTCCTCTGGATGCTTGCCAAATTCGAAATCGCCGATCAGCGCGCCGAATGGAGCGCCGCCAAACATGCTGTACTCCTCGGTATATACCTTCTTGAAGAGCGCACTCTGATCGAATTCGGGGGCCTTCTCTATATCGCGCAGCAATTCCTTCTTGGTCACATTCAAGACTCGGATTTTCAGCCCGACTCCTGTCTCACTGTTGTCCATCAGGTACTTCAGCCCGCGCCAGGAGCCTTCGAGCTTCTGGAACTGCGGATGGTGGAGAATCTCATTCAGCTGAATCGAGAGCAGGTGGTCGATCTGCGCGATGCGCGCATTGATCATCATCTCCGCGTCTTTGGCGACAGTCATCGAGCCATCGAGGACCTGGGTGACAAATTCCTTTACCAGATCCTTGCCGCGCTCCCGTGATGCTGCCTCAACGCCGAACCGGCCTTGCTCCACAATCTGATCCAGAAGACTCGCTTCCTGGGCGTTGAGCGTAGTGCTCGCAGCCTGTGTGCTCGCAACTGCTTCAGCCATTTGCTCCCCCCTCGGTTGGACCAATTTCGCCCTTCAGCTTGTCCAGTTTCTCCGTGTTGCCGACCGCTTCCAACAGGAGTTCTTCCAGTTTGTCATTGCCTTGCAAGGATCCGCGCAAGTCGGCGAGCTTGGTGCGCAAATCAAGAAGCTGTTTGAGCGGTTTGACCTGCTTGGCTACGTTCCCCGGCTCAAAATCGTCCAGCTTGCGGAACTTGAGGTCGACTTTCAACTGCGCCGCCTCCGGTTCGTCGCTCAGCTTGTTCTCTACTGCGAACGAGAGATGCGGCTTCATTCCTTCAAGGACAGTGTCGAAATTGTCAGGGTTTACCTCGACAAATTTCCGATCCTTGAGTTTGGGGAGCGGCTGCTCAGGGTTCCCGGTGAAATCTCCAAGGACTCCAACGACGAATGGCAATTCCTTGAGCTCGATGGCGCCGCCCACTTCGACGTCGTAAGTAATTTGCACTCGGGGAGGACGCACCCGGTCAAGCTTGTGCTGTGCACTTTGTCTAGCCATGATTCCTTCCTTAATTCGAGGGCGATTGGGTGACTACAACCGTTGAGGCTACCTTGCTTTCGCACGCGTGCCGCCGCTTGGAGCCGACCCGACGATCACCGTGGTCACAAACCTTCAGAATGAGGCCGCCCCAAGGGAATGAGACGGAGACCAAGATAACACGAATCTAAGTTCCGTTCCCAGTGTGCCCATCCTAGATAACACACCCGTGGAGGGCGGTCAATATAAATCGGACAGTTCATGATTTCGATGGCGGCACCTTCAATGCCGGTCAACTTGTAAGGGTCATTCCCATCACTTCCCAAAAGGTGTCCCAGACTTCCAAGGCCGATTTGGGCGAAGAGAAAAGAAAGTTGACCCGCCATGTCGAGCCCACAGGTTTTGGAATTCCACCGCCGGCAGCAATCCACCAAGGCCAAAATTTCGAAGAAAGAAGACCAGACGACCGGCAAAAATCGCAAAACCTTCCCCGCTTGACTGGTTTCCGATGGTAACTTGGAATCCTGATGCTTGTCCCCCTTTCTCAACGAGAGTCCCGTCAGTTGCTCACGTCCTTTGAGGATGCCGGGTACGTCGAAGCAAAGATCCGCAACCATTTTGGCGTAGCGGAGTTGCCTTCCCGTCAGTTGCGCAATCGGCCCCGCCTTATGGATCGAACTGCCGACGCTACATCGCTCAATGCCCTGCTGCGCTGGTTTTGGCTCGGCCAACCGCAGCCGATAGCGGAAGTCGCCGGTGTGATCCCCGGCGACTTCCTCGCCTTGATGCTCAAGAGCGGCTTGCTGCGCGAGAGCGCGGCTGGATTCACCCCAACATCCATGGTGCTGCCGTCCGATGGCTTCCTGGTTGCCGCCGATTTTCCCATAGCGATCGAACATGGTGAGCAGGAGATGGTGCTCTGGCCGAACCCCACAAGCAAGTTCCTGGCCAGGTTTGCCATTCGCCGACACTCAAAAGCCACCCTCGATCTGGGTACCGGAAGCGGAATTCTCAGTCTGGGTGCGGCTCGTTTCAGCGACACGGTTGTGGCCACCGACCTCAATCAACGAGCTGTCTCTTTCGCGGCATTCAATGCCAAGTTGAACGGTGTGGAAAACATTGAGTTCCTCACCGGCGATTGTTTCTCACCCTTAGGGAATCGCCGCTTTGACCTTATTCTCTCCAATCCCCCCTTCTTCATCACACCCCAGCAGGACTACCTCTTCTGCGATAACCCAATGGAACTGGATGGGCTGTGCCGCCGACTGGTGAAAGAAGCTCCCGAATACCTGAATGAAGGTGGGTATATGCAGATGCTCTGTGAGTGGGCACAGGTGAGCGGACAGCCGTGGGAGGAACGAATTGCCGAATGGCTTGAGGGCACCGGCTGCGACGCCTGGGTGATGAAGGGGCTCACTCAGGATCCTGGCGAATATGCTCAACATCGGATTCGTGAGAACTTCTCAAGCTCAGCGGACGACGCCAGCTTGTTTCAAGGGTATATGAGCTACTATCGTGAGCGCGGTGTCGAGGCAATACACGACGGCCTGATCGTGATGCGCCGCCGCACAGGAGCCAACTGGGTCCGAATCGAAGAAGTGCCGAAGACTCCGACGGGCGAAATGGGAGAAGTGGTTCAGGCCACATTTGAAGCCCAGGATATTTTGTCGCAATTGCAAGCGGACGAGCGACTGCTTGCCGCTCGACCCAGGCTTTCCGAGCATGTAAGGCTGGAACAGGTCTGCGAACCATTGCGCGGTCGATGGGCCGCCGAGTCAATCACACTGCGGCTGATTCGCGGTTTCCCCTTCCATCTGACCTTGCAACCGTTGGTAGCGGATTTCCTTGCCACCTGCGACGGCTCAAGGACTGCCGAGGAGGCCATCCGCGAGTTTGCTGCTATCGCCAAAGCGCCACACGATACCGTCCAGCGAGAATGCCTGGCCATGATGCGCAAGTTGATCGACCGCGGGTTCATGGATATAGCTCCTGACTAAGCGACGGCATACCGAGTGCCAGCCACTGTCCAAAAAACGATCGACTATGAAAGACTGGGCTGAGTGGGTAGGATTCGGATCGCTGCGCAGGAACCTAGACAATGCCGAAGCTGATTGGCAACCTCCAAATCAAGTTGAATCCCGGTACGGAGGGCGTAAGGCCACACTTTGAGGTCGCCTTTGTTCCTTATGCCGGGCGACTCAATACGAAGCCCGCGAAGGCCTTTAGCCACGACGATCTGGTGACCTTGTTGACGGAACTGAAGCTCAGCGAGGACGATGCCTCGAAGTGGGCCGGGCGGGCACGCTCACAGGGCGTGGTACTCATTCCCAGCTTCGAGCGTCCGGACAGTCTATTACGGGAAATGGGCCTCCTGGCTTAGTCGGAAGCCGGTCTATCCCGCCCTGAATCGAAACATTTCAAGCTACTTTGCCTTCAGGGCGAAGATTACCAGCACGATGAGCACCAGTAGCAGGAACGTGTTGACCACCAGCAGGATGGGCACGATCTCCTGGAACTTTCCTGCCGGAGCAGCTACCGCCGGCGGAGCAGGCTTGGGGACCGGCGCAGGGGGCAACTCAACCTTTGGAGCCTGAAAAGCGACGGGGGGCGGCGCTACGGGCTTGTGCGCAGGTGGAATCGCCGCGGCAGGCACGGGCGGTTTGAGAGGGGGTGGAGCAGCCGGAATGGCGATTGCCGGCGCGGCCGGCGGCGCTGCCGCTATTGGAGCAACCGGGACGCTGGTCGCTCCCCTAAAACCGCTCGCCGTGATGATCTTGGTGAACTCTCCCGGCCCTGTGTCCGTGGTTGGGATTGGAATCTCAGCGGCAGTTCTCGGTTCTGCAGGCGGAACCGGGCGTACACCCTCAGACAACCTCTGGATCAACTTGGTAACGCTGGCCGATTCCACCGCAGATGGCGCGTCAGGCGGCTTGGGAGTGAACGACGGAAGCGAATCAACCGATCCCGGCCTGACTTCCTGTCTGACTTGCTCCTTGCGTTGCCCGCCTATTCCCATGGAAGCAATCAGTCCGGTCGCACTGGTTGCACTGGCGCCCGGGTCGACTGGAGCTTCGACCGGGCTGATTTCAGACTGCCGTTGCCATTTGATTTCCGCTGGGGCCGGGGCGGGGGTGGGCGGGGGCTGCGGGGGCGGCTGAATGCGGGACACCGGTGACGAAGCCGCAGAGGAAGCGCGGGGCTGGAAGAACTGAGTGAAGCCTCCCTCCGTCGATGCCGAATCGGAAGCACCTGAGGAAAAGCCCTTCATGCGTGGCGGCCCCGGGGCAGGATGAGCGGGTGGGGGCTGATCTGCGAACGATCGCGCTGGCTGTGGTAGCGGATCACCAGAAGCTGCTTCCGCCGGCTTCAGGAAAACCTGCGTGAACTCGCCGGGAGCAAACGTGGGAATCGGGTTCGGCTCGACTGGTAAAGGTATCGACTGGACTTCCGGTGGCTTTGGCGGTGTTGCACGCGAGGGCTGTTCTGACTGGAACATCCTTGTGAACTCGCCGGGCGCGCTTCCCCTGTTTTCCGGATTTGCCAACGATGTGGGGGTGGGTGGGGTCGACGCCTGCTCTGCCGACCATGCCGGCTTCGTCTCCAACCTGACCGGAGGTTGTGCGAGGAGTTCATCCGATTGCACCTGGGATGGATTCGACTCTTTGACAAGTGCACTCAAGAACATCCCGGTAGCACTGAGCGGATCTATATCTTCAAGGGGTTGGCCTTCGGGTTTCCAATCTTTGTTGGTCATGGAGACGGCTTCCTCTGCGTTTTCACAGCACTACTACCTGCAAAGCTTACACGGGCCATAGAGCAGCGTAAAGAGGAATGACCCGGCGCACTCAGGCGGGCAGCCTTCGCCAGCAGTTGGATTCGGCTGTGAAACTAATTCGCGACTCAGGGATTTCTTTTATCGACGATGGCCAGTTAGGGTATATTTGTGGTGATTCGGGCGACCCCTGGATGTTAAATCCAATTTACTGACCTGTTGGCTCGACGTTTCCAGAAAACTCCAAAATGTGCAATGTGCCGAAGCTCCGAGGGAGATAAATGCATGACAGATTCTCCGCAACGCACCAACAGTCTGGCCTCCTGCTACGAAAATGCAATCACGACTATCATCCGGTTGAGCAATTTACAACAGCAGGCTGTGCCCAATTCCCAGGGTTTCCGGACCAGCATTCGAGCCGCGCTCAAATCGGCCATGGAACAAGCCAAGGCCCTCGCCTACTCCAGCGAAATGATCCAGTTTTCCTTCTTTGCCGTGGTCGCGCTGCTCGATGAAAGTGTGCTGAAACTGCAAAGCGCGGCATTCGCCGAATGGGCCCAACGTCCCATGCAGGAAGAGATGTTCGGCCATAACCGCGCCGGCGAAATTTTCTTTGACCATCTGCGCGATCTGCTGGCAAGGCAGGACTCCGATGAGACAGCAGACTGTCTGGAGGTCTACACGCTCTGCACGCTTCTCGGATTCAAAGGGCGATACGCCATCTCCTTCTCAGTCACAGGAATTATGTCCGCCCAGTCGGGAAGTGGAATGCAGCAATCCCAACAGAGCGGCGAGGTCATGGCCCTGATCCGGCAGGCTCGAGAGAAGATCGACCGCATTCGAGGCCAGGCCCTCTTTCTTCGCGCAGAGTCTCCGCCACCCCCGATCAAGCAGGCCGCTGCTATTGACCCCTGGAGCCGTGGCCTCGGGATTGCGGCCATTTGTTCCCTTGTGCTCGTAGTTCTGGCGTTTGCTGGTTTCTGGATTGCCCTGAACTCCGGGGCATCCCACATTTCTTGAAGTTTGCGCATTTCCGGGGGTACCCGTGCTTATTTACCTGGCTGTAGTAGCCGTTTTGCTGGTTGCCGCACTGCTCGCCTTTGGCGGGGTAAGTCTGCTACATCTGCATGGCGTTGCCCTCATCGTGTTTGTGGTTGTTGTCGTGGTACTCGGCGTTGGCGCCGCAGTAGTCATCCTCATCCTCCACTTCCGGGCGAAGAAGAGGCGGGCATTGGAGGGCGATTCCCCAGTTGGCGCGGCCACCGCGGACCTTGACCTGTTGTTGAACGACGCGAACCGCAAGCTACGGGCATCCCAGAAGGGTGCTAAGACTCTGGATCTTCTTCCCCTCCTGTACATTCTTGGGGAGCAGGGCGCGGCCAAGACAACACAGATCGTGCGTTCCGGCCTGGATACTGAGTTTCTTGCCGGAATGCTGCCCAGCGAAAGCGAGGCCGTTGCAACTCCGGTTGTCAATGTGTGGTTCAGCCACCAGGCGGCGATAGTTGAAGCCGGCGAGGCAGTCCGGCAAAACAGCCAGTTGCTCACGCGGCTTGTCGAGCGGACTCGTCCTCGCGCTTACCGCTCTGCTTTCGGCTCTGGCGCGGCTTCTCGAGGGGCGGTGGTTTGCGTCAGCGTTGAGCAGTTACTGGCGGCCGATGGCGGGGCATCTTCGCTGGCCGCGGCTCGGGCCACCGGCAACCAACTGCGCGAGATCAGCCGCTTGCTGGGAACCCCCTTACCGGTCTATGTAATCGTCACCAAGCTCGACCGCGTGCCGCACTTTGAGGAGTTTTCCCGCAACCTGTCGAACGATGAAATCCGCCAGATCCTGGGCAACACTTTGCCCAGGATTGACGATTCGGCAGGCCTTTACGCCGATCGGGCCTCAAAGCAGCTGAGCGGCGTTCTGGATGTTCTTTGCTACTCCCTGGGTGAGTTTCGGACAGAGATGCTGGGCCGCGAAACCATACCGAGCAATGCGCCAGGCGTGTATGAGTTTCCCCGCGAATTCGGCAAGCTGCGGAAGAATCTGAATCAATACCTGGTCGAACTGTGCAAGCCCAGCCAGCTGAGCGTCAATCCCTATCTTCGCGGGTTCTATTTCACCGGAATACGCGCCCAGATTGTAGAGCGGATGTCGGGGCCGGCCGTTCAGGAAGAGCGTCCGCTGCAGGATGAGGGAGCTACCCAGTACCTGAATATATCTTTAGGGAGAGTTCCTTCAAGCCGTCCCGCGCCCCAGCCGGTCAAGACTTCCGCACGGGTTCCGCAATGGACGTTTCTACCGCGGCTGTTTCCTGAGGTGATCCTGGGCGACAAGAGCGCGCTTGCGGCAACCCAGCAGACATCCCCAGCGCGACAATTCCGGAGAATCCTCTTCGGAAGTCTCGCAGCAATTCTCCTGGTCTACACTCTCCTGCTATTCATCTCGTATTGGAAGAATGCAGCGCTGGAGAGCAGAATTCGCGACGCAGCCAAGTCGCTTTCTGTTTCCGGCCCCACCGGCATTTCTTTGCCCAGCCTTGGCGACCTCCAGGCCCTCGACCAGTTGCGGGAAACCATCGTCGATTTGGACGCCGACCAGCGGGACGGAGTCCCCTGGAGTTACCGCTTCGGCCTGGACCAAAGAGGCAAGCTGGACCTGCTCGCCAGGAGTGTCTACTTCAACCGCTTCCGGCCCATGCTGCTGAATCCCGCGCAGGCAAACTTCGTCCAGTACCTGCGTGCGTTGCCGGATGCGCCGGCCGCAACCGACGACTCTTCTTCTTACGTGGCTGCGTACAACCCGCTCAAGGCCTACCTGATCACCGCCGGCTACCACGACAAGAGTGAATCACAGTTCCTCACTCCAGTCATCCTGCAGTATTGGATTGGATCCAGACAGGTCGATTCCTCACAGCGGACGTTAGCACAGAAGCAGATCGATTTTTACGCGACCGAACTTGCCCGCCAGGACCCGTATTCGATCACCGCGGATAAGCCGGCCTTGGATCATGCTCGCGGCTACCTCTCGCATTTCCTGGCCGATACACGTATCTATCAGGACATGCTGAACGCCGCCAACAAAGCCAACCCTGACGTCGACTTTAACCGCAACTATCCCGGCTCAGCGGCCACGGTCGTCGATAGCTATGTGGTCAAAGGAGCATTTACGAAGTCCGGCTTTGCCTTCATGCAGGACGCCTTCCAGCACATCGACCGTTATGCCAGCGGCGAGGCCTGGGTTCTGGGCGAGAAGGCGGGGCAGTCTCTTGACATGGCGGGCATCAGCAAGAATCTATCCGCCAAATACTCCTCCGAGTTCATCAACCAGTGGCACACCTTCCTGACCAGGGCGCAAGTGGCCAACTGTGGTGGGATTCACGAAGCGCCTGAGAAGTTGAACGCTCTCTCTGGTTCGAATTCTCCCCTGCTGCTGCTGTTTTATACCGTCGGGCACAATACAGCCGTATCCGATCCGCAAATTAAATCAGTCTTTGCATCGACGCAGTCGCTGGTGGATCCCAACGCGGTGGACAAATTCATCGGGCCCGGCAACCAGACTTACATGGCTGGCCTCCTGAATCTATCCAGCGCAGTAGCCTCGATTCCCCCAACAGCCGGGACCGACCCGACCGCCTATACGCCCATTACGGCTGCCGCGTCGACCGCCGAGATCGCGGCTCGGCAAACAGCCCAGGCCTTTCCCATCGATTCGCAATTCCACACGGAGAATACCGTTCTCTTGCTTTTGCTGGCACCGGTGCAATGCGCCGCCAAATTGCCGCCATCTCCCGGCGCTGGGGTCAACGGCGGAGGGGCGAACCTATGCCGCTCAGTGAACGGTGTGCTCGGCAAATTCCCCTTCTCGCCCAATTCCACAACGCAAGCAACCCTGGATGAAGTCAACCAGGTATTTGCCCCGGATACTGGGTCGGTATGGACCATCTACAACGCATCGCTCAAGCCGTATCTGCTCCCTTCGGGCGCCCCGGCTCCCAATCCGCCGCTTCCGCTCAACGCCAAGTTCGCGCAATACTTCTCCCGCGTGGCTCGCATCTCGTCCGACCTTTATGCTCCGGGAGCGAAGTCGCCGGCCTTCAACTTCACTTTGCGGTTCATCCCCAGCAGTGGAGTTAACACCGCGAATTTCGTCGTGGATGGGCAGCGGATCCCGGCGGGTTCAACCACTCAGCAGTACAAGTGGAGCGGTGCGGATGCCCACCAGGCCTCGCTCGTGACCGATATTGGCGAGATTCCCTATCAAGGTCCCTGGGCGCTCTTCCAGCTCGTTCACAAAGCCCAAAGCACGCATCCCGAAGGAAAACTGCACCTCGACTATTCGCTCGAAACCACTCTAGCCGGACAAAAAGTCAACCAGGGGAAGACGGTCAGCTTCGACGTTACAGGCCCAGGCGCAGAACTACTCGACCCGAATTTCGCGTCGAGTCTGAGCTGCGTCACTCCTGTGGTGAAAGCTCAATAGCGGGTGCTGAGAATTCAACTTCCTCGGACACGAGGGTGGGCGCCGCTTCAACTACCCGCAGCATCATGCAGGTGATGTTATCCACGCCACCGCCCTGTTTTGCGTAGTCGATCAGTTCCTGGCAAACCGTCGAAAGATCCGCTCCAGATGAGGCAAACTGCGCAATATCTTCAGGCCGTGCGTAGCGGGTAAGGCCGTCCGAAGTCAGAAGCAGCATATCCTCGAGGTTAAGATCCACAGCAAACAGGTCAGGTTCCACCGTATCCGCGATCCCAACGGCGCGCGTGATAATTGATTGCAACGGAGAGGCCGCGGCCTCCTCCGGCGTCAGCATGCCGCTGCGCACCTGCTCGTCCAGCAGGGAGTGATCCAGTGTAACCTGGAGGCAACTCCCATTGCGGATCAGGTAAGCCCGACTGTCACCGACATTGCCGACCAGCAATCGGGTGTCGTCCAGGCAGGCGCAGACGAGCGTCGTGCCCATACTCTGAAGTTCTGAATTGCCTTGGGAGGCTTCTCGCACCACGCGATTCGCCTCGTTGATCGAGTTGAGCAGGCGCTGCTCAATGGCCAGGTTCGGGCCCGACGCGAGTGAATTCGCACGCTGTATTTCAAAGCTCTCTATGAGCGCACGCACCGCCAATCCGCTGGCTACCTCTCCGGCGGCATTTCCACCCATCCCATCGCAAACGACATAGAGATGTCGTTCGATATCATAGCCAAAGCTGTCTTCATTGTTTCCACGCTTGCAGCCGACATCGGTTGCGGCTGCAAAGTTGAGGGATATTCCAGGCGTCTGTGTCATGGGTGATGCCTCATAGGCGGACCAAGGCCACATCAGAAAGCTATACCATTTCGGCCGAAAGCTGGGAGATTTTGTTGAGGTGTTCCCTCTCAATCGATCCGCCGCAGAGTCAAGGGGCCATCGGGAACCTCCTTGCTAAGGAACCTCTACCGTCTCCTCACCAGGGTCGCTAAACGTGATTACGCCTCCCCAGATGCACATCAGCTGGGAAACATTGTCGAGCGTAGGCATGTTGGCAAGCAGCACCGTCGGTGCGCCGGTCACCCATGGAGCGGGGGTTGCCGGTACGCAAGGCATCGGCGTCAGCACACCCAATGCCGCGGCGGTCGCAGCGGCGACAGTGGGATTGGAAGGCGACATGCACATTCCAAAAGGCATAATATTCGTCATCGGGATGTGGTCCATAATGTTTGCGTCAGGCATTTCGCTTGTGAACACCTTATTCGTCGGCAGAACAACCAGGGAACTGGGCGCCATTCCGAACGTGCATTGCATCATCGCGCCCATACAAACCTGAAAAGGCATCGATTGGCTCCCTCCGTTTAAGCAATGAGTGTACCCCGAGATTTGCCATTTGGGAAAGAGAACACTGGGTCGGCCCAGAACACCGCAGACAGAATGGATATTCTGAGGAATCGGTTGATGGCTTGTAGGGCGTTTGCAATCCCCGAGTTGCTGTATCCAATGATTGGGTAGAACGTGCAAAGCGTCAGTTCCGTTCCAGGCTGGTCTGTCGCTGTGGTAGCGGCTCGCCGGGCCGAAGCTCTCAATGGGCTGACCTTGTCTTTGCTATTTGTCGCTATCCAGCGATGCCGGCTTTCCCGCTTCGATCGCCAACAAATGCAGGTGCATAACCACGTAACGCGTGATCTGCGCCGTTGCCTGCATGCTGCGCTGCGCTAAATCGCCGTCTCTGCCTCGTCGCTTCTCCACGGACTGTGAAGTCGAGCCCGTTCAAAACAGAGGCGCCAGTTGAGTTGTTCCGCAGCCTGTAGAGCCCAGGTTGAATGTCAGCGGCCTGCGGCAAGGCGGAAATCGTTCCTTTTCCAGGCCCAACTTTCGCCACTCGCTTTTAGCCCCTCGGCCAGAAGTGGACTTCGCGGGCTTCGCGGAGGCGTTTTGCGGCGTCTTCGGGGGTGATGTCGCGCTGGGGCATGCCGAGCATTTCGAAGCCGACCATGAATTTACGGACGGTAGCAGAGCGCAGCAAGGGCGGATAGAAGTGGGCGTGGAAGTGCCACTCGGGGTGGGTTGCGCCGTCTGTAGGGGACTGATGGAAGCCCATGGTGTAAGGAAAGCTGGTCTCGAAAAGGTTGTCGAAGCGGATGGCGATGCGGTTGAGGGCTTCGGCGAGGCTGTAGCGCTCAGCAGGGGTGAATGATGGGAGGGCTCCGGCGTGGCGCTTGCTGAGGAGCAGGACCTCGAAGGGCCAGACGGCCCAGAAGGGGACGAGCGCGGCAAAGTGATCGTTTTCAAAGATGAGGCGGTGGGAGGCGGCCTGGGCTACCTGCTGCTCTGCGGCGAGGTATTCGCAGAGCAGGCAGTGGCCGGTGAGGGAGAGGTGCTCGCGCTGGGCCCTGGTTTCCGCAGCGGGTTCGTCGGGGACGAAGCTGGTGGACCAGATTTGGCCGTGGGGATGGGGGTTGCTGGCGCCCATCATGGCGCCGCGATTCTCGAAGATCTGGATGTATTTGAGCCAGCCGAGGGCAGCCTGGGACTCGTATTCGGCGGTCCAGGCATCGACGACGGGGCGAATCTCGGCGGGGGTCATGCGGGCCAGGGTGAGGGAATGGTTGGGGTGGTAGCAGATGACCTTGCAGAGACCGCGGGCTGGCTCGGCCTTGATCAGGGGCGACGGTGAGAGTTCTGAGGGCGCGGGGGAATCAGGAAGCAGGGCCGCGTAATCGTTTACAAAGGTGAAGATTCCTTCGTAGGCGGGGTTGGTGGCTCCGCCGGCGCGGTGGTTTCCGGGGCACAGGTAGCAGGCGGGATCGTAGTCGACGCCTGAGGGGGTGGTTTTCTGGCCCACTTCGCCCTGCCAAGGGCGCTGGGTGCGGTGTGGCGAGACGAGTACCCAGGACTGGCGAAGTGGGTTCCAGCGGCGGTGCGGGGATTGATTGCTTTCCATGAGGAGCTCCCGCAGTCGATTGTAAAGTCTCCGAGGGCCAGTGTCTTGAGTCAAAAGCTCTTTGTAAAAGGCACGAAAGAACAAATGCAGGTCCTTCGACTCACCACCCCCAGGCTGAAGTACGCCTGGGGCCCCGTTTGCTCAGGATGACAGCCTCTCTTTTGTGGTGAGTTTTAGTCTCATGGCAATGGCGGATGAGCGAGTGGCGGAGAGGGTTAAGGATGCAAATCGAAGGCGGGGCGGAGGGTGGCGTCCATGTAGAAGGGGACGGAGGTGTGCTCGTGGACGATCTTCCAGTTGGTTCCCTGGCGTTCGAGGCAGAGGGTTTCACGCATCCAGAAGCTGACTGCGCCTTCGGGGCCTTTTTTGGTGCCGGCCATACGGAGATAGCCGTGGCAGAAGGCGAGATCGCCGGCGACGGAGACTTTGAAATCGCGTGGCTCGATGATGACCGGGGTGGACCAGGAGTCAAACCAGGCTTGTTTCTCGGCTGCGTTGACGCCGTGGTGGATGAGCGGTGGGGCGAGGTTGAAGATGGGTGCGCCGGTGGCGAACTGGGCGGTGAAGAGTTCAACGCTTTTGGTGAGGTGGGCCTGGCTGAGGTTGCCGAGGACGGCGAGGATTGCTGCTTCGTCGGTGGTGGCGGGGCTGGCTAGCGCTGCGGTGGACATGACGGGACCTCCTTTTGCTTTTGGCTTGGCGGGTTCGGAAATCAGGCGGTGGGGATGAGGATCTCGATGACGTTCTGGTCTTCAGGGGTGATCCGGGGATCGGTGACGTAGTGCTCAATGCACCAGTCTGCGCGGAGCGTCCAGTCGTTTTTTGAGGCTAGTTCAAAGACACGGCATGTGGCAGCGGAGAGGTCGGAGAAACGGCCGGTGAGGACGAAGCGGCTGTATTCGCCACCTTCAAAGAGCTCATAGGTGAACTCTGGCGGGAGTTTGACTGGCGGGGCCGCGAGGACGAAGCCGGCGCGATAGACGTTGGGGTTCATTCTGTAGAGCGTCGTGTAACCGTTGATCTGATTGTGCTCCTGAATGAGGGGGACGAGGGGGTGAGCCAGGCCCCAGGCTTCCGGGGCGACCTTCATGAAGGGGCCGGTTCTTTCAATGAAAACATAGTGGGTGGTGGGCCACTGGACGATTTCGGGGACTTCGGTGAGGTTCATGGGTCTCCTTTGCGAGCTATGGATTTGGGTTGCGAGGGAGGGTGTGGTGTTTCTAAACTCCATGGCAAAATGCCCGAAAGAACAAATGCGGATTCTTCGACTCACCACCCCCGAACTGAAAAGCGTTCGGGGCCCCGTTCGCTCAGAATGACAATCTCTTTCTTGTTATGAACTTCAGAGGCAGGACACTCGACGATTTCTCAATGCTGGTGGTCGTCGGATCCGGCTTCGTGGGACGGGGTTCCGTCGGACCAGTGGTCGATGGGGACCATGAAGATGGATTCGGGCTCGGGGCCTTCGGTGAAAGCGTCATTCAAGAGGACCGGGGAGCCTGGGAGGTTCGCGCCCCAGACGGTCGCCCCCATTCTGGGCAGGTGGAACATCAGATGCGGGTGCCAATGTCCGGGGCCATCGCCGAGGTAGCCGTTCTTTGACATCATGTAGGACATGGATCCGGGCTCGGGCGGGGGAAGCTGGCCGGCGGCGAGCGAGGCGAGGATGCTTTGAGCCATCTCAGTTTTTGACTTGCCACTGAGAATGAGTTTTGTTCTGAGAATTGTGTAGGGGAGAATGGTGCGGACGGCGGGCGGGTTATAGCAAACGGGTCCGCGCAGTTTGGGATTCCAGAAATCCGGGGCGTCGAGGGGCGACATCCAACCGCGCTCGACCACGCAGGTAAAGCCGTTTTTGCCCTGGATCGCGGTGTGGTAGCCGTCGCGGTCGAGGACGAGGATTTCGGCTTCACTGGAAAGAGCTTCGGGGGCAGCGCTTTTGGCGAGGGCGATTTCGGCATCGCGATCGGGCATGAGGTAGCCCTCGAGGGCCGCCATGGCTGGATAGGAGGTGGCGGGCTGCTGGGCTTGTGTGATGGTGGCTGCGGGGCCGAGGAACAACATCGAGAGGGCCAGGATGGTTGGTTTGAGGATATTTGCGCTCATTTCATTCTCCCGGGGATGGGTTAGGGCTTCATTCGGGCAAGCGGGGTTGGTTGAAGAGCAGTTCGATGTAGCGGCGGAGGTGGGCGATGGCGGCGGCGGCGAATTCAGGGCTATGCCTGGCCTTGGCGAGGATGAAGGCGCCCTGGATGGTGGCCTGGGTGTAGAGGGCGAGGCTTTCAGCGGTCCAATCAGGGTGCATGCCGCGTTGGCACAGGGCTGCTTCGATGTCGGGGACGAGGGTTGCGGCGTGGCTGCTGATGCTGTGATTGCAGGCTTCACGCAGGGTGGGGTGGGTGTCATAGACCTCCTGGACCATGGTTCCAATGAGGCATGTAAAGTCGGGGAGATCCCCCTGGAGAATGGACTGGCGGAAGTCGATGTAGGCGAGGAGCCGGTCGAGTGGGTCAAGATGGGCGTGGTAGGGGGCGGAGGCGAAGAACTGGCCGGTGATCTCGCTCCAATAGTCGGCGGCGGCGAGGGCGAGGGCTTCTTTGCTGTCAAAGTGGTGAAAGAAGCTGCCTTTGGTGAGGCCGGCGGCTTCACAGATGTCTTCAATACGGGTGGCGGAGTAGCCCTTGGCGCGGATGACGTGGAGGGCCGCGTTTAGGATTTTGGTCTTGGACTCGTGGCGTGTTTCGATGGGATTCATGGGTTTCGACTAGTTGGTAGAAACAATACCAACTAGTTGGTATGCCGTCAATTGTTTTTTGAGAATTGTTGGATGGCTGCGATTGGAATGAATCAGGGACGTTGATTTTGCGGAACTTGTTTCTGCTGTCGTGCGTAGGTTCTGGGAGTTGAGAGGTGCGCCAATGCGATGTGCCAGTGTTTTTCTGTCCGCGATCTTTTTGCTGCAGGTGTCAGGGGTTGCTCAAAACAAGGTGGACGTCAGCGACCTGGCGCATCATCCGATCGAAAGGGAGTTTCCGTCTGGCGGGCAGCTCGAACTCCATATTCGGTCGGCCGAGATACACATTATTGGCAGCGACGAGAACAAGGTTATTGTCAGGGCGAGCGGAAAAATCGGGAGTGATTCGGACGACATCCGTGCGCACTTTGAGGGTTTCGACCGAATGGGCAAACTGAGCGTCGAGGGCGGGCCGCAGAACGAGGTGACGATTACCGTGCAGGTTCCGAAGAAGTCGGACCTGGCGGTTCGCATTTTTGCGGGCAACGTTGAAGTCAAGGACATCAAGGGTAATAAAAACATTGAATTGAGCGCTGGGAACCTGACCGTTGGCGTTGGCGATCCGACGGACTATTTCCATGTCCAGGCTTCGGTGACGACGGGGAATATCGAGGCGCAGGTCTTCGGAGAGCAGCGAAACGGGTTGTTCCGGTCATTTGAGAAGTCGGGGAGCGGGAAATACAAGCTTGTGGCGCATGTTGGCGCGGGCAATCTGAAGCTCCAGTGAGCGGGGGGGGGCGGGACGGACCCCTTAATCCAGTGCTGTATCCAGAAGCGGTTCTATTCCGAGAAGTAGACGGTGATGGTGTTGTCGTCAGGGTTCGCGGTAACGATTTCGCTATAGCGGTCACGGGTGAGACGGGCCATTGCCACGGCTCCCCAGCCGCCTTTGGCGGGTATCGAGGATGCGGCAAAGCTGCCGTCTGGACCGCGCTCGAAGAGCACGAGGTTCCTGCTCTCCGCACAGGCAACGACGATGGCGTGTTTGCCGTCTCCGCGAAGGTCGCCAGCCGTCACGCTGTTGGCACCGCGGCAATTGGCCAGGGGCAGTGGCGATCCTGCCATGGGGCTGAATGTGCCCTTTCCGTCCCCCAGCAGCACCGTTACCGCGTCCTCTGATACTCCGGAAATATCACGCTGGTAGGGGAGGATAACGAGGTCAGCATTGCCATCGGCGTCCACATCATCCACGAACATCTGCCAGGGCTTGGCGCCTGCCTGAAAAGGCGAGCCGGGCGCATCGCGAAAGCTGCCTTTGCCGTCTCCCAGAAGGATGGTCACAGTTCCGTCGTCGAGGTTGGTGGTGACCACATCCGGGATGCCGTCGTGGTTGAAGTCGGCGGAGCGCAGCCGCTCATAAGGCCTGTGGCCGACTGCGAAGTAGCGGCCCGGCGTTTTAATGCCGCCGCTGCCATCGCCAAGGAGCAGCTCGATCTGGTTGTTTCCCCAGCTATCCGTAACGACATCCGGCTTTCCGTCTCCGTTAAAGTCGGCAACAGTGACTCCATGGGGATGCGGCGTGGAGTGAACGTCAAATGGAGAGGCTGGCGCTGGATGGAAGCCGCCTTTGCCGTCGCCCAGAAGAATGGTGAGGTAGGGCGCCTGGTGGTTTGCAATCACGAGGTCGGGTTTACCGTCGCAGTTCATGTCGGCAACCGCGATGTCGTTGGGCAGGTGGCCGGCGGGAACTGGCGAGCCGGGAGCCTGCCGGAATTGGCCGGTGCCATCGCCCAGCAGGATCGTAACGGTTTCGCCTTCGGCATCGGCGACCAGCAAGTCGGGGTTGCCGTCATGATTGACGTCAGCGACCGTGATCCACCTTGGCCCTCGGCCGGCGGGAATGGAGATTTGCCGAAATCCATGCTGGGTGATCGACGAGTCTCCCACGGCGAGAGTCAAGGGCAAAAGCGCCAATGCTAGAGCAGCTGCCTTCATATCGACTTCCTGGACGGTCAACGAAGAAACAGGAGAGGATCGTGCCGATGATGGTCTGATGCAGGGGATCAGAAAAAGTTTGACTCATTGTCAGGTAATTCTTGTCCCTTTGGAGACGGAAACATGAGAGCCTTCGGCAAGGAAGGCGGAGTCGGGTTGGCGGGCGAGGATGCGGGCGATTTCCGGGCCGTAGTGATGGGCGGCGTTGCCGGTGAAGCTTGCGTTTGCTGGCTTCCAGACGCTCCATTGGGGGTGCTTGACCTCGTATTCGAGAGAGCCGCCGTCGCGCTGGGCTGCGTAGCCCCAATAGTGCTCGGTGATGAACTGAGCTTCTGAATCTTCGGATGGCAGGAAGGCTTGGCCTTCAGTTTCGATTTTCATCTGGCAGCTGGAGAGGCCGGAACCCCAGGCGTATTCGGCTTTGGCGATCTGGCGGTCGGGGCGGAACTGGATGTTGTGGGCCATGGGGACGCGGGAGTAGTTTTCGTTGAAGACGAGGCGGGCGATGGCGGCGACGGCGAATTTGGGGACGAGTTCGCTGATGAAGACAGCTCCGCGCTTGTTTCCGCGACGGACGTAGAAGCGGATATTGACCTCTTCGAAGTTTTGATGGAAGGGGATGGCGAGGCCGAGGACGCGGGTGCGATTGAACTGAAAGCCGATGAGGCTGAGCCAGGTTTTTCCGGCGAAGAAGTCGAGTTCGGTTCCGGCGGGGACGCGGGGTTGGAGCAAGGCGGGATCTACTGCATAGTTGAGCATGAGCAGGTTGATCCAGTTGGCGGTGAGGAAGGTGGGGATGGTTTTCATTTGGATTGTCTGAATGTTCAGAAGGGGCGGTCTTCTTGAATGGGTTGGTTCGGAATTGAGTTTCCCACCAGATGCAAAAGCAACCGCAGTCATGTATGTCGCGTTGCGCCACCCAAAACCATGAAAATTCGGGGATCTTTCCGTTGGCCGTGGAGGTGCTGTCTGCTTTTTTCTTAGGAACAGCCGCAGATCCCTCATTTCGTTCGGGATGACAGTGCTTTTTTGGGCGATCATCTGAGCGCGGGTTCGGTGGATCGGGCGAATCGAGGGATTGCCAGAATTTTCAGGGCAGATCCTTCGACTCACCACCCCCAAACTGAAAAGCGTTTGGAGCCCCTTTCGCTCAGGATGACAAGTTATTTGGCGGTCCTGACTTCGTTACCTCGTGCTCAGGCGGTGGGTTTATCGGGTGGGGGCATGGAGGCGAGGAAGCGGCGGGCGAACTCTTCGCTGTAGGTTTCCAGCAGTTCCCTCACCCGGTTGGGGTCTTCGGATTTTACGATCATGCCGGCGTGGTGGTGCTTCTTCATGCGGTAGACGATTTCGGGGGCGTCGAAGGCAGAGGTGTCGGGCTCGGCGGTCTGGGCGAGGCAGAGGACGCTGCCGGAGTAGCTCTCGAAGGTGGGCGGGAGGGTGTAGGCTTCGCCGCGGAGGCTGGCGACTTCCAGGCGAGCCCACTCGCGCCAGAGATTGACTCCGGTGGAAGTTGCGACGAGGTCGGCGATGAAGGCTCCGCCGACGCGGGCGGCGATTTCGAGGAAGTAGAATTGGCCGTCGGCGTGGGCCTTGATGTATTCGGCATGGGTGACGCCGCGGGCCATGCCGAGGGAGGGGGTGAGACGAGCGTTGAGCTCGGTGAGGGCGGCCCAGTCACTGCTGGACCGGTCGACGGTGCGGGTGGTGAAGACTCCGCCTTCATGCATGACCTGGAAAGGCGGGCGGCCGTACTGGTGGGCGACAGAGAAGACAACCTTGCCATCAAAAACGACGGAATCGACATGGTAGATGTCGCCGGGGACGAATTTTTCGAGGAGGAAGCGGGACTGTCGGTCGCCGAGTTCGTCGAGGGCACGCCAGAGTTGCTCGGGCTCGTGGATTTTGCGGATGCCGAGCGCAGAGGCTTCTGAGCGCGGCTTGAGCAGCCAGGGCGCAGGGACGCGGGCCATGTATTCGCGCAGCTCGTCGTAGTTGAGGACTCGGCAGAACGGCGGGACGAGGAAGCCGGATTCGAGTGCTCCGGTACGCATGGCGAGCTTGTCCCGGTAGTAGGCGGAGGCTGTGACACCCATGCCGCGGATACGCATGTGCTCGCGAATCTGGGCGGCGGTTTCGAGGTCGAATTCGTCGAGTGCAACGACACGGTCGAAGCGGCGGGCTCGGGCCATGTAGGAGACGGTGTTGAGGATCTGCTCGATGGTGAGGAAGGCGGGCATGGTGGCGACTTCTTCGAGGGCCTCGCGGGGCCAGTCGGCGTCGCGGAGTTTATCCACGGTGAGCAGGGTGGGCTTTACGCCGAGCTCGGCCAACTGGCGCATGAAGTCCTGACCTTTTTCATAGCTGGCTATGCACAAGAAGCGTTCCGTTGCGTCGATCATTGCTCCCCCGCGAGTTGAGATGTGTGTCTTGCGTTTGGACTCCAAGTGAGGATAGTTCTACCATAGACGCTGCACGGGGTCACTGACATGGCGTCCAAGAGGATGGCAAGAAAGGCAAAAGCAGATCCTTCGACTCACCACCCCCAAACCCCACCCCCGTACTGAAAGGCGTTTTGGGGCCCCGTTCGCTCAAGATCACAGGTTTCTTGTTGGTTTAGGTTCAGGACATTCTTTTCTATGCTTACGGCAATTGAAATCGTGCATCTCCATGACCACCTCAGCGCGCGTTGGCACACTGAGGCGAGCAGTGTCGATGAGCCTTCGCGAGGGGATTGGCTGGAATGGGTGGCCGTCCAGCACCGCGCCAACTTCGAGCTGTGGCACATTGAAGACGAGGCCCGTACGCCCGGAGCCTCCGATGCCGAGTTGGCCGCGGTGAAGCGGCGTGTGGACGCGACCAACCAGCGGCGCAACGACCTGGCCGAAGAGCTGGACCGGACCCTTCTCGCGTGGCTGGCGGCAAAGGGGCTTCCGAATCCAGATGCAGAGCTGCATTCTGAGTCACCTGGGCTGATGATCGATCGGCTGTCGATTCTCTCGCTGAAGATCTACCACACGCGGGAGGAGGCGGAAAGAACAGACGCGCCCGAGGGCCACGCGGAGCGCAATCGGGAGCGGCTGGCGATTCTGGAGGAGCAGCGCGGAGATTTGCGAGATTGCCTGGATGCGCTGTGGTGTGCAACATTGAACAGCGCGCGGCGTTTTAGACTCTATCGTCAGTTGAAGATGTATAACGACCCCTCGCTGAACCCGGCTGTCTACCGTAAACTCGTGAAGGAGCAGGGACGTTAGCCGGGGATTGCGGGTTGCCACAGACGTTGCCCATTGACGGTGCTCATTTGACCTTTCCAGGGGTAATGCGTATAAAGATGGCCTGAGCAGCGTTATTCTCTTACGCGATGATCTGGCCGGAAAAGATTTGGTTCGTTCGTGGTTGAAGAGATGGAAGCTCGCGGCAAACTCATGATGCAAGAGGCCCGACCTGTGGCGCAAGATCGCAAAAAAGAACCCACTCCTTCAGGCAAATCTGGCGGACACTCCCCCACGTCAACTGGGCCGGCATATCAGCACTACATGGCTGCCGTGCAACTGCTGCAGCAAAGCAAGTTTGAGAAGGCGCTGGCAGCTTTCGAGAAGTTGCTGCCTGTGGCGCCGATGGAGTTGCTGGATCGGTGCAAGATGTATATCAGCACCTGCCAGCGCCAGCTGGACAAGAACAAGCTGAGCTTTCTTACCCCGGAAGAACACTATGATTACGCAATTTCCAAACTGAATACGGGCTACTTCGAAGATGCGCGGGAGCAGTTCGAAGGAATCATAGGCGGCCACCCGAGCGCGGACTACGCGTTCTACGGACTTGCCCTGCTGGACGCGATGACTGGGCGGACGCATGATTGCCTGAGCAACCTGGCGCGGGCGATTGAGCTGAATCCGCGCAACCGGTTGCAGGCACGCGCGGATAACGACTTTCAGAGCATGGCGGACGATCCCCGCTTTACCGAGCTGCTGTATCCTGAGATACCGTAAGGTCCTCTGTTGAATTCACCAGCACCGAATAACGGAAACAGCTTGCGGCAAGCGCCCGAACCGAAGGAAGCATTGGCCCCCGCCAGCGCGATGCGGGTAGTTGCGATTGGCGGCGGGACCGGGCTCTCGACCTTGCTGCGCGGTCTTCGCAAGCATGTAGCCAGCGCAGGTTCCTCGGCTCAAACCGGACTGATTTCTGACTTGGCCGCGGTGGTAACGGTGACCGATGACGGCGGTTCGTCCGGCAGGCTGCGCAAGGGATTCAACATGCTGCCGCCGGGCGATCTGCGCAATTGCATGGTGGCATTGAGCGAGGAAGAGGATTTACTGGCTCAACTTTTTGCGCATCGGTTTCGGGGCGGCGATGCGCTCCAGGGGCATAACTTTGGCAACCTTTTTGTAGCGGCTCTGACCGAGATTACCGGGGACTTTGCGCATGCAATTCAATTGGCTTCGAAGATTCTGTCGACGCGGGGCCATATTTACCCGGTGACAACCGCCAATGCGACGCTGGTGGCGCGAATGGACGATGGGTCAGTGGTGCGGGGAGAGACGAACATTACCGCCAGCCGCAGACGCATTGTGGAACTGATGCTGGACCCATCGGATGCTGCGCCGTTGCAGGAGACGCTGGACGCAATTGAGCGGGCCAACCTGATCACGGTGGGACCGGGCTCGCTGTACACGTCACTGATTACGAATCTGCTGGTAGAGGGGATTCCGGCAGCGCTGGCGAGGGCCCAGGGCGTTCGGGTGTACATTTGCAACCTTATGACACAGGCCAACGAGAGCGTGGGGCTGACGGCAAGCCAGCACATCGAGCGAATCTACGAGCACACGCGGGCACCGATCTTTGACTGCGCGCTGATCAACACTGCGCCATTCTCGCCTGAGACGCTGGCCAGGTATGCAGCGGAGGGCGCTTCGCCGATTGTGCCGGATATTGAGCGGATTGAAGCGCTGGGTGTGCGTTGCATTGCAGGAAACTTCGCCAGCGAAGAAGGCCCGGTGCGCCATGCACCGGGTCGCGTGACGGGCGCGCTGCTCGCGCTGGGCCGCACGGTTGCCGGTTCGCGCGGCTAGAAGCTGAGTTTTCCCTTCCCTGCTGTTCCCGGCTTGCTTTAGAGTGGTTTGGCGCAGCGCTCGAGAGTGCGCACGCTGGAGGAAGAATGAGCAAGCCTTTTACTGGCAAGATTGGGATATCTATCGCTTTGGGGTGTTGCCTGATGGCACTGGCGCCGTTGACGCCGGCGCAGTCAAAACAGAAGCCGGGGCTGTGGGAGACCACAAGCACAACGAGTTTCAACGGGCAGGGGATGCCACAGATGCCAGCCGGCGCACAGGCGCCGCAAAACGTACAGTTGCCTCCCGGGGTTCAGCTCCCACCGGGCGTGACCATGCCGCAGGGCGCCCGCGGCGGTGGACCGATGGGTGGCCCGCGCACCACGCAGGTTTGCGTGACGCAGGCAATGATCGACAAGTATGGCGGTCCGTACCAGAACCCTCCGCGCGGCGATTGCCAGGTGACGAACCTCTTGGTGAAGCCGGATGGGATGACTGCGAATGTGGCCTGCAGCGGGCAGATGACCGCGACGGGGACAGTGCAATCGACATGGACGGACGGAAACTCCACCGAGACGACGATGCACATGACGGGCACGATGCAGATGGGGCCGAATACGCGGCCGATTGACATCACGATGCACGCGACTTCGGTGTACAAGGGACCGGATTGCGGGAGCGTGAAGCCGCTGGATGTGCCGGTAAGCAAGTAGGGGGTGTACGGCGGGGCGGCGGAGCGGTTGCGAGATGTGACGCACGTCGCCTGGCTGGATCGGATTCGGGTAGTAGTCTATTCGAGCTTCTTTTGCGTGTGTGGGAGCGGCGGTGGGAGATTGGCTCAGAGGACCGAGCCATCGGTCCGCAGGCCGTATCGAGCGACCTGCGGGCCGTGCCAACGCAAGGGAGGTGAGGCGATTGGATGAGAAATCGTCCTGGATGCGAGTTGCAATCACTGTCGCCATCGACTGGCGATTTGTAGTTGCACTCGTAATCCTCGTCCTGGCGCTACTTGCCAAGTAGCCAAACACCCGGGAGGACCCACTCCTTCCGGGATTGAAAACAGTATATCCCAATCACAAATTCACGATTGAACTTGCTTCTACGGTGCGCTTGAGCTGGCCGCAGGCGGCGTAGATGTCGCGACCCCGCGGACGGCGAAGATAGGCGGGGATTCCTGCGTCGGACAGGGTCTGGCGGAAGGCTTCGACGGCGCCGGGCTGGGGCATGGAGTAGGGGATGCCGGGGCCGGGATTCCAGGCAATGAGGTTGACCTTGGCGGGCAGGCCCGTGCGGCGGACCAGGCGTGCGACTTCTCGGGCGTGATCTGGCTGGTCGGTGACGCCGCCGAGCAGGACGTATTCGAAGGTGACGCGTTCGCGCGGACGCAGCTTTACCAGGCGAACGGCGTCGATCACAGACTCAATGTTCCACTTCTGGTTGATGGGCATAAGCTGCTGACGGATTTGGTCATTCGGGGCATTGAGACTGATGGCAAGCTTGGGTCGGAATTCCTTGGGTTCAAGGGCGAAGCGCTCAATGCCGGGGACGATGCCGGAGGTGGAAACGGTCATGCGCTGGGGGCTGAGACCGGCCTCGGCAATGAGCAGGCGTACGGCACCCATGAAGGCATCGTAGTTAAGGAACGGCTCGCCCATGCCCATGAAGACCAGGTTGACGCGGTCGCGGCCGACTTCGACTTTGTTCCGGTCAAGAACGGCGATGACCTGGCCGGCAATTTCCCCCGCGGTGAGGTTGCGCTGGAGGCCAAGCTTGGCGGTAAGGCAAAACTGGCAGTTGACGGCGCAGCCGACCTGGCTGGAGACGCAAATGGTGGCGCGCTGCCTACCGGGTCCCTCGGGACTTGGCTGAGCGAGGGCTGATTGAGGTTTGTGCTTTCCCACCCTTTCCGCTGAAGAACGCGGAAAGGATGGGGCACGGAGGGTTTCAGTCGAATCAGCTTGAACGTCTTCCGAGTCGGTGCCGTCGCCGGATTCGCCGTCGTCGCCTTCGGGCATCCAAACGGTTTCCACAGTTTGGACCGAGCCTTGGCCTGCGCTGCACTTCACGAGGTAGCGCTCGGTGCCATCGATGGACTGGAAGACCTGCTCAATGAGTGGGCGGCCGACCTGCCAGCCTGCGGCGGTGAGTTTCTCACGCAGCGCGAGAGGCAATGTGGTGATTTCACTTAGTTCGATAACTCGCTGTCGATACATGGCTTCGGCCAGCTGATTTGAGCGCCAGGCGGGCTCGCCGACAGTCGCCATCAGGGATGCGAGTGCCGTGGCATCCATGCCGAAGAGGGGCTTGAGCGGGAAAGCTGGACTGGTGGCGCTGCCCTGCGTCGGTTGGCCAGCGTCTAACTGAACGAGTTGGCTGGGATCAGGTTGGCTAGGGTCTGGAGTCACGGCTTGGTTCAGGATAGTGCATTTTGTATGCAAAGCCGTGGAGACCTGGAAAGACCTGTGCCTAATCGAACATTCAGCGGAATGGATTTGGTGTATGAGTTTGAGGACCGATCGATGAAAAGCTGGCGATAGTCCGTTTGCACCCAATTGCCCTACAATCGAATCGAAACCATGATGACCAATCCCGAGCGAAATATTCGCCGTACTGTATTGCCGAGTGGCCTGATCGTGCTGACTGAACGCATGGAGTATCTGCGGTCGGTGGCGATGGGCGTGTGGATCAAGTCCGGATCTCGCTGCGAGCCGGCCGAAACCAATGGCATCAGCCATTTTGTCGAACATATGCTCTTCAAAGGCACGCGGTCGCGCTCAGCGCAACACATTGCACGGGAGATGGACTCGATTGGCGGGAACCTGGACGCATTTACCGGCAAGGAAACGATCTGCTTCAACGTGAAGTCGCTCTCGGACCACGTGCCGATTGCGCTGGATGTGCTGAGCGACCTGGTGCTCCATCCGGTGTTTGCCGACAATGACATAGAGCGGGAACGTGGTGTGATTCTTGAAGAGATCAAGATCGACGAGGACAACCCGGACGTGCTGGTGCACGAGCTTTTCACGCAGAGCTTCTGGAAGGATCACCCGCTGGGTTGGCCGATTCTGGGGACGACGGAGACGGTGACGCGACTGGACCAAAAGAGCCTGTTCGACTATCACGGCGACCGGTTTCATGGTGGAAATATGGTGTTTTCGGCGGCGGGAAACCTGGATCACGACCTGTTTGTGGACGAGGTGGCCGCGAAGTTTTCCGGGTTGCCGGGTGGCGCGACGCTGCATGAACTGGGAGCGCCGGACGCGAGTGCGAAGATTGTCAGGCGCAACAAGCGGTCGCTGGAGCAGGTGCAGATTTGCATGGGGGTGCCCGCACCGCCGATCACGGATGAAAACCGCTATGCAACGTTGATTTTGAACACGGTGCTGGGCGGTGGAATGAGCTCGCGGCTGTTCCAGACGATTCGCGAGGAGCGGGGGATGGTGTACTCGATCTACTCGGACCTGAGCCCTTATCGCGACACTGGGACGCTGCTGGTGTATGCGGGGACTTCGGCGGGGAAGACGCTGGAGGTGGTGGACCTGATTCTGGGCGAGTTTGGCAAGCTGAAGCAGGAGTTGCTGAGCGAGGAAGAGCTGAAGCGGGCCAAGGACCAGGTGAAGGGCAACATCCTGATGGGGCTGGAGAGCTCGAACTCGCGGATGGCAAACCTGGCGCGGCAAGAGATGTACTTCCGCAATTTTGTGACGGTGGACGAGATTATTGCGCGGATCGATGAAGTGACGGCGGAGCAGGTGCAGGGGATGGCACAGCGGCTGTTTGAGCCGGCTCGGATTGCTGTGACGCTGCTGGGAAGGCTGGATGGGGTGAAGCTGGGGCGGGAGCGGCTGGTGTGTTGAAGAGCAGCTTTTAGCTGTTAGCTATTAGCTCCTTGCTATCCAGCGCTGGTGCGAGCAGTTGATTACCGAGTTTGGGCGCGATGAGCTAATAGCTAACAGCTGAAAGCTGCATTTTGAGCGGTTGATTTCCCTTCCGCGTCTGTACGATGTAGCATTTTCTCGAAGGGGCCGGAGAGACGGCCTTTTCCACGAGGCTAGGTAACACCATGAATCGCAAGCTTGCTTTCTGTTCCAGCCGTTGCGCTGAGTTGCTCGATGGCTCTGAAAAGCCCTGCAAATGCCGCGAGGCCAACGGCTTTACGCTGATGGAACTGCTGATCGTTATGGCGATTATCGCGATCCTGATGTTGATTGCCATTCCTACCGTGGGCAGCCTGAAGAAGAGGGCCAATGACCTGTCGGCGGTCAAGTCGGTGCAGGCCATTCTGCAGGCGCAAGAGACATACGATTCGACTTACGGGGCCAATGGGTTTGCTTGCTCGCTGACTGCTTTGGGCGGCGACCCGAGCGCTGGCGCGCCCTCACCGCAGGCGGCTCAGCTGATCCAGAACGATCTGGCGTCGGGGTACAAGTCCGGCTATGTGTTTACGATCAGCAACTGCCAGAAGGTGACCAACGGCGGGACGGATCATGTGAACGGGTTCACGCTGACGGCGGTGCCGCAGGCGGTGGGCAAAAGTGGCGACCGCGCCTTCTGCACAGACCAGTTTGGCACAATCAAGGTTGACCCGGCGGGAGGCACCAACTGCACACAGCCTCTGCAATGAGGATGACGAAACTGACGAATGGCGGCGGCCTTGCGGTTGCCGCCATTTTGCTGTCTGCGGGCTTGTGTGCGCAACAGGCCGCGCCCTCTGCGCTTGAGCCTTCTGCGCATGAACTTGCGCAGCGGGTGGATCACCATTACAACGGGCTGCATTCTCTGCGGGCGAGGTTTACGGAGAGCTACGAGGGCCTGGGGACGCAGCGGACCGAGAGCGGGACGCTGCTGCTGCTGAAGCCGGGCAGGATGCGCTGGGACTACAGCTCTCCGGCGGGGAAGCTGTTTCTGCTGGATGGGAAGTATGCGTGGTTCTACTCGAAAGGCGACCCGCAGGTGCAGCGGATTCAGGCGAAGCAGCTGGATGATCTGCGATCGCCGCTGCGGTTTCTGCTGGGGCATACCGAGCTGGAAAAAGAGATGGACACGCTGATGCTTGCGCCGGGCAAGGCTGGCGGATTTGTGCTGTCCGGGCAGCCGAAGGGGCAGGAGCAGAGGGTGAGCCGGTTGTCGCTGACGGTGACGGCTGAGGGCACGATTACCGGGATTGAGATTGAAGAGGCGGACGGGGCGATTACGCGGTTTGTGTTCACGGGCGAGGTGGCGAATGCGCCGGTGGGGACGGATGTGTTCCGGTTCAGCGCTCCGGCGGGGGTGCCGGTGGTGGATGCGGCGCCGCCGGTGTAACTTCCCTTCCCTTGCTGCGGACGGTTGGCTATTCCAGCGGCTTCTTGAAAACCATCGGGTTCAGCACGGCTCGATCACGTTCTTCGAGATCGGCGCGGCGACGGTCTTCGGTGAAATACGCCGGCTTTCCCGAGTTAATGACGTGAGAGTGAAAATCGCAGAAGGCACAGAGAAGCCAGGTCCGGTATTCGTCAGGAACTGGATTTGTAACCCAGACGGAGGCACCCGGCTTCAGGCAGTCCGGGCATTCAAGGTTCTCGAATCGACCTTTGGACGCTTCTTTCAAAAGCGCGATGCCGCGCCGAACTCTATCTTGATTTTGGGTTGTACTGATTGTCATTCCCTGGGCTTCTTCCGCGCGCGCTTTGCTTGTTTGAGGGAGCCAGTGAGGGGGCGAAACTCCATCTGTCCCCGCTCATTCTTGACGAATTCCACTTGGTCGCCAGGTCTGAGGCAAAGTTCCTCGCGTATTTGAGCCGGAACCGTAATCTGGCCTCTCGTACCTACTCGTGCGTCTAACGGGGCATTCATGGTAGCTCAATCATAAGACGGATGGTGGCTGCCTAAGTGGAGTCGACGCAAATTCTACAGGGACACTTGCCCGGTTTGGGAGAATTGCAGAAACCGCTCTTGGGCCCCCGGAACTGAGAAACGTTTGGAGCTCCTTTCGCTCCTTCTGATGAGCGGGGCCTGAAAAGCAGCCGCAGATCCCTTGCTGCGCTCGGGATGACAGTTCATTTACTGTTTTGGACGTGAGTGACCCTGCATTATTTCTCGTAGGTGTAGAAGCCGCGGCCGGATTTTCGGCCTAGCCAGCCGGCGTCGACCATGCGGACGAGGAGCGGGCAGGGGCGGTACTTGGGGTCGCCGTAGCCTTCCTGGAGGACGCGGAGGATGTCGACGCAGACGTCCAGGCCGATGAAGTCGGCGAGTGTGAGCGGGCCCATAGGGTGCGCCATGCCGAGCTTGAAGACCTGGTCGACGGCTTCGGGGGTGGCCACGCCTTCCATGACGGCGAAGGCGGCTTCGTTGATGAGCGGCATCAGGACGCGGTTGGAGACGAAGCCTGGCGCGTCATTAACTTCGACGGGGGTCTTGCCGAGGCGAACGGCGAGGGCTTGAACGGCAGCGAAAGTCGCGTCGCTCGTGGCAAGGCCGCGCACGACTTCAACCAAGGCCATGACCGGCACGGGGTTGAAAAAGTGCATGCCGATGACCTGCTGCGGGCGGCGGGTCTGGGCGGCGAGCTTGGTGATGGAGATCGAGGACGTGTTGGTGGCGAGGATGGCGTCCTCGGGCAGGATGCGGTCGAGGGTGCGGAAGATCTCCGACTTGAGTTCGAAGCGCTCGGAAGCGGCTTCCACGGCGAAGTCGCCGGCACTGAGGGCTTCGCGGTCGACGATGGGTGTGATCCGGACCAGGGTTGGCTCGATGTCGGATTCTGGGAGCTTGCCCTTGGCGGCTTCGCGGCCGAGATTGGTGCGGATCTGTGCGAGAGCGCGATCGAGGAAGCGCTGTTCTACGTCGCACAGCAACACTTGAAAGCCGGAGCGGGCAAACACATGGGCGATTCCAGAGCCCATGGTGCCTGCGCCGATTACGGCAACTGTTTGGATGTCAGCCATTGAAGAGACCTCCCGAGTGCAAGAGGGAGTTTAGCAGGCGGGGTGGCGGGTGTTTGAGGCTTGTGATCTCCCCGGTCTCAGAAGCGAGACCGGGGGCACCCACATTTGTGCTGAAAAGGTCCGAAGAGTGCTTAGTTGCCGGTGGCTGCGGCGGGGGTTAAGAAGAGCGGGTCAGTGAGTTCGAAGATCAGGGTTGTGCCGGTTTCAAGAGTGGCCTGCGGATGATTGACGAGGAGGTGAACGGTGACCGCTCCTGCGCCAATGAGGCCGCCGGTGAGAGCGCCTGCCGGGCCTGCAACGACCGCACCAGTGATCACTCCAACGCCAACGGCGCCTCCGTACTCAATGCCGTCTCGCTTGATTCGGGAGTCGGGGCGTATGGTTCCTTCGCCGACCACGTGCGTTCTGGAGCCGAGGGTGCCGGTGACGTCGGCATGAAGCTGGTAGCGGGTGCCGTCGGGAAGAATGACGACTTCGGGCTGGAGGCGCATGGTGCCGCGACCGCCTACGTGTCCGCTGGAAACCGCAGCGACGCGTCCGTCGATCTCAGAGCCTGCGGGAATGAGCACCTGGCCACCCTGCAAAACGTCCATGGCAACGGTGCTGCGGAAGGTGTCGCCCTTTTCCGACGCGGCGGTAGAGAGGCGATCGAGCAGGTGGACCCAGATTTTGCTTCCCGATTGCAATTCGCCAGGCTGGAGAGGACGGGGATGGACAATGTCGCCATCGGGATCGGAGGCCGGATTGTAGTAGCGCTGGCTGAGAGCTGGGGCGGGATAGGATGCGGAGGGAGCTACGTGCACGAGACCGCCGTCGGTGCCATCCACGGCCTGCGGGGATTGGACGTTGGCGGCCGGGTCAACGGAAGTCGGCTGCCCTTGTTCGGGGGCGGGCATGGGGGTGGATGCGGACGGGGTGTCGACCTGGAGCGAAA
>Ga0302319_10003056_pt1 | contig 35458 bp, 18 predicted proteins | sample Bog_T0_2_FD_203319 | JGI IMG/M metagenome (GOLD analysis project Ga0302319, IMG submission 203319) | Peat permafrost microbial communities from Stordalen Mire near Abisko, Sweden - Bog_T0_2 | ecosystem: Environmental > Terrestrial > Soil > Wetlands > Peat | place: Sweden: Abisko, Stordalen Mire...
CCTGCGCCATCATCCGTCCAATATATAGCCATTCCCGAAAAACGCTCGTTTCCCGGAAACGAAAAACACAGATTTTTCGGAATTGCTGATTTTGGCGGCGGTCCGGAGGGGCTGATTGCGTCGCAAACTGCTTATTTTGTGCGGCTTATAAACAGGCTAAAAATCACAAAAAACGCCATATAACACCTTAATTTTTAAGATTTTCGTTTCCGGGAAACGAAACTTTGAAAAATAGTTTGGGGAGGTGGGTGGAAAAATGGGTCGCGCAGGCGCAGGGTTCGCAGAGATATGAGGAATGGTGGTCGTTACGTCGTCATCCACTGAGAGCCAGAGTTCAATGGCTTCGCGCAGGTAGGACTGCAATTCATCCAGGGTCTCGCCCTGAGTGAGGCAACCTGGAAGCGCCGGCACCTCGGCCCAGAAACCGCCTGCTTCTGCCGGATGAACGATGGCTTTCAATATCATGTGGATTAAACAACCCAATCACTGCCAACATTCAAGGGGCGAACGGCCACAGGCAGCGGGCAACGCCGTCCTGTCAACGATCCAAAATGCTAATACCAACCAACCAAAAGACAGTCATATACGGTCATGGTGCCGTTTGTAGATTTTCCCAGCGGACGGTCCAGGAACCGTCATCGGGGAAGCCGGGGGCGTTGCGTTTGGGGGCGCCGTCCCAGCCGGCGGCCATGAAGGCGGCGGCGTAGAGCAGGCCGCCATTGGCCGGCAGATAGATGGTGAGGTCGGCACGTTGATATACCTGGCCGTTGAGGGCGTAATGATTCTTGGGAGTGTCGAGCAGCAGGGCGTCCACGGCGTGGCCGGTTTCGCCGAGGCGGGCGGCGCACATGGCGAGCATGGGATAATCCCAGCCCCAGGTGTCCGGCCAGTTCCAATTGGCCCAGACCCAGTCGAAGGTGTGCTGCATGATGATGGGGTCGATCTGCGGGCCGGGCACGAAGCTGAGGGCACCGACGACGGCGGGGTGATCCATGTTCCACTTGGGGTTGGTATAGGAATCGGGCGAGGTCTCGGTGAAGAGGTATTTGCCGTCGGCGACCGGGTCCTTGGCGAGGTCATTGAGGACGGCGTCCCATTTTTCATTGCGGGGCAGGCCGAGGCGCAGGCGCCATTGCTGGGCGGTTTCCAGGCCCCAGCGCCAATAGGTGAGTTCGAAGGTGGGGTTGTAGGTGCGGTTCTTGGGGAAGCGTTCCTGGGCGGATTGGAGGATGGGGCCGAGGACGTAGCGTTGGGTATTGGTGTCCCAGGTGGCGTAGCTGGCCATGAAGTCAGCGGTTTGAAAGACGATGTTCGTATATTTTTCCAACGTGGCGAGGTCGCCGTGGTCGCGGTAGCAGAGTTCCGCGTAGAAGATGGGATGCGGTTCCTCCCAGATGAGGAAGGGGCCGACGGGTGAGGGGGAGTCCTTGCCGCTCGGGTCGGTCATCTTGGGCCAGCGCGCGCCGGCGTAGCCTTGTTTCTGCGCCGTGCCCTGGGCGCGGGGCAGGATGCGGTCGTAGTAGCCGAGGCTGTTTTCGAGTAGGCTGATGCGGTCCCAGAGGGCGAAGTGGGCCTCATGCCAGAAGTGCATCTCGAGGTGGAATTTGCCGACCCAGGTGCTGCCATTGTAGGTCAGGCCAGTTTCTTGCGGTGGATTTTGACCGGCATCCTGAATGGCAGTGAGATATTCGGAGAGGACGATGCGGCGTTCGAGTTCGAACCAGCGCGGGTCTTTGCTGCCGGAGAGGTCGATGGCACCGCCGGTGCTCCAGAATTCCTTCCAGTGTTTTTGCGTCGCGTCGCGGGTGGTAGCGAAGTCATTGGGCGGCGCCGGGGGATTGGTCGGGGAAAATTCGCAGACGAGTTCGAGGGTGTCGGACGCAGGTTGGGGCCGGAGGACATATTCATGCGGGCCGGTCACGGCGAGTTTGGCGCCGGCGGACCAGCGGGCGTTGACCTGATAGGTGTCGTTATCGAGGGTACGGCTGAACTTGGCGGCGGAGTCGCCGAGCATTTGGAGCACGGTGTGGTGCGCGTCGGGTTTGGACCAGTCGGCGGTTTTAATTTCACCAGTGCCGTAGGGGAAATGAATTTTGATGCCGAGGCGTCCGGCTTGCGCGAGGGGGGAGACGACGCGGACGGCGACGGCATCGAGGCTGGCGTCGCAGAGGGTCTCGACCTTCACCGGCTGACCTTCCAGGGTGAACTGGCTGATGATTTCGCCGTTCCATAAATCGAGGGTCTGGGCAATGTCGGTCAGGTCATTGGTCTGAGCGGGGGTGCCGTCGGTCTTGGTCAGGACGAGGCCGATCTGGCCGAGGTGCAGGCGATGGGGATTGGCGCGGAGCCATTTGATCTCGGGCGTCTGGACATTGCCGGGGACGTCGGCATAGGGCACGAGGCGGCCGTTGAGGTCGGGGTATTCTTTGAATTTGAACTGGTCGAAGTCGTAGTGGTTGGGGTTGGGGGCGCTGTGCCAGCCCCAGTCGGAGAGGGTGCCGAGCGGGATGGTGCCGAGGAAGGCATCGGGAAAGGTTTGCAGGCCGGTGGCATCGACGGTGAAGGCGAATTTGCCGTTGCCGACGGTGAGCGGGTTGTTCGGATCAAAATGATTCAGCACGACGGTGTGGCGGGTGACCAGGGCGTGGCGGTCGATGGGTTCGGCGTATACGGTGGACCAGCCGAGGCCGGCGAGCAGAAAGCTGAGAAGAATTTTCATTTGCATGGATGGGATTTATTGTTACCAAATCCCCGGCCAATATCACCATAAAATCATGGCAAAATTATTTTTGGGACTGGATTCGAGCACACAAAGCCTCAGCGCCGTGGTCATCGACCTGGAGACGCGGGCGGTCGTTTACGAAAAGTCGCTGAACTTTGACCGGGTGCTACCGCAATTTAAAACGCGCCACGGCGTGCTGCCCGACCGCGATCCGCTGGTCAAGCACAGCCTGCCGCTGCTGTGGGCGGCGGCGCTGGACCGGCTGTTTGCGGGCATGAAGCGTGACCGGGTGGCGTTGGGTGAGATCCTGGCCGTGAGCGGGAGCGGTCAGCAGCATGGTTCGGTCTATTTGAACAATACCGCCGCCGGGCGGCTGGGCAAATTGGATCCGGCCAAGTCGCTGGAGCAAAACTTGCGCGGGGTTTTTTCGCGGGCCACGGCGCCAATCTGGATGGATTCCTCCACGACGCAACAATGTGCGGAGATCCGCAAACAACTCGGCGGTTTACGAGCCACGGCCCGGGCGACGGGGTCGGACACCTTTGAGCGATTCACGGGCCCGCAAATTCGGAAGTTTTATCAGACGGAACCGGCGGCATATCGGCAAACAGCCCACATCGCATTGGTCAGTTCGTTCATGGCGTCACTGCTGGCCGGTCGGATCGCGCCGATCGATCCGGGCGATGGCGCGGGCATGAATCTGATGGATATACGTCGGAAAACGTGGCATGCCGGAGCGTTGCGGGCGACCGCCCCGCAACTGGGCAAGAAACTGCCGCCGCTGGCGGCGTCGGGCCAGGTCATCGGCAAGGTGAGCGCTTATTTTGTTAAAAAATATGGGTTGAATCCGGAGGCGCTGGCGACGGTCTGGACCGGGGATAATCCCGCGAGTGTGATTGGTCTGGGCTTGGTCCGGCCCGGGCAGGTGGCCATCAGCTTGGGCACCAGCGACACATTTTTCGGCAAGATGCGGCAATGCCGGACGGATGTGCAGGGGGAGGCCCATGTTTTTGGTTCGCCAGCGGGGGGGTACATGACGCTGATCTGTTTCAAGAACGGGTCGCTGGCCCGGGAGCGGATTCGTGAACATTACGGCATCGAGGATTGGGCGGCGTTCGGCCGGTTGCTGGCCAAAACCCGGCCGCGCAAGAACGGCGGCATCCTGCTGCCGTGGTTTGAGGCGGAGATTGTCCCGCGGGTCAACCGGCCGGGCCTGCATCGGTTTGACCTGGAGGAAGATGATGCGCCGGCCAATTGCCGGGCCATCTTCGAGGCGCAGATGATGTCCATGCGGCGGCATTCGCAGTGGATGGGGGTGGCGCCGGAATGCATTTATGCGACGGGCGGCGCCTCGAATGACACGACGCTGTTGCAGGTCATGGCCAATGTGATGGACTGTCCGGTGCGCCGGATTGAGATCGCCAAGAGCGCGGCCCTGGGCGCGGCGGTGCAGGCCGCGCATGGCTGGCTGGTGGCGGCGGGAGAAAAACCGAAGTGGGCAAGCCTCACGCGTGGGTTTGCGGAGCCGGTGCCGGGCAGCGAGATCCGGCCACACAAGGCGGCGGTGCGAATATATGACAAGCTGATCAGAAAATTTGGCATATGCGAGCGGGCGGCGCTGGCCAGTTGATTTTTTACATTTCGGATACCGGTGGAATTATTGCCCCAACGGGTTACTGTTCTGGTGGCGGGGTGGGCGGACGGGTGGAAAGCCGGCGGCCGGTGCAAGTGGCGGAAGTTGTAAAAGTTGTGACTGCGCATTGACATTTGGGCGGGCGCATGAAAACTTTTGGGTCGCCACCCGAAGTTAACTGTCCGGTGGCGAAAATTATTGTGGCAGAAAAAGACGATTATTTATTGGACCTGCTGGTGGACCTCGGCTTTGTCAACGCCGGACAGGTCGCCCAAGCGCGTACGGAATCCGGCGGCATAGGGGTGGTGGATTTTCTGGTGGCGAACAAGGTCATCCGCCCGGCGGATGTGACCCAGGCCAAGGCGGCCCAGTTTGGCGCGGAAGTGGTGCAACTGGGGAGCATGCAGATATCCGACGAGGTGCTCTCCATCATCCCGCGGCATGTCGCCAAAAAATACCGGGTCATCCCGGTGTTCAGAAGCGAGGGCAAGGTGGCCGTGGCCATTGCGGACCCCTCCGATCTCAACACCATTGATTCGCTCACGCATTTGCTGAACGCGGAGATTGAACTGCGGGTGGCCTCGGAGCCGGACATCGAAGCGGCGCTGACCCGCTACTACGGCGGGGGCACGGAATCGGTCATGGAAAAGGCGGTGCAGGAACTGACCATGAACGAGGTGCAGGCGACCGCCGGTCCGTTGGCGGACGACGGGGGCGTGGTGGAGGCGGATGCGCCGCTGATCCGGCTGGTCAATCAGATCATCATCGACGCCTTCAAGCTGCGGGCCTCAGATATACATTTGGAGCCGCTGGCCAAATCCTTCCGGCTGCGTTACCGCATCGATGGGGTGATGCAGGAAATGAAGTCGCCGCCGAAACGGTTGCAGGCCTCGATCATCGCCCGGTTGAAAATTCAGGCGAACCTGTCGATCTCGGAGCATCGCATCCCGCAGGACGGACGTATCCAAACGAAGGTGGGGACCAAGCTGATCGATTTGCGCGTGTCCTGCCTGCCGACCAATCACGGCGAAAGCATCGTGATGCGTATTTTGGACAAGGAAGGACTGAAGCTGGGGTTGCCCGAACTGGGTTTTTTCCAGGACGACCAGAAAACGTTCGAGCGGCTGATTGCGCTGCCGGACGGCATCCTGCTGGTGACGGGGCCGACCGGTTCCGGCAAGACCACGACGTTGTATTCCTGCCTGCATTTCATCAATCGGCCGGATCGCAAGATCATCACGGTGGAGGACCCGGTGGAATATATCCTGGGTGGCATCAATCAGGTGCAGGTGTCGGAGTCGGTGGGACTCACCTTCGCCATGGCACTGCGCTCAATTCTCCGCCAGGCGCCGAACGTGGTGATGATCGGGGAAATTCGTGATTTGGAAACCGCGAGCATTGCGATCAATGCCTCGCTGACAGGGCATCTGGTGTTCTCCACCCTGCATACGAATGATGCGCCCGGGGCGGTGACGCGTTTGGTGGACATCGGGGTGAAGCCCTTTTTGGTGGCTTCTTCGACACGCTGCCTGATGGCCCAACGGTTGGTGCGGAAAATTTGCAAAAAATGCGCCGGGCCCGCCATGCCGACGGAGGCCGAGATGCGCGCCCTGGGCCTCACGGAGGCGGAACTGAAGTCGGCGACGCCACAGAAAGGCCGGGGTTGCAGCAACTGCAACAACACCGGCAACCGCGGCCGCTTCGGAATTTTCGAAATTTTCATCATCGACGATGAGGCGCGCAAATTGATTTACGACCAGGTGCCCACGTCGGTGTTGCGGGCCCGGGCGCGGGAAATGGGCATGCGGACGCTGCGGGAGGACGGCATCCGCAAGGTGCTCGCGGGCCTGACCACGGCGGAAGAGGTCATTCGCTCCACCGTCGGGGACGCCGAATAATTTTTTATGTCATACTCGATGTCTGATTTGTTGCAGCTGGTGGTTTCTGAAGGGGCCTCCGATTTGCACACCCGTGTGGGTTGTTCCCCGACCATCCGGGTGCATGGAACCTTGCACCGGGTGGAAGGGCCGCCGCTCAAGCCGGAGGATTCGGAAGAACTGATGCGCAGCATCACCTCGGAGGAACACATCCAGCAGGTGCGGGAAAATGGCGGCGCGGACTTCGCCTTCGCGTTCGGCGAGGCGGCCCGTTTCCGGGTGAGTGTGTTCAAGGAAAAAGGAAACTTTGGCATGGTGCTGCGGCAGATTCCGAGCAAGATGCTGACTTTTGAACAAATCGGCCTGCCGGAATCCGTGAAGGAGTTGCTGTTCAAGCCCCGCGGCCTGGTTCTGGTCACCGGCCCCACGGGGTCGGGCAAGTCCACCACACTGGCCTCGCTGCTGAACATCGTCAATGAGACCCGTGAGGAGGTGCATCTGATCACCATCGAGGATCCGATTGAATATTATCATAAGCACAAAAAAGCGCTGATCACCCAGCGGGAGATCCATGTGGATGTGCCGAGTTTTGCCGAGGCGCTGCGCCGGGCGTTGCGTCAGGATCCGGACATGATTCTGGTCGGCGAAATGCGCGACTTGGAAACCATCGAGGCGGCCATCACCGCCGCCGAAACGGGGCACTTGGTGTTCGGTACATTGCACACCACCGGGGCGGCCAAGACCATCGACCGTTTGACCAACGCGTTTCCCACGAACCAGCAGGAGACCATCCGCATCCAGCTTTCCACCGTGCTGCAGGGCGTGATTTCCCAGCTGCTCATTCCTCGGGTGGACAAGCCCGGCCGGGTGGCGGCGTTCGAGATCATGATCAACACGCCGTCCATCGCGGCCCTGATCCGGGACAATAAAACTTTTCGTATCCAGTCGGACATCCAGACCGGTTCCAAATATGGGATGATCACCTTGGATTCGTTTCTCATGGATAAATACCTGGCGGGCATGATCGCCCGGGAAGAAGTCATCACCAAGGCGCAGGACCCGACGACGATTCTGGCCAAATTGCAGGAACTGGAGCTGGCCCAGGCGGTGAAGCAGGGTAAAAAATAATTTCCATCATGGCCGAAGAATTTTCCAACCCATTATTGTCCCTGATCAAAGAGCAGGGGCTGATTGACGATCTCCAGTACGAGGAGGTGGCCAGTGAAATACAGCGCAGCAACACCCCGGTGATCCAGGTGCTGCAGGATTTCGGCATCATGAAGATGAACGACATCCTGCATGTCATGGCCGGGGCGGTGGGGGCGGAGGTGGTATCACTCCAGGATCGCGAATTTCCCGCGGATTTGGTGGCTGCCATTGCCGCCAATGTGGCGCGCATGTACCGGTGTGTGCCGGTGGCCAAAACCGACGGGGTGTTATATGTGGCGCTGGCGGATCCGCTGGATCCCGCGCATGCGGATGAGATCGCCTATTCCGCCAAATGCGACGTCCAAATCTGCGTGGCCGATCCGGCGGAAATCGACCGGGCCGTCGAGCGGCTTTACGGCCAGAGTGAGAACGAAAACTTCAACGACATCCTCAAGGAACTCGGGACGGACAAGGAAATCGCCCGGGAAGTGACGGAGGCCGGGGCCGGGGACAACGACAAGCTGGTCATCGATCTGGCCAACGAGGTGCCGATCGTCAAATTTGTGAACGTCATTCTGCAGCAGGCCGTGCAGGATCGGGCGAGTGATGTTCACTTTGAACCTTTTGAGACGGAGTTCCGCATTCGTTACCGGGTGGACGGCGCCCTCTATGAGATGGCTCCGCCGCCCAAACATCTGGCGTTGCCGGTGATTTCCCGCCTTAAGGTCATGGCCGGCCTGAACATTTCTGAACGGCGCATGCCCCAGGACGGACGTATCACGGTGATGATCAATGGCCGGCAGATCGACCTGCGTATGTCCACGCTGCCGACGGCGTTCGGTGAATCGGTTGTGTTGCGCGTGCTGGATCGCGGATCGGTCAACCTGGAACTGGAATCCCTCGGTCTGCCCAAAAACGTCTACGACTTTGTCAACGAGGTCATTCTCCGGCCCAACGGCATATTCGTGGTCACCGGCCCGACGGGGTGCGGCAAAACCACCACGCTTTATTCCTGTCTGCGGCGGGTCAACACGATTGATTCCAAGCTGCTCACCGCCGAGGATCCGGTGGAATTTGACATTGAAGGCATCATGCAGGTGGCCATTCAGGAGGCGGCGGGCATGACCTTCGGCAAGGCCCTGCGCTCGTTTTTGCGTCAGGATCCGGACATCATCATGGTGGGGGAAATGCGCGATCTGGAAACGGCGCAGATTTCCATCCAGGCATCGTTGACCGGGCATCTGGTGTTGAGCACCCTGCACACCAATGATTCGGCCGGGGCGGTCACGCGGTTGGTGGACATGGGGATCGAACCGTTCTTGATCTCCTCCACCCTGATGGCGGTGCTGGCCCAACGGCTGGTCCGGACCATCTGCAAAAATTGTCGCACACCCTTCGAACCGACGGAAAACCAGTTGTCGTTGCTGAATCTTTCGCCGCATGATCTGGGGGACAAGGTGTTTCATTACGGCCGCGGCTGCCAGACCTGCCATGACAGCGGATACAAGGGACGCAAAGGTATTTATGAACTTTTGGTCGTTTCCGACCAGATCCGCAACCTCATCAACGAGCGGGCCCCCACGGTGGTGGTCCGCCAAAAAGCCATCGAATTGGGCATGACCTCATTGCGCGATGACGGCTTGCGTGGTATCTTCGAAGGTGATACAACCATAGAAGAAGTCGTCAAATATACCTGACCGCCATGCCTAAATACAATTACACAGCGCTGGATGCCCGCGGCAATGAGACGAAGGGCACGGTCGAAGTGGCCAATCAGAATGACGCCATCGGCCGGGTAAAGGACATGAATTTGTTCCCGGTCAAAATTGTCGAGGCCGACAAGGAACCGGTGAAAGGGGCGAAAAAGGGGGCGGCGCCCAAAGGTGCGGCCAAGGGGGGCAAAAACGGGATAAATATCAACATCAAGATCCCCGGTTTGGGCAGCGGGGTGAAACCCAAGGTGTTGACGACTTTTACCCGGCAGTTGGCGACCCTGGTGGATGCCGGTCTGCCGTTGTTGCGCGGTTTGCGGGTGCTGGAGAAACAGGAGAAAAGCCCCGCACTCAAGGAAATTTTGGCCCAGCTGGCCGTATCCATCGAGGGGGGCAGCACGTTCTCCGAGGGGCTGGCGCAGCATCCGAAGGTGTTCAACCGGTTGTTTGTGAACATGGTCAAGGCCGGCGAACTGGGCGGTGTGCTGGAAGTCGTTTTGAAACGGCTGGCGGAATTTTCCGAGAAGGCCCAGAAGATCAAGGGCAAGGTCAAGGCCGCCCTCTTCTATCCCATCGCGGTGTTGATTGTGGCCATGGGCATTTTGATTTTGTTGATGGTGTTTGTGGTGCCCAAGTTTCAGGAAGTGTTTTCAGGCATGGGTGTCAAAATGCCCGGGTTCACGCTGTTCGTACTGGCGGCGAGCAATATGATCAAGGACCACATCGTTACGACGATGGGCGTGGTGGTGGTCATTGTGATCGCGTTCCTGCTGTTCATTAAGACCAAATTTGGCCGGCTGGTGTGGGACAACGTGCAACTCAAGCTGCCGGCGGTGGGGCCGGTGATCAGCAAGGTGGCCATCTCCCGGTTCACCCGCACGCTGGGCACGCTGGTCAGCAGCGGTGTGCCGATTTTGCAGGCGCTCACCATCGTCAAGGAAACCGCCGGCAATGTGGTGATCGCCAACGCGGTGGCCAAAATTCATGAGAGCGTGAAGGAGGGTGAGACGATCACCGCTCCGCTGGAAAGTTCCGGCGTGTTTCCGCCCATGGTATGCAGCATGGTGGACGTAGGTGAGCAGACCGGCGCCATGCCGGAAATGCTCATGCGCATCGCCGATGACTATGACGAGCAGGTGGACAACTCCGTGGCGGCCATGACTTCACTCCTGGAGCCGATCATGATCGTCTTTTTGGCCGTGGTGGTAGGCAGCATTGTCATCGCCATGTTCCTGCCCCTGATTGGCATGATCAATCAATTGAGCGGTGATGATTCTGACGGCAAGTGATGCTTTCGTAGGTTGGATATAATGTATCCAGATTCAAGTTTTGGATGGATTGTGGCCGGGTGCGAAAGATTCTGCGCGCAGCAAACATAATGCAACATATTGACCCGCAGCATGTTAATGCTTTTTTGGCAGGTTTTAAAATTCATAATCCACTTGTTTATAATGGGTTGTGAGTTTTTGGTGCGGGTGGGTTCGGCAGTGAGGAGGGCGGGGGGGCTTTTTTCTGTTTCTTCGGGTGAATCTTGCCTATAAACTTGGGGTCGGAAGAAAAATGTACTAATTCGAACGATAAAGTTCGTTTTAATTGGCATAATGTGCAAAAAACGGTAAAAACCATTGACAAAGGCTCATTGATTGTGTAAATACAAAGTAAACACAATGCATGGGCGATCTATTTACAATTGACCCGTTGATATGGAGTTTGATTGGAATAATCCGCCTTTTGAATTGGATGGTTCTTTGACGCAGCGAGAAATTGAAGAATCGTTTGAGGACGCGTTTGCCATCCGGCTATTGCCGGACTCGGCGCGTTTCAGCGTTCAGGCGCGGTTTTTCAATCTGGGCATGACGGCGGCGGGCATGGGAATATTCAGCGTGTACCGCACGAACGGCCGGTTGATCCGGGTGCTGCATGCGCGGACGTTTGAGCCGGAAGAGCGGTTTTTCTACCAGCGGAAGGTGGATCAGACGCTGGCGCAGTAAGACGGACGGCGGTCAATGCGGTTAAAACGGAAATTGAACGTGCAAACATTTGCCAACTGGGAAGAAGTGCCGATCTTCGACAGCGAAGTGGCCGAGGCGGATTTTTGGGCGGACAACCGGCCGGACCTGCGGCTGATGGCGGCGGCCACGGCGGGCGCGAGCGAGGCGTCGGAATCGGTGACGATCACGCTGCGGATTGATCCCCGGATGCTGGCGCGGATCAAGCGGCTGGCCCGCTCCCGGTATTTGAATTATCAAAGCATGATCAAACAATGGTTGAGTGAACGCATGGAACACGAATTGCGCGACAAATGAAAACAAACTCCACAATCAACCCCAACGTCAACCCCAACGGCACCGCCCAACCGGAACGCGCCTTCACGCTCATCGAACTGCTGGTGGTCATCAGCATCATCGGGATACTGGCGGCCTTCACCATCACCGCCCTGGGCGGGATCATGAGGTACAAGTATCTCAGCACCGCCAAGTCGGAGATGGCGGCGATTCAAAACGCGCTGGAAAGTTACAAGTCGGTTTATGGATTTTATCCGCCGAGCTATCCGAACAACAATCTGGCGAACCTGCTATTGTATGAACTGTCCGGGGTGACCAACAACGGAACGACTTTCAGCACCCTGGACGGAATGCAATCAATCACGCCCGCCCAGTTGTCCACCGCATTTGGAGCTGGTGCTTCCGGCCTGATCAACTGTTCCCGGGGCTCCGCTGATGCGATGATCCCGGCCAAGGATTTTCTGTCTGATTTAAAGCCCACCCAAGTGGGGGTGAACAACGGGGTGGCGGTGCTGGTGACCTCCGTGGGCGGGCCGGACCAGGCCTATAAGCCGGTGGGCGTCCAAGGGTTGAATCCCTGGCGCTATAATTCCTCCAACCCGACCAATAATCCCGGCGGTTATGATTTGTATGTGCAGTTGTCTATCCGGGGCAAAACCTATCTGGTTTGCAACTGGAGCAAGCAGAATCCCCAGAACTATCCGTTGCCATAAAATACCGAATCCAAACCCTGAACCTCCCAACCCACCATGTGCCATCTGTTTAATAATATTCCGGGAACCGGCGCACAAAACCTGCCGGTTGACTGGCATGATTGTGCGTGCAGCCTGCCGGTCATGCGTGAACCCAAAACACCCCGTACCGTGACCCTCGTCCCGGCGCCCGTGGGCAAAGTGAATTGTTCAAGGTCCGGCTTTCCAAACGCCGTGTTTCATGCCATGCTTATGACCATGAACTCCAACCGCTTCCTCGCGCACGACGCCGTGTCCCGGCCGTTGTTGCGTCGCTGTCCTTCACGTAACACCGCGTCACATAACACCACGTCCCGGTTTGGCCGCCGGTCGCAATCCGGCTTCACCCTCGTGGAAATGCTGGTGGTCATCGCCATCATCGCCATTCTGGCCGCCATGCTGTTGCCGGCGCTGTCGGCCGCGAAACGGTACGCGCAGGTCAACAAGGCCAAACTGGAGATGAGCGCGCTGGTGCAGGCTATTGAAGCCTATGATTCCACCTACGGGCGGTTTCCGGTCTCCGACGCGGCACAGACGGCGGCCAGCGCCAACAAGGCCAACGGGGATTTCACCTACGGCGGCAAGTTTTCCACGCCGTCCGGCGGCACGTTGCAGGTGGGCACGCCGATTCCTTTTGGCAGCGGATATGTTTCCAACAATGCCGAGGTGATCTCCATCCTGATGGACCTGACCAACTCCAGCGTGGGCGGGGTGAGCGCGCCCACGTTGAACATGGGGCATGTGAAGAATCCGCAGCAGATCCAATTCCTGCATCCCACGGTCGTGACCGACCCGACTCTGGCGGGCGTCGGACCGGACCTGGTGTACCGGGATCCTTGGGGCAATCCGTATGTGATCACCATGGACTTGAATTACGACGAGCAGTGCAATGACTGGTTTTATGGGCAACAAAAAGTTTCCCAATCGAGCGGGACCTCCGGTTATTACGGATTGTTCAATAATGTGGACGGCGGCGGGGCCGGCGATCATTTTCAGTTTCACGGCAAGGTCATGGTCTGGTCTGCCGGGCCGCAGGTCGGGTCACTCAAAGGGGTGGACACGGGCTCGGCCGCGAATGCCGGGGCCAACAAGAACCATGTGCTGAGCTGGCAGTAATATTTGTGAGCGCAAGCCGGACAATTCGGGAGAGCGGGACGAAGCAGTGCTTCGTTCTCTCCGCCGGGTTCACGCTGATCGAACTGCTGGTGGTGATCTCGATCATCGGGCTGCTGGCGGGGCTGGCGGTGCCGGCGATCAAAAATCTGGGCAAGGCCAACGGGACGGTCAGCGCGGCGCGACAGTTGCTGGATGACGTGGCCCGGGCCCGGCAACTGGCGATCAGCGATCACACAACGGTCTACATGATTTTTGTGGACACCAATATTTGGAACACGGCGAATTGGAATGGCGGGTTTATTCCGGCCACCGCCGCCGTGACCAACCTATGTGACAAGCAATACACCGGCTACACTTTTGTCAGCACACGGTCGGTGGGCGACCAGCCGGGGCAGGGGACCACGAATTACCTGGCCGCCAACTGGCAGAACCTGCCGGAGGGGAGTTTCATCCCGCCCTGGAAATATCTGCCGCGTTACACGACCACCACGTTCACCGATCCAGCGGCCGGCCGGACCTATTACATCCCAGGATTTTCCCGGACCACCAGCTACTACAACAACGACTACATCCCGTTTCCGGCCATCAATTCGCCGGGGAGCACCACCAATCTGCCTTACATCGCCTTCAACTATCTGGGACAGTTGACGACGGAACAGCTCACGCCGCTGCCGTCGCAGCAGGATGAATACATCCCGCTGGGGCAGGGGAACGTGGCTCCGGCCATGAACCTGGACAAGACGTTTCGGGCGGGGGTGCCACCTTCGATCACCGAACTCCCGCCCGGCAACACCACTAATTCTGCCTACAAGGTCATTCACATCGACTGGTTGACGGGCCGGGCCCGGCAGGAATACGAGCAGATTCAATGAAGCTTTACCGGAAACATAATACGCCCGCCCGCCCCTTCGGGAGCGGGGGAAGGGTCCGGCGCGGGCTGGCCGGTTTCACGATGGTGGAGATCGCGATTTGTCTGGCGATCATCGGGGTGGCGCTGGTGGCGATCATCGGGGTGCTGCCGCGGGGGATGGATGTGCAGCGCAAAAACCGCGAGGAGACGATCATCAACCAGGATGCCAGCGTCATTCTGGAGGACATCCGTCGGGGCGTGCATTCGGGGACGGACCTGACGAACTATATCTTTGGCATCACCAATTACTCGACCGTCTGGGTGGCGAGCGGGAATGTTTATGTTCCGGGCCCCACCACGGTGGTGGATGGTTATGGCTACGCCGGGTCTTCACTGAACGGGGCATCATCGCCATTTGCCCTGACCAACAATGCGAACATCATCGGGCTGCTGAGCACGCCGGAATTCTTTTTGAACAACAACCAGGCCATTAATTTCGGCGGCGGCACCAGCAACCATGTGGTGGCGTATGTCCACTCCCTGAGCGGGCCGGCGGTGGAAAAGCCGCCGCAGGACAATTCCATATTGATCGGCGATTCCTTCAGCTACCGGGTTTTGTGCGTGAATGCCCCGCCGGCGATGGACATCAATTCCGTCGGGCAAGCTTACGGGCAGCGATTGGCGGCGAATGTGCATGAGCTGAGCCTAACGTTTGACTGGCCGCTGCTGCCGAGCGGGACGGCGGGGCATATCGGTCCGCTGATCCAGCGGATTGTGGTGCCTGGTGCGCTCCTGCCGTCCAATTTCAACGGGCAGGATCTGTATTTTTACCAATTTCAGTCGTTTACGAACCAGCCGTGAAAACTGTGCCGCACATTCAATTTGATGCTTGGCGGATTCCGCAACGGGCAGTCGTGTGGCCGGCCGGGACGCGGGCGGCGTTTTCGTTGATTGAAATTCTGCTGGTGGTCACCTTGCTGTCGCTGATCATGCTGGCGCTGATGGCGGTGTTCAACAGCACGCAGACGGCATTCCGGGCGAGCATCACGCAGACGGACGTGCTTCAGGGCGGGCGGGCCACCATGGATATGATCACGAGTGATTTTCGGCAGATGTCGCCGTCGGACAATATTTACGCCCCGAACCTGACCAGCAACCTCAATAACATATCGTCGCCGGTGAATTTTTGGCTGAGCAGGCAGGGCGTTACCCTTTATCAATCGTTGATCGGAGTCTCCCAAAACCAGGTGCGCACGAATCAAATCCAAAGCTTTTTCATCCTGAGCTATCAGAACCAGGTTTGGAAGGGCGTGGGCTATTTTGTGGATCCCTATTCAACCAATTATATCTTTCCATTGTATCGTTATGATTCGTCGGTCATCCCGGGCCGGCCGACGCCCATCCAAATATTCTCAGCATTCCTTGATAACTTAAGTATTCCTGGATTCCCGGCCTCGGACAACAACACGAACATCCATCACCTGCTGGATGGCGTGGTGCATTTGAATGTGCGGGCGTATGACCCGAATGGCGTGCAACTGACCAATGGCTATCCGTTCGGCCAGTCGTATGTGATCCATAACGCCACGTTTATCAATTACCCGAGCAGCGAGGTGAGCATGATCCTGTGCAGCAATACGCTGCCGGCCGCCGTGGAAATTCAGTTGGGCGTGCTGGAGGACCGGACGTTGAGCCGGGCGGCGTCCTTCGGCCTGGTCGCGCCGCCGAATTCGACCTACAATTACAGCAACTATCTGTCGCAGCAATCGGGCAAGGTGCATCTGTTTCGCCAGCGCGTGACGATCCCGAACGCCGACCCCACGGTTTATCAATGAAAATTGCATTTCAACATCCCGGCCGGAAGGGCATCGCCTTGGTGATCACCTTGATCATGCTGGCGGTCACGCTGGTCATGGCGGTGGCATTTCTGGCGGTAAGCAACCGCGAGCGTGGTTCGGTGACGACCACCACAGATGCGGCGCACGCCCGGCTGGCCGCCGATTCCGCCCTGGCCCAGGCCGAGGCGCAGATCATGTCGTCCATGCTGGCCACCAGCAATTTCTATAATTTTGGGATGCTGGTCTCGACCAATTACATCAACTCCTACGGGTTTGTGGCGGGGGACGGGAACAACCTGACGAACGTCAACTACATCTATCCCAACGGAAATTTCCTGAGCGCCGCTGACCTGCAACAAAACATTGCGAACCTGCTCTATCTTCCCCGCGCCCCGGTGTTCGTGCCGACGAACAATGGCAGCGGCTATGATTTCCGGTATTACCTGGATCTTAATCGGAACGGACAGTTTGACGATTCTGGCAACGTGCCGAACACGGAATATATCGGGGGCGTCTACACGACCAACGGCACTGTGCCGGAATTGGGCGACCCGCAGTGGATCGGGGTGCTGGAGCATCCGGACCAGCCGCACGGACCGAACAACCGGTTCATCGCGCGTTTTTGTTTCATGGCCGTGCCGGTGGGGAACACGCTGGATGTGAACGCCATTTATAATGATGCGGCCCAGCCGTTTCTGGCGGCGACGGCCAACGGCCTGAATATGTACCCGACCACGGATAGCTACCTGCGCAACGAGGGTGTGGGTTCCTGGGAGTTGAACTTGGCGGCCTTCCTGACGGACCTGAACACCAACGAGTGGGACACCATCGCGAACGGCTATGAATTTAATACGGCCGGGAACGCCCTGGGGTTGTTGAATTGCAATGCCGGAGCGCCCTTTGAAGATTCCCTGGAACTGTTGCGCTACCGTTACAACTACTCCATGGACAACCAAGCTTCGGTACAACAGGTCTATGGACCGCTCAATAACCTGCAATACAGTGTCATCAATAACTACAGCACTTATCCCCTGCTGATCTCGCCGACGCTGCCGGCGCCGGCGACCATTGTTGGGGGCGCGAACATCAACACGCTGCCCTGGGTCGGAGCCAACAATACAAATTTGTTTTTCAGCCCGTCGGATTTCTACGACAAGACGAAGACGCAATCCGGTTTGCAGCCGACCACCAGGGGTTTTACGGACCGGTTGGTGGACGCGGGGACCAACACGGAGGGTAATCCAAATCTGAGCCAGGTGCCGACCTACAATCGCTACACCTATTACCACATGCTGACCCAGTTGGGCACGGACACGACGCCGGATTACGGCAAGATGAACCTCAATTATGTGAACGTGGACACCAACACCGGCCTCGTGCTGCCCGGCATGGAGACGAACTATTACACATGGAACGCGCTGGAGTTCTTCACCAACGCCGCCAACCGGCTGCTGGGCGCCTACACGACGAACTGGATCACGGCGGATTATTACGATTATACCAACACGTTTGGCACGACCACGACCAACGCGTTCGGCTTTGGCAACATCCCGGTCCAGGTGGACGGCCGGATGGTTTACACCCCGGCGGTGAACCGGCTGCTGCAACTGGCGGCGAACATGTTTGATGCGACCACGAACAGTTTTTATCCCTCGGTCTTCCGGCCGGTCTTCTACCGGGACGTGGTCTCGGGGAATGTCTACATCAGCGGTTACACGAACATCACCGCCGTCAACGGCGTCAATGATCCGGTGCTGGCGACGCCGGTGGACATATCGACGTTTGCTTATCAGAATTTGTCCGGAACGATCACGTCCAATGTCTACGGGGTGCCTTGGATCATCGGGGCGAAGAAGGGTTTTCCCAATTTCAACGAGATGAATGTGCTGAGCACGGCGCAGGTGACCCGCCTGTTACAGGTCAATCGAACGCTGACCAATAACTGGTCTTCCGCCAATTACACCACCAACGAGATGTTTGTGATGACCATCACGAACTCAGTGGGGGTATCGCTCTGGAATTCCTACAACAACGATTATGTGAGCGCCAATGGTCTGAACGTTTTCGTGCAGGCGGACATGACCTTGGAATTGACCAATCAGGCCAATCCGGCCCTGACCACCAATCAGCCCGTTTATTATTTTTCGTACCAGACCAACATGACGACCTGGCCGGGCTCGGCCTGGTCCCTGGGTAATAATTCCACGCCGCCACCGCCGTTGCCTGACTCCTATGTGTCGACCAACTGGACGCTGGGTTTTTTGGCGCCTGCAGCCTACCAATATTCCTCCGGTAATTTCATTCCGATCAACACCAATGCACAGATCTGGCCGGCCATGGGCAAGGTCAATTTCTCCTTTCCCCAGATGGGGCTGATGAGCACCAACTGGGTGCAGGGATTTATTCTGGATGGGACGCATGTGATCGATTATGTCCATTTCAGCGGGCCAAACAACACCCGGAACCTGTCGGCCGAACTGGCCGATCCAAATTATGTCGGCCCGCCCCAGTTCACCTACATGTGGAGCACGAACATGTACCGGCCCGGGACCGCCGTGCCGGGGGGGATGACCGGAACAACCATGGGCGAGGCCAACCAGATTTTTGTCTCCCGGGGTCTGGCCGGATATGGGGCGCCCCCGGGCGGGCAGTGGGCGGGCACGCCGGCTCCGGGCTATATCGATCCGATAGCGGGCCAGCAGGCTTACTTCAACGGATTTTTCATCCCCAGCTGGCAATACAATGATCGGACGTATGCGAACACGGCTTACAGCGTGCAGGCGCCTTACACCCCCACGCGGACGATGTATTCGTATACTTTGTGGGAGGCCAATGATCCGCTGGTGCATTATCTGGCGAGCGACTTGAATTACACGGATCCGGGCACCACGGGCATCCAAAAATCCGACACGATACCACCGGTCCTCAATGTAAAGGATTTGAACCTGAATCAACTGGGCAACCGCTTTCAGCCCTGGGGCATGTCGGTGCAGATGGCCCAGCAGAAGCTGGTGGACACCAACGGCTTTAACCTGGCCTTCAAAGATCCGCTGATCTGGGGTTCGGACTGGTGGGAATTTCCGACCAACAAATTTCCGAGCGTGGGCTGGCTGGGCGCGGTGCACCGTGGCACGCCTTGGCAGACGGTCTTTCTCAAATCCACCAATCTGCTGGAATTGGCCAATGTCTCGGAAGGCAACGGGACGGTGAACGGTCCGAACACCTGGCAGGTGTGGAGCGGCAACGTCGGCAACCTCTTTGATGCCACGAATGCCGCGCCGGTGACGGACCGGCTGTTGTTCGACCTGTTCACGACCGGTCCCAATGAGAATGCGACGCTGGGCAAGCTCTCGATCAACCAGACGCACCTGGCCGCGTGGTCGGCGTTGTTCAGCGGGTTGGTGGTCTACACCAACGCCAACACCAATTTAGTGGACGTGACGATTGCGGCCCCGGCCGGGCCGAACTACACCAATTATGTGCCGGGGTTGCAGAGCTCGTATCTGGCCGACCTGTGGCAATCCATCCAGCAGACGCGCGAGCAGATGCCCGGTCAGGCATTCCAACATCTGGGGGATATTCTGGCGACGCCGGCGTTGTCGGACGACTCGCCGTTCATCCCCACCAGTTTGGAGGGGCAGATGCTGCCGTACAACAGCGATGCGGTGTATGAATGGCTGCCGCGGCAGACGCTCTCCCTGCTGACGGTGGGGGCGCCACGCTATGTAGTTTACTGTTACGGTCAGGCCCTGAAGCCGGCGCCGAACGGGATCGTCACCAGCGGACCCTATGCGCTGATGTGCACGAATTATCAGATTGTGTCCGAAACGGCGACGCGGAACCTGGTGCAGGTGTTGACGTCAAACACCAATGCGCCGCAAATCGTGTTGAAGGGTTCGGTGTCGTTGCCGCCGGATCAATGAACCGCGAAGACGATTTAACCGCAAAGAACGCAAAGATCACATAGAGAAGACATGGAAACCCTGAAAGACATGAAGGCGTTGAGCGATCAGGTTCGCCAGACGGCTTATGATATTCATATGTATCTGGGGCATGGCCATTTGGAGAAGGTTTATGAGAATGCGCTGGCGCATCGGTTGCAGAAAGCGGGTTTGGATGTTAAACAGCAGCATCCCATCAATGTGTATGATGAGGATGGGACGCCGATTGGGGATTATCTGGCGGATTTGCTGGTGGAAGATGGCCTGATTGTTGAATTGAAGACGGCGGAGACGTTGGCGCCGGAACATGAGGCGCAGGTGCTCGGCTATTTGAAGTCCGCGCGGTTGAAACACGGGCTATTGATCAATTTTGGATCATTCAAATTTGAAATTCGTAAATTTGCTTGGTCGGACAGCAAAACGGGGCAAGAACAAGACTGATTTAACCGCAAAACCCTCAAAGAAAGACATGAGAAAACTGAAGTCATCCAGCATGCAATTTAGACCGGCTGATTGTGAGGTAAGGGCACGGCTTCCTGCCTATCGCGTGTGGACATCATTTCCATAAAAATGGTCTCTGTGCTCTTTGCGTTCTTTGTGGTAAAATAAGATATAGACTTAGACTTTATGCATGCTCGTTCGTACAAGTGGTTGTGGGTGATTGTGCCCGCGTTGTTGGCGGTCTGGCTCCTGCGATCGCATCCGGGCCGCACACCGTCGCAGCCGCTGGTGGCACAGCCGTTGATGGCCACGGGGCCCATGCCAGTAAGCACTCCAACCGCACATACGGTAACTTTTGGCACAAAGTCAGCCTCGACGATGCCGGTGCTGGCGACCGGTTCGGTGTCCAATACCCCCTTCTTTGGCCAGACGGCGACCAATAAATTCGCCTGGCGGCTGACCAACACGCGCAAGACACTGAATGAGCTGGCCCATGACAGTCGTGGCATCCTGCTGGCGAACGCGCTGATCGACACCCGGGCGGGTTTGAATTTCACGATCCCCAAAAAATTACAGGCACAGGGGGACCCGGGCGCGTATGTGGTGCAGGCCAATGGGCCGATCGGCGCTGGGTTCCGGTCGATGCTGGCGGCGGCCGGGGTGCAGATTGTTTCCTATATTCCGAACAACGCGCTGCTGGTGCAGGCGACGGCGGGGCAGGTGGCGGGTCTGGCCAACAACGCCCTGACGGCGGCGGTGGTGCCGTACGAGCCGTATTACAAGGCATCCGCCGGGCTGATGGCGCTGGAGGCGCAGCCGGACCAGATGTTGCCGCTGGTCCTGAATCTGGGGTTGTTTCCGAATGCGGACTCGCAGGTGATCTCACAACTGGCGGGCATGGGGGTGCAAATCGTGGGGGAGGACCGCTCGCCGTTCGGCACGATCCTGCGGGTGGCGACGCCGGCGGATTGGACGACGCTGGCGCAATTGCCCGGGGTGCATGAGCTGGAGATCGCGCACCGGCGTACGGCGGCGAATGATTTGTCGCGGGTGACGATGGGCATATCCACGGACACGCTGACGAATGCGGATTATCTGGGGCTGTACGGTTCCAACGTGGTGGTGGAGGTGAATGATTCGGGCATTGATGTGACGCATCCGGATTTCACCCTTGGCGGTTCGGCGGAGACGGGGGCGGGCTCGGGGACGCGGGTGTATGGAGATTCGCCGGGCAGTCTGACGGATACGAACGGCCACGGAACGTTTGTGGCGGGGATCATCGCGGGGAACGGGGCTGGGAGCTGGAATCCGGTGAATGTAGGTTCGGTGGCGAGCGGTTCGATCTCCAATGCGGATTTCCGGGGCAAGGCGCCGCTGGCTTATTTGTATTCGGTGGCCTTTAGAGGCGGATTCAGCATTGGTCCGAACGGTTTTGACAACGACTATCAGGGGGCCTACGACCCGGCCTACGATACGGCCACGGCGAATCAGCTTACGGATGTGGCGGATGTCTCGGATTATTATCTTTCCACGGCGGCGGTGGCGCTGACCAATGCGCTGATCTCCAATAATAGTTGGACGTATGGCAACGACGGCGATTACGACCTGGCGTCAGCCATCTATGACCAGGCCACGCGGGATGCGGAGCCGTTTGTGCCGGGGTCGCAGCCGGTCCTGTTTGTGTTCCCGGCGGGCAACACCGGCTATGGCAACGACAATGGTTCGGGCGGGGATCCGGACAGCATTGAATCCCCCGGAACGGCCAAGAACGTCATCACGGTGGGGGCACTGCAACAAGACCGGAACATCACCAACCTGGTCTATGATGATAATAACAACACCAATCCGATCTGGCAGGCCGGGACGGAGTCATCCAGCCTGGTGGCGTGGTATTCCTCACGCGGGAATGTGGGAATCGGGGTGGAGGGTTCGTTCGGCCGGTTCAAGCCGGACGTGATGGCTCCGGGCACGTTTGTGGTGTCCACCAAATCGAGCCAATGGAACCAGGTGGCGTATTATAATCCGACGAATTACTCCACGACCATATATCAATATCAAACAGTCAACACCAATACGCTGGGCTACTACTATGTGGCCCCGCCGCCCAACACGGTGGGAATCAATATCAATGTGCAACCCGTCGCGCCGCTGTCCCCGACGCCCTTTCCGAACATGCCGATTTACTTGGAGCTGGACAATCCGCCGGATCCGGTGGGCAATCCCGGGAACATCGATATCACGACACTGGCGGGGAACGCGGTGTACATCCCACCAGACACGGGGGGAAATATAACGGGCCTGCAATCGGTGCTGGACAACGGCGGGGTATGGGTGGCGGTGGGGGACGGCACGACGAACAATAACATCTATTACAATCTGGTGGTGACGCTCATCACCACGAACCTCGACGGTGATTATTTTGAGGTGCTGAGCAACATGAACGTCGCACTCGGGCCGTATTACCGGTATGAGACGGGCACGAGCATGTCGGCGGCGGCGGTGTCCGGGATGCTGGCACTGATGCAGGATTTTTTCACGAACACACTGCACGAGACGCCGAGCCCGGCGCTGCTGAAGGCGATGCTGATCAACGGGGCACAATCGGTCGCGGGCAATCAGTTCACGATCACCAACAGCCCGAATTTCCAAGGCTGGGGGCTGGCGAGCCTGCCTTATGCGATTCCACCGGGGCTGACAAACCTGGCGGCCAATCCCACGAATGTGCCGATGTATTTCCTGGACCAGAGCCCGGCCAACGCGCTGGCGACGGGGGACAGTCAGACGTTCAACCTGACGGTGTCGCCGTCGGCGCAGCCGTATCCGCTGCGGGTGACGCTGGTGTGGACGGATCCGCCCGGGGACCCGGCGGCGGCGATCAAGCTGGTGAACAATTTGGACGTCATCGTGACAAACTTGGACGCGACGAACACGTATTATGGCAACAATTTCTCGACGGTGGGCACGCCGAGCTACAGCCTGGCCTCCAACTCCAACTACCCGCCGAACATCGACGTGGTGAACAATGTGCGGAACATTCTGCTGCAGCCGCCGCTGAGCACGAATTACACCGTGACGGTGCTGGGGCGGGAAGTGAATGTGAACGCGGTGACGCTGGAGTCGAACAATGTGGTGCAGGATTTTGCGCTGGTGCTGGCGGGCGGCGACGGTTCGGCGAGCAACGGGATCAGCGTGGTGTCGAACCCGGTGGTGTCGAACCCGACGGGGGACCAGAACATAACAATCGTGACGTCGACTAATGTGGCGTTGATGAACCAGTTTGCGGGTGAGAATTCACCGTTGCTGGGTACGAATACGGTGGGCGTGGGCACGAATTCGGTGCTGGCGACTAACGGGCTGGTGACGGTGGGGCAGACGAACCAGTGGCATTTCTACGTGGTGACGAACACCACGGGTTACACCAACGTGGCGTTCATCACGTTCAACCCGGATGAGCTGGCCATCTCGCCGGTGGGCACGCTGGCGGGTTCCACTGCGAATGCGACCCGGCCGGAGGGAGATATTGACCTGTATGTCTCCAGCGAAGCGACCCTGACGAATCTGGATCCGGTGGTGATCTCCAACTGCGTGAACGGGGTCAGGGTGGGCACGGCGACATTCAATGACGAGATCTCGGCGGGTCCGGGCGGCACGGAGTTCGTGGCGTATTCGAACTCAGTGGCGGGGAATGTATATTATATCGGGGTGAAATCGGAGGATCATCTGGGGACGGAGTATGGTTTCCTGCCGGTGTTCAGCCAGTATGCGTTCAGCAGCATGAATTCGGATGGCAGCGAGTCGGTCAACGGGCTGACGCTGCCGGTGCCCATTCCGGTGGGTTCGCCGCAGCATGCATCGGTGACGTATATCTTCGCGCTGGCGTTGTATCCGATGACGGTGGATGAATTGATCGTGACCAATGGGATATATCACCAGAATTTCGGGAATCTCTACGGGCAGTTGTCGCATAATGACATTTATGATGTGCTCAACAACCATGATGCGCTGGGCAACACCACGCTGACGGATGGCACCAATCTGCTCTATTACGATTCCACGGCGAATCCCATCAACACGCCCATCGGGCCGGTGCAGGTGCCGTTATCCGCATTGCCTTCGGATGGTCCTGGGAGTCTGACAGCCTACCAGACGCAGCAGGCGATCGGGCCGTGGATTTTGACGGAGGCGGACAACGTGCCCATTCAGAATGGCGAGGTGACGGACTACGGGTTGCGGATTTATCCGCACGTCCCGCCGCAGAAGGGTTTTGACGTGGAGATCGCGGGCGGGTCGTCATATTACGATTACATCGACGTGCCGGCCGGGGTGACGAACCTGACGTTAAGCGTGACGAACGTGACGGTGCCGACCACGCAGCCGCCGTTGCAGGTGTATCTGCGGTTCGGGGCGACTCCGGTGCTGCCGAACCTGTATGATCAGATGACGACGGTGAGCAACGGGGTGCCGCCGGGCGGGTCCATCTCGGTGGGGCCGGCCTCGATCCCGCCGCTCCAGCCGGGGCGGTATTACTACCAGATCTACAACCCGAGCACGACGTCGGCGAATGTGTATGTCCTCGCCACGCTGCAATATGCGGCCGTGTACGGCGGGGCAACGTTCACCGCGCCGACGGTGCCGGTGCCGCTGCAAGATGACGCGGCGATCACGAACTCGATCACGATTACGAACACGGAGACAATTTTCTCGGCGGCGGTGGGCGTGGTGGTGGACAGCCCCCGGGTGTCGGACCTGACGTTGACGCTGGTCAGTCCGGCCGGCCAGCGGTACGTGTTGTTTGAGAATCGGGGCGGGGATAACGCCACTAACCTGGGGCACCTGGACATCACGACAAATTTCTTCGGAAACGTGAGTTCCGGCGGTTTTCAGACCAGCACGAACGTGATCGGGCCGGTGCCCACCCAGGGCATCCTGGAGATCAATTATAACATGTACACGGTCCCGGACCAGTTGAGCGTCTATTATGACGGGGTGCTGCTGGTGAGCAACGCGCCGGTGAGCTACACTGGGCAATACCTGATCCCGTACGCGGGCACGGGTACAAACATCTCGATCGTGATGAACCAGTATCAACCGGCGGTCCCGGTGGGGTCGGACCTATGGACATATACGCCGGCGATCATCAGCGAGAATTACTCCTACCTGACGTTCACGGACGACACGAATTACGCGCAGGTGCCGATCAAGTTCGCGATCCCACCGTTCGACCTGACCGATTACGGGACGAACTACACGTTGGATGATTTTGAACTGACGACGAACGGGGATTATGTGGCGCCGACCAACATCTATGATCCAAATGGCGGCTGGACGTTGTACGTGTTGGAAACGAACGTGACGGCAAGCCTCTCGAACAACGTGACGCTCCTGACGACCAACATTGTTTTCCAGACGAACAACGAGGTGAGCGTGGTGACCGACCCGGCCAACGCGCAGCAGGGGAGCAATTTCCTGGCGCTGGCGAACGGGACGATCCAGCGGTGGATCCCGACGATTCCGGAGCGGCAGTATACGGTGAGCTATTGGTATCGCGGCCCGGGGATCGCCGGATGGTGGCGCGGGGAAGGGAACGGGCTGGACAGCGCGTATGGGGAGACGAACGGCAACACGGGCCGGTTGATCGGGCGGTTTGCGTTCCCGGCGGGCGAGGTGGGCCAGGCGTTTGAGCTGGCGGCGCAGGGGCAGCTTTATGATTTTGCGGGGACGAATAATTATGTGCAGGTGCCGCAGTCGCCCGCGCTGGACGTGGGCACGGGCAGCGGGATGACGGTCGAGGGTTGGATCAACCCGACCAATCCGTCCACGCAGGAGCCGGTGGTGGAATGGCTGGCGCACATGCCGCCGACCACGACGAATGCGACCGATACGAATCTGGTCATCCAGGCGGGTCCGTTCCTGAACCGGGCCACGGGGCATTATTACTATCTGCTGGGCCAGACGAATTGGACGACCTCGGAGCGTTGGGCGACGAACATGGGGGGCCATCTGGTCACCATCAATGATGCCAATGAGCAGAACTGGGTGTTCTATACGTTCGCGGCCTTCGGCGGCACCAACTGCAATCTCTGGATCGGTTACAATGACGCGGCCGTCCCGGGCAACTTTGTGTGGACCAGCGGTGAGACCACGCCCTATGCCAACTGGCTGACCGGTCAGCCGGCGGATTGCAACGGGAATCATTATGCCGTGATGCTCGGCGCGACCAATACGGAGGCAGGGTTGTGGACGGTGTCGGACAATGCCGGGACAAATTTCTGCGGCGCAATCTCCTCCACCAACGGGGCCTGCGGCGTGGTGGAACTGGATGACATCCCGACCAACGGGGTGCAACTGTGGGTGTCCGTCACTAATTCACCGGCGACGGGCAATGCGCTCCTAAGCAGCAACGGCTGCCTGTATGCCAATCTGGTGGACACCACCAACGGATTCCATGAGCTCTGGTCCGCACCGGGCCTGATCCAGAGCAACGTCTTTCAGCATGTGGCCCTGACGTATAACACTAACACGGGCGTGGCCCGGCTGTATTACAACGGGACCAATGTCTGTTCGACCAACCTGGGCATATTCACCCCGCTGACCACGGGCGATGTGCTGCTGGGCAAGGACATGAGCCGGGCGACGAACAATTATTTCTCCGGCGAGCTGGATGAAATGAGCGTCTACGGCCGGTGCTTGTCGGATGCGGAGATTCTCGCCATCTACAATATTTCCGCGCTGTCGACCAACGGCATCACCACGAACGGGGTGGTGCTCCGCACGGCGGGCAAGTTTGACCCCGCCTTCAACCCCGCGATCAGCCTGGCCGAGGCGGTGGCTACGATGGAGACGCGGACCAACCGCATCTTTGGCGACAACACAAACTGGCAGCAGGTGAGCTACACGTTCATCGCGGACACCAACGAGACCCTGTTCCAGTTCACGGGCGTGGAGCCGGGGATTTTGCTGGATGACTTCACTGTGGCTCAATCCGCGCTGGGGAACCTGTATTACCAACCGGAACAGCCGTTGGACGGGCTGGTGGGCGAGTCGGCTGCAGGGGTTTGGACCCTGGAAATTCTGGACAACCGCGCCGGCGACACTAATTCGTTGGCGCAATTGGTGAACTGGAATTTGCAGTTCGAACTGCAAACCAACACCCCGGTTCCCATCACGCTCAGCCCGGAAACTCCCGCCACGAACACGGTGCCATCGGGCGATATCGCCTACTTCTATGTGCCGGTGCCGGCGTGGGCCACATCCGCCACGAACATGCTCGTCTCCTCCACCTACCCGGTGAATTTGTTGTATAATGCCACCACCCCGCCCACGGGATTGAATCCGGGCGATGTCACCCTGCTGGCGGCTCAAAATGCCGGACAATCCATTTTGACCGGCACCAGCGTACCGCCGCTGCCAGTAGTTCCGCCCAATAATTTCTATTATCTGGGCGTGCAGAACACGGGCACGGCGCCGGCCACCTTCGTGGTGCAGGTGAATTTTAACATCACCGCCCTGAGCAACAGCGTGCCGGTGTCGGACACGCTGACCACCAATGAGCCGGTGCGCTACTTCTCCTTTGTGGTCTCCACGAACAATCCGTATGAAGCGACGTTCCAACTGCTGCAACTGACCGGCAACGCGGAGCTGGTGGTCAATTATGGTTCGCCGCTGCCCAGCCTGACCGCTGCGGATTACGGCAGCTTTAATCCGAGCAATGCGGAACAGAGCATCTATGTGCTGACCAACTCGCAGCCGGTGCCGTTGGCGCCGGGAATCTGGTATATGGGCGTGTTCGCCAATTCGGCCGGACCGGTGAGTTACACCGTGCTGGCCAAGGAACTGGATGCCGGACAAACCAACGTCATCACGCTGACGAACAATGTGCCGATGAATTTCACGGCCGGCCCTGGCGCGGCGCTCACCAACTTCTTCAGTTTCAACGTGACCAATTCGCCCGGCCGGATTCATTTTGTCCTCTACAACCTCTCCGGCAACGGCGATTTAACCGTGCAGACCAACGCGCTGCCGCTCGCCCCGCCCTGGTACCAGAGCAGCCAGGAACCCAGCACGATTCCTGAATACATATATCTGAACACCAACAGCGCCCTCTCCAATCTGAATGCCATGTGGTATCTGGGCGTGCCCAATAACGAGACCAATCAAATCAGTTTCACCATCCTGGCGGTGGTTGACAGCAACAACTTGGCCTCCTTCCCCGGCGCGGTCGGGGCCGGCGGCTACACGGCCGGCGGGCGTGGCAGTACGAACGTCTATCATGTCACCGATCTGAACGACGACGGTCCCGGCAGCCTGCGTTACGGCGTCGACAATCTCACCAACAGCGGCACGATTGTCTTTGATGTGTCCGGCAACATCGCCCTGCAATCGCCGCTGGTCATCACCAATTCGTATCTGACCATCGCCGGCCAGACGGCCCCCGGCGGCGGCGTGACCTTGCAGAATTATGCGACTGAACTGCAGGGTGCGCACGATGTCATCATCCGTTACCTCCGGTTCCGTCCGGGTGATGGCTCAAACATTTCAACGGTCACCCAGGCCCAGTTTGCTGATGACTTCGCTGGCCCGACACTAAATGCCGTCTGGCAGCCTGACCTGCCCAACAGCGCCCACTCCGGGAGCGACGCCAACGGCACCTATTCCGACACCGAGACCTATCTGGGCGTGCCCGAATATGGGTTTGCCACCCTGGGCACCAATTCCGTCCTGCTCATGACCAACTCGTTGAACACCCTGCAACGGGTCGGTTGGAGCACCGCCTCCAGCTATACGGAGACCAATATTTTATATGATGTGCGTTTTAACACGCTCACCCAGTCGTCCACCACCAGCATTGATGCCTTCATTGAAATCTGGTTGCTGGATGCCTCCAATCCCAACAATTACGACATCATTTCACCCTTTGGTGGCGGATACGATGGCAACAAGTACTTCTTTGTGGGCAGCAGCATCGACGGCACCTACACCCCCATCACCTTCACCTATCAAAATAACACCTGGTATCATTTGGTCCTGCAATGTCTCAACGGCCAGAATATCCGGGCTTCCATCTACGATGATAATGGCAACGAGCTGGCGGGTGAGACCTTAAATCATGGCGCCGCGGCCTTCCCGGCTGGATTCCAGTTGGGGCTGTCGCAGGCGGTGGGTCAGGCCGGAGGAGTATATCCGGAGGCGGTGGCGGTGGGTTATGCCCGGCTCAATAACAACAACCCCGGACTGGTGGACCTCACCCCGGGCGATTCCCTGTCCTTCACCAACGCCTACAACGTGATGATCGACCACGTCTCCGCCTCCTGGAGCACCAATGCGGTGCTGGATGTGCTCAATTCCACCAACGTCACGGTGCAATGGTCTGTGATTGCGGACGGCCTCTACAAGACCAATATCATGCCGGGCTATGGCTCTCTGCTGCGTTATGGCGGCGGTTCCCTGAGCTTCAACCACAATCTGTATGCGAACAACTACAGTGCCAGCCCGCTGCTGGGTGACCATCTGACCGTGGACTTCGTCAACAACGTCGTCTTTGACTGGGGATTGTTCTCCGGGGCCAGCACCAACGATCTGGTCACCAATGCGCACGGCGCCACCAATGAGCTGAATTATACCTGCAATTATCTCCTGGCCACCACGAACGCGATGACCAATTACATCGCCTTCTGGGGCGGCACCACCAACACCTGGATTTTCCAGACCAACAACTTCATTGACGTCTATACCAATCAGAACGTCCTCACCAACCTGGCCATGACGGAGACCAACATCCAATACGTTCTCAACGGTGCCAACACCGGTTGGAGCATGTTCACCAACCAATATACCAGGTTCGGCGAACCTTTCGTGCTGCCGTATCCCTTCGGCACCAACGCCACCTTGCCGACCGCAAATGCCGAGGAGGCTTATCAGGCCTGCGAAGACGTCCTGGATTTTGCCGGCGCGCAGCTCGCCCGTGACCCCTTGGATTTGAAGCTGGTCCGGGATCTCCGCCAGCAACGCGGCCGGTTCATCGCCTCGCAAAATGATCCCGGCGTGGGCGGTTGGCCGGTCCTCGGTTCCGTGCAGACGCCCTTGGACACCGATCAGGATGGTATGCCCGACTATTGGGAGATCACCTTCGGCCTGAATCCGACCAATGCCTTCGACGGCGCCAACATCGTGGCCGGCACCGGTTACACCGAACTGGAAACCTATCTCAACTGGCTGGCCGGACCCCATGCCCTGACCGTCACGAACACACCCGTGAACGTGGACCTGTATCAACTGGCGGGCGGCACTGGAAAACTGACCTTCTTTGTCACCAACGCCCTCAATGGCTCGGTGATCCTCACCAACGACTTCTACACCACCGTGACCTACACCAACGGGTTGGCGTACACCAATACAGTGGTGACCCGGAGCAACACCATCGCCATCTTCACTCCGACAAACAATTACTACAGTTCGTTCACCAATCCCGCCTCCTTCGACTTCTACGTCACCAACAATGACACCGTCGCCTGGTTCGGACCGGTGACGGTCAGCGTGGTGGTCAGTGCCACCAATATTGTGCTGACGCCCAACATCATTGTTCTGACCAACGGCGTGCCTTACACCCTTACTGGTGCATCGCCGGGAACGGTGTTGTCCACGCTCTTCGAGTTCGCCCCGACAGACTCGCCCGGCGGCGTGGTCTTTGAACTCTACGCCCTCAGCGGTGATGCCGGCCTGGTCGTGCAGACCAACAGCCTGCCTGTGGCACCGGATTATTTCCTGGTCAGCACCAACGGCGGCACCAATTCCGTCTCCATGCTCGTGCAAACCAACCCTGCTCTGAGCGGCCTCAGCAGCGCTGTAATGACCAATCTCAACCAGCAATGGTATCTGGGCGTCCCCAATTACAGCGGCACCAACCTCACCTACACCATCGTGGCGGAGGAACTGGCGACGTCGCCCAACATCATCACCCTGACCAACAACGTGCCGTTCACCTTCACCGCCGGGCCTGGTCCGGACCTGACCAATTTCTTCCTGTTCCCGGTCAGTGATTCGCCGAACACCGTGCAGTTCCAGTTGTATGGCCTGAGCGGGAACGGCGGCCTGACCGTGCAGACCAACACATTGCCCTTTGCCCCGTTGTTCAACTGGAGCACCACCCCGGGCAACAATCCGCAATTGATCCAGATCACCACCAATGCCGGGGTCGCCGGCCTGAACGCCGCCTGGTATCTGGGCGTGCCCGACATTGATCCCGCCCTGATCACCTACACCATCCTGGCGCAGGAATTCACCACCAACCCGCCGCCCGGCACGCTCACCAATGATGGCCCGCAGACCATCGTCGTGCCGGACAACAGCACCAACTTCTATCTGATCAATGTGCCGGCCTATGCGGCCTGGGCCACCAACACCTTGATTTCGGCCACCGGGCCGGTGTCGGTATGGTACACCACCAACCTCCCGCCCACGGCCGGGAGTGCGGATGATTTTGAACTGATCAGCAGTGTCACGAGCGGCACCAATGTATTCGGCACCAACAGCGCACCCCAGCTTGTGCCCGGCGGCTACTATTATCTGGGCGTGGCCAATACCAACACCGTCCTGGCGGTGACCAACGTCATTGAGGTGGATTTTGCCCTGGATCTGCCCGCCCCCGGGGCTCCGGTGATCACCAATATATATACGACCAACCTGACCGCCACGACCGCCACCCTGGGTGCGTCGGTCATACCCAATGGGACCAACGCCACCGTTTATTTTGCCTATGGCCTGACCACTAACTATGAGGTCGGGCTCTCCCCGGTCGTCCAACTGACCAACAGTTATTACAGCACCTGGCCGGTCGCGGTCGCCATCACCAACCTGCTCCCCGGCAACCTCTACTATTATGAGGCCATCGCCACCAACGTCGTGGGCGCCACGACCAACAACCTGGATGGCACCTTCAACACCCCCGCCGCCCTGGTGTCGGTCACCACCGAGCCGGCGACCAATATCACCTCCACGAGCGTAACTCTGCTGGCCTTGGCGGATCCGAATGGCGCCGTCGCCGCCGTGTATTTCCTCTACGGCACCGACACCACTTACGGCAACTCCACCAGCGCGGTGATGTTGACCAATAATCTCAATCTCGCCGTCCAGGTCACCAACAATGTGACCGGCCTGTTGCCCGGCGTGATCTATCATTTTGAAGCCGTCGCCACCAACAGCCTGGGCACCAATTACGGCGGTGACCTGACCTTCACCAATCCGCCGGAACCGCCGTCCGTGACGACCCTGGCCGCCACCAACAATTCCCCCACCGACACCATTGTCGCGGCCGCCGTCCTTCCCAATGGCGCGCCCACCCTGGTGTATTTCACCTATGGGCTGGACACCAATTACGGTTCCTTCTCCACCGCGATCGGGTTGACCAACGATCTCAACGCGCTGCAGACCCTCGCGCTGGATATTACGAACCTGCTGCCCGGCGAGATCTATCACTATGAGGCCGTCGCCACCAACAGCGCCGGCACCAATTACGGCGGTGATCTCACCTTCACCAACCCCGCCGCCGCCCCGTATGTGACCACGCTCGCCGCCACCGCTGCCACCTACACCAACATCGCCCTCCCGGCGCAGGTGACGCCCAATGGCGCGGCCACCACCGTCTATTTTGTCTATGGCACCACCACCAACTACGGGGCGCAGACCGTCGGCGGCCAGTTGGCCGATGACCTGACCCCGGGCCAGTTGTTCACCAACGTGCTGGCCGGCCTGCTGCCGGACGTCATCTATCATTACCAGGCCGTCGCCACCAACAGCGCCGGCATCGGCTACGGTGGCGATCTGACCTTCACCAACCCCGCCGCCACCATCGTCATTTCCAGCATCATCGCCACCAATTCCGCTGGCACGAATGGCAATCTGCTCATCTGGTATGCCCCCACCAATTATGAGTTCAAGGTCCAATGGACCGACGCCACCACGCCGCCCACCAATTGGTCCACCTTCACGAATATCGTGGTCTATACCGGACCGGTGACCGCCACCAACGGCCTGTTCTCCTTCTTTGACAATGGCAGCCAGACCGGCGGCACCGTCAACCCCAATCGCTCCTACCAGCTCATCCTATGGGTGACCGCCAACAACGTCCCGCCCGTGCTCCCGACCAGCGGCAAGGTGTATCGTGACAATCCCCTCACCGCGCTCGTGGTCACCAATACGGCCACCGATGCCAATACCAACGCCCTCCTCACCTACACCGTGACCGGCTCCCTCGCGGGCACCAATCCGCCGGTGGTGAATGCCAATGGCCTCATCACCTGGACGCCCACGCTGGCCCAGGCCGGCCGGACCAACCTCATCACCACCATCGTGTCCGACAACGGTCAGATTCCCCTGACCGCCACCAATACCTTCACCGTCATCGTCAATCCGATCCCCGCCTTCAGCGAAGTCGAGGTGACCATTGATGGCGTCACCCTCCTGTGGCACGGCGCCGCCGGCAACCAATATCAAATTGGCTGGACCACCAATCTCCTGACCTCCTGGACCTATGAGCCCGTCAGCGCCCCCTATCTGACCTCGACCACCACCAACTTCTTCTTCGTGGACACCAATGCCCTCAACGGCATGAAGTTCTACCAGTTGCGCCAGTTGCCGTAGTCGTCGGTAAAATGTAAACGGTGAAGGAGGGACCCACTATTCCACGACAGCGAGGCGTGGTAAAAAGTGGGTCCCTCCTTCACCGCTTGCTATTAATTTAAAAATTACCATGAATATCCAAATTACATTTAAGAAAAAAATATTCATATCTTATTGTGGACAATATGTTTATTCCGTGCGATATGCGCGGTGGCCACATCTTTAAAAAAAGTTGCAATTTATTACCAAATTATTAAATTGCATTAAGGGTTATTAATAAATGTATAGATAACAATAAAAACTAATTTTGTCTTATTAAGAATACTAATTCAATAAAATCAGAATCAAAAATTATGAAATTATTCACCTTGTTGAGCGCCTTTGTTTTGCTGATCGGTCATGCCCAGGCCCAAAGCCAGTTTGACTTTTCCTTCACCGGCAGCGCCGGCACCGGTGCCGGGGAAACCATTTCCGGTGTCATCACCCTGAACGCCAGCCAAAATGCCGCCACCAACGTGCTGCTCACCTCGTTGCCGGCCAATTTCGACATCGATTTACCGGCCGATTACAACTGGGCGGCGCCTAGCGGATACCTTGACCTTAATTCGTTTACCGTCACGGATGGAAATATTTCTGCCGCCAGCTTTGATTGGAACGGTGATATTGACGCTAATGATGACGTATTTGAATTGTCAATGAATGATACTGAGGATGGCCAGCAAATTCCGGGGATTAATCAGTTTTTAAATCTTCAATACGAAAACGGTTATGTTGGCAATGATAATGGTTTATCCGGCATCACTTTCACCCCGGTGGCCGCGCCCGAACCTGCCACGCTGGCGCTGGCCGCTTTGGGCGCGGGGGCGTTGCTGAAACTGCGCCGCCAGAAGTAATTCGCCTTTTTACTCAAACCCCCGCGAACGGTTTCGCGGTTTTTTTTTGTCAAATAATAATTGCCGCCTCCGGCGGTCTTTCGCACGCTGCCAGTCACCATTGGCACTCCACAAAACATGAGCCCCATAACTTTTCCCAGTCGTGACCGCCATAACCCCACCGCAGCCGCTGCCGCGAGGCATTCGAGCGAGTCTTGATCGGCGGCGTCTGTGATGAGGAACGGGTGCTGCAAGGTGCCACCGGCGTCCAACAACGCTTCGAGAATTTCCGCGTTCCCTGAGACCAGTGCCATGGTGACGGCGATGTCCCCACGGGCAACCGCAAGCGGGTGGTGCGACTGCTGCGGCTGATGGGCAGCGAGGCGATCTATGCCAAACCCAAAACGAGTCATCCCGCACCGGGGCACCAGATCTATCCCTATCTGTTGCGGGGCTTGGAGGTCACGGGGCCGGACCAGGTCTGGTGTGCGGATATAACGTATGTGCCCATGGCTCGTGGGTTCATGTATTTGGTGGCGGTGATGGACTGGTGGAGTCGCTATGTGTTGGGGTGGCGGTTGAGCAACACGCTGGAGGCGGCTTTTTGTGTGGCCGCCTGGGAGGCGGCGTTGCGGGCGGGCCGGCGGGCCCCGCTGGTCTCGAACACCGATCAAGGC
>Ga0302319_10003057_pt1 | contig 35444 bp, 25 predicted proteins | sample Bog_T0_2_FD_203319 | JGI IMG/M metagenome (GOLD analysis project Ga0302319, IMG submission 203319) | Peat permafrost microbial communities from Stordalen Mire near Abisko, Sweden - Bog_T0_2 | ecosystem: Environmental > Terrestrial > Soil > Wetlands > Peat | place: Sweden: Abisko, Stordalen Mire...
TTTGAGGGCGAGCCTGGCTTCGAGGGTTGGCCGGTCGAGCAGCGCAGAGCGGCGCAGGTGATCGAGCGAGGGCGAGCCTGCGCGATGCACGCGCCATGGCTCCTCGCCCATGGCGATGACGCGGCGGCGGGCCGTTGGCGTCGAAGTGAAGTGGATGTGCGCGAGCTTGGTGATGGCGTTGCGCACCTGGTCGTCAATTGCGCCTTGCGAAATTTCGCCGCCTTCGATGTGGGCAATGGGAATCCGCAGGGCAAGCGCGACGGATGCCGGGGCGAGCATTTCATACCGATCGGCAATGAGGAGCAGAATGTCGGGCCGCCAGGCAGTAAGCGCGTCGGCCAGGCCCAGGATGGCGACGCCGATGGTCTTGGCCATGCCGGTGTCGGTGTCTGAACTGAGAAGGCACTCGATGCGCGCCTGGATGGGAAAGCCGTCGCGCTCGATTTCATTGAGCGTGGAGCCGAATTCGGGCGAGAGATGCGCGCCGAGGACGAAGACGGCGAGGTCGACCTGCGGGTGTGCGGCGAGCGCGCGCAGAGGCCAGTAGAGGTGGCTATAATCGGCGCGCGAAGTGGTTATGACCCCGATGCGGCGCTTGCTGCTCGATTTGTTCATCCGGTCTGGCTCATTGGAGGGGCGTCTTTTGGAGTCCATCCAGTTGAAGTATAGATTGGGCAGGGAAGGGGCTGTTCGCCGGATCAAGGGTTCGAGCGTGCGGGCGATGCGGAGGGATTGGGCGCTCGCATACACTTATAAGGCTGTCTGCACAACTGGACGGATTTCCGGCCGCGATATCAGCCGAATTGAGGAATAAATTCTATGCGATTGATAGGGGCCGTGGCCCTGTTTGCTGGTTCAGTTCTAGGTTTGGCGGCTGCGCAAGCGGCGGCAATGCGTTACGACGCCGATGCGGTGCGGCTGAACAACCGCGGCGTGGCGCTGATGGGCCAGCAGTTTACCGACCGCGCCGCGGAGGCCTTTTCGGAATCAATGAAAAAAGATCCGAGATTTGCGCAGGCGGCCATCAACGAAGGCATCGCCATGCTGACGCTGCAGAAGCTGGACGAGGCCAAGAAAGCCCTGCAGGCCGGCCTCGCGCTCGACCCAAACAGCGCTCAAGGATGGTACAACCTGGGGCTGGCGCAGCATGCCGGCAACGAACTTGACGCGGCGGTCGCGAGCTTTCAGCATGCGGTGAAGCTGGATCCGCGCGATACGGATTCCTATTACTTCGAAGGCGTGTGCTACGGAGAATTGAAGGAGTTCGACAAGGCTATCGCAATCTTTCAGGGAGCACTGAAGATCGACCCGAACCATGCTTCTGCTGAGTTTCAACTGGCGCGGGCTTTGCAGCGGTCGGGCAACACGCCGGATGCGAAAGAGCACTTCAAGCGGTTCAAGCATTTGACGGATACCAAGATCGGCGCGCCGATTGGCCTGGCCTACGGCGAACAGGGACGCTATTCGACGGTGACGCCGGTGCAAGAGCCGGAGACTGCGAACAAGGCGATGATTCCGGTGAAACTTGCGGCGCAGCCGATTGTCTCTCAGGGATCATCCGCAGCGGAGAAACCCGGCGCACCCGGCGAATGGGCGACGACAGGCGGCGCGTGCATGATGGACGCGACCGGTTTGGGCCAAATGGACCTGGTGCTCATGCAAGCGGGGCCGCAGGCTATTCGCGTGTTGCATGCGAAGGGCGATGGGAGCTTTGAGGAATGGGCCGCGGCGGCCGCGGGACTGAAGGCATCTGGTCATGCAGTAGCGTGCGCGGTGGGCGATTACGACGGCGATGGGCTGAACGATCTGGCCGTGGCGCTGGACGATGCGGTACTGCTGTTCAGGAATCTTGGCAAAGGCAAATTTCAGGATGTGACTGCGGAGGCTGGGCTCACGTCGCGCAACCGGCCTTCGGGAATTACGTTTATCGACTACGACCACGATGGGGATCTCGATCTGTTCCTGACGGGAACGCCGGCGAAAGACGGCGACGCGCCGAATGTTTTGTGGCGCAACAACGGGAACAAGACATTCACAGAGTGGACTGAGCCGACTGGGTTGGGCGGCAGCGGCAAGACCAGCGCGGCCATTCTCACCGACTTCAATAACGATCGTGCGGTGGATATTGCGGTCGCGGGCGATGGGTCTGCGCCCTTGATTTATATCAATCCGCGTGAAGGGAAGTATCCGACACAGGCGCTGTATGAGGGCGAAAAACTTCCGGCCACCACTGGCATTGCGGTGCTCGATTACAACAAGGACGGCTGGATGGACATGGCCGTTACGCATGCGGGCGCACCGGGGTTGACTTTATGGCGCAATGTTGACGGACCGGAGCATCTAGGCCGCAGCTTTGAACGTGTGGAACTGCCGCTGAAGGGCGCGTCGCATGGATGGGGCGTAACAGCAATCGACATCGATAACGATGGATGGATCGATCTGGCGGCCATTGTGGAAACGAAGGCGGGCCCGGAGGTGCGCGTGTTTCGCAACCGCGGCGATGGGACTTTTGAAGACGTGAGCCACGCGCTTGGATTGGACGCTGTGAAACTGCAGGCGCCACGCGGGCTGATTGCAGCCGATGTGGATGGCGACGGCGCGGCGGATTTGATTGTGACGCAGATGAACGCGCCGCCTGTGCTTCTGCGCAACGTGGGCGCGAACAAGAATCACTTCGTGCGTATCGATTTGAGCGGGTTTGCGGACAACAAGACGGCGCTCGGCGTAAAAGTAGAAGCGTTTTCAAACGGCTACTGGCAGAAGTGGGAGTTGGCGGGCGCATCGGGCTACCAGACACAGGCTCCGCCGCAAATTCTTGTCGGGCTGGGCGACGCGGACGGCATTGACCTGCTGCGCATTCTATGGCCGACGGGCGTGCTGCAGGACGAGATTGATTTGCCGAAGCTGAAGGATGGGCGCGCGGTGATCGCGATGAAAGAAGCAGACCGGCGCGGGAGTTCCTGCCCGGTGTTGTTTGCATGGGATGGGCATAAATACAAGCTGGTGACGGATGTGATCGGTGCGGGCGTCGTGGGCCACTGGTTCACTCCCGAACGGCGCAACATCCCCAATCCCGGCGAGTGGATCAAGGTTGATGGCGCGCAAGTCGTGCCAGTGGATGGGAAGCTCAGCATGCGCTTCATGGAGCCTATGGAGGAAGTGAATTACATTGACCAGTTGCGGCTGGTAGCGGTGGATCATCCGGAAAATGTCGAAGTCAATCCGGACGAGCGGTTCCTCGACGATCCGCCGTTTGCGTCGGGCCGCGTGGTTGCTTCGCAAGGCGCTCGGCTGCCAATAGGCGCGTGGGACGGCGAAGGCCGCGATGTGCTCGACGCTCTCACGCGGCGCGACCACACTTTTGCCAGCGGCTTCACGGCTGCGCCCTATGACGGCTTTGCAAATCTCCATTCGCTCACGCTGGACCTCGGCGATGTGGATGCGCAGAGGCCGCTGAAGCTGCTGATGACCGGCTACGTGAATTATTTCAGCGCGACTTCGCTTTATGCCGCATGGCAGGCGGGCGTAAAGCCGGTCTCGCCCTATGCGGAAGCGCAAATGCCGGATGGAAGCTGGAAGCGGATCGCCGACGATATCGGTTTCCCCGCGGGCCTGGAGAGGACCATCGTGGTTGACCTTAGCGGCAAGCTGCCGCCCGGCGCGCGGAAGATTCGACTGATGACGAATCTGGAGATTTACTGGGATCAGGTGCTGATCGACAACAACGCGGACGCGCAGGCGCAAGCTACAGAAGTGCCTTTGGCGACGGCTATGCTGCATTTTCGCGGCTATCCGAAACAGATCGAGGGCGCGAGCCCCGGCGATCTGGATTACGACTACGACCGGGTAAGTTTGACCGGACCCTTCCAGCATCAGCGCGGCAACTATACGCGCATGGGCGACGTGACGGCTTTGCTGAATGGCATTGACGACCGCTATGCAATCTTCGGCAGCGGCGAAGAGATTGCGGCGGAGTTCGATGCGACCAAACTGCCCGCGCTGCCCCCGCATTGGAAGCGCGACTATTTCTTCTACGCCAACGGATACGTGAAGGACATGGACTGGTGGGACGCCTCGCCTTTTACGGTTTCGCAACTGCCGTTCCACAAGATGAGTACATACCCATATCCGCCCGGCGAGAATTTTCCTGACGATGAAAGGGCGCTTGGTTATCAACTGAATTGGAACGACCGCTGGGATTCGGGCGAGCCGGTGCGTTCGTACAGGTTCGACTACCGGTGGATGCATTCAACTCCTGCTGAAGATAAGGCTCCTGCCGCGGGCACGGCGGCTCTGCAATGAGCGACGTTGTGCTGGAACCGGCGGTGCGCCAACTGCAGCTTCTGCGGACGAATGCTATTTCTGTAGCAGAGCTTGCTGAGGCGCACATCCGGCAGATTGAGCGGCTCAATCCGAAGCTGAATGCGCTGGTGGATTTCGATGCGGACAAGGTGCGCGCACGGGCCCGCAAGCACGACGCGTGGTCGGGCACCCGGGCGCGAAGACCGCTGTTCGGGTTGCCGGTCACGATAAAGTCGTCGATTGCGACGCGGGGCCTGAAATGCGAGATCGGCAGCCTGCTGCACAAGGGCGAAATCCCAGCGCACGATGCGGTCGCAGTTGCGCGTCTTCGCGCAGCCGGGGCGCTGATTCTTGGAACGACCAATTGTCCGGAATTCCTGATGGCGTATGAGACCGACAATCTGCTGCACGGGCAGACGCGGAATCCGTGGGACCTGGAGCGGACGCCGGGTGGCTCGAGCGGCGGCGAGTCGGCGGCGATTGCGGCAGGCATGTCCGCCGCGGGCCTGGGCAGCGACAGCGGCGGCTCGGTTCGCGTGCCGGCGCACTTCACTGGTATCTGCTCGCTCAAACCGACCCCGGGGCGCATTCCCAGCCGCGGGCATCTGCCGCCGTGCGTGGGGCCATTTCAAATTCTGGGCGCAATTGGACCGATGGCGCGGACGATTGCCGATGTCGCGCTTCTTTTTCGTTTGCTCAGCGGGCACGATCCGGCTGATCCGGCCAGTGCTCCCGTGGCGTTGCGTGAACCGACCCTCAATGAACTGCGGTCGAACAGGATTGGATACTTCGAGGACGACGAACTGGTCCCCGTAACGCAGGAGACGCGCGCGGCGGTGCAGGTTGCGGCAACGGCTCTGCGGGAAGCAGGATTTCGCGTCGAGCCATTCAGGCCGTCCACGTTGGAGCTGCTTCGCAAGCTGTGGTGGAAATTCTTCGTGCAATGCGGAGCCATGTTTTATGCGCCGGAGATTCGCGGCCGCGAGCGGGAGTTGAGCCCCATCTTCAATGAATTTCTAGGTATTGCAGCAAGCGCGCCGCCGCTCACTGCTGAGCAATTACTGGATGCTTGGGCGGAATTGGATTTGTTGCGCGCGCGGACGCTCGAAGAGATGCGCAAGTATCCGGTGCTTCTGTGCCCCGTCGCCAGCGTTGCTGCGTTCCGGCATGGCGAGCGGTCGTGGATTATCAATGGACAAACGGTCGAGTATCTCGACGCATGGCGGCACACGCAGTGGTTCAACGCGCTGGCGGCTCCGGCGGCTGTCGCCTCTGTGGGCAGTTCGCCTGAGGGCTTGCCGATCGGCGTGCAGATTGTTGCGCGCCCCTATGAAGACGAGACAGCGTTGGGGATTGCGGCAGTGGTGGACGCTGCGTTTGGATACCGGCCGCCCGCGATGGCGTTGAATCTTCAGATGAAAGCATAAGTCAAGTTCATCCGTCACAGACAAGTGTTCATCGCGCAACTACAACCAAATGAACAGGTGCGATGAAAGGGTCCGCGCGCCTCAATCTTTGGATGGAGGCGGGTGCGCAATCGATCGCGGTACTCTGACGCTTCCGCTTCCCCAGAAACGGAGCGCACAGGGTGCGCGAAACCTGGCACGAACGATTTGCCGAGTCTCCCGATGTTCTAAAGACCGCACGGCGCGAGCAGACCATTGTTCCCGTGCTTGATCTTCAGATTGGCGGCGCCGACTTCATCACCATGGCGGGGCCGTGCTCGGTGGAGACCGAGTTCCAATTGTTGGCCACTGCCAACCACGTGCGCCGGGCCGGCGCGCGCATCTTGCGCGGCGGCGCATTCAAGCCGCGCAGCTCTCCTTATGCATTTCAGGGCCATGGCCTCGACGGACTCAAGATGCTGGCGCGTGCGCGCGAAGAGAGCGGCCTGGCCATTGTGACGGAAGTCATGAGCGAGGCCGATGTTCCCATGGTTGCCGACTATGCGGACATACTGCAGATCGGCACGCGCAACATGGAGAACTACTCGCTGCTTGAGGCTGCCGCGCGCAGCGGGCGTCCGGTCTTGCTGAAGCGCGGGATGGTGGCGACGATTGCGGATTGGCTGCGCTCCGCGCAACTGATTCTGGACTGCGGAAACCCCAACGTGATTCTGTGCGAGCGCGGTATCCGAACCTTTGAAACGGCTACGCGAAACACGTTCGATGTTGCCGCGATTGCTCTGCTCAAGCAGATTTCGCATTTGCCGGTGATTGCCGATCCGAGCCACGCGGCGGGGCATCGCGAATTGGTCCCGGCGCTGGCGCGCATCGCGGTTGCGTCGGGTGCCGATGGATTGCTGGTTGAAGTGCATCCGAATCCGGAAAAAGCGTGGAGCGATGGCGAACAGTCGCTGGATTTTGCCGGCTTTGACGACATGATGGACGGGCTCGAGCCATGGCTGGCGATTCGCGCGCTGGAGTTGGAGCGGCACGAAGGCAGCGGCGCACGGCCGGTGGAGGCTGTGGGATGAGGATCGAGGCAAGAGTGCAAGCGATCGTCGCTGTCATGGTGTTGCTGATTCCGGTTTGCGCGTTCGGCCCGAATGGATCGCAGAGTGCGATGGATGCGGACATCGTTGTGACGGCAGCGCCCGTCTACGTGCCGTTGGCCGCGCTGAAAGGCGGCGAGCGGTTTCCAAAGGGCGCGCAATTGATGCTGATTCATGCGGGCAAAGCGGAGCCGCTGGTGACTGGCTTCTGGGCTGCGGCGGATGCGAATGTCTCCTTCGATGGCAAGCGGGTTTTGTTCTCGGGCAAGCAGACAGCAAGCGACCCCTGGCAGATATGGGAACTGACGCTTGAGGATCGATCGGTGCGCAAGCTGATTGCGGGCGAGGGCGATGCCATTCGGCCGTTCTACCTGCCCGCGGGGCGGCTGGTGTATGCGCGGCATACAGCGAAGGGGTTTCAGCTTGAAGCGGCAGGGAAAGACTCCGCGAATCTGCTTGCGCCCATCGATGCGCAGGCGGGCGCAACGCTGCTTCCATTGAGTTATCTGCCCGGCAGCGCAGTTCCCACCGACGTGTTGCGAGATGGGCGCATCTTATTTGAGGCTGAATTTCCGCTTGGCGCAGGATCCACGGCGGAGCTGTTTCTGGTTTACTCAGACGGGTCGGGTGTTGAGTCGTATCGCTGCGATCACGGGCGCGCGCGTTGGGGCGGGAAGCAACTCGTCTCTGGCGATGTGGTGTTCACGCACGGAAACGCATTGGCTAGGTTTACATCGGCGCTGGCACGTGAGGTCCCAATTGCAGCTCCGCGCGCTGAATATGCCGGGGCCATTGCGGAAACGCCCAAGGGCGCATGGTTGTTGAGTGCGCGAGCTGGCGCCGGCGCACATTATGCGTTGGAGCTGTGGGAGCCGGGAGCGCCAGCACGGAAGACGGTGCTGGCTGTGGCCGGTGGGGACGTGTTGGAGCCAGTTCTCGTAGCGCCTCGCGAACGGCCCAAACGGCATCCCTCGGGCTTGCACGACTGGAGCTATGCAAACATGGTGGCGCTCGATGCGCGGCAATCGCGCGAGGGCGACTTGAAGGTCGCGCCGGCGCAAGTGCGGTTGGAGTCGATGGACTCCGAGGGACGCGCGGTGACGATGGGAACGGCGCCAGTGGAGGCGGATGGATCGTTCTTTGTGCGGACTCCGGCGGACAAGCCGATTCGCTTTGCGCTTCTCGATGCAAAGGGATCCGTGGTGCGCGAGGAGCATGGATGGTTCTGGATTCGCCGCGGCGAGCAGCGCTATTGCGTGGGGTGCCACGCCGGGCCGGAGCGGTCATCGGAGAATCGCGTGCCTGTAGTTCTTCTACGCACAACAATCCCGGTTGATTTGACCGGCGCAAAGCCAGTACCTCAAGCGCAAACTGGCACGCGTGGGGGCAAATGAAATGATGATTCGTTTTCTTTCTTTTTTGGGGATGGTTTCACTTGCTGCGGCTCAAGGCGTGGCACAAGTTCCTGCCGCGCAAGCGGCGCCTGCCCCACCGCAGGTGGCTGCCTCATCGCAGGCGACGCCGCAAGCCGCGATTCAATTCGGGGATGCGAGTGACAAGGCAGGGATCGACTTCACGCATAGTTTTGGATCGCGGCAATTGGGATCGCTGCTTGAGGGGACAGGCGCGGGATGCGTTTGGTTCGACTACAACAACTCCGGGCTGGAGTCGCTGTACGTAGTAAATGGACGGCCATTGGATGACTCGATGCATCCGTATCCGCTCAAGGAAAAGCCGGCGACGCCTCCGCACAACCATCTTTATCGCAACGATGGCAACGGTAAATTTACCGATGTGACGGAGAAGGCCGGGTTGAATCCGGATATGTATTCGGTTGCGGTGACGGCGGCGGACTACGACAACGACGGCAATGAAGACCTGCTGGTGACCGGCTATGGCAAAGTCGTGCTTTATCACAACGACGGCAACGGGCACTTCACCGATGTGACGGAGAAGGCAGGGATCAAGGTCGATGGCTGGGCGATCAGCTCAACGTGGCTGGACTACGACAAGGACGGTTGTGTCGACTTGTTTGTGGGCCGCTATGTGAAGTTCGATCCCAAGTATCGCGCCTTTTATGCGCCGACTAACTATCCCGGTCCGCTGGACTATGAGGGCGAGACGAATAAGCTCTTCCATAACAACTGCGACGGCACGTTTACCGATGTGACGGAGAAGTCCGGCATCGGCGCGTATGTGGGACGCACCATGGGCGTGACGGCAGCAGACTTCGACAACGACGGCTGGGACGATATTTACGTGGCCAACGATCGCACCGAGAACTTCCTCTTCCATAACAAGCACGATGGGACATTCGAAGAGATCGGAAGCGATACGGGAACGGCGTTCGGGCAGAATGGCGAATCGACTTCATCGATGGGTCCGGTTTTTGCTGACCTTGAGGGGCGCGGCGTTCTGGATTTGTGGGTGACGGATGGGCACTACAATCGGCTGCTTCGAAACACCGGGAAGTTGAGCTTTGAAGACATTGGCGCGGAGACCGGCGTGTCGCAGGTGAACGCGCAATACGTGAGCTGGGGAACAGGGATTTACGACTTCGACAACGACGGCCTTCCGGATATTTTGATCTTTCATGGCGGGCTGATTCATTTGATTCCGCAGGAGCACACGCTGTTTCGCGGAATCGGTAACGGGAAGTTTGCCGATGTTTCGCGCGAAGCGGGGTCAGTGTTGAGTGAGCGCACCACGGCGCGCGGGGCGTGTTTTGCGGATTACGAAAACAACGGAAAGGTTGGCGCATTTCAAGTGAATCTGGGCGCACGCGGAACACTGCTGCGCAACGTATCGGCCAACACGGGACATTGGGTTGAGGTGAAGCTCGAGGGGACGAAGAGCAACCGCGATGCCATTGGCGCCAAGGTTGAGGTGTTTGCGGCAGGCAAGCGCTGGACGGCGGAGCGCGTTGCCGGTTCAGGCTACTTGTCGCAAAACGATGGGCGGCTGCACTTCGGGCTGGGCGCGGCGGCGACGATTGACAAGCTGCTTGTGCACTGGCCAAGCGGGCGCGAGCAGACGCTGGAGAACCTGAGCGTGGACCGCGTGCTGACGGTGGAGGAGCCTAAGTGAAATTCCGCGATTCATTGCCGGTGGGAACTGCGGGGTTCGCGGTTTCCCACGCTTTTCGCGGAGTGCGCGAAAAAGATGGGGAACGAAGCCCTCGTTTTGAACATGGAATTGGGATTCAGGCGGCGGCTACTTTATTGCTGCTGTGTGGTGTGTTGCTTGCGATTGCCGCGCTGAGCGGGGAATCAGTTCATGCGGACGAGAAAACTCAATTCGCCGAGAGCGTGAGTTATGCATCGCCGCTGGAAGTACTTCTTTCGCCTGATGGTTCGCGGCTCTATGTGCTGTGCCAGGAGAGCGAAGAGATTCGCGTGCTGGATGCGAACAGTTACGCGGTAATCAAGAAGATTGCAGTGGGCCGCGTGCCTCGTGGATTCTCCCTTTCTCACGATGGCTCGCGGCTGTTCGTTACCAACTCGTGGGACGATACGCTTTCGGTGATCGATACGAAGACGCTGACGGTGAACGCGACATGGCCGGTGGGCGCAGAGCCTTCGGGCGTGGTGGAGGATCGAGAAGGCAAGCGGCTGTTCGTGGCCAATCGGATTTCGAACGATGTGGCCGTGCTGGACGCGAATACAGGCGCGGAGGAGAAGCGGTTGCTGGCTGGGCGCGGAGCGAGTTATCTGACGCTTTCGCCGGATGGAAGCAGAATCTACGCGACGCATGTTTATCCCAATCCGTCGCGGCTGCGGGCGGGTCCGGAAAATCGCACAGCTCCGGAGTCGGAAATTACGGTGATCGATGCGGCGCGCGCGGTGGTGGTGGATCGTCTCCCACTGCTCGCGGTAGCCGGCGTGTTTCACGCGGCTCTTTCTTCGGACGGCAAGCTGGGAGTGGTGGCTGAGTACCACCCCAAGAATCTCGTAACGCTTGCGCACCTCGAACACGGTGGAGCTTTCGAAGATGCGATCACGGTGTTTGGCGCGGATGTGGGCAAGACGGTTGAAGTGCCGCTGGATGAGTTGGAGCGCTATGCATCGCAGCCGTTCGGCGTGGCCATTGCTCCGGACAAGTCGCGAATTTATGTGAGCAGCGGCGGTTCGGAACTGGTCACGGTGATCAGCGTGCCGCGGTTGCTCGCCTATATCCATGCGCACCCGGCGGGATTCGTTCAGGACCTTTCGGCAAGCGCCAATTATGTCGTGACGCGGATTGCGGTTGGCTTGAATCCGCGCGGGCTAATGTTGACCAGGGATGGGCGCAGGCTGTTCGTGGCCAACCGGCTGGACGATTCGATCAGCGTGATTGACACGCGGACCAACAAGGTGAGTGCAACCATCAGACTGGACGGGCCGAAGAAGATTTCCGCACTGCGCCACGGCGAGCAGACATTCTATACGGCTCGCTATTCGTTCCAGGGGCAGATTGGGTGCGCGAATTGCCACATCGATTCCACATTCGATGGCTTGACGTGGAACCTGGAGCCGGATGGCTTTGGGCGCAACATTGTCGACAACAAGCTGGTGGAGGGCATCAAGAATACGGAGCCTTACAAATGGAACGGCGGGAATCCGAACATTCCTACCGAATGCGGGCCGCGAACAGAGAAATACTTCTGGCGCTCGGAGAATTACGACGACCTGACGCTTGCGGATTTGAGCACTTATGTTCGCAGCCTGGAACCTCGGCCCAACCGCTGGCGCGTGGCCGGGGGCGAGCTCACGCCGGCGCAGGAGCGGGGCAAGGCGATCTTCGAACGTGCCATGGACAAGTTCAAGAATCCGATTGCGGAGACAAATCGCTGCTCCTATTGCCACAGCGGCCCCAAGGGGACCAACCAGAAGCTGTTCGATGTAGGGACGCACAGGGCGATCGACAACGCCGGGCTGTTAAAGGCGGCGCCGCTCACCAACATCGCGCTGACCGCTCCGTACTTGCACGACGGCTCGGCGCGTTCGCTCGAAGAGATTTGGACGGTCTATAACCCGGCCGACAAACACGGGCGGACGAACGACCTGACCAAGGATGAACTCAACGATCTGATCGAGTATTTGAGGACGCGATGAGAAAGCTATTCAAGTTGTCGATGTTGCTGTTTGTGGGGATAACGATGCTGCATGCAGTCGCGTTTGCCGCGCCGGCGGCATCAATCGCGCCGCGGCTGCCGCAGATGCCGCGTTTTCGCTTTGAGAACTTCACCACGGCGAACGGGTTGCCCAACGATCATGTGTTCGCCGTTCTGGTGGATGGGGATCGCGTCTGGGCGGGTACGGACAACGGCCTGGCGCTCTATGAGAACCATGCGTGGAAGGTGTACACCACCGCGGACGGGCTGGCGCATCGAGCGGTGCTTTCGCTGGCGCTGGACCAGCGTACCGGCGACGTGTGGGCCGGGACAATGGGCGGGTTGAGCCGCATTTCGGGCGGCCGCATCGACAGCTTCACGCAGTTGAATTCAGGATTGAGCAACGACGTGGTCTACGGCGTGAGCGTGGAGGGCGAAAACGTGTGGATTGCCACGGCTGCCGGCGGCTGCCGGCTGGATCTGCACACCAACCAGTGGTCGCTCTACAACGAGCGCAATACGCCGATGGTGGAGATTTGGACCTACGCGGTCTCCGCGACGCCGACCAAGGTCTACTACGGCATCTGGGGCAGCGGGGTGCTCGAATACGATCAGAAGACGGGGCGCTGGGACAAGTACGACGATCCCGACGGCGAAAACGAGATGGTGCTGTTCAAGGATCAGGGCCTGATTCATGAGATTGTCACATCGGTCAGTTATGTGGACAATGTTCTATGGGCGGCCACGTACTTTGGCGACAGCCACTACGACGGGCGCTACTGGCACAACTTTCTGAAGAAGGACAGCGGTCTTCCCTCGAACTTTACCAACGTTGTGAAGGGCATTGACAGCAAGCGCGCCTGGTTCGGCACGGACAAGGGACTGGCTTACTACGACGGAGTGAACTGGGCCGTTTATTGCCCTTCGCTGAAAGATGGAACACCGGAGATGACGGTGCGCGACGCCGAGGGCAAAGTAACGTCTATATCGGTAAGTACCGCGCCGGCGCACAACTATGTACTTGGAATCGATTTCGACGGGGACGACATCTGGGTTGCGACCGCCAAGGGGCTTAGCCATGGGATTCGACAAAAACAATAAGGAGAAAGATAACGTGAATTCATTCGCAGATATTCTGGAAGCCATTGCGCACGCACCAATCGAAAAGCGCGCCATGACCAATCACGGCGTGCTTAACGAGGCCTATGCCTATGAAAAGCCAAGCTCGTTTTCGCGCGGCATGCGGATCGACATCGGCGGTGTCTGCATTCTGCTGATTTCGGGAACCGCGTCGATCGACGAGAACGGAGTGAGCGTCCACATTGGCGACTTTTCCGCGCAGCTTCGCCGCACCTTCGACAACATCACCGGACTGCTGGAGAGCGAAGGCGCAACCTGGCATGACATTGTGCGCACCAGTTGCTACCTGCGCGACATCGACCGCGACTACGACGTGTTCAACGCGGGACGCACGGCGTTCTTCCAGGAGCAGGGGCTCGATCCACTGCCGGCGTCGACGGGAATTCAGGCGCATCTGTGCCGGCCTGAACTGCTGATTGAGATCGAGGCGATCGCGATGTTCAGGACCGACAAGGGAGCAGAAAGCAAGGGGTAGTTGGAATGCGCACGGGATGGTGGTTGGCGGCAGGCGTACTTGGGTGGGGCATTACAGCAAGTCTCTCAGGGCAGTGGGCAGGGCAGAGCGCGGGGCAAGAATCGGGCAAGACAATCGCGAGGGTCTGCGAGTGCGGTAAGCATCCGCCGGGGCCTCCGCGGGATCGGGAAGTGGTTCCCTATGCGGGGGAGCCGGCCGACTTGAGGCCCTATTCCAAGTTTGCGGTACCCTACGATACCAACTACACGCGTCCCAATATCTATGTCGGAGCGGCGCGGGATATTCCCGAGCCGAAGGATTTGACCGAGGTGCGCATCGGCTTCTTCGGGCCCATAGAGAACAATTCGGAATCGGTTCTCGGATTGCGCATGCTTCATGGCGCGCAGTTGGCTGTTGACGAGGCCAATGCCGGCGGCGGCTATGGCGGCAAGCCTTTCAAGCTGATGCTGCACAACGACTATAACAACTGGCAGGCGAAGGCGGTTTACGGCGACGTAAGGCCCACCGACCCGGCGATATGGGGCTCGGCTTCCGATGAAGCGGTCAAGATGGCTTACGACGAACAGGTCTGGGCGATCTTCGGGTCCATCAGCTCCGAGTCTACGCACATTGCGCTGCGCGTGGCCCTGCGCGCGGAGCTTCCCGTAGTGAGCTCTGCCAACAGCGATCCCACCGTTCCGGAGACCACCATTCCTTGGTACTTCGGCACCATGCAGGATGACCGGCAACAGTACCAGACGCTGGCGCGCCGCATGTATACCGAGCTTGGATTGAAGCGGGTTGCGGTTTTGAGGGCGAGCAGCCGATACGGCCGATTTGGGCTGGGCAAATTCCTCGATGCCTCGCGGCGGCTGAGCCATCCGGTGGTGATGGAACAGGTTTTTCAGCCAGGAGACACCGACTACACCAAGCAACTCAAGGTGCTTCGCAGTTCGCGCGCAGACGGCATTCTTCTGGTGGGAGACGAGCTTGAGGCGGCGACGATTCTCAAGCAGATGCGGGCGGCGGGGATGCAGCAGCGCGTCTTTGGCGCGTATCGCACCCTGGGCGACACTCTGCTGAAAAATGCTGGAGATGCGGCGGAGGGATTCGAAGCCGTGTACCCCTACGATCCCACCCGCCGGGACTCGCGCTGGCTGGACTTCAAGCGCCGCTTTGAAGACCGCTTTCACGAAAAGCCCGAGCAATTCGCCTCCATGGCCTATGACACGATGAACATGCTGCTGGATTCGATCTGCAAGGCGGGGCTGAATCGCGCGCGGATTCACGATGCGCTGGCCGATATCGAGCAATACGACGGCGTGACCGGGCAAATGGTCTTCGATCCGAACCAGAAGAATACGGCTCCCCTATTTCTGGGGACGGTGCACAACGGCGCTATTACCTACCATGTGGCGACGGTGGAGAAGACGCCGCAGGTGCCTGCGGCGGGGCAAACGCCAGTGGCACAGCATGAGAGCCCAGCGCCTCAGGCGCCCTATGCGCGGGTCGGGGAAGGTGGATTGGACTACGCCGGGCCGCACCAGGCCGATGTGCCTGCGGGGCCGATGAACCTGGTGCTTTTCGGGCCGAAGGCTGCCGAGGTGGCCGCGTCGCCGGAGGTGCTGGCGGAACTGACTTTCGGCGCGGCGAGAGGCCGGCCCTGGAAGCTGATGCCGATAGAGAGCGATCAGAACTGGGGCACTGCATCGACCGCACTGGTTCACGCGCTGGTGGACGAGCACGCGCTGGCGATTGTGGCGCTCGATCGCAACTCAAGCCACCTGGCGGAGCAACTGGCTTTGAAGAGCTTTGTTCCCGTGGTGGCGTTGAGCAGCGACAGGTCGCTGACCTCCAACAATGTTCCCTGGATCTTTCGCATGGACCCGGATACGACCCCAGCCACGGCGCTGCGCATGCTGGCGGCAGCGGTTTGCCGAAGCGGACCGAATCCGGAGCGGCTGCGGGACGTGCTGGCTTCAGGGGATGCGGTCGGCGGCGCGGCATTCATGCCGACGGGCGAGCCCCGCGGCCAGTAGTTCGTTCAAGGCGAGACCCCGCTTTCGGTGTGCGGCCTCTTTGCTTGCGCCGGGCAAGGCGTTCTGGATAGAGTTTGACCTATGAAGAATCCTAAAATATTGATTTTTGGCCGCGTAGGGCAGGTGGGCTGGGAGCTGAAACATAAATTGGCTTGTCTGGGCCAGGTATCAAGTGTTGATTTTCCAGAGATCGATTTCTCGAAACCGGACACTATTCGCGAGGCGATTCGCGCCGCGGCACCAACGGTCATTGTGAATGCTGCGGCGTATACGGCGGTTGACAAGGCTGAAGCAACGCCGGAACCCGCGTTGGCTCTCAACGCGACCGGTCCGGCTGTGATTGCCGAAGAAGCCAAACGGCTGGGCGCGCTGATGGTGCACTACTCCACGGATTACGTCTACGACGGATCCAAAATGGGGCCATGGGTGGAGACGGACGCGCCGGGGCCGCTGAACGTGTACGGGCATACGAAGCTTGCCGGCGATGAAGCGATCGCGGCGGCGGGTTGCGATTACCTGATTCTGCGCACCAGTTGGGTCTACGGGGCGCGCGGCGCAAACTTTCTGCTGACCATGTTGCGCCTTGCCGAAGAGCGTCCCGAACTGCGCATTGTGGACGACCAGACCGGTAGCCCTACGACCAGCGAGTGCATTGCGCAGGCCACGGCGGATATTCTGGCGCAGGTGCTTGCGCCGCGCGGCGATGGGATGGTGGGGCGCAGCGGCGTCTATCACCTGACCAATTCCGGCGCGACGACCTGGTTTGGATTTGCCAAGGAGTTCTTGAGCAGGCTGCCAGCTTGCCCCAAACTCACTCCGATTACCACCAGCGAATACCCGGTTCCGGCGAAGCGGCCGGTGAACTCGGTACTGTCTTGCGAGAAACTTGCAGAGACGTTTGGGGTACATATGCCTTCGTGGGAGCATGGGCTGGACCTTGTGCTTGAAACGCTTGCGGAGGGGACCGCGCGGGTGTGAATGTCTGCAAACTACAGGGGCAGCCCGCACGACGGGCTGCCCCTGGAGTTTTTGCCTAAGCCGCGATTCGCGAGTTAAGGCAGGTAATAGCGCAACGATGTCCAGAACATGTTGTCGATGCCCTTGGCGCCGATGCCTGGGGTTCCGGCGCCGGACCAGCCCTGGCGCACCGCGTATGCGTACTGGAAGCCCTGGCGGAAGCGGCCGTGTTCGCCCTTGTAGACGTCATACCACCATCCACCGGTGACTTCCTGCACGTCGCGAGTTTGCGCGCCGCAGGAGCCGCCAGGGTAGTAGCCCGTGGAGCTTCCGCTGAAGCCGGGTGAAGCCACGGTGTTGCATGCGGTGTTGCTCAACAGGCGCGAGCCATATCCAATCGCGGTGGTTCCCACAGCGGGTGTGCCCCAATGGGGGCCCCAAGTTCCGCCGGCCGCGATGTCAGCCGCAGTCGGTGTAGCGGTGCAGGCGAATGCTCCGGCAGTAGTGGGGCAGAAATCGGCTGAAGGCGAGCCGAGGGTAGAGGCAAAGGCATTTCCCGTGCCGAAGTCTTCGCGGCCGGCATAGTCTCCGCCGTAATTGAGGTAGATGGCCAGGCGCGGCGTGGGATTGGCTTCGATCGTGAGAAGGCCGCTGAGGTTGTGGATCGGTTCAAGCTCGCCCGAGGCGTTTGCGGTTACATCCGACAGAGTGGTATCGCCGTAACGGCCGACCCCAGGGCCGAAGAGTCCCTTCGCCCCGACGGTCAGTTTGTTGGAAATCAGGGAAATGCGCAGACTGCCGCCGCCGCCGCCGAGTGCGATGCTGTTGACGTAAGAGCCTGCGACAGTGGAGGCTGCTACCACCGGTGCGCCGGTGACGATGTCTTTGATTCCGCCGTATTTTACGGTGTTTGTGGTCACGCCGGGATACACGGTTTCATGGGCGGAGCGGCCGATGCCGATCAGCTCGAAATGGCCCCAGCTGGGATCGAAGGCAATTTTGCCGATGAAGTCCGGAGTCTGATTGAAGGAGAGATTGGCGATGTTCGTGTTGGCGACCACGGTGTTGTAAACAGGGATATACGAATCGACCACGTTGCCGGCTGAATCCGTCTCCTTCAGGTTGGTGTAGTTCTGAACGTAGACCGTCGGGGCGACGGTGCTGACGGCGGCGTTGTAGTTGCCGCCGTTGTTGCCGGCGCTGCCAAGAACCGCGTACGGCGTATTACCGGCGATGGATGCGGTGTAGAGAGTCTGCGGGTTTTCGACCGCGATGCCGAAGGCCACATTCTTGAAGGTCTTCACCACGCGGAAGCCGTACTGGCGGGTCCAGACGAAGCCCGTAACGTAGTTCGGGTCTATGGTCTGCGGCGTCATGATGTCGCCGGAATCGTTGGAGATGCCCTTTTTGTCTTCCGTGGCCAGGGACCACATCTGACCGCCGGCGAACTTCAGGTGGGAGTTGGTCTCCGCCGAGCCCCAGATAACGCGCTGGCGCAGAACGTAGCTGTTGGACTGGTTGTTATTGGAGGTGATGCCGGTGCCCAGCCAGTCAGCCTCATAGTAGCCGCGAAGTGTGCCCCAGTTGGTTTTCCCTTCGACATTGAGGGTAACTCGGGACTGGCGCGCGCTGCCATAGAATTCGCTGAGCGAGTAGGCGTCCGCGCCCTCGTAGGGCAGCGCGCTGAAAGCCGTGGGTATGTCGCCGCCCGTTGCCTTGGTGCGGTAAATTGTTTCGCCCGCCGTGTAGCCTCCCGGCGTAATCGACACTCCCTTGTAGTGCAAGACGGCGGGGCTGTCGATCTCTTTCTTCATTTTTGCCGTTTCGTCGGCGACCGTTGTCGCCAACGAAACCTGGTTGCCCTTGAGGTCGGTGACCGTTGACTGGAGGGTATTCACTGCGCTGGTGTTGTCTACCACGGCCTGGTTGGAAGCCGTAGCCGCGACATTGGCCCGGTCGGCTGCGGCTTGTGCATCGGCCGCGGCCTGGCGTGCCTGCTGCAATTGGACATTCTTGTTCGCCAGGTCGGACTTGAGCGCGTCGATCTGGTCTTGCATGTCTTTCCTCAAGGCCTGGATCTCGTCGCAGGCTTCGCAGGTCTGTTTTGAGGTGGCTTGCGTTTTCCTCTTAGCCTTAGCATTCGAATCGCGATCGCTTGGACCGCTCGCGTAGGCGGATGAGGCAACTAGAGCAACCGCCACAATTGCGGCGGCAGCAGATTTGAGCTTGAAGTTCATTGGGCTTCTCATTTTCCTCTCGAATCAGGTTGGATCGTGGCAGCGCGCGCCTCCATCGCTCGCGCTGTGTGCCCCCGCACTGCAGAGAACTTGAACATGAAGCCGAAGTGCATCTCTGCGGCTGAAGGGGATGAACAGGGAAACGGCGTGGAAGATGTTCACAAGAGTGAAGCTAAACACGTTTGTTTCCGCAATTCAGACTCGCAGATTAAGGTTAATATTTGACTAATTCACATATTTTTAACAATGAAGAAATCGATTAACAAAGAGTTTAGCCCATTCACATCTTTGTAACATTCACGCGCCTGTAACATTGGCGCCTTGATTGAATGGACTTATGCCCGCAGGTAAGATGAAGAGGAAACTTACATGGGAAGGTGAAGACGGAAGTTACACGGGGAGGCGAATGGAGTTATTGCGACATTGGTTCTATTTAGGGAACCCCTGATCAAGTCGCCGCTTTGAAAGGGCACGACTTCAGTCGTGCCGTAAAGCCAGCAAGATGAACGCGGGCTTTATACTACAGTTGTAGATCGCAGATCGCGGAGGGAGCAGGGGGTTTTAACCCCCTGAAAGATGGCGAATTTACTTGGCCTTTAGGCCCGGGCCTTTGGCCCTCCCCAAAAAATTGAGCGAAATACAACTATAGTATTTAGCCCCTGAGGGAATGTTTGCTTCACCGAGACACTTCTGCAGAGGTTCCTTAGTGCGGCATTGGTTCTATTTAGATATATGTTTCGTTGAAAGGCCATGCCCGGGATTGGTCCGGGCCATGGCCTTCATTGCTGTCAGTAGATCCAGCGTGCCGTGAGAATCAGTTCGTGGTTGTAGGTGTGTAAGTGGCTGGCGGCAATCTGCATGCCGCCCCCGAATGCCAGGCCCGGCCGTGATTGCTTGTCACCGGGATGCAAAGCGCATTTTCCGATGATGATGCCCGGCGTGATGAATTCCTGCGTCTTGCCGTCGTTAGGGCCGCCTTTGAAGAAAGTGGCGTTGCTCTCCAGTTCTGGCCAGAAGATCTTGTGGAGCTTCCACTGCGCAGCCGTGTTCCACAGGATCGGCCGGCCGGTAGCGTTGGTGGCTGGGTTGCCGGTGGGCAAAGTGGCGCCGAAGGTGGATTGCAGGTCGAAGTTGCCGAATCCCTTGCCGACACCGAGGTTGGGCTGCACGCTGGCGTTGGTGGATCCGTTCTTCGCCTGGCCGGTGGGCACAGTGGTCAGCGCCCAAAAACTGATTACGTACGTGCCGTGCTGGGCGTTGCCGCTGGCGATCCGGTACTTGGCGAGGAATGAAAAGTCGCCCCAGCCGTCGACGGCGGTGGTGTTGTGCTTGATGTAAGGCGGCAGATCGATGTCGAATTCGAGGTTGCCGGGAGTAATGAAGCTGACGCACTTGCTGTTGTCAATGTTCCAGGTGTAGGTCCCCTTGGGGGCGATCTGGCGAACAATGTCGGTCCGGGCCACCTGAAACAGGCCTGTATATGTGGTGGCCAGCGGGGGTGGCCAGGCGGGCTGCTTGGATTGGATAGCGTTGGTTTGCGCCGACCAGCGGGCATAGAAATTGCCGGACGGTGCGGCGGGTGACGGGGTTGCGACAGGAGCGTTTTGAGCGAACACACTGGCCGAGGCGAGAAGAAGAAGCAGGGTACACGGAAGTCTTTTCATATTAGTTTAATGAGCATGACGGGCCGGGATGAGACTGGCAACCGTCGAAGGGGGGAGGGTTTTCTCCACCCTGAGGATGAGGCGCCTGACCATGACAGGTTGGAGTTCGTGCCCCCTACCCTTGGCACAAAGAGAACACCGTGCCGAGGATGGGGCACCCGAGCCCATCAGCCTGTAGTGGAAGTCAGGTTTTGAAAGGGCACGACTTTAGTCGTGCCGCAAACGGTTGATAATAAACGATGGGATTTAGCCCATGAGGGATGTTCTTAGGCCAGTTGGACTTTCACCCCGGCCGCTATGGAGTCGCTGTGCCTACTTCGCTGCGCCATGATGAGCGCTAAGCAGGTTGGCGAGGATGCGGTACGCGCCGGGAACCAGTTCGGGAAGCTGGCGGTGAAGGGCGTAGGCAACGTAAATGAAGGTTCCTTTGCCTGGATGGGCAACGATCAGGCCGCCTCGTTGCGGGTCCTGGCCGGGGTCGGCGGTCTCCGTAAGGGCGGTGTACGAAGGATCCCAGGAATCGAGGAAGGAATGGCCGCGCTCTTCAACCCAGCCGTCGAAGTCAGCGGAGGTGATGGCGTTGGGACTGGTCAGCAGGGGATTGGAAGGCTCAAGCACTTTGACCGGGGCCGACTCGTCGACGACGCGCTCGGCACGGCCCATGGAAAGCGGGAATGGGGCAGGGAAGCTGTTGCTCTGGTATAGCACGATGAGGGTTCCGCCGCGGTGGACGAATTCATTAAGGCGAGGCTGCGCTGCGGCAAGCTCAGGGAGCGCGGAATAAGCGCGGATACCGATGACAAGCACATTCCAAACGGAAAGGTCGCCCGAAACGATCTCCGATTTCGTCAACAGGTGCGGCATAACACCCAAGGCTTCAATCGCGTCCGGAACCTCGTCGCCGGTGCCCATGATGTACCCGATGCGCAGGCCGGGAGAGAGCTTCACGTCCACCTTGCGAGTGAGCATCCGAGCGGGCCTGTACAGGTTGTAAGGGCGCAGGCCGGGATAGCCGACGGACTGCCAGCCGGTTTCGTAAGTGTGCCCGGCTGCATGCACGACGGCCTGGATGGTGTATGGGCTGGTCTGATTGATAGAGGGCGGGGCGGCAGAGGGAGTCACGGAGAAAAGAATGGGCTCTGAATCGCCTGCGGCGGCCAGGTGGAAGGGCGCGGAAGCGGGTTGGGCGGTCCACCCGGTGGGAATGTTCAGCTCGACGGATCCCTCGGCCGCCGCTTGCGCGTGGACGGTTACGCGGACAGGAAGAGCCGAGCCGTCGAGGGGCAGGATGCGGGCCTCGGGTTCCATGCGGACGCCAATTGCCGGGGTAACAGCGAGTGGCTCGTAGACGCCGCCGGGACCGAGGACGCGCTGCATGGTCTGGACGACTTCACCCATACGAATGGGCACGCCATCGAAGGTGAATTCGACCCAGGCGGCCAGCGGCCAAGGCGCGAAGGAGCGCTCCCGGTATTGAGGCTGAGTCAGGTCGTAGTAGGCCTGCTCGATATTGGGGCGGCTGAAAAAGGGTTGAGTGGGGCGGGTATCGTCGGGTACGTGGAGCTTGAAGATCGCGTCGGAGGTGGTGGCCGTTGAATCGATGCTGATGGGGTCGCCGTGCTGCCAGGCGTCGCCGCTTTCCGTCACCAGCCAGGTCTTCGCCATGTGCACTTCAGAAGCGGCGCGGGCAGTGTGGATGCGCACGTCGAAATCTTCGCCGGGTGAAACGCTGCGGGGTGTCTCGTCAGGCCCGCCTCCGCGAAAACCGCTGGTTTCCTTGGCGTTTGTCGATTTCGTGGCGAAGGCCGCAAGATCGAGTCCGAGCAGGTCTTTGAGCGCAATTTGAAATTGGTCGATCTTGGCGTCGAGCTCGAACAACAGGCTGGCTTTGGACTGCGGATCGAGGCTGCTTGCGTCTACTTTTGCCCGCAGGTCCAGGGCTTCGCGGTAGATGGGTGTGAGTCTGTGCGCGGCCGAGGTTCCTTCAAGGCCGCGGCGTTCTGCGCGAAACAGCTTGAGTCCCGCGGCGATCTGGCTGAGGCTTTCGGTGAGCCAGGCGGGCGGGTTCGGGCCTGCCAGACGGATCAGGCTCCCTGGTGTGGTGTCGATGGCGACGCGGCTGTTGTGGAAGAGGTCGTTGTCAGATGAATTGGCGCCTGCTTTTGCGGCCGCAATGGGCGCAACCGCCCACAGGTGATAGCTGGTGCTGGACGGACCGCTGAGCGCTGGAACCGCGCCGCCATTCTGCGACTTTTGCTCGCCCCACCCCTGGCGGGCGATTTGCGCATAGCTTCGGCCCAGCGCTGGGTCGCGCATGCCCACCTGCATGGTGACGTCGCTCGAAGGGACGCCGGTGGTGATTTCGCCGGTGACGTAGTTCTTGAACTTCGCCGGCGCCCATTTGCCGGTGGCATAGTCGAACATGCCCTTTTCGGTGACAGGAGCGAAGGGAACCATGGAGTAGACGGCAAGCGGCTGCCAGATGGTGAGGCCGAGGCCGCCATCGCTGACCGGCTTCAGTTGCTCGGGGAAGATGCTAGGGTCGGCCGCGGCTTTGAACACCTCCTGGGCAATCTCGCCGGAGACCTGGTGGTGGCCGTGGCCGTCCGTGATTCCGCCGACGAAAGTGGAGACGATGACCTGGGGGCGCTCGCGCCGCACGGCCAGCACTGCGTCATACAGCACGCGATCATGGCCCCAGCGCGCGAAGGCTTCCTCTTGCGTCTTGGAGAAGCCAAAGTCGATCTCCGTGCCCCAGAGCTGCTTGGCGCCGTAATACTCGCTGGCCTTTAGCAATTCGTTGGTGCGGATGAGGCCCAGAGCGTCGTAGGTCTCGGCGGACATGGCGTTCTGGCCGCCTTCGCCGCGGGTCAGCGTGAGCAGGGTGCAGCGCACTCCGCGGCCGCGGGAGAGGTACGCCAGCAGCGCGCCATCTTCGTCGTCGGGGTGAGCCACGATCATCATCAGGCTGGCGGTGGTCGAGAGCCGGCGGAGAGACTGCTCGAGCGCTGCCGCGCCGCGGTCTTCCGCGATGGGCAGGGCAATGCTGGTGGGGTCGCCAAGCTGTGCGGAAGGCAATTGGCGCGACGGGGCGGTTGGGGCGGCTGCCTGCGCGCCCGCAAACATGGCGGGGAGCAGGGCAGCAATTGCGGCGACGGCGGCGAAGCGGGGCGGGCGGGGGAAGAAAACCATGGTTGAGCCCAGTGTACAATCCGGTGAGTGGAGATGCAGCGCAGCGGCCATTTTCGTCCAGGATTCCGCGCGCTCCTACGGGTTCGCAACGACCCGAACCAACGCGGCGAGGAGAGCGCGGTGCGGAAAAACTGGAGCCGATGGGTTGGGCGTCTTGCTGTGACGATTTCGATGCTCAACGCCGGCGGGCCGGCCTTTGCGCAGTTTCATCATCGCAACAGGGTGGAACCCGTGGCGGCGTCCACGAGCCTGACGTTCATGAAACGCGACGGAAGCTGCGCAACCGGGCCGATCCTGAAGATCGAGCCAAAGTTGGTTACGGTCAAGCAGGCTCAGGCGACGCCTGTGACCATCGATCGCAAGGATCTGCTTCAGGCCAGCCAGGCGGACTCGCTTGTCTTCAGCGCGCGCAGTTCCTGGGCCGATGTGGAGGCCGTGCATCTGCGGCCGCGCGAGAGCTTCGAGGCGAAGCTGCGCAATAGCAAACTGATCGACGAAAGGCCGCTGCGCGTGACCGACCAAGGCTTGGTTTACAAGCGCCTGCTTTGGTGGAAGAAACGCTATGCGAAAGCCCAGATCATGACGGTGGACTATCTGCGCATGAAACCCGACTCGGATGCTTTCGATTACTTCACGCAGGCGGCGCCGGCCCTGCTCTTCTTTTATCCGGAATCGTACGACCGCTTGAAGGGGCTTGAGGGGCGGATTCCGGTACGGCTTTATGACGCAGCGATGCAGGAGGATGACACTGCATTGAAGTGCTCGCCGCGCTGACAGCCTGTGGCGAAAGCCAGGTTTTGAAAGGGCACGACTTTAGTCGTGCCGCAAACGGTTGATGAAAAACGATGGGCTTTAGCCCCTGAGGGATGTTCTTAGGCAATTCGGACTTCCACCACGGGCCGCTAAAGGCCACGCAACGCAAAGAGGGAAGTCTCCCCAATGAACGACAACTCCACAGACCCAGTGCTTGAACGGCGCATCGGCCTGCGCTCGGCTGTGCTGTTCAACATGCTGGAGATGATCGGCGTGGGGCCGTTCATCACGCTGCCGCTGGTGATTGCCGCGGCGGGGTTCCGGTTGAGTGTGTGGGCGTGGGTGCTGGGCGCGGCCATCGCCGTGGCCGATGGGCTGGTTTGGGCGGAACTAAGCGCGGCGTTTCCGCGCGCCGGCGGATCGTATGCGTTTTTGCGTGAGATTTACGGACCTGAGCGCGCCGGCAACTGGCTCAGCTTTCTCTACGTATGGCAATTGAGTTTTTCCGCGCCTTTGTCCATTGCTTCGGGCTGCATTGGATTGGCAAGTTTTCTCGGAGTCTTCTGGCCGGGCATTGACGGCGCGCCTATCGAAGCATTGCCCGCGCTTCACTATGCCAACCTGGCTGCGGCTGCCGCCTGCCTTACGGTCACGTGGATGCTCTATCGCCGCCTGAGTATTGTGACGGGAATGGCCTGGGTGCTCTTCGTGGGAGTGATGGCGGCGATTGCGGGCGTGATCGTCTCCGGGTTCGCGCATGCGTCCATGCTGGGCGGCTGGCACATGCCCGCCGCTCCGGCAATGTCGGCAGTGGGCGGGCTCAAAGCCGCGGTCAATGGGCTGGCGCAGGGCACGCTGCTGGCTACGTATTGCTATTGGGGCTACTACAACATCGCGTTCCTGGGCAGCGAGGTGAAGCAGCCGGAGAAGACGATTCCACGCGCGATTCTGCTGTCGGTTATGTTTGTGGCGGCGTTCTACGTTCTGATGGATCTGGCGGTGCTTCCATCCTTAGATGGGTCGGCGGCGCACGGCGGCGGCGCGGCGAACCCGGCCGCGAGCGCGATGGTGCGCGTGCAGCTTGTGGCCGATATTGCCCGTGCTGCCTTTGGCGGCTGGGCCGGGTACACGATTGCCGCGTTGGTGGTGTGGACGGCGTTTTCGAGCGTGTTCTCGTTGCTGCTGGGCTACTCGCGCGTGCCCTATGCGGCGGCGCAGGATGGCAACTACTTCCGTTTTCTTGCCGCCGTTCATCCGCGCCATGGGATTCCACATCGATCGCTGGTTGCGCTTGGCGTGGTGGCTTCCGCGTTTTGTTTCCTTACGCTGACGCAGGTCATCACGCTGCTGGTAATCACGCGCATCCTGCTGCAATTCTTTCCGCAGCATGCGGGGGTGATCCTGCTTCGGTTGCAGAGGCCGGAGCTCGAAAGGCCCTTCAGGATGCCGCTTTATCCTCTGCCTCCGCTGGCGGCGATGGCGGGATTTGTCTTCTTGCTGGTGAATCGCAGTCATGCCCTTGAGGGACTCGCAGTGGCAGCGGGCATTGCAGTGAGTGGGACGCTGATTTATATTTGGCGGGCGCGGCGGGACGGCGGGTGGCCGTTTATCGTCGCAGAGCGAGTCGACCAGTCAGGGAACCTCTGATCAAGTCGCCGTTTTGAAAGGGCACGACTTCAGTCGTGCCGCAAAGGCAGCAAAATGAAAGCGGGCTTTAGCCCCTGACGGAATGTTTGCTTAACCGAGATACTTCTTCAGAGGTTCCTTAGCAAGTTAGCGGATGAATCCGGTTGGAGTGCCTGGCACGTTCTTGTAACGTAGTGGCATCCTCAAGTATCTAATCAATTGAGGGCGGGAGTTTCCCTGTCGCGAGGTCAAAATCAATGCTGATTGGTAGAAATGCCGACATTGCTTCTTCCGAGATCACGCCCAAGAGCGGCTATGAGTGGTACATCGACCGGAGGAAGTTCTTACGCGGGGCTGCATCGAGTGTTGTGGCTGCCGGCGTTGCGGCAATGGGAATGGAGCGCGTTGTCGAAGTGGTTTCGCCGCGCATCGGAGCGGAGGCAGGGACGAAGCTGGAGACGGTGAAAAGTCCGCTGACCACTACCGGCGAGGACCTGACCAGCCTCAACGACATCACGCACTACAACAACTTCTACGAGTTTGGCGTGAACAAAGACGACCCGGCGAAGAACGCCGGCGCACTGCCCACGCGGCCATGGACCGTGAAGGCGACCGGAAAGGTGAAAGCTCCGAAGACATTCGACATTGACGCGCTGTTGAAGCTGCGGCCGCTTGAAGACCGCGTCTACCGCCATCGCTGCGTGGAGGCGTGGAGCATGGTGATTCCCTGGGTGGGCTATTCGCTCTCGGAGTTCATCAAACAGTGCGATCCGTTGCCTTCGGCAAAGTACGTGCAGTTTCTCTCCTACTACGACCGGCGCGTGGAGAAGTGGACCAGCGAATCGACCATCGATTGGCCCTACTCCGAAGGGCTGCGCATGGATGAGGCCATGAATCCGCTGACGCTGCTGACGTTTGGGCTTTATGGCGAAGTGCTGCCCAACCAGGACGGCGCGCCGGTGCGGATCGTGGTGCCGTGGAAGTATGGATTCAAATCCGCCAAGTCGATTGTGGAGGTGAAGTTCACCGATAGACAACCGAGCACCACCTGGAACGATCTCGCTCCCAACGAATATGGTTTTTATTCGAATGTGAATCCGAACGTGGATCATCCCCGATGGAGCCAGAAGACGGAGCGGCGCATTGGCCTGCCCTTCTACGCGCAGCGAAAGACGACGCTGATGTTCAATGGATATGGGGAGCAGGTGGCTTCGCTGTATCAGGGGATGAATCTGAAGAGGGATTACTAGAAACAGGGGTTAGGGGTCAAGGGTTAGGTAACCTCTGAATAAGTCGAAGTTTTGAAAGGGCACGACTTTAGTCGTGCCGCAAATGCCGCAAAATGAACGCGGGCTTTAGCCCCTGAGGGAATGCCGATGGCTTGTTCAGAGCTTCCTTAGGGGTTAGTTAGTCGTTGGCGCGGAGAATGCAATGACGGGTGGCAAGGATGCGGAGAAACAATTAGCTTCGTTCCTGGCGAAATACACGCAGGAAATTGCCGATCTTGGCGAAGACATTCGCGGCGAGATGCGCAAGCTTTATCCCACTGCGCTCGAGCTTGTGTATGACAATTACAACGCCCTGGTGATTGGCTATGGTCCGAGCGAGAAGCCGACCGAGGCAATCTTCTCGATTGTTCTGTATCCGAAGTGGGTGAGTCTTTTTTTCCTTCAGGCCAAAGGATTGCCCGATCCGGACCGCATTTTGTGCGGGAGCGGAACCGTGGCCCGGCACATCGTCTTGCCCTCTGCTGCAGCGCTGCATCTTCCTGAAGTGCGGTCGCTGATGCGGGAAGCTGTCGCAATTGCAAAAGCACCTTTCGATTCGAAAGGTGTACATCGGCTCATTATCCGGTCGATTTCTCCAACGCAGAGGCCGCGCCGGCCGGCGGGAGAAGACGAGGTTTCAGCGGTGCGCCCGACGGCCAAGATTCAGCGGAAGAAAGCACCGGCGGGCGCGCGTTCATGATGAAACGATCGACGCTGATTCTTCTCAAGACGCTCACGTGGGTTGCCTGTTTGTGGCCGATGGCGCTGCTGGTTTATGGGGCAGTGACCAATTCGCTTGGGCCCGATCCCACCGCGAAGATCGAGCTCACCACAGGCTACAACACGCTGCTGCTGCTGATTCTTTCGCTGGCCATTACGCCGCTGCGGAAGCTGTTTCCGCGGCTGAGCTGGTTGATCAAATTCCGCCGCCTGCTCGGGTTGTTTGCATTCTTCTATGGCACTGTGCACCTGCTGACGTACGTGGCGCTCTATGCGGGCTTCAATATACAGACAATGCTCGACGATATTGCCAAACGCAAGTTCATCACCATGGGTGTAGCCGCGTGGCTGTTGCTGCTGCCCCTGGCGCTCACTTCGACCAACTGGGCCATCCGCAAGCTGGGCGGCAAGAACTGGAACCGGCTGCACAAGCTGGTATACGCAGCGGCTATTTGCGGCGTCATCCACTACTGGTGGCAGGTGAAGACGGGGGTTTTGAGTCCGCTGCGCTTGACGTTGGTGCTGGCGGTGCTGCTGCTGGCGCGGCCGATTCTGTCGTGGTTGCAGCGGCGAAGGGTGCGCGCGGCCACGGCCTGAAGTGCGCTTATCTTCCCGGCCTTATTCCTTCGTGGCTCTCGCCGCAGGTGTTGCATCGGGAGGAGTTGCTGCGGCAAGAGCAATGTTGAAGTCTTCCAGATTGTTGAGCACGGTGAGGGGCATCTCCTTTTCAGCGTAGCGGCGTACCGGGGCCGTCTGCAGGGGATCTTTCTGCGCGTCGCCCTGGCCCGTGGCCGCGGCCTTCTGATCTTCATCCTGAGCATCGAAGACTTGCAGAATGTACTTGTCTTCGGGAACGTACTCGAGCGAGTAGCTTCCATCTTCAAGCAGCGCGGTTTCGCGGGCCTTTTCGCGGTCGTCGGCATAAAGCAGACGCACTGTTCCGTGATTGATGGGATGTCCATCGGTGAGAGCGGTGACAGTGCCGGAGACGGCGTGAAGGCCGGAGAGCGGAATCTCGATGTCAATGCCGGCGGCGGTTTCCCCGGCGCCCACCTTCACGGTCTTTGCATTCTTTCTGCGAAAAACATCGCCCAGGCACACGCGGGGCGCGGCGCTTTCTTCATCGGCAGGCATAAGCGCGCAGACGGTGTACTCGCCGGCAGGCAAATTGGTCAGGCTGAAGCGGCCGTGGCTGTCGCTCAATGCGTGAATGGTCCAGGAATCCATCAGTGCCAGTCCCACATCGGTCCAGGCGCCCTTTTCGGTCTTGCGGAAGAGCTGAAAATGCATGCCGATGGCCGGGCTGCCGTCATCGAAGGTCACAGTGCCGGCAATCTCCGCGGCACGCTCGATTTGGATGGACACTTCAGAAACGCGCCGCACGCCCACAATGACTTCGGTCAGGTGATCCTTCCACTGCGCGATGGAATAATTGCGCTGTTCCCAGCCGGCGGACAGGGATTTGAGCTTGTCCGGGTCGAGGCTGAATTCGGGATCGAGGTAACCCTCCAGCGTTGAGAAGGCATAGTAGTGGCCGGGATGAACAGCCTCCAGTCTGAATCGTCCATCCAGGTCGGTGACGGTTGTTTCCGCGGCGGGAAGCGGATCGGCGTCGTCGCTCTTCTCGCCTTTTTGGGGCGCGGCGGTGAGAATGACGGTGGCGAATCGCGCGGGTTTGCCGGTGTCCGAGCAGAGCACGACGCCGGTAACTGTGCCCTTGGTGGGGTCGGGCTTTTTGTGCTGGAACTTGTTGCATCCGGCCAGAAACAGGCAGGCGATGGGCAGAATCGGTAGCCAACGCAGCCGTGCCAAGCAGGGCCTCCAGTGTGATTCAAAACTCAGGAAATTGTAACGCCGCTTGCGATACCGGGCTGAAGCTCTTGCGGTGCAGCGGCGTAGGTCCTAACCGAGCCAGTGCGGCCAAATGCTCAGGCGCGGCGTAGCCTTTGTGACTGGCCAGGCCGTAGCCGGGGAACTGGCTGTCGAGAGCGACGAGCATCCGGTCGCGGTGGACTTTGGCGAGCACGCTGGCGGCGGCAATGGAGAGGCTGAGCGAATCTCCCTGGATGACGGACTGCTGGGGACAAGGCCAGTCGATGGTGTCGATGCCGTCGATGAGCAGGTAGTCGGGGCTGAGCGCAAGCTGCTCGACGGCCAGGCGCATGGCCAGCAGCGACGCGCGGCGGATGTTGATGCGGTCGATGGTCTCTACATCGACGGCGGCCACGGCCCAGGCCACGGCGTTGGCGCGAATCAGAATTTCGAATTCGCCGCGCTTCTTTTCGGAGAGTTTCTTGGAGTCGTTGAGGCCGTCGAGGCGGCAGCGCGGAGCGAGAATTACAGCAGCTGCGACGACCGGGCCGAAGAGAGGGCCACGGCCAACCTCGTCCAGTCCGGCGATACGCATGGAACCTTGCTTGCGCGCGGCTTTTTCGTGCTTCCAACCGCATATTGGGGGCTTCGCCATGAACCCAGTATATGAACAAAGGCCCGACCGGTGGGACGATTAATATCCCGCCCTCGCGCCAGAGAAAAGGCGCAAGGATGGGGCACGGAGTTTCCGATGCATGGACAGAGCGCCTGTCGGAGCGATGAGCGCGCAAAGAAAAACCCCCGGCCGCGAAACCGGGGGTCTTGGTGCGGAGAGAAATTGGGAAGTTTGCCTGGGCGCTAACAGCCTGTGGTGAAAGTCGAGTTTTGAAAGGGCACGACTTTAGTCGTGCCGCGAACGGTTGGTAATAAACGACGGGCTTTAGCCCCTGAGGGATGTTTTTAGGCGATTTGGGCTTTCACCACAGGCTGCTAGCCTCTTAAGCCCGGACTTTGCCGGTGACGCGGTCCACTTCCCTGAGACGGGCGGCCTTGCCGCGCAGTCCGCGGATGTAGAACAGCTTGGCGCGGCGAACCTTGTAGCTGCGGATCTTCTCAATCTTGTCGATGACCTTGGAGTTGAAGGGGAAGATGCGCTCCACGCCCTGTCCAAAGCTCATTTTGCGCACGGTAAAGGTGCCCTGCGCGCCGCGGTTGATGGCGATGACCAAGCCTTCAAAGGCCTGAAGCCGTTCCTTGTCGCCTTCCTTGATCTTCACCTGGACGCGAATCTGGTCGCCGGGGACGAATGCGGGGAGGTCGGTGCGCTTGAGCTTGTCGGCCAGGCGCTGCATTACGGGATGAATAGACATGGTTGCTTCCTGCTGTTGGACTCAGAACTCCCAGTTTATCAGAGAATCGGTTTCCGCGCCTAATCCTTCGTTGCGTTATAGTTCCCCGTATGGGCAGAGTGCTCGCATTTACCGCAACGGTTTTTGTGGCTGCCGCCTGCTTGGCCTCCGCGTCCTTCGCGCGAGGCGGCGGACCTCCGCAGGCCGACCCCAAGCCGCCCGCAGGCTCCAAGCCGGCTGGCGTCGTCAGCGGGCCCCCGGCAGCCTTCGAAGTCAGCTCCGTAAAACTAAACAAGTCAGGCAGCGGCAGTTCGGGAAGCAATTTCAAAAACGGCCGTTTCACTGCGACCAACGTCCCGTTGAAGAACCTGATGGGGTACGATGCATTTGGAATTCCGCAGCCCCGGATTCTGGGCGGTCCCAAGTGGCTCGACTCGGCAAGGTTCGACATCGATGCAAGGATGGAAACCATCGCCGCCGACGGGCTGAAAACGCTCAGCAACGACCAGCGCGAAGCCGAGATGCGGGCCATGTTTCAGCAGCTCCTCGCCGACCGATTCAAGCTGGCGGTTCATTGGGAGACGCGTGATCTGCCGGTGTACGCGCTGGTAGCCGCAAAGAAGGGTCCAAAGCTTCAAGAGACAAAGAACCCAGGGGACACCTGGACTTCGTCGGGCGGCGGCAATTTTTCCGGCACGAGCCTTACCCTCAACGAATTCGCCGAAGCCCTCACACAGGGCCTGTCGAGGGAACTGGGCCGCGTAGTGATCGATAAAACCGGAATTCAGGGCAGATATGACCTGGCCCTCAAGTGGACTCCGGACATCGACGCGGACGGCTCCGCATCCAACTCAGGCCCCGCGATTTTTACCGCCATCCAGGAACAGCTTGGCCTCAAGCTGGAATCGGCAAAGGGGCCGGTGAAGGTTCTCATCATCGATCATCTCGAGATGCCGACCGAGAATTAGAGCCGGCGAAAGTCATGTTCAACCTCTCCTTTTGCGGACCTTTGACTGAGCCCGCCGGGGTTTGTGCGCTATAGTTCCCGGTATGGATGAGAAACGGGAATTGCTGCGGCACACGCTGGCGACATTGGCTTACAGGGCGGCGCGGGCGCTCGACGGTGCGCCGGACAGCTTTGCAGGATTTGCAGGCGCTGGGCGCATGCCAGTGCAGATTCTGGCGCACATGGGCGATCTGCTGGACTGGGCGCTGACCGCCGCTGTTGGCAAAGAACGGTGGCATACCTCGCAGCCTTCTCAATGGACACAGGAGAAGCAGCGGTTCTTCGACGCGCTGCAGGCTCTGGACTCGTTTCTCGCTTCGGGCGGGGAACTGAAGGCGCCGATCGAGGTCCTGATGCAAGGGCCGGTGGTGGATGCGCTGACGCATGTGGGGCAGCTGGCAATGCTGCGGCGGCTTTCCGGAAGCCCCACGCGCGGGGAAAACTTCTATGTCGCGGCGATCATAGCCGGGCAGGTGGGCGCCGATCAGCCTGCGGCGGCTCAGCCTTTCAAATGAACGAGGCAGTCGGCAGGCTCAAAAGGGGGCCTGGCATCAATTGGCATGGAGAAATTGCAGTGGCCAACGTTGTGACCGTGAAAACAGCCATCGAGAGCGGCGATGCTGCAGCTTTGCATCGTCTGCTTGCCGAAGATGCTTCGCGCGCCAACGAGCTTGTCAGCTGGGGCAAGAACGATCGCATCCTCACGCATCCGCTCCACTACGTATGCGACATGCTCTTCGAGGGCACGCTTGCAAGGGGCAGGGAACTTCCGCTTATCGAGGCGCTCATCAGAGCCGGCGCTGACCTCGATCATCAGCCGGGTCCGAAGGCCGACACTCCGCTGATCGGAGCCGCGAGCCTTGGGGCAGAAGACGCAGGGCTCGTGCTCCTGCGGGCTGGGGCGAGGCCGGAACTGACAGGAATCTTCGCGGAGACCGCCCTTCATTGGGCGGCGCTGCTCGGTGAAGACCGGCTGGCCGCTGGGCTGATCGAAGGCTCCGAACTTGATCTTAAGGACGAGAAATACAGCTCTCCGCCCCTGGGATGGGCGATTCACGGGCGGCAGAATCCGCCCGCCGGGAACCAGGGCAGGCAATGTGAAGTGGCGGCCCTGCTGGTCGCCGCGGGAGCGAGAGTCGATCCTGCGTGGCTGGAGTCCGAACAGATACGCGCCGACCTGCCGATGCTTGCTGCGCTCAAGAAACAATAGCCCCGGTGCCTGCGGCGGCGTACCGGCCCACCAAGCCTCAAAGTTGAAAGCAATCTAAGTACCTTCGCGGCGAAGGGATTCCAGAAGCGAGCGGTCCTCGTTGCTGAGAGCGGCTTTTTCCAGCAGATCAGGACGATTGGCCAGCGTTTTGCGGAGTTGCTGCTCGCGGCGCCAGCGGCGGATGGCCTGGTGGTCGCCATTGAGCAGGGTCTCCGGCACCGGCATGCCCAAGAACTCGGCAGGCCGGGTGTAATGGGGGTAATCGAGCAGGCCTCCGGCCCCGTGCTGGGAGCGAGGAACGCCTTCTTCGCCGGATGTGATTTCGATGTCGGCGACGCCAAAGCTCTCAAATTCGCTGGAGGCTTCGTTGCCGAGAACGCCGGGGATCAAGCGCATTGCCGCATCGATGACCACCGCTGCGGCCAGTTCGCCGCCGCTCAGCACGTAGTCGCCGATGGAGAGTTCCATGTCGCAGTAAAGCTGGTTGATGCGCTCGTCTACGCCTTCATAGCGGCCGCAGAGGAGGACGATGCGGTCAAGGGAGGCGATCTCGCGAGCCAGTGATTGGGAGAAGGGACGGCCTTGCGCCGAGAGCAGGATCACGGTGGGGCGTGTTTCCGCGGGGGCTAAAGCCCCTCCTTCGCCTGTGGTCGGTTTCGGCACGACTGAAGTCGTGCCCTGATACAAGGCCGGGGTTTGCGGGTCGGCGAAAGGCGGCGCTGATATGGCTTCGATTCCGAGAGAAGCAAGGGCTTCAGCGATGGGCTGGGGCTTGAGCACCATGCCTTCACCGCCGCCGAAGGGGCGGTCGTCGACGGTGCGATGACGATCGTGGGTAAAGGCGCGGAGATCGTGAACGGCCACTTCCACCAGGCCTTCGGCAATGGCCCGGCGCAGGATTCCATTCTCAAGGAACCCGGCGAAGAAGCCGGGAAAGATGGTGATAATCTCGAAGCGCATGCTGCACTCGATGATATAGGCACCCGGTGTGCGGCAGACGGTCACGGCGTGTTGCCACGGTTTGTGCTCTAATGTTTGCCAACTGCCATGGCTGACTTTGAATCGATGTTGACGCGCTGGCTTGCTGCCGGCGTCCTGGATGCGGAGGGCGCGGACCGCATCCGCGTGTATGAGTCGGAACAGGCGCGCCCCTCGGGATTGCGCTGGCAGGGGCTGGTGGCGCTGATTCTGGGGGCGCTGCTGCTGGCCTGCGGCGTGGTGCTGTTTGTCTCCGCGCATTGGGATGAGATCGGTCCCGGCCCGCGATTCGCCATCGTGATCGCGATGGTGACAGTCTTCCACCTGGGCGGGGCGCTCGCCCGCAACGCCTATCTCGGGCTTTCGACCACGCTGCATGCGGTGGGCACGCTTTCGGTGGGCGCGTCGATCGCCTTGGTGGGGCAGATTTTCAACATTCAAGACCATTGGCCGGCGGCAATCCTGATGTGGGCGCTGGCGGCTCTTGCCGGCTGGGCGCTGCTTCACGACGAGGCGCAGCAGACGCTGACGCTGCTCCTGTTTCCGGCCTGGATGTTTTCTGAATTCGAATTCTACGCCGAAAGTCATATTGGGTCGGATGTGTACCTGGGCCGTCTGCTGATTGTCTGGGCCATTCTTTACTTGACTGTGTTTCTCGGATCGAAGCGCAGAATCACGCAGGGCATCCTGTTTGCAGCATCGGCCGTTGCGGCGATTGTCGGGACAGTCATTCTGCTCGAAGGCTGGCGTTCTTGGGCGGCCAGTCAGACGTTCTTGCCCTCTCATCTCCGCGTTTGGGGATGGGTGGGGATTGCGGTGTTGCCGCTACTGTTCTCGCTTGGCAGGCTCGGCAAGAGCCTGGTTCCGGTGACGGCGGCCATCGCCTTCACGATTCTGCTTCCGTGGTGCCTGCACCTGAGAACCATTCACAACGACTACGGAAACTACCAAAATACCTACACTTACGCTGTCCCGAGTCTGCTGGCACATGCGCTGGTGGCCGCCTTCGCGGTGTTTGTGATCGGGTGGGGCGTGCGCCAGGCGAGCAAGGCGCTGGTGAATCTGGGCATGGTCTGGTTCGCCGTGGCCGTGGCCTGGTTCTATTTCAGCGACGTGTTCGACAAGGTGGGCCGCTCGCTGGGGCTGATCGG
>Ga0302319_10003066_pt1 | contig 35368 bp, 21 predicted proteins | sample Bog_T0_2_FD_203319 | JGI IMG/M metagenome (GOLD analysis project Ga0302319, IMG submission 203319) | Peat permafrost microbial communities from Stordalen Mire near Abisko, Sweden - Bog_T0_2 | ecosystem: Environmental > Terrestrial > Soil > Wetlands > Peat | place: Sweden: Abisko, Stordalen Mire...
GATTCCGAACGGCCGCTGCGCATCCTGATCATCTCGAGCCTGTTTCCACCTTTCGTGATGGGTGGCGCGGAAATGGCGGCCCATTCGCTGGCCATCTGGCTGGCACGGAACGGACACACCGTACACGCCCTTACCGGCGTGGCGCGCCGGGAGGACGCGGGGATCGATGCCGATTCCGCGGGTTTCACGATCGAGCGTCGCTTCTTTCCCAATATTTACCCGCTCTATCAGGCCAACGAAAAGCGGCCGATCCGCAAGCTGGTATGGCACGCGCGCGATCATCTCAACCCGGACTCGGAAAGCATCGTACGGGCGGCCATCGAAAGCTTCCGCCCGGATATCGTCAATACCCACGATATCCAGGGCATCGGATACAACCTGCTGCGGGAGATTGGCCGCCAGGGACTGCCTTGCGTCCAGACGTTGCACGACTTTGGGTTTATCTGCATCAACATGAACATGTTCCGGCAGGGCAAGCCGTGCCGCCGCCGGCATTTCTCCTGCGCCGTCTCCGGCATGGTAAAGAGGAGCTACCTCTCCAGCATCGAAAGGCTGGCTTTCTGGGCTCCTTCCCAATCCCTCCTGGACCGTTACCGTCCGCATCTGCCGCCTCTTGCCGAAGCCGCGTGCATCCAGTTGCCGCTCCTTTTTTCCTCCCCACCGCGTGTGCGCCGCGATGCATCCTTGCCAGTCCGTCTCCTGTACGTCGGCCAGGTCACCGCTCCAAAGGGAGTCGAGTTCCTCCTCGATATGCTCCAGCCCCTGGCAACCACCGGCGGCTTCGAGATCACCATCGTAGGCGGCGGTTCCCTGCTTGACCACCTCCGGCGACGCCATCCATGGGCCCGATTTACCGGCCGCGTCCCTCCCGATGAAGTGGCAGGATTCATGGCAGCCAGCGACGTGCTCATGATGCCGTCACTGTGGGCTGAGAACGCTCCAGTTGTCACATATCAAGCGATCCTGCAAGGTCTCCCCATGGTCGCCAGCCGCATCGGCGGCCTCCCCGAGCTCGTTCGCGACGGAGTCAATGGCATTCTCCTTCCGCCCGGCGGGCTCGCGCAGTGGCAGGCCTGTGTGCGCGACCTACTCGCTCAACCCGGGAAGCTTGACCGCCTCCGCGGCGGCGCCAGGCAATGCGCATCCAGTTACGATCCAAATGTGCTCGGCGGCGCCGTGGTGCGCCTCTTCCGTCGGACCATTGGCGCCGTAGCCACCCACGAGGAGGCCCTGGCCGTATGAACTCTCCGCTTTCAAGCGTGCCTCGTGAGGAGCCGATGGCGCAGAAGAGCCTCGCAATCCTCATCTTCACTGGTTGGGCGATAACCCTCGCTTACTTCCCGAGCGGCATTCTCTATTTCTACTTCCGGAACGCGGTTTACCTGCGCGAACTCGCGTTATGGACTCATTTGATCGCTTCCATGCTCTGGCTCTACCGCATAGGTGATCTGCGCTGGGTCTTCCGCCAGTGCTGGACACTTCTGCTCATCCCGCTGTTCCTCCTGCCGGCTGTCGCGGACCCGGATTACCGCTTCGAGGCCCTTCGTACGGTGAAATGGACGCTCTTCTGGCTGGATTGGATTTTCATCGGCCACTTCGTCTTCCAGATCCACCGTTGGAACAGATGGCTAGTGATCTTCCTGGTCGGATCCACTGTCGAGTTACTGCTTGAGTGGCTGGCGGGGTTTTATGAGTGGCGTGTCGGTCACTACCTATTTTCCACGCCGACGACATGGGACGAAAAAACAATGTTTGGCGTCCAGGCAGTCAAGGAGTTGACGCTGCGCGGGAGCATTCGCGTCCGTGGATTCCAGCGTGATGTCTTTTCATTCGCCAATTTGATGGGGATGAGTTCAGTGCTGGGCTTCGCCTGGGCGAGTGTTTGCCGCGTACAGTGGCAAAAAGCCGCCGGGTTTGCATGGGCCGCGTTTTTTGCAGTGATGTTGGTAATCTCGGGCGGCCGGTCGGCGATTTTTGGCATTTTCGCAAGCGCGATTCTTGCGATCGGTTACGCGGTGGACCCTCATTTCACGCGCAAATGGTCCCGGGCTTATTTGCTGGCATGGGTGGTGGTGGCCCTGGTTATCAGCTTCGCGGGAGTGGGCGAACTGACCGATGCAATCAGCGGGACCTTCCTCGGGAAATCCCACATCGGCGACTCGGAGAGTGCTTACATGCGGGACGATAATTGGTCCAATATCCTGCAAGCTTTCGAGCAGGACCCGATCATTCTTATTATCGGCGGCCCTTTCTCGTCGATCATCGAACCGCGGATTGCACCGATGTTCCACTGGGCGGACAACCAGTTCCTGTGGGATGCCTACCATCTTGGCGTTCCTGGTTCGCTCGCCATCGCGTTTTATTTTTTCAGGGTGATCTGGATCGGGAAAAGCACCGGCCAACCCAGGGCAGTGGATATCATATGTCTCTGTCTCCTTTTCGTAGTCGGCGAGGGCATTGCGCGCGAGTCCTTGACCTTTATGGGGTGCTTGCCGCTCTTCGTCTCCTGTGGATATGTCAGCGCCGCTTCGGGCGCGGCAAAGAGCGCGCCCGAATTCGAATCCCGTCCCCGGTCCCGCCGGCGGCGCAGGAAAACCGTCCAATCCACCTCGCGGATCCTGACATGAAAGTTCTTCTGCGCATTCGTGGAGACGTGAACCGGTACCCAGGGGGTGACTATGTCCAGTTGCTGCGGACCCGCGAGACGCTTGAGGGGTTGGGGTTCGAGTGCTTGGTGTCGCCGGGGATCGAGCCGATGACAGAAGGCGTTGATATTGTACATCTCTTCAATACCACGCGCATTCACGAGACGTGGTTGCAGTACCAGGAGGCGCGAAAACGGGGGGTTCCGGTGGTGCTGACGCCGATCTGGCATTCGATGGAGGAGATGCGGCGATTTTACGCGGCGCATTACGGGATCCCGATTTTTCCGGTTTGGAGCTACATGGCGCTCAAGGAAGCATACTATGCGCGGCGGTCGGGGCTGCCCGTGTTTGCCCAAGCCACGCTGCGGTATCGCGAGCTTCAGCGTGAGATGGTGCGTGGCGTGGATATGGTTGTGCCGAACTCGCGGGCTGAGTTGGAAATCATGTGCCGGGAACTTGGGGTCCAGCCGCGCGCGGCGCGGGTCACTCCGCCCATTTTTGACGCGCCGCTCCCGGCGGGGAAGGGGACGAAGGTCCGTCAGGACGTTGTGTGCGCTGCCCGTATCGAACCCCGAAAAAATCAGCTTTCGATCATCCGCGCGTTCAAGTCCCTGGGTGAGACCGGGCATCGGCTTCTGCTCTTTGGGAGCATGAGCGGCGTGCATCGAGGGTACGAGGAAGCGGTGCGCCGGGAACTCAAGGATGGCTGGGTGGAATATCGCGGTGAGGTGGCGCCCGAGGCGCTGGCCGCCACTTATGCGGAGGCGAGGGGGGCGATTCTTGCCAGTTACTTCGAAACCTGCGGATTTTCCGCGCTCGAGGCAATGACATGCGGGGCGGGAGTGTGCATCAGCGATACGCCCTACACGCGCGAGTTTTACAACGGGCACGCGGTCTTCTGTAACCCATTCTCCATTGCATCCATTCGCGAGGGCATTTCGGCAATCCTTGCGGCGCCGCCCCTGGATCATAATGGGTTTCTGCACGCTTTTTCGCGCGAAACGGTGCTCCGCGATACACGGGAGGTATATGAATGTCTGACCAACTAGTTTCCGGCAGAGCCAGCCATTCCGGTCCCGCTGCGGATGCGACGGGCGTCGTTTGCGACATGCTGTCCATCATTACTGTGACATATAACTCACGGCATGAGATTGGCGCTTGCATCGAATCGCTACCGCTCGAGCTGTTCGGGCGCCCGGTGGAGATTATCGTCGTGGATAATGCATCTTCCGATGGCACTCTGGAATTCATCCGCGAGCACTATCCCCGCGTGATCGCGATCTCCGCGGGCGCCAATCGCGGGTTTAGCGCCTCGAACAATATTGGCTTTCACCAAAGCAGAGGGGAGTTCCTGCTCTTCCTGAATCCCGACACGCAGTCGAATCGGCCTTCTCTGGAGCATTGCCTTCGCCGCCTTCAAAATGAGGCCGGACTGGGCATCATCTCGCCCAAGCTGGTGCTGGCTAACGGGGAGATGGACCTGGCATGCCGCCGATCCGTGCCGACGGTGTGGGATGGCTTCACACGGGGCACCGGACTCTATAGAATGTTTCCACGGGTGAAGTGGTGTGCGGGATACAATCTTACCTATCTGCCGGAAGACGACACTTACCCGGTGGGTGCGGTCAATGGCGCATTCATGATGATGAGGCGGCGCCTCTTGACCCAAATTGGCGGGTTCGACGAGCGCTTTTTTATGTATGGGGACGATCTCGACATTTGCCTCCGTTGCGGCAAGGAGGGGTACAAGGTGGTTTATGACGGACGTTACTCGGTGATCCATCTCAAGGGCCGCAGTTCGAGCAAGGTCCATAAAGTGATGTCCAAGGCCCTCTTTACCGGGACGAAACAATTTTACCTAAAGCATTTCAACCCAAAGAATTCCCTTCTCATCCGGTTGAAATACGAAGTGCTCTTCTGGATCTGGCATACCGTGGCCGCCTTGACTGCCACCCTGACAGGAAGCAAGACGGCGCGGCCGCAATAAGCCGGTGGGCTTGTAATGCTAAATCACGCAGTATTGTTTCGCCGGCTGTTGATTCTCGTTTTGTTGCCCGGGCGGCTATTGACGGCTGGACCTGCCGGTTTAGCGTGGAAAATCGGGCCCGATGAACCGGCGTCCCAATTCAACAGCGAAGATGCCGATGCGGGTGTGGTAAAAGAAGGAGGGACGTTGTGGGTGCAGGCTTCACTTTGGCCTCACTGGCGGCGATTCCGAGGCCCGGACATGGACCATCTCAGCCCTTTGCCTGAAGCACGCCGCGACGCATCCTTTAGCCGCCCCCATGGCGACGATGCCTACTGGTCCGACGGAATCTGGGAGGACGGCTCGGGCAAATTCCATGCAATCGTGCATATCGAATATGACTATTCCCGGCCGAGGAAGGGCTTTCTCTGGCGGCGCCGCATTGGGCTTGCGACTTCGGACGATCACGGGGCGAATTGGCATTACGAAGGCGATATTCTTACGACAAATCCGAAACGGCCGGGGCGTCCATCCGCGGGGTTCACTGATTTCGGTTGCGGGGATACGTATCTATTTGTCGATCGTCGGAACGGCTACTTTTATTTGTATTACCTGACCGCGTGGGTCGATGGCAAAAGCGGTGCTCGCGCCGATGAGGTCATGAGCGTGGCACGTTGCCCGATGAGTGCAGGCATGGCCCCGGGTGCCTGGAAAAAATGGAACGGTGGAGAATGGGCTGAGCCCGGCATCGGGGGGACGGAAGCGCCTATATTCACAGACGCGGACAGCGCCGTCATCCATTTTAACTCATATCTCAACGCCTATGTTGCCATTGGCCGAAACTCAGACGGAAGCGCATGGATCGCGACCTGTCCCACGCTCTCAGCCCAGGATTGGCAGCCTCGTGACTATGATTTCCCGCGGCGCTTGTACTGGTATAATTGGCCCATCGATCCGATTACTGGCGATCGGTATGAGATCGGCCAGAATTTGCGAGTCTACTCTTCCGAGGCGAATGTAAACGGCGTCGGCTCGAAATATATGAACATTCAGTTTTCTTTCCCGGCACGGGGAGCGGCCCCCTGAAGCAGTTGCGCCCATTCGTTTGACCAGCGGGCAGGTTGACCGGCGTGGTGGGGACTATACTATCCGGTGAATGGATGAAACCGACGAGCTGGCTGGCCGCGAGACACCGGGATTGGGTACTGGTTTTTGGCGGGCGATGGTGGCGGTTGCACTGATAAAGGCGGGGCTCCTTGCGGCGGATCATACGCCGAACTTTTTTATGGGAGACTCGGGTGCCTTCATCGGGACGGCGCTGACCAAGTGGTTCCCGCCGCAGCGATCGTGGACTTATGGATTCCTGATACGATGGACCTGTCTGCCGGTGCACAGCCTGGATCCGTTGATCATCGCGCAGACCCTGGCGGGGTTTTGCACATGCGTGGTACTGGGGTTTTGTCTGCGGCGCTATTTTTCGGTGTCGCAAGGGCCGGCTGCCGGAATGATGATTGCATCCGCGCTGGATCCGCTGCAGTTGCTCTATGAACGCATGGTCATGGCGGAGGCGCTCAGCCTCGCGGTGCTGGCGTTGGTGTGGGCCGGGAGTTTGTCCTATTGCCAGCGACCGCGCCTTGTGACACTGCTCGTCTTACAAGTCCTGTATGTCATCCTGATCAGCTTGCGATTACAGTTTCTCCTGCCGGTGGGAATTCTGTTGCTGACATTGCCACTGGTGGGGAATTTAGGTGTGACAAGGCCAATAATGGGTGGCCGTCCATGGATTGCGAAGGTGGTTGTGCATGCGGTTGTCAGCGTCGTTGCGATGGTGGCCCTGCACAGCGCCTATCGAGTTGCCGAGGGGATCAAAAACCGTCAGCCGCCGGCCTATAGCTATGGGACGAATGGAATGGCGCTGAGCGCATTTGCGCCCCTGTTGCAGGCAAAGGATGCCCCTTCTAAACCGCTCGCCGCGGCAATTCGCAATGACACCGCCTACCCGTTGGCCGATCGTGCGCTGCGTAACGACCAGTTATGGAATCCCGGCGGGTTGATCGATCGATTGAATAAAGCCGGCGGTGGACTTTATCGGTCCGACGCCAGCGAGAGCGTCATTTTTCGCCGGATGGTGCTGCGCGATCCGGTTGGGATATTTCTTTTTGGATTACGCAGTTACCTGGATTACTGGAATATTCCCTCCATGCCGGATATCTTACGTCCGGAACGGGAAACAGGCCCGTTCGACGTGGAATTCACTGCCGCTGTGGAGAAGAACTTTTATCTCGATATCCGCAATTATCCCCGGACCGGGATTTCGAAAACACTTCATAGTTGGCTGCCGCCATGGCTGGTGCTGTTGCTGGCCAGTCCGTTGCTCCTGCTAGGAATGATGGTCTGTGCGGGCAGGGGGCGATGGCGGGAAACTGGTTTGCTCCTGGGGATAGGTACGGTGATGCTGGCCCAGAATACGATGCTCTCGACAATGACGGTTTACCGGTATTTGCAACCGCTCACTTTCGCCACGTTGCTTGCGCTTGGAGTCATCGCGCAATCCGCGTGCGATCATTGGATCCGTACGCGCTCCCGGGGAAATTAGCCGTGGCCTTGGCCGACCGTACTTCAAACTTTCTTCGGCCCGATTGCGGCCATATTATCCCGGAATGAAGGCGATGTTCTTCTTTCTGCTAGTGGCGGCTTGCCTGCGCGCCAATGCGCAGGACCCCACGGCTGTTGCGCTCTCGCAAGCACAGGCAGTGCGCGAGTTCCCGGCGCTGGTCCGTCCGGATTCGAACTTCAACAGGCGATACATCGAGCGCCTCCATTCGCTCAAGATGGCGAACGATTCCCTTCTGCTCCGCGACGATTGGCCGGAAGTCCTCGCGCGGGAAATTGGCATCGAGGTGGATATTGCGCCGATATCGGAGGTTCCCGCGGCAACTCCCACGCCGGGGCCGACTCCATGGACGTCGTTTGGCACGATGCTGGATAGCCGTCCCGAAGACAGCCCGGCGCCTGTCACGGTGCTCGATCCCGGGGCGACCGTGCAGAAGTTTTTTGTGGGCGGGAGAGTGATCCTGCAAACGCCGAGCGGACTTCTGGTCCTATGCGAGCGAATTGATGGAATCGGATATGAAGCTGCGACTGGCGAGGTGTGGCTTACGGGCATCGATGCCGCGGCAGGCAAGATCATCAAGACCGCGGCTGTGAGGCAGGGCGCCTATACTTACACCGCGCCGGATGGAATCCAGAGCGTCTATGACAAGTACCAGGCTCAGCAATGAGCCCGGTGGGAGATGTGAGGCGGTTCAGCCCCAAGGACCGTCAGGCGGCCATGGCCAGCCGAATGCTGTCCAGCAAGCCGTCGAGATAGAATGGCTTTTGCAGAAAATGGCGGACGCCGAGTTCGTTCAGTTGTACAAAATAGGGGACCAGCATGGCTCCGCTGACCGCGATAATCTTTAGGCCCGGTTGCATTCGCTTGAGGGCATTGATGGTGGCCGGTCCGTCGAGATCGGGCATGTTAAGATCGACGATCGCCAGCGCGAATGAGTTGGATTCGCCCTCGCAGATATCCACCGCCTCCGGACCGCTGAGCGCTTTCATCACGTGGAACCCGCACTCCGAGAGAAAGGAGTCGCAAGCCGCGAGGAAGCTTTCGTTATCGTCAACGATCAGTAGTGAGCGGTCGGCAATCATGGTTGCCATTAATGGGAAAGCTAGTCCTGTGCCATGGCGGCTAAGGCAAATACCTCGCGTTGCGATGTTGGTGTCATCCCACGTGGGGCATCACTTTCCGTTGGCTGACGGCGGCGCCATCCTCGCTCTTCAGTTCCCGGAAAATAATTGAGGAAAGTATGGTCAGGCCGCCCAGGGCAATAAATGCCTTGTGGATGCCCTGAATCATCTGCGGAGCATTGGTGTGGAAGCGGTCCGGGATGAAAAACGCGGTGGCGAGGGAAGCCGTTGCGACGCCAAAGCTAATGGACATCTGTTGCATGGTGCTGGCGATGGTGCTGGCACCGCTGGTCTCATCCTCCGCGATATCGGCGTAGGCGAGCGTGTTCATGCTGGTGTATTGCAGGGAGGTGAAGAAACCGAAGGTGAATAGCTGGATCACGATGAGCCAGACGGGAGTGCCCGGACCGATGGTGGAGAAGAGGATGATGAGGAGACCCAGGATCATGGTGTTCGATAGCAGAACAGCCCGGTAACCAAGGCGCCTCAGGATGAGCGGCATGGTGAGCTTAAGGCTCATGGCGGCAAAGGCCTGGGGGATCATGAGGAGGCCGGATTGGATCGGCGTAAAGCCGAGGCCTACCTGGTATAGCAGGGGAAAGAGGAAGGGAATGCCGCCGATGCCCAGCCGGGTAAAGTAACTGCCGCTGACTGCGGCGCGAAAGGAACGGATGCGAAAGAGGTTGAGTCTAAGCAAAGGAAACTGCGTCCGGGTCGAATGAAAGCCATAAGCCGCGAGGAGGACTGCCGAAATGGCCAGCAGGCCGAGCATTACCTGCCAGCCGAGGGTGTGCTCTCCAAATACCTCGAGGACATAGGAGAGCAACGCCACACCTGAGCCGAACAGGATGAGCCCAATGAAATCAAGAGGGTGTGAGTTTTCCTCGCGATAGTCCGGTAGATGCCGGTAGACGAGGTACAAGCCGAGAAGACCGATTGGCAAATTCACAAAGAAGATAACCCGCCAATGGAAGTAGGCGACGATGAGTCCGCCGGCGAAGGGGCCAAGCATGGGACCAACCAATCCGGGGATTGCCACGAAGCTCATCGCGCGGATCAATTCGGACTTTGCGAAGGTTCGAACCATTGTAATGCGGCCCACCGGGACCATCATTGCGCCGCCGCATCCTTGCAGGATACGGCACGCGACAAGGACATGGATGCTGCCGGATAAGCCGCAAAACAAGGAGCCAAGGGTAAAGAGGCCAATGGCGGAGGAAAACACCCTGCGCGTGCCATACCGATCCGCCATCCATCCGCTAATGGGGATGAAGACCGCCAGGCTCAAGGTATAACTGGAGAGCACGGCCTTCATGCTTAGTGGTGCTACGTGGAGTGCACGGGCGATGGCGGGGACAGCGGTATTGAGGATGGTCGTATCCAACGCTTCCATGAAGAAGGCGACGGCAACAAGCCAGGGTAACAATGGCTTTACTGCCTCGACGGAGCCCGATGGCGGGCGCGGGGACAGGGAGGGAGTCGCCGCGTTCATCGCCGGCATTACTGTTGGATCGCGGACTCCGAGCGGCTCGGCCACTTGGAGACGTCGTGGGCGGAGGGCAATTGAGACCTGTCCCAGCCGCCGCCGAGCGCCTCAACCAATTGCACGGCGCCGGTCATCTCCTGGATTTGAACGTCGATTGCCGTCTGTTGATCGGAGAGCAGGGTTGTCTGGGCGGTTACCACGTCCACATAAGGATCGATGCCCAGCTTGTATCTGTCGGTTTCGAGCTTAACATATTCCTCAGCGGACTGCACGGCGCCGCGCTGCTGGAGCAATTGATTTGACAGGATGCGGACCTGGGCAAGGTAATCCTCCACTTGCTGGAATGCAGTCAGCACGGTCTGGCGATAGGCCGCGAGATCAGAGTTATAAGTGGCCGTATATTGATGAACTGTGGCCGCACGAAGGCCGGCATCAAAGATGGTCTCCGAGACGGATGGGCCGATGGACCAGGTATGGTTATTCGAGTCGAATAACTTGCTAACCGCGTCGCTCTGGAATCCGGAGTCGGTGCTCAAGGTAACCGTGGGGAAATACGCGGCCTCTGCCATACCGATCTGGGCATTGACGGCGGCCATGGCTCGCTCCGTGGCGGCGACGTCGGGCCGGCGCTCGATTAGCTGGGAGGGTAGCCCTACCGGGATCGGCGGCGGGTTTGCGGTCAATACCTTGGGCGGCATCGAGAAAAATGAAGGGACCGTCCCTACCAGGACAGCGATGGCGTGCTCGTATTGTGCCCGCAGTACTCCCAGATTCGTCGCGGCGGCCTCGGCGTTCTGCAAGGTATTGGTCGCTTCAACCACGGCTATTTTATCAATAATCCCCGTGTCATATTGGGCCTGGGTGTAAGCAAGAGACTTCTTGTCGGCCTCGACGGTATCTTCATACAGCTTTTCCAGCGCATCCTGGCCACGCAGTTCAAAGAAATAGACCGCTAGGCTGGATTGCTCGGTCAGTCGCTCGTTTTCGAGATCCGCGGCGCTGACCTGTGCAGTGTATTGGGAGGCTCGGAGTTCGTTGCGAACTCTGCCCCAGAGATCGGGCTCCCAGGAGAGATTCAGCGCGGTCATGATGGATGTCACCGGCGAGGCGGATTTGGCAAGTCCTACGGCCGTTCCGACTCCGGAACCCACGCCTGAAGTGACGGCGCCCGTACTCCCGGCGGAACCGGTGGCGGATTGGGATCGGAGGTAAGAGGCATTGGCGGTGATCGTGGGATAAAGTTGGGCATTCACCTCACCGACCAGGGCGCGCGCTTCCATGAAGTTTTGGAAGTACTCTTTGATATTCTGGTTATTGATATTCAGGGAATCCTCGAGGGCATTCAGTTCGGGATCGTGGAATATCTTCCACCAGTCACCGCGCAGCATCGCGTCGCTGGGTTGGGCAACTTTCCATCCGGCCCCACCCTTGAAACGATCTGGATTCTCCTTATAGCCTGCCGGGAGCGGCTGCATATCGGCGGTGGCAGACGGTACCTTATAACGGGGCCCGATGAGGCATCCGGCAAAGAGAGCCGAGACCGCACAAAGAAGGAGTCCGGGGATGAGTTTACGCATTGCTGGGAAGTGGATTATCTCCATGGTGAAATACATCGGATTTCCGCCCCTTCATCCGCATCCTGATCCGGTCAAAAGTCAGGTAAAGGACAGGGGTCGTATAAAGGGTCAGGATTTGACTTACGATAAGTCCGCCCACGATGCTGATGCCCAGCGGACGCCGCAGCTCGGAGCCGGTGCCGGTCCCGAGGGCGAGCGGGAGCGCCCCGAAGAGAGCGGCCATGGTCGTCATCAGGATTGGACGGAAACGCAGCATGCATGCTTCAAAGATCGCGTCAGCGGAACCCTTTCCCTCCTCGCGCTCCGCCTGGAGGGCGAAGTCGATCATCATGATGGCGTTCTTCTTTACGATGCCAATCAGAAGAATGATGCCGATGATGGACATCACATTCAGGTCGATGCCGAAGATCAGCAGCGCGAGCATGGCTCCCACGCCGGCGGAGAGGAGCGTGGACATGATTGTTATGGGATGCACCAAATTCTCATAGAGAATACCAAGAATGATGTAAACGGCCAGTAGTGCGGTCAGGATGAGGATTGGCAGCGTGCCGAGCGATTGCTGAAATGCCAGCAGTGTGCCGGCGAAGAATCCGCGGATGCTCGAAGGCATACCCAATCGCTTTTCCAGCGCGGTGATGCTGGCTGTGGCCTGACTCATCGATACGCCCGGCGCCAGATTGAACGAGTCAGTCACCGAAGGAAACAAGCCGGTATGGTTAATGGCAAGCGGGATGGTGTTGGATTGATTGGTGGAAACGGCAAACAAGGGAATGTGTCCGCCGTTGGCCGACGTCAGGTAAGTGTCCTTGAACCCGTCGGGGGACTGCCAGAATTGCGGAGCCACTTCCAGGACCACGTAATACTGGTTCAATTGCGTATAGATAACGGATACCTCGGATTGGCCGAATGAACTGTAGAGGGCGGAATCGAGTGACTGGACATTGAGTCCCAGCTTCGCGGCGCTTACCCGGTCATAAGTGAGGAGTTCATCTCTTCCGCCATTCTGCTGGTCGGAGTTCACATCCTGGAGACCCGGCAGCTTCTTCATCTCCTTGAGCAGGGTGGGTCCCCATTTCTTCAAGTCATCGGCGCTGTCGGATTGAAGTGTGTATTGGTACATCGCGTTGCTTGCGCGGCCGCCGATTCGCAGATCCTGTGCGGCCTGGAGGAATGCGGACGCCGCGGGCAGGCGATTCAGCTTCGGACGCAAGCGATTGATGATATCCGCGGCCGAGATCTTGCGCTCGTCCAATGGTTTCAGCGAAAGGAAAATAAATCCGGTATTGGTCGCGCCGCCGCCGCCGGTGAACTCGATGACATTGGCTACGGCAGGATCGCTATTGATCACTTTGCCGATGGCCTGGATCGATTTGATCATCGATTGATAGGAGGCGTCCTGAGGACCCTGTACCCCGCCGGCAAGGATCCCGGTATCCTGCTGCGGAAAAAAGCCCTTGGGCATGGCATAGAAGAGGACACCATTGAGCGCGACGGTAAGCACGAGGACGATCAGGGTGATTGCGGGATTCTCCAGGACCCATGTCAGGCTGTGGCGGTAGAGCGCCAGGAACCACTGGAAGATGCGTTCGTTGGCCGTGTAAAGGCGCCCATGCTGCTTCTTGTGTTCATCAACCAGGATGTAGGCGCACATCATCGGAGTGGTGGTGAGCGAGATAAGCATGGACACAAGAATGGCTGTCGAAAGAGTGACGGCGAATTCCCGAAAGAGACGGCCGACAATGCCACCCAGCATCAGCAGGGGGATAAATACAGCGATCAGGGAAATGCTGATCGAGAAGACGGTGAACCCGATCTCCCGAGCCCCCTTCAGCGCTGCGGCAAATGGAGTCATCCCGGCCTCAAGATGACGCGTGATGTTTTCCATGACGACAATCGCGTCGTCCACAACGAAGCCCGTCGAGATGGTCAGCGCCATCAGGGAGAGGTTATCGATGCTATAGCCGCAAAGATACATGATCGCGCAGGTGCCAAGCAGCGAGACAGGTACGGCGACACCGGGAATGAGGGTCGAGCGTAGGTCGCGCAGGAATACGAATACCACCAGAATGACGAGAATGATTGAAAGGATGAGCGTTAACTCAACGTCATCCACGGATGCCCGAATGGTCGTGGTTCTATCCACGACGACATCCAGATTAATTCCCGCGGGGATGGAAGCCCTGATCGAATCGAGTTGCGCCCGGATTCGATCCACGGTTTGGATGATATTGGCACCCGGCTCGCGAAAGACAATCATCGTGATCGCACGCTTGCCGTTGAGATACCCGCCGGCTCGGATGTTTGAAACCGAATCGGTAACCGTGGCGACATCCTGCAAGCGGACCGCGGCTCCGTTGCTGTAGCCGATGATGAGCGGCTTATAATCCTTCGCCTCGGATATCTGGCCGTTGTCAAGGATATCGGCCGTAACGTCCCCGTCAGTGATCTGGCCCTTGGCAAGGTCGGTATTCTGGAGGCTGAGCGCGGATTGCACAGTGGACATCGCGAGTCCGTAGTGGGCCAATTGAGCGGGATTTACGTCTACGCGTACAGAGGGCAGGGCGCCTCCGCCGGGCGTAACCTGGCCGACGCCTTGGATTTGGGAAAGCTTTTGCTCGATCACCGTCGAGGCCTGGTCGTATAACTCCGCCGGTCCATACTTATCGGAGGTAATACCGAGTACCATGATGGGCGAGTCCGCGGGGTTTACTTTTCTGTAAGTGGGATTTGAGGGCAGATTCGCCGGGAGATAGGTCCGGGCGGCATTGATGGCGGCCTCCACGTCACGCGCCGCGCCATCAATGTTACGATCAAGGTCAAATTGGATGGTGATTTGGGTGGAGCCGAGGGAACTGGCGGAACTCATCTCCGTGACGCCCGCGATATGGCCGAACTGGCGTTCCAGCGGCGTCGCCACGGATGACGCCATGATCTCGGCGCTGCCCCCTGGAAGACCGGCACTTACAGAGATCGTGGGAAAATCAACCTGGGGGAGGGGAGACACTGGAAGAACTTTGAAGGCAAGCGCGCCGGCCATGGCAATCGCCACCGTGATGAGGGTAGTCGCGATCGGGCGATGGATGAACGGGGAGGAGATGTTCATGCGGGCGCCGCGTACTCCGGTTCGGTCCCAGTTTCCCGGTTGGGCGCCTTGCGCGAGAACCGGTGTGCCAGGTTATCAAAGAAGATATAAATGACCGGGGTGGTATAAAGTGTCAAAACCTGGCTGAATATCAAACCGCCCACCATTGCGATACCAAGGGGGCGGCGCAATTCTGAGCCGATCCCCGACCCAAAGGCAAGGGGGACACCACCCAGCAGTGCTGCCATTGTGGTCATCATGATCGGCCGGAAGCGCAGCAGGCACGCCTCATACACCGCATCTGTTGCCACCTTGCCGCGTTCCCGCTCCGCCTGGAGCGCGAAGTCCACAATCATAATGCCGTTCTTTTTTACAATGCCGATCAACAACACCAGGCCAATGATTGCGACCACGCTCAAATCCTGGTGAAAGAGGATCAACGCAATAAATGCGCCGACTCCAGCGGAAGGAAGGGTGGACAGAATGGTAATGGGATGGATGAAGCTTTCGTACAGGACGCCGAGCACAATATACACAGTGACCAATGCAGCCAGGATCAGCAGCGGCTCATTCAAGAGGGACGCTTGAAAGGAGGCAGCGGTCCCCTGGAATCCGGCCTGGAGGCTGGCCGGCATATGCATGTCCTTCTGGGCTTTCTCAACCGCGGTCAGCGCGGCCCCAAGCGAGGAATTCGGCGCAAGATTGAACGAAACTGTGATAGCGGGAAATTGTCCCTGGTGATTGATCGACAGCGGCTCGATCGTGCTTTCAAAGTGACAGAACGCGCTCAAGGGGACCTGCGTCGCGATTGCGGAACTGGGTGCGCCCGCGGCGTGTGCGCCTGTGTTCGCGGGGGTAGCAGTCAATGCATTGGACGGGGGCAAGAGGGTATTGGCGGAGGGGGTGTACTGGGCTGAACTGGTCAGGGCATTGGAGCCGGCCGAGGATGAACCGGAAGCAGAGAATGAAGTCGAGGCGCCGGCGCCGCTCGCGCCCGATGAGGCATTGGCAAGGATGTAGATTTGATTCAGCTTTTCCGGATAACTCTTGAAGTAAGGCGCAACTTCCAGGACGACATGATACTGGTTCACCTGCGTGTACATCGTGTTAATCTGCCTTTGTCCAAAGGCATCATACAGGGTGTTGTCGATGGTGGTGGGCGCAATGCCCAGCCGCGACGCCGTCACGCGGTCGATATCGAGTGTCACAGCGCGGCCTCCCGGTTGCTGATCGGTAGCCACCCCTTCGATTTCCGGTAATTGCTTCAAACGGTCCACGAAACGATTGGTCCAGGTGTCCAGCTCATTGGCGTCCGAATCCTCGAGCGTATATTGGAACTGTGCCCGACTTACACGGTCATCCACGGTGATGTTTTGCACCGGCGACATATAGAGATGGATTCCCTGCACCTGCCGGAGTTCGGAATTGAGCCTGCGGATGACATCCGAGGCGCTCATATTGCGTACATCGAGGGGCTTCAAGTTGATCGACATCCTGCCAGCATTTGCCGTCGTATTGGTGGCATCGGCCCCGGTAAATGAGGAGAGGCTCTCGACAGCGGGATCCTGCAGGATCACCTTTGCCAGGGCTTGTTGTTTGGCCGCCATGGCCGTTGACCCAATCGCCGGCGGCGCCTGCGATATCCCCTGGATCACGCCGGTATCCTGGATTGGAAAAAATCCTTTTGGGATGATGATATAGAGAAAGATCGTCAGCATCAGGGTCGCGAGCGCGACCAATAACGTCATGCCCTGGAAGCGGAGGACAAACTTCAATGTCCGTCCGTAAAAGGCGATCATGCTCTCAAATGCGTGTTCCGATGCGCGATAGAAGCGCCCTTGTTTCGCCTCGGGATTATGCTTCACCATGCGCGAGGTCATCATCGGCGTAAGTGTCAGTGAGACAATGGCCGAAACCACAATGGTCACCGCAAGTGTCACGGCGAACTCCCGGAACAGCCTGCCGACGACGTCGCCCATGAACAGGAGCGGGATCAGGACGGCGATCAGGGAAACTGTAAGCGAGAGGATGGTAAAGCCGATCTGCTCGGCTCCCTTGAGCGCCGCATCCATCGGGGAATCGCCCTGCTCGATGAAACGGGAGATATTTTCAATCATCACGATGGCGTCGTCCACGACGAACCCTGTCGAAATGGTTAGCGCCATCAGCGATAAGTTATCCAGGCTGTACCCGAGCAAGTACATTACGGCGAATGTACCCACCAGCGAGAGCGGCACCGCCACGCTGGGAATGATCGTGGCGGAGAGGTTTCGCAGGAAGAGGAAAATGACCATCACCACCAGAACGATCGTCAGGAGTAATTCGAACTCCACATCCTGGACCGAGGCATTAATCGAGGTGGTAAGGTCCGTGAGGATGGATACCTGGATTCCGGCGGGGAGGCTTGCCTCCAGTTGCGGGAGCAGCTGTTTGATATGTTTAACGACGCTGATGGTGTTGGCGCCGGGTTGCCGTTGCACATTCACGACGACTGCTGGCGTCAGGTTCATCCACGCGGCCTGGCTCTCATTTTCGACGCCGTCCACCACGTTCGCGACATCGGTCAGCATGACCGGTGAGCCGTTGCGGTAGGCGACTACGACTGACCGGTAATCCTTGCTCGTCACCAATTGGTCGTTCGCGTCAATCTGGAAATCCTGTCGCGGGCCATCGAAGTTGCCCTTGGCCGCGTTCACGCTTGTTTGGGTCAGCGCCGTGCGCAGTTGTTCGAGGCTGATGCCGTACGAGGATAGGGCCGTCGGGTTGGCTTGTATCCGAACCGCCGGTTTATGCCCGCCGCTGATTGTCACGAGGCCCACGCCGCTAAGCTGCGCCATCTTTGGCGAAAGCCGGGTATCGACCAGATCCTCCACCTGGGACAGCGGAATAGTCTTCGAGGTAACCGCAAGCGTCAGCACGGGCGCGTCAGCCGGATTGGTTTTGCTATATACCGGCGGTGCCGGAAGATTGGCCGGCAGGAGACTTTGCGCGGCGTTGACAGCGGATTGCACCTCCTCCTCGGCGACGTCGATATTCAGGCTGAGCGTGAACTGCAATACGACCACCGAGGTGCCCGCGGAACTGATGGACGTCATTTGATTCAGCCCGGGCAATTGGCCGAATTGCCGCTCGAGCGGAGCGGTGACTGTGGTCGCGACAACATCGGGACTCGCCCCGGGATAGTAAGTCACCACTTGGATGGTCGGATAATCCACCTGTGGCAGAGCGGAGACCGGAAGCTGCGTGAAACCTACCGCGCCCACCAGGAAGATGGCCGCCATCAGCAGCGAAGTTGCCACCGGCCGCAGGATAAATGGACGAGATGGACTCATGATCCCTTGCAACGCCCGTTATTCGTCGGCGTCGGGAGAATGGTCGCCGTGGGGCGAATGGCCTGCATGCGGTGAGTGATCCGCGTGGGACGAGTGGGCCGCCTGCGGCGATCCGCCGGCATGGGACCCCTGGCCGCCACCAGCGCCGGCAGGTCCGCTGGCACTTGCGATCATGACTTTCGCGTTATCCTGTAATTTATCAAAGCTGCTATCCGCCACGACGTCTCCCGGGTCGATGCCGGTCACCTGCGTCTGCGTCTCATTGTGAACCCCTGGCTGTACGTTGTGTACATGGGCGACTCCATCCTGGATGACATAGACATACGAGGTGTCCCCATTTTGCTGGATCGTTTCGGTCGGTACGAGGGTAACACCCTGCAGCGTCTGCACCAGCAGCCTCGTATTGACGAATTGGTTTGGGAATAGCGCAAAATCATCGTTTGGGAAGAGAGCTCGCAACTTCAATGTCCCGGTGGTCGTATCAATCTGGTTGTCGAGGGCGAGTAGTTGGCCGGTCGCGAGCTTGTTCTGCCCGGATCGATCATCGGCTTCGACTGTGAGCTTCATATTCTTGTGAAGCTGGGCCAGCACTGATGGAAGGCTGTCTTCCGGGATTGTGAAGATCACGGTGATGGGCTGCAACTGCGCGATTACCACCAGCGGATTCGAGCTGCTGCCGCCTGACCCGGCACTAACCAAATTTCCGGGGTCCACGAGCCGCAGACCCGCCACGCCGTTGAAAGGAGCCGTGATATGGCAGTACTCTACCTGAACCTGGTCATACTCGACCGTTCCCTGGTCATTCTTCACTGTCCCTTGATCCTGCTTCACGAGTTTTTCCTGGTCGTCGAGAATCTGCTTGGCTATCGCGTTGCGCGCCCATGCGTCCTGGTAGCGTTGAAGGTCCATCTGGGCCTGCGCCAGCACGTTCTCGTCCCGTTCCAGCAATCCTTCCGCCTGCAACAGCGTTGCCTCATAGGGTCGCGAATCAATGTCCACCAAAAGACTTCCCTTCGTGACGACCTGCCCTTCCTGGTAGTCCACTGCGACCACCGATCCCGTAACCTGACTGAAGATCGACGCCGTATAGACCGGTGTCACGGTCCCGATCGCGTCAATATAGACACCAATATCGCCCTTCTGCGCGGTCCCGGTCGTAAGGGTAATTGGAAAGACCGCGCGGCCTTTGGGCGCCTGTTTGTTTCCAAGCACCAGATAGAATGCAAAGGCGAACAGGAGCAGCAAAGTCGCCCAAATGATGACTCGGAGGATTCCACCCCGCTTGCGGGCTCGATTTGATCCAATCGGGCCGGCGGGAGCCATGGGTTTAAGTTGCGTATCGATGCAGGAAACTACTGCCCGAGTTCGTCGTCTAGTCAACGCGAAACTTTCGTTTCATCCTTTATAGGGGCGAACCTGCGTAAACCTACGTAACCGTGGAATTTATGACTTTCAAATACTGCAAAAATGTAATGTATCGGCCCACGTGCGATGGGGCGGATAAAGGACAAAATCCGTACAGCTTTAGGCCGTCATGGCACGCTGCGCTGCGCCAGCAGCCGGGCTACTCCTTCTCCAACAAGAACACTTTCGACGATTTATTCTCCAGCGTCGATTCGACCTTCACCATCGCAGGATAGTCCCGGGGACTGATCACCGCCGGCGAGGTCTCTGAGTCATCGGTAAGGATGAATTTGCCCACTCCCGACGCCGAAGTCATCCGCACCTTGCCTCCGCCCGAAGGCGCATCGAGGCTTTCGCTCCGCGGCGCGATAAGGACATCGCGGAAACCGAGCGGCAGTTCAATCTCCGCTCGCACGCTTTCGGTCCCTTGGTGCGAAAGCATGAGTGGCAACGTCCGCTGGTCCCCTCCCGGCAGCTTCACCAGGGAGGGTGTAAAGGGCAGGTTGAAGTAGAGGTACTTCCCATCCACCACCGCATAGTTATCCAGCGCCACAGTGAACTGCTCGGTCCCTGGGTAGGTATCAAATTGCGCCGTCAGGTCGCCCACCGGCCGCGCCCCCTGGCCGATATCGGACACTATTTGCTGGTAGTAGCGCTTCTTTTCCTCCGGCCTCAGCTCGGAAAAATATTTGTTCTTCTCGTTATACTTGTTCCCAAAGTAATGCTTCTGCACTCCCATTTGCATCTTGCCGTCGTCGGCAAAGGAGAGCGTGTAGTTGGTCTCAATCCTGTCCTGGCAATCCTTCGCGGCCGCAATCACCTCGGGGGATTGGCTTGAAAGATTAATCCCGATATTGTCATCATGCGTGGTCGAGCCAAGCTGCGCGTACTGATCCGTATCGTTCAGGTAATAAGTCTGGCCATCCAGCGCAACTTTCACGAGCGGCGTGTCGAAGTTATCCGGCAGCGGGAAGGACGTCGCGATATTCCGAACCCCATCCATGGAGGGCAGGTCGGAGGCGAGCACAAACTCTGGTTGAAAACCGGCCGCCGAGAGCATCGCGTCGAGAAGGATTGCGCGGTCAGCGGCATGCCCATACCCGTCTGTGAGCGTCGTATCCGCCTTCGACAGCTCGCTCAGCGGCAATTGCGTAAAGCTCGGTCCCGCGAGCCGGATCGACTTCGCGACGAAATCCCGGATCGCCTTGATGGTCTCGAGCTTGCTGCCGCTCTGGCTCGCAATCTGTTTGGCCAGTGCTTCCGCCTTCGTCCGCGCTTGCGCCCGGTTTTCCAGCGTTTCGCTTAGGTCCTTCAGGTACGCCTGGTAGTCCCCGACAAAATAGGCAATGCCCGGCTTGTACACCCAGTCGGGAGGCAATTCGGTCTCAGCGGCCATGGCCGGGATGTTCTTCGCCGCCCAGAGGTATGCCTGGCTGCCCTTGTCCGCCGTGGCGGACTCCGCTTTGAGCGCGGCTGTTCCTGTGATCATTTTTTGCACCTTCAGCTCTGCAGGCGCCGTGAGCTTGAATGATTTCTGTTGGAGATCATCCGGCAGCTGAAACGGCTCAAACCCGCCAATGTAAGGCATCCCTTTCATCACCATCTCATACTCAACTTCGATGGTTGAACCGATATCCACCCCGGGAAGGTTCGCCACCAGGATCTTTCCGCCTGTATAGCGCTTCGCGGAGGCGCTCCAGTCCGCATCCATGAGATTGATCTCGCCCTTCGAGATTTCCTGCCGCTGGCCGGTCTTGGATATCACCACGCCGCTAATAAATTTCGCCTCCTGGCAGGCGGGATTGAAATCCAGCTTGATCTCGGCCTGGTTGATTTTGCCCGCATAAGTCAGGATTCGTTTCGAGAACTTGACGTGATAGACCGCGGAGTGTGCATCCGTCACATCCAGTTCCTTCTGGCTGGAGAGTATAACGGTATTGGAATCGACCGGTTGCGGGGCGGCCGCAGCTGCCGCCACCTCCGCCGGAGCGGCCGTATCGTCTATCGCGAGCACCGGCGATTTCCTCGCGTCATACTGCATCCCTTTGAGCGTGCGCTTCAATTCCGCGTACTGGTCAGGTGCGATCTCGACGCCCTTTAGGTTGAATTGGCGGGTGCAGTTCAGGGTTCCATCCTTGTCGTCAAATAGCTGCTTGTAGCTTACAGTATCGTCATTTACCGGCGGACAGACCGGCAGCGATTGCACCTCCTGGAACCCGCCAGTCAGCTTCAGTGAGACCTGCTCGTCCAGCCCGCAGGCTACGCGCGTCTGCATCGGGTACTTGCGTTTATCCAGGCCTGTCCCGTCCAGGATCAGGTTCACCACACCCATGTTGTTGCCGATCCACGGTACGGTCACCACGGATTTCCCGTGGCCGGTCGCGGTCATGTCATCCGCGGAGAACGCCATCTCCACCTTGATCGGGGTGGCGATATCCATCATGTTTTCCGGCGTCACCTTCAGCGCTGTGAGTCGTGCGCCGGGGAGCGCCAGCTTGAGGTGCTGCTCGAAGAACCGGCGGAGGTCGTCCGGTTTCATTGAGGAGAATTCGTTGCGATAGATGTCGTCGTTGGCCCCGTCAAACCAGAGTTCCGACTTCGCATCCAGTTTCCCGGCGGAGGTGAGCACCCCGGTGGTCTTGATCCGCATCAGGTTTTCCTCCGGCGGCTTGAAAGTGCTCGTCTTGATCTCCTCGCCCTCGGGCCGGGCCACGAGGAAACTCTGGTCCCCGTCATACCAGGGCTGGAAATCGCGGGCATGTTCATCCGTCGGATCGAGCAGGAGGTATTGCCCCTTTGTCATCTCCACCCCCACGATCGCGTGATTGAAGCCCGCATCGGGCACTTCCTCGTCCTTCTTCGATCCCACGTTGACCAATACGGGGTAGGCATTGAGGCCCGCTGTTCGGAGCATCGCGACCAGGAGCGCCGCCTTGTCACGGCAGACGCCATATTTCTTTCCGAATGTCAGGCAGACATCATGCGGCTCGAACCCGGGCCGGTCCTGCTCCGGCGTCAGGCCCATGTACCGGATTTTCTGGGACACATAATAAAACAGCGCATGCGCCTTATCGAGGTCGGTCTTCGCGTTTGCTGTCAGGTCGGCCACGGTCTTTTTCATCTCCGGCGTGATCGCGTCCAGGTGCGGCTTGCTGAGGTTCCAGTACCATTTAGAGACGTCGCGCCAATCGGGGGTCGTGCTGATCAGAACACGCTGCAGGACGTTCTCGTAGGGTGGCATTGCGGGCTCGTCGAACATCCGCGGAACGTTGGTCACTTCCCACTTGTGGAGCAGCGTGTTGTCCTCGCCGGGGCTGGTCGTGTACTTCACCGTGCCGGGGATGCCGCTCTTGAGGACGATCTTTTTCAGCGGTTTGTCCAGCGGGGCGTAGACGTTATAGACCAGGTGCCGGATTACGCCGGTGCTCTCAAATTCGTTCTCGTCGGCAAATTCGCCGGGAATAATGGACCGCATCACCGTGGTGCGGGTGATCCAATGAACGATGTCCCCGATCTCCAGTTCGGGGATATTGACCTGGAGGACCTTGCTGTTTGGGTCGTAAATGTTCTCCGCCATCTGGCTGTCGTCGATCGTGACCGTCGAGTTCGCCCCCACATCCACTGGGATCACTTCTCCGCTGGGTTTAATAACCTCCAGCTTTGCGACCTGGACATTGAAATAGGGCAGCAGGAAACCGAGCGAAAGGGTGCGGCGGTTATCCTTCCCTTTCTCTGTCAGCACCTTGACGAACGCCTCGTCCTGGTTCCCACCGGTCCCATCGGCCTTGTAGGTCTCGACAATCTTTTCCTCCACCGTCGCGTCATCGCAATCCGGGTATTTGGCGAGCGTGACATCCGATCCGGACGCGATCACCTTCGCCGGATCGAGCGGCGCCCATTTGCTGCCGGTGTATGGGTCCGGGGCGGCATGCGAGGCGGGCACGAGCCCCGCAAGAATCAGGAATAGGGGGAGGATAATGAAACGCGGGAACAGATTTTTCATCGGTTTGGAGAAGGGGAGACTAGCATAAACCGTGAAAAGTTCATTTTTTCCCGGCCGGGAAATCAGTTCGCCGCTTTTGCCGGTCCGGATTCCCACAATACCTCTTTTCCGGCCGTACTCCAAAATGTGCATCTCTTAGCAGATATTAATCTCGCCACGCGACCCATCTTTTCTTGGCGGATTTCGCCCCACCTCGTAACATAACGCCCTTCAGAACGGTCATATGCCTTGTGAAACCCCTCCGAACACGACCGAGGTGACCTTTTAAACCAGAGACCCCCTCGGAATGCCTCACGATCGCACGGTTTTTTTCGACCCGACCGGCCGCCGGAAAGTTGTCGTTTATGGCTTCGGCGTCCTTTGTGCCATTGTCGCGCTCATTGGCATCATCGCCTTGGTCCGTGCAGTCGCCAATCCGGTAGGCATCCCCCCGCTCCCGGAGAGCATCGAGGCGCTCAACGAGGACCTTCCGATCGCCGGGGAGCAGCCTGCCGCTCCCCCTCTGCCGGCTTCGCGCCCCGCCCAAGTCCCAGCCGGCCCATCCCAGCCTTCCGCCTCGCACAACCACTGGATCTCCGCCGCCTTCTACTCAGATCAATCCGGCCGCGAGGATTCCCTGCGCGAGAATGCCGATAAGATCACCCATCTCATGCCCGTCTGGCTTCACCTCGCGGCCAGCGGCGCCGAGCTTGATTTTGAAGGGTGGGATCCCACCGACACCGAGAACCTCGACGTCCTCAAGATTGCGAAGCAGTACGACATGCAGGTCCTCCCGGTGCTCAATAACGCGTCCGGCTCGACCTTCGATCCCGCTCCCGTTCATGCCCTTCTTGCTTCCCCGGATGATCAGGAGGCGCTCATCGACCAGATCCGCGACTGGCTGCTCGCCCAGGGTCTCGCCGGGCTCAATCTCGATTTCGAAAACCTCCAGCCTGCCGACCAGGTCGCCCTTCCCTCTTTCATCTCTCATCTCGCCGCTGTTTTGCACGATGCCGGACTGACACTCAGCCTCGACGTTCCGGTTGACGAGACTGCTTCACCCCAGCTTTCCGCCCTTACTTCCCCCGCCGATTTCGTCGTCCTCATGGCCTACGATCAGCACTCCGGCAGCAGCGGCGGCGCCGGTCCCATCGCTGCCGTGGATTGGACCGCAAAGGCCGTGGCCAGTGCCCTGAAGGTCATCTCGCGCGAGAAGCTCGTCCTCGGCATGGGCTCCTACGGATACGATTGGTGCCGCGGCCAGGAGACAAACGAGGTTACCTACGCCGAGGCCATGCACGTGGCCCGTACCCATGCCCCTGCCGGCGGGGCCGAAAAGCTGCTCACTCTCGATCCCGATTCCCTCAATCCCCATTTCGATTACGAGGACGAGGCTTCCGGCGACATCCATCACCTCTGGTATCTCGACGCCGCGTCCCTGCATAACCAATGCGTCGTCGCAAAGAATGCCGGCCTTCGCGGCTCCGCCCTCTGGGAAATCGGCGGCGAGGACCCTGGCGTCTGGTCCGTTATGGCAACGGATGGACCGAGCCTCGACGCCGCCCAACAATCCCTCCGGCAGATCGACCTTTCCGGGGATGTGCAGTACGACGGCGATGGGGAATTGCTCCAGGTCATCTCTCAGCCGCGCCCCGGCCAGCGCGTGGAAACCGTTGACCCTGCCACCAACCTCGTCACCGCGGAGACCTACACCCAGTTGCCATGGGGTAGCGTAGTCCAGAGGAATGGTCTTCACCCCGGTTTCGTCGCCCTCACTTTTGACGACGGTCCGAATCCCACGTTCACGCCTCAGGTCCTGGCTGAGCTAAAACAGGAGAACGTTCCCGCCACCTTTTTCCTCATTGGGGAGAACGCCGCCGACAATCCTTCCATCGTGCATCAGATCTGGGATGCCGGTTGCGAGATCGGCAACCACACCTTCACCCATCCCAACCTCAGTCAGGTCGGCGATGCCCGCGAGACCGCGGAGCTCAATGCCACCCAGCGGACCATCCAATCCATCCTTGGCCGCTCCACGCTTCTCTTCCGCGCGCCCTACTATGTTGAGACGACGCCTGAGGCGAAGGATATCGAGTTCATCAGCACCGCCACGGATCTCGGCTATATAACCGTCGGCGCAGGCATCGATCCCAATGACTGGAACCCCTACGTCAAGACGGACACCGGCGGTTTCGTCCACAATAGCGCTTTGGTCATTGCAAACAGCGTCCTTGCCCAGGTCCGCGCGGGCGCGGGCAACACCATCCTGATGCACGATGGCGGCGGTGATCGCTCCCGCACCGTGGAGGCGCTCAAGCTCATCATCCCCCAGCTCAAGAAGGAGGGTTACCGTTTCGTTACCGTCTCCCAGCTTGCCGATACCACCCGCGATGCCCTCATGCCTCCTGTCGCAAGCCCCGAACGCGTGCTCCTCGGCATTTACCACGCCGATCTTGTCGCGGGGAGCTGGTTCAATCGCTTCCTCGCCACCGTCCTGCTGGTCGCGATGATGATCGGCGTCTTCCGTATCGTCGGCATCACCACCCTTGCCGTCGTCGCCCACCGGCGTAACAAACGCATAGTCTGGCCCGCCAATTACCACCCCATCGTCAGCGTCCTCATTCCTGCCTACAATGAGAACGCCGTCATCTGCCGCAGCATTCACAGTCTTCTCCAGAGCACCTACAAAAACATGGAGATCATCGTCATTGACGATGGCTCAACCGACGGCACCGCCAGCGTGGTCCAAAGAGAATTCCGCTTTGTGCCCTCCGTCCGCGCCATCCGCCAGTTGAACGGAGGAAAGGCGTCCGCCCTCAATCGCGGCATCGACGCATCATCTGGCGAAATTATCGTCTCCGTGGATGCCGACACCGTCTTCGAGCCCGAGGCAATCGCCATGCTCGTCCGCCGGTTCAGCGATTCCACCGTCGGGGCTGTCGCCGGCAATATCAAGGTCGGCAACCGTGGGCGCCTTCTCACCCGCATGCAGGCCACCGAGTATATCACCAGCCAGAATCTTGACCGGCTTGCCTACTCGTTACTCGGCGCCGTAACCCTCGTTCCCGGCGCCATCGGTGCATTCCGTCGCGCTGCCATAGAGGATGTCGGCGGCTATCAAACCGATACCCTGGCCGAGGACTTCGATCTCACCTGCCGAATCCGCCAGGCTGGCTGGACTATCCAGGCCGATGAGGATGCCATTGCCCACACCGAGGCACCGGAGGACATTGGCGCCTTTTTCAGGCAGCGCAAACGCTGGAGTTTCGGTACCTTGCAGACCTTGTGGAAAAACCGCCGCAGCCTCTTTCACCATGGCGGTTACGGGTGGCTCGGCATGCCCATGCGTATATGGGAATTCTTTTTCTACTCCGTGGCCCCGATCCTTTACCTCAAGGGTCTCGTCATTGTCGGCTTCGTCGCCTACGGGTGCATCTCCGGCCTCATGGCGGAGGGCGCGGATCATCGTTTCTCCGACGCCGACCGCGCCGTCACTGAGATTGTCATCTGGTTTGCGGTCCTCTTTACCGCCGAAGTCATCCAGGCATTCATTGCCGTCCGGATGGATCGTGAGGATCCGCGACTCCTCCGTTCCCTTCTCCTTCAGCGGTGCTACTACCGCCAGTTGATCTATTTGACGTTGTGGCTGGCATGGTTTCGGGCGTTTACCGGCGCAGCGCCCGGCTGGGGCGTCCTTCGCCGGCGTGCATCGGTCGCCTCCCGGAACCCCATTTCAGTCCCGGACCCCACGTGGACTTCGGTGCCTCCAATGATCGCCTCGGGCAGGCTCGACTCCTCCGGTACCACCCGTCTTTTCCCTTGATCGCGTGAAAGTTTCAACTCAAGGGCCCGTGGGGACCTGCTCCCTGCTTTTGCATTCCCTGGCCGCTTTACTTCTCATCGCCGGCCCGCTCCATGCCGGCGACAAGGACACCGCCACGCCGGACACCCCTGAGCCATGGCTCACCGGCTCCGTCGAGCTCGAGGCGGACAGCCGCTACATCCAATCCGGAAACGACAGCGCCCATGGCAAACCTGTCTTGAGCACCGATTTCGAGCTCGACGCCTCCGACTTTAGTCTCGGCCTCGCCAGCCACGTCGCCCTCCAGAAAACCTACCAGGAAGCCGACGCCTATCTCGACTACACCACCACGGACCTGAAACCCGTCAACTTCTCCCTCGGTTACGTTTACGCCTACATCGTCCATGGTCCCGAGAAAAGCCTCCACGATTTCTACACCGGCGCCTCCCTCGCTTTCTGGGCTCACTACACCACAGCGCTCAACGCCGAGGCCGATGTCACCAACACCGTCGGCACCTTCGGCGAATGGCTGACCACCGCCAAGTATCCGGTCGTCAAGGACAAGGTCGATTTCTCCCCCTACGTCGGCATCGGTTATGCCTATGGATTCAGCTCCGGCGCCGCCGTCAACCAGACCGGCACCGTCGAGCGTGTCGGCTTCAACGTGCCGGTCACCCTCACGGAGAAATGGGAACTCAACTTCCAGGCCGAGACCGTCTTCTCCCACGAGCTCGACGGCCAGACATGGGTAGGCGCTCGCGTCACTTATAACTTCTGAAAATATTCTATTCATGTTGTCGCATTTCGAAGCGCCGGAGGAAGGCTTCACCTTGCTGGCCGTCTTCCAGGACCAAAGGTCCGTGATAAGCTAGCCCAGGGCAAAGCGAGGAACGAGCGTCGCCCTGGGTTTGCTCGTAGGTGTGGTCCAAGCCCTGAATGGGCGTAACATTTGCGTCAGATTAAGTCGAAAATGCTCTGACAAGGCCGCTAAACTGGAATTTCAACGTTGTAGGAGATGATGCCACGAGATGCTGCGCCGGGATTAAAGAAACGAACAGAATGGCATCGCGAGGGCGACGGACGTGTACCCTAAAAGAAACGCCATCACAAATGTCGAGATTGCTGCAAATGCCAAACATCGGCCCGGTGTTGCATTGTTTTTCGTACAAAGCCACGCACTGGCGAAAATGAATGGTATTGGAATCAGGAACACCCACCAGGAATGTTCGACGAGTGAATCACTCAACGCAGGAAGCGGCTTGTTGCGAAGGACAATCCTATAGGTGTTGCTGAGGAGGCCGACCATCACATAAATCGCTACAGCCGCCACGGTGACCGCTGATGTATAGACCCATAGACTAAACTTCATGCACGGCATTCAAAACCCCAGGCGGACAGGGGGACAAGGGAAATCATCGCCGCCTGTCTCCGGCGTCCATTACCAACTGCTGGTGCGGGCTGACCAAACGCTGCCAACCTTCTTGCGCCGGATGGACGGGTGCCGGTATCTGACTTAAGTAATTAGAAGTCCTTGTCGGCGATCGCACGAATTGCCTCTGGCAATCGGCGATAGTGAAACCAGAACTCCTGCGAAGCGAAATGGTTCAAAGCGGCGTGCAGCGCCCGGTCTCATAATCAGCCTTCGCACGTTTGCCGGCAGCGTCGAATCGACCCGCACGGATGTCGACCTCAATCTGTCGATCCCACTCCCCGGCAGTGTATTCTTCAAACCAATGCGAGAATGAAGAAAGTTGCCCCTTTGAGAGCTGAGTAACGGCCTTTTCCAGTTCTTTAATGCTCACGTTTGCACCATACCGGATATTGGCGCATCGCGCCAGTGATATAGATCTGCCCGGAAATTCGATAATAAATCCGCGTCCGAAGACGCATTGACGTTTCGGTAACCCAGCCGACCACCCGCTTGGATCCGAAGATTGCCGTGAACGAGATCAACGCTCGGCGTTCCTTGTCGATGGCGCCGGAAAGGCGAGCCTGGCAGTCAGGCGGAGGATGTGGATTTATTGAGAAATCGTGGTAAACTATCGCTTCATGGAAGGACAGCCCCAGCAAAATCAACGAACGACATTCGGTTCCAAAATCGCCAGTTTTGGAAAGGCTGCCTTCCGTGAGACAAGGCGTATGGCTCATCTGGCAACGCTGAAGGCGAAAATCGAGAAGCTGAAGATGGTGGATTTGAACAAAGCCCATTACGCGCTTGGAAAAAAAGCCGGTGAATTGCGAGTTGCCCCTGAAAAGTTCGGTGCCGAATACGATGAGATTGCTGCCATCGAAAAGAGCGTTGCTGAAAAGCGGGCAGTTATTCCAGGTGATCATAGCGCTACGAACATGGAGTTGCTAAAAAGTGCGGCGATCAGTGTAAAGAGGGGCGCTGAGGCCGATGGCCTTGAAATAAAGCTCAAACAGAAGTTTGTGGCATTAGGCAGTTGCGTTGAACTCTTGAGCGGGGCTGCCGGCCTGGAGAACGAGATGGCCGCTGTTCATTCGATCCATTCACAGGTTGAAAAGCTGGACCAGGAGTATTCAACCCTTGCCGAAAACCATACTTCGTAGGGACAACTCAAAATCCAGCAAGGCGTCAGGGAATCATAAGAATCGCATCACCGGTCTTCATTTTTAATGTTTCGCCCATTGCGATAATTGTTAGCCGGTGGTTATTGAAATTCTTCGTCACCACTCACGTCGATTTGGAGTAGTTTAATGGCTACAGAACGAAGCGTATCCTGCGAGGCTGAAAGCTCCATACGCTGGAGCATCCATTTCAAGTAGTCGACCAGCGCTGCTTCAGATCGATTCTGGCGCAAAATGAGGTAAATTGGCAGCGCATAACTATCGTATTCATTCGCAGCTTCTGAACCACCTCGAATTCCTATGGGGTCCCAATCGTCCATGAGTACCGCATTGATGCGCCGAACATTCGCCGCCATTCTTGGTTTCTTTGCTCCCATCAGGAGAACAGTCTGCGGATGCTCGACTAAAAGGTGAATCAAAATCAGCCAGGCGCAGCGCACCGGAGCCGCAACCAAAACCCCATAAATTTATCGACCACGGATTTCATCCCGCAGTTGCGGGACCAACGGATGCAGAATCTGGATATTCGTGTAAATCCGTGTCATCCGTGGTTAAAAATCTTCGCAAGAATGAACGGTCTGCGGGATTTGCACTGCGAAGGAGCGAGCGTTTTCCTCCATTCAAAAATCCTCCGCGTCCCTGCGCCTCCGCGGGATAATCTCCTCCTTCAGCCCATGCCCTTCTAACCTGGCTTACCCGTCCACCCGATGCCCCACCCCATCGTACTCATAAGCCTTCCCTTCCCCCTCCACGATCGCCCTGTGCGCCCCATCGTTCATCGGGGTCAACTCATCGTTGACCCCATTCTCGGCAATCCTTTCGCACCCCGGTCCCGATCGGTCGTCGGATTCTCACCGTGAGTACACTTCAAGCAGAACGTGACCTATCTCTGGAATCCATGTAACGGCTTCTCCCTTTTGTGGTAGAACAGGTGAGTCATGCCCCCTGTTGAATCCAATCCAACCCTTTTTGCCACCACCCGATGGACGGTGGTGTGTGATGCGGCGAGGGGTGGGGACAGCAGGGCGGTGGAAGCGCTGGGTGCGTTGTTCGCAACCTACTGGCAGCCGCTTTACCGCTACGCACGCAGAAGAGGCAAATCCCGGGAGGACGCCGAGGATCTGGTGCAAGGGTTTCTTGCACATCTGATGAAAGCCCGGGCCCTGCGGGAAACCGAGCGCGGTAAGGGCCGCTTCCGCGCCTTCCTCCTGGCTTCCTTCAACCATTGGATGATCAACGAGTGGAAACACGCGTCACGGGAGAAACGTGGTGGCGGCGTTCCAACGCTGTCGTTCGATTGGGAAAGCGCCGAGACCAGCCTGAAACTGGAAACCGCCGACGAACGGAGCCCTGACAAACTATTCGACCGTGAGTGGGCCCTCACTCTGTTGCGAAAGACGCTCGATGATCTGGAAAAGGCATGCAGTGCCGAAGGAAACGCCACCCAGTTTGAAAATCTGAAACCTTGCCTCACCTCAGATTCCAGCCGCATCCCCTACGCAGAACTCGCGGCTAGGCTCGAAATGACCGAAGGCGCCGCGAGGGTGGCCATCCATCGGCTGCGCAAGCGCTACCGCCATCTGCTCATAGAGGAAGTTGCCCGTACTCTCTCCTCGCCCGATGCGGTGGAGGTTGAAATGCAGTCGCTCTTTGCCGCGCTCGCCGGATGAAAAGATCGATGTAACATTTTTCGATCCGCGTTTTTGAGGAAGGAGAACTGCACCGCCATGCCCGAAACAATTTCCTCACAAAACTGCCCCGACTGCGGCGCTCCATTGCCTGGGGATTCCCCGCAAGCACTTTGCCCCGCATGTTTGCTGCGCCAGGCGCTTACCTCCCGGACGATCGTTGCCGAGGGCGGAAAAGCACCCACGGCGCCGCCGCCTTCACCAAAGGAGATCGCCGTGAAGTTTCCGCAATTCGAAATCCTCGAATGCCTCGGGCGCGGCGGCATGGGAGTGGTTTATAAGGCCCGCCAGAAATCGCTAAACCGCCTGGTGGCCATCAAAATTCTGGCCCCGGAACGGGAACATGACGCGTGGTTTGCCGAGCGTTTCGCCCGTGAAGCGGAGCTGCTCGCGAAGCTCAGCCACCCGCACATCGTCACCATCCATGACTTTGGCGAAACCGGCGGACTTTACTACCTCGTCATGGAATTCGTGGACGGAGTGAATTTGCGCGACCTCCTGCGCGACGGGAAAATGGAGCCCAGGCAGGCGCTGGCCATCGTGCCGGAGATTTGCGACGCGCTCCAATTCGCCCACGATCACGGCATCGTCCACCGTGACATCAAGCCCGGGAACATCCTGCTCGACCGCCTCGGCCGCGTGAAGGTCGCGGACTTCGGTCTCGCAAAGCTCATTTCCTCCGCCGCCGACGCTGACCCAGGCCAATCGACGTCCCCAATGCCCGCCACAGGCGATCTCACCGAGGCCGGAAAAGTCATGGGCACACCCAGCTACATGGCGCCCGAGCAGACCGACCGCCCCGGCGAAGTGGACAGTCGCGCGGACATCTTCGCGCTTGGCGTGGTGTTTTACCAGATGCTCACCGGGGAGCTGCCCGGCAAACCGATAGAACCGCCGTCCAGGAAAGTGCAGATCGACGTGCGGCTGGACGAAGTGGTGCTGCGCGCCTTGGAAAAATCGCCCGAACTCCGCTGGCAGACCGCGACGGACTTGGGGACGCGGGTGGAGACGATTGCAGCGAGTGAGAGGTCAGGAGCCGGAAACCCGGGATCGGAAACCATGCTGTCCGCGTTGATCAAGTCCGAACGCGGACGACTGGGGCTTCAGGAATCTCCTGGTGGAGCGGCGAGTTATCCTTCCGTGGGCGAACTCGCGTTGCACACAGACCGGATGGTAATTTCCTCCGGCTATCAGCAGCGCACCATCCCACTCGCGGACATTCGCGGCCTGGGTGAGGCGATGATGCCATGGTGGTTCAGCCCCGCCGGGCATCGCTACGCCGGCGTGGATTTCGACGAAGGCGGGCAGCGCCGCAAGCTCGCGTTTCTCCCCGGCACACCCTATTTCCGCACCGTGCGCGATTCGCAGATGCAATCCGCGGAATGGCTGGGCGCAATCCAAAGGGCCGTTAAATCCGCAACAGGGGCGGAGTTCGGAATCAACCGCACCCCGGTGGCGATGCCCGTCAAATCGCTTTGGTCGGCGGCATGGCTCCTGGTGCCGGTGATTTTTGGAGCATTGCTGGCCGCCAAATCGGTAATCGTCGGCGGGAAAGGCAATTCTTCCGCGTTGTGGATGTTCATTCCGCTGTGGCCGCTGCTGATTCTGTTTCCGATTTTGGCCTGGCGATACTGGTCAGGGCGCAGGGGCGGAGATGGCAATCCTTGCGATCCCACCCGGCCACCGGCGGATCCAACAGTCCAATCTGAGTGCGACGCGGAAACACTCCCCCGCTTCTCACGCACCGCCATCGCGGGCGCTTGTTTGGGGATATTGTCGGTGGTCCTGTTTGCGTTTGCGGTAATCATCAACCAAGTGGCAGCCAGACCCTGGCTGCCAACCGGAGAAGTTCTGCCAAACAAGCCTGCCGAATTCGTTTCGTCGGTCTTAATGGTTGGCGCACTGGTGTGCGCGTTTGGCCCTGCATTGTTCGGCTGGGTCGCCGTCTCGCAAATTCGCCGCTCGGCGGGAAAAATTTACGGAATGTGGCTGGCGCTGTTTGACGGAATTGGCGGAATCATCATCGCCTCTGGCATTTCGGTGACGCTCGTTGCCGGCTTCTTTTATGGACACGCCACGCCGGAAGTACATCATTCGGTGAAACAGGTCTCCGCCGTAACTGCACGCAAAGGTGACATTCGAGTAAATTTGACCGCCATGGGCACCGTCTCCTCGTCAAATTCCGTGATCTTTGCGATTCCTGAGGATTACTGCCAGGAGGTAATCCGGAAGTTCGATGCCCACCAGGAATTGGCTGTCGAGGCAGACAACCGCCAGGGTGATAAGTTCGGCTACGGCTCCCTGGTGGGCGTGGATAACCAAATCGACCCGACTACCGGCACTCTGAAATGCAGGGCCAGCCTCATCCCTGAAGGAGAAAACCTGATGGTACCAGGTCAATTCCTGAACATCCGCATTTTATTGGAACTGAAACACGGGGTCACGCTCGTGCCCATTGTTGCCATTCAGCACGACTCGGGCTCAGCTTACGTTTGGGTTATTCAGTCAGATCACACTCTGACACATCGCCCCGTACGCGTTGGGGCGATAGACGGAGGTTGGATTGAGATTCAGAATGGTCTGTCACCGGGGGAGATCGTAGTCAGTGGCGGCCCAAATGATTTGCGGGAAGAACAGAAGGTGGTAACCGACTCGGGAAACGGTTAACCGGCGGACTTTGAAAGTGAAGCCATGATTGGTTTTGCCTGGAAAACGGAAAACCCTCAATCTGGCAAAGAGGCTACTTCCTTGGCCCCATCGCCGGCGTAAACTTTCTGATCTGGGGAATCTTGGCCCCGGGCAAATGGGAGAATAAATCTTTCAGATAATCGAACGGGTTAACGCCGTGGCGCCGGCAACTACCCAACAAGGTGTGGATCACCGCGATGCGTTTCCCCGCCTCAGGATGACCCACGAATAACCAATTGCGTTTTCTGAGGGCGCTGGGGCCTCTACCCCTCCACCCGATGCCCTTCCGCATCGTACTCATAAACCTTCCCTTCCTCCTCCACGATCGCCTTGTGCGACCCATCGCAATACGGCTGGTTCTTCGAGAGCCCGCACATGCAGATCCAGACGGACTTTTCCTGCGGTTTAATTTCAAGTGGGCGGAGAGCGGATTTCAAAACTTTGCGCATCTCCTCATCCTGCTTTTCCTCCGGGGAAATTACCAATCCTTAATCTCCTCTGTCAAAAATCCGCGCGAATCCACATTCGATAAAGGCAGCCCCCCCGCAAACCTAGCGTCTTGTCCCGCTGTCCGACCTGCAATCCGGACAAATACTGTAAATTGTCTGACGCGACGGTACCTGCAGCGCCTGATACCGCCGCTTGCAGATCGCGCACATCATCGACCCTTTTCCTTCTTCCTTCTTCGGTCCCTTTCCAGATTTGCCCGTTGTGGCGCTCATTGACCTCACAATTCCAAAAAATCCCTTTTCTGACAATCGGCGCACCCTCTGCGATCCTTATAGGGGTAAACCTGAACGCCCACTCGTGGTAAATACCCGCATCTCCGCACGAAATTTCATGACAGTTGGGATTTGCCGTCTCGGTCCCTCCCAGCTACAACCGCCCCTCGGGGCACTGAACGCCTCAATACTATGCTGGCCGCGTCGATTTTTTATTCGGAATGCCTGCGGGCCGCCCGCCGCCAAGAGCGTGTCGCATAAATGAACCCCTCTGGCGCCGCTGGCCCATCGACCCCTGCTCCCCAGCGGTCCCTCGTCGAAATTGACAACCTCTCCAAGCGCTACGGCGACTTCGAGGCCGTCTCCAAGTTCTCCCTCAAGGTCGGCGCCGGCGAGCTCTTCGCCCTGCTTGGCCCCAATGGCGCCGGCAAGACCACAACCATTCGCATGCTCATGGGCATCCTTCAGCCCACCACCGGCTCGGCCCGCATCGGCGGCCTCGATTGCTTCGCCGACCGCGTCGAGGTGATGCGCCTTGTCGGTTACCTCCCGGATGAACCTGTCTTCTACGATTACCTCCGGGGCGGCGAGATCATCCGGTTCGTCGGCGAAATGCACGGCTTCTCCCGGACCGATATCGTCAGCCGCACCTCCGCCCTTATCGACCGCC
>Ga0302319_10003067_pt1 | contig 35362 bp, 19 predicted proteins | sample Bog_T0_2_FD_203319 | JGI IMG/M metagenome (GOLD analysis project Ga0302319, IMG submission 203319) | Peat permafrost microbial communities from Stordalen Mire near Abisko, Sweden - Bog_T0_2 | ecosystem: Environmental > Terrestrial > Soil > Wetlands > Peat | place: Sweden: Abisko, Stordalen Mire...
CAAAGCCGACGCCCGCGGCTTCCGCCGATTCATCAACTATCGCTCTCGGATCCTTTTTCACTGTGGTAAACTCAACATGCTTCCGGTCCTCCCTGAGTCAGCGACCCACTAAGAAACCGGAAGAACCTCATTTTTGAAACTTAATGAAACCCCGTCCTTTTCGATTCTTGGAATGGTAGGTATCCCGGGCCCTCAATCGCCAACGAAGGCCCGCAGTGGCGTTTCACGACTGATTTCAGCAGCACATTCCTCCAATGGAGTTGGCCATTCCGAATGTCAGTTAAAGCAATGGGAGTGAGGGCGGAGTCCTTCTGACCTGCCCCTTGTCGCCGGATGGTCAAGATGGGATCCCGCGTGCTGCCTTTCATTGGACCCTTTGTGGAACGCCCCAAAAATCAATTGCTGGCCAAGGAAGAAATTCACGGACGGCGCAATAGCCTCGATCAAGCGGACAGAGGGTATCCGCCAGACGAAATGCGGGCGGCCACCTTCTCAGCCTCCGCAATGACTGATGGCGGGTAGCAGAAGCCATTAGGTGAGATTGCATGGAAATTGCAGGGTCGGTGGGATGCGGGGCGGCCGCAGGAGGCGCCTGCCTCCCCGACGACACTTAAAATCCGCAGGTCTCCGGTTGCCCATTGATCAGCGCTGGCTATGCAGTTGCACGGACGCGGGCTTGAGTCCGGGTGCGGTGGCTTTGATCGTGATCGCACCGGCGGCATCAGTGGTGCGGACGATGGCGAGAGCGCGGCCGCGGAAGGCGGGGTGCGTCGCGTCGCGTGAGCTGTCGGTATTGGTCTCATCGGCATTGCCGAAACCAAGAAGCTCGACGGGGCCGGCGATCTCGAGAGCGACCATTTGCGCCGCGTTCGGGACGAGGATTCCATTCGCGTCGACGATCGCGAATTCGAGGTGGGCGATGTCTTCGCCGTTGGCCCGGAGTATGGAGGCATCGGTGGTGAGCACGATGCGCGCCGGCGCGCCTGCGGTTCGCAGCGTGAAGGTGGAGAGCTCGCGACCGTTCGTGCGGGCGATAGCTTTCAGTATGCCGGGTGCGTAAGGCACCTCCCAAGTGAGCACGCCGTCAACTGCGGCCGACTGCGGCTTCACGCCGAGGGAGCGGCCGTTGAGCGTGAGCTCGACCTCGGCGCAATTTGTATAGCAGGCGACGTTGACGGTGGAGCCGGCGGCCCAGTTCCAGCTTTCGAGGGCGTCGCCGCGGTGCGCGATTGCGGGAACGGGGACGCAGAGGTAAACCATGGGCTTATCGCTCCAGAGGCTTTGGCGGAACCAGCCGATCGGTTTTTTGAAACCGCATAGATCGAGCAGCCCGGCGGTGTTGCCTCGCGAAGGCCACCTGGCCGCCTCGCCGAGGTAGTCGACGCCGGTCCAAAGGAACTGGGCGGACATATACTCGTTGTCGCGGACGGCCGCCCAAGCGGAGTAGTCGTGGCCGTTTTCGCTGCCGTAGATCACGCGTTGCGGATATTTCGCGTGGTGGGCGGCGTAGTCGCCCTCCCGGTAGTTGTAGCCGACGATGTCCAGAAGTTCGGGCAGGCCCACGGCGTTGGCCAGGAGAGGTGAGGCGAGCGCCATGGTTACGGGACGCGTGGTATCGTTGGCCTTAACGGCGGCAATGAGCGGCTTGGCGTTGACGACGAGGTCGGTGGCGGGCGGATTGCCAGGGCGGTAGTCCCTGCCGAGAACCGGATCCGAATACGGGTCATTCGGCGTGTCGACTTCGTTGCCGATGCTCCATTGAATGATGCTCGGGTGGTTGCGGTCGCGGCGAACCATGTCCGCGACGTCACGGGCACCCCACTCGGCGAAGAACTCACCGGCGCCGAAGCGGCTGGGTACGCCCAAGTTCCAGCCCGTTACCCATTTGTTTTTCGTGGGCGCAAATTCGTCGAGCCCTTCGTCCATCACGAGAAAACCAAGACGGTCGCAGAGGTCGAGCAGCTCGGGCGCGGGCGGGTTGTGGCTGGTGCGAATGGCATTTGCGCCGATCTCCTTGAGCGCGCGCAGGCGGCGTTCCCAGATGCCGGCGGGGACCGCGGATCCGACCGAGCCGCCGTCGTGATGGAGGCAGACGCCTTTCAGTTTCATCGACTTGCCGTTGAGCGTAAAGCCGTGGTCGGGATCGAAGGCGAATGTGCGCACGCCGAACGACGTGAGCGTTTCATCGCGAACGGTCGTGCCGTCGAGAACGCGCGTGCGGAGGGTGTAGAGCGAGGGCGACTCGATCGACCAGAGTCGCGGCGAGGCGAGGGTGGCGGTCTGTTCAAACGTCGCGGCGGCGCGTGGGCCGGCCGCGCCGGAGGCAGCCGCGGAGGCGACAACGCGACCGGCGTCATTGAGAATGTCCGATTGCACGGTGAAGGCTCGGCGGTCACCGGAGCTGTTCTGCACGGTGGTCCCGATGCATATTGTGGCGACGGCGGCGGTGGCTGACGGCGTGGAAACGACGACGCCCCAGTGTGCGACGTGCAGCGGATCGGTCACGACGAGCCGGACGTGGCGGTAAATGCCGGAGCCGGTGTAAAAACGGGAATCCGCGAGGCGCGAGTGGTCGACCCGGACAGCGATGACATTATCGACGCCCGGCGGGTTGAGATAACGCGTGAGATCGAGGGCGAAACTGGAATAGCCGAAGGGGCGGCCGCCAACGAACTGGCTGTTGAGCCAGATTTCGCTGTTGGCGTAGATGCCATCGAACTCGACCGTCACAATGCGACCCTGCACAGCAGGATCGAGTTTGAAATGCTTGCGATACCATGCGATGCCGCCGGCCGCGAAGCCGTTGCCGCTGGCGTAGTCGGAGCGGTAGGGTTCTTCGGTGCTCCAGTCGTGCGGCGCACGGACGACGCGCCAAACCGAGTCGTCGAAGCTGTCGGTCGCCGCCGTCGTGAAATCGTGCTCGCCGGTCATGCTGAAACGCCAGTCGTGATCCCATGGCGTGACGATGCGGGAGGCGGACAAGGAGGAAGGGCCCGCCGAAGCGGCGTCCGAGCCAGAGAGCGGGCTTGCGAGCAAAATGGAAACGACGAAGGGCTGGAGTCGGCGAATGAGGACGGAGGTCATGGCTACGGGGTCTATGAGGTTTTCCGAGGGAGTACGGTCAGAATTGGAATGCCGGGATAGTTGACCAGCATCGTCCCACCGAGGTGATGATGTTGCCAACATTACCAAAGGCATATGTTCACTTGGTAAATGGAATTCCTGCCGCTCCGCACACAATTTTCAATGCGACCACATCGGCAACCACCCGAGCTGTTTCAAAAAGGACCCTTTCCGCAACGCGGATCCCGCGTGGTAGTGATCGCGTACCGCGGGTAGTGATCGCGTACCGCGGACATCACTTAGGATCAGAAGGAATTTCCAGCGCCGCAATTGGAAGCCAGACATGCGACTACTCTGGGTTCAACGGCCTATGCGAGATCCGCGTTGATTAGCATCGCCATGAGCCTAGACCGGCGCGAAGGCCCTTTTGCTCCCCTTAGCCGATTTTCTGTCAGGTCCTGACCAATTCCGACCACTCATGTGGTGACACCATGACATCCATCGCCGTTTCCGCCGCTAAGCATTCCGATGCCGAGCTCGTTGAGCAAAGCCTAGCAGGAGACCGTCAAGCCTTTGGCAGAATCGTAGCTCGTTACCAAGCTTTGGTCTGCGCGCTCGCTTACAGCGCCACCGGCAATCGCAGCCACAGTGAGGATTTGGCCCAGGAGACGTTTCTCACGGCGTGGCAAAAGCTGCGTGACCTGCACGAACCCTCCCGGCTCTGCGCGTGGCTTTGCGGCATCGCCCGCAATGTCATTCATGGCGACCTCCGCCGACTCGGTCGCCAGCCTGCGCACGAGGCGACTACGCTCGATACCACGCAGGGGCTTCAGTCCGCCGACCCACTTCCCGACGCGCAAGCGGTCAGCAATGAGGAGATGGCCATCCTCTGGCGCGAGGTTGGACGTCTGCCAGAGATCTACCGCGAGCCTCTAATCCTGTTCTATCGCGATCACAAGTCGGCGGAGCATGTGGCTGAGGCGCTCGGACTTACTTCCGACGCCGTTATGCAGAGGCTGACCCGCGGCCGCCGGCAGTTGCAGGAACACATGATGGAGTTTGTCGAATCCACGCTGCAACGGACCAACCCCGGTTCCCAATTCACCCATCAGGTTCTGGTCGGAATTCCCCTTCTTGTGGGAGCAGGGCCTGCTGTTGCCATGGGCGCTGCCACCAAGGGCGGCATGGCGGCCAAGGGAGGCATTCTTGGAATCATGCTATCATGGATCGCACCCTTTGTCGGTGTCTTTGCCGCCATAGGGATGTCTTGGGCCGATATCTCCCAGGCGGCGACGAGGCGCGAACGTCGATTCGTGCTCCGATGGACGCTTGTGCTCTGGCTCTCCGTGGTGGGATTTGTGACGGCACTGATCGGCATCGGTGCTCTGGCCCGGTCCGCAGATGTGTATCACCGCCAGGACTGGACGACGACCGCACCGATGGTCGCCATTTGGTTCGGTTATGCGATGATTGCGATGACCCTGATCGTGTTTCTGTTCCGGGGGAAAAGCTCGCTGCGTCGTCAAATGATTGCCGAAGGGCTCATTCGATCCTCCGCGCAGGCACCAACCACGATGAAGAAGAGCGTGGCGATGACGGCGGGCTTCCTGACGGCGGCCTTCTGGGTGTTGATCTTCCTCGCCTGGCAAACCGGCGACCGGTCCGTGGCCGTTGGGATAGTGTGCGGCGTGGTCCTACTGGGAGCAGTCCCTCTCTGGCTAGGTCGGAAGATGCCTTCCACGGTCAACGAGGGGAATGCTGGGGGCTGGTATGTCTCCTCTTGCGGCCTAATCTTCCTCGGCATCTTGAACTGGCGCCTCGATGTTTGGCTGGCGCCCATCTATGGCGTCGGAATGGACGCTATGAATCGCCTTCTCCCAATGGCCATCATCCACTGGCTCACTGCGATCGTGATCGCCTGGACCGCTGCACTCGTGTTCATCACCCAAGCGGACGAGAAGGCCTGAATCCCCTCCGTTGGAAGAGACGCCCCCAGGATTCGGCCCAGGTGCACTTGCGCAGCTAAGTTCCGGATGCGCTCCAGATACGAGCATTCTTTATCGTACGCAGACCACTCTATCCCTTACCTCACCACGAAAGGCGCAATCCTCCGTGTGCCAGGCGAGGCGAGCCGATATAGAATACGCCATTAGCGCTGCGGCTTGTGTCGATGCGGTCGTTAGCAAAATTGTCGACGGCAAGGAATAGCTCCGCATGTTTCGAGACCGAATAGTATGCTCCGACGTCGGCGATGACAGCCTCGCCCAAGCGAAGCGTGTTTTCATCGTCCACGAATTTGGGGCCGAGCGCCCGCATGCTGGCTCTGATGGTCAGCTTTTCCGAGGCACGCCATCTCGCCGCCACCGCGTAGGACTGGCGCGATACACCGGCGACCTGCTTGCCCGCAAGCCCGGGCGCAATGCCAACGTGGTCAATCGTCGCGTCATTGAACACCACGAAGACGTAGGTCGAGAATGCCGAGTTGGGGCTCCATTGGACTGAGCCGGTCGCACCTTGGATCCTCGAGCGATCGAGGTTGATCAACTGCTGGGCGACATAGCCTGCGGGTAGAGCGCCGAAGACCGGATACCCGCCTGTTCCCGGTGCCAAGTTGAGGTTGCCGATCGCATCGCGTAGATCGTTCGAGAACACCGTTGCGGCGACGACAAGCTTTCCTGAGGCGAAGATGGGGGACCGGTAATAGGTATTCGGGCTCTTCTTGGACTGGTCTGCGCCGAAGTGAAAGGTGTACTCGGCTCCGGCTTCGACGCTTGTGTTGCGCTCGGTCCCAAGTCGGGGGTTGGCCTCGGTGACAATCGCATCCTGACCGTATGGCTGGTAGAGTTCTCCAAGCGTAGGCCTGCTAAAGGCCTGCTGGCCATTGACGTGCATTCTCAAATCCTCCGCGGGCCGCCACACCAACCCTATGGTCGGGCTGAATTCCGTTCCGCTCTGCGTGGCAAAGCGGACACTGTCGGGCAGGCCGCCGCTGATGAGGTCGGTCTCTCTCTGGTGGCCTCCGGCCTCGTCCCAGGCGTCGAGCCTCGCGCCGAACACTGCACGAAGGCCCCAGGCGAGGCCCTGGTCCCGTAAGACGAATGCGCCGAAGTCGCCCTGTTCCCCGCCGGCGACGAGCCCGCGGGCAAAGGCGCCGTCATCGAAAGCAAAGTCCTCCCGGGCGTCGCCCCTCACGTAGTGATAATCGGCGCCTGCGCTGGTGCTCGATCCGCCGGCCTCCCGCCACGCTCCGCTCCATGATGCTCCGAATGAGGTTTCGGGCTCAGCGAACTGCTTCATCACCGGGGTTTCAGCCGTGCGTGCGGCATTGACGGAGGAAAACGTGTCTGACGATTGCCCGTCCTGCACGTAGACGACTCCGTTCCATGTGAAATCGGCCGACGGATGGCTGGCCAGGGCAACTGACGCGAACCTGCCGGACGAGCTGCCCTGCTGGTAGGGGGTCCCCTCGCCGTGGGTTTCCTCGCTTCCCCGAACCGTAACGGTCAGCACAATCTTCTTGCCGACCAGCTGCCGCCAGCGCGCCTCGAGCCACTCGTGCCGGTTCCCTGCTGCGTCATCGATCGGGCCCCGCTGTTGCGGTGAGACCAGAGGGTAACCGTCAGTCGAATAGGTATTCCCCAAGACTTGCAGGACCCCCTCGCTTGTGGGCTGTGAGGCGAAGAACTCGACTTCGCGGGTCCCAAAGCTGCCAGCCTCAGCGGTGACCTGCCCTGTTCCAACTACGATCTGTTTGGTCAGCGCCGGATCCAAGGGGCCATTCTCGGTCAGGGACCCCGGCTTCAACACAAGTTCACCGCTCGGCGGCAAAGTGAAGAACTGCACCACGCCGCCCAGTGCGCCCTGGCCCCAGGCGGTGGCACCGCCGCCGGGGACCACTTCAACCCGCGCAAGCCCATCGCGCGGCACCTCGGCCCACGGCACCCATCCTCCGAATGGATCGTTGAACGGCACGCCGTCGAGCAGGACGCGCGCCCCGACGCCTACAGCTCCCATGCCCCGGAGAGTGACAAAGTCCCTTTGTGGCGGTGAACCGGGGCTGTCGGCCCGCTCTGAAAGGCCGAATTCAGGATACGAGCTCAGCGCACCGGCAATCGAATCAGACGGCCATTCGTTGCTCTCCTTGCCGTCCACGACATAGGCAGTGAAAGCGGTTCGTGTCGGGCTCTGCGGCTCCCGCAGCGGAGTCATTACAACCAGGCTGCTCCTGTTGGCCCCAAGACCCCCGACCGCGAAGTCGATGCCCAGGTCCCAATAGAGCTTGATCCACTGAAGCTCGCCTGGGGTCAGAAACGCCCTAAAGGAGGACTCCACCACGACATACGGCTTCATCGGGTCACCCTCGGAGTTCCCTGCCGATGAAGAGGAACTGGGCGTCCCTTCCGCGGCCGGGCCGGCCAGAGTCGGCGGATTGGCGCTGGCCGCCTGCTCGGCTGCCCGGCCCACAGAACCTTCATTGGCCGTGGCAGCCGCCAGGAAAAGGATCCATCGCGCAAGCACTCGCTGGCTTGTGCTCACTAATGAAAGCATCGGCCGCCTGCCCGCCGGTTGGGTCTCCGAATGTCGATGGGCGCCGCATTCATTTCTCAATCCGCCCTCAACAGCCTCGCTACGTCGACCCGGGCCGCCCTCCGGGCCGGCAGCAAGCAGGCCGCCAAGGCAAGGGCGGCAAACGGGATGCGGGGCAGTGCGCGCATGGGGTGCCTATTAGACAAGAGGCAATCTGCGTGCTTTTCGAGGACGTTCCGCCTGGGCTACCCGCCGTCGTTCGTGCCCGACCCCCCGGACGGTCCGGGCAGGCTGGATGTGTCTAGTGGAAGAAGGGTGCCGTCATGATCACCGACTCCTCCTCAGAGACTCAGATCGACGTTCCCCCGAATCGGCCGCTCCTGGCCCTTCCACACGAACACGCCGTCCAGACCCGGGGGCAGCGAGACCCGGGCGCGAAGGCCGTCGCCCGTGCGGTCGAGCCACACCTCGATCGGGCCGGCGGGATGCGGCATTCGCGCGTGGACGTGGTTCAGCGAGCCGAGCGAGGGCTCGATCCGGACGGTCCGGAAACCGGGGGAGGCAGGCTCAATTCCCGCCACCGTGGCGAGCAGCTCGAACCCAGGGCTAGTGCCCCACGGGTGGCACTCCGAGCGCGGGTCCTTCGCCAGCTCCCCGAACGTCTGCATGCCGTCGTGCATCATCTCCTCCCAGGGCCCCAGGGTCCCGAGGTAGCGGTCGCCCAGGCCGGTCTTCTTGAGGGCGCGCCCGACATAGTAGTGGAGGAACATGAAATCGGACGGATCTGACTTCACCGCGGACGTATCCCCCAGCATGCGCTCCATCAGCGCCCTTTGGTTTGGGTGCGGAACCGCGTCGGCAAGAACGGCGAACAGGTTCACCCGATCGGTAAAGCCGAGCTCCGGCGTGTCATGCAGCAGGCCGCGAGAAGGGTCGAAGTTCGATGCGTACGCCTCCTGGTTGATGGCGGAGGCGAGCTCGCGGAAATGCGCTGCGTCCTGGTTCCCTCCAAAGTGCTCAAAAAGCTCTGCGCTCTCCTGCAGCGTGAGCGAGAACAGGAACTTGTCGGCGATCGCGCTGGGAGTCCAGGACCACGGCACGGGGCGGTTTCCATTTTGCCGGACCTGCTCCTCCCACCACCCGAGCACGTTCCTGATGCCCGGCAGGAACCTCCGCGTGAACGCGTCGTCGCCACGGTACCTCCAGTGGTCGTGCACCATCGACACCCAGAAGAGCGAAAACGTCGGGATGAACTGCTCGAGGTTCGCCGGATATCGGCTCTGGGTCAGCCCGCAGGGCGCTCGTGAGGCGTCGATCTCCTCGATCGCCAGCCGCACGAGCCGGTCGTCGCCGCAGAGATTGAGCCAGGCCAGGGCCTGCATCTTGGTGTCGGCGACGTATTGCAGCCGCTCCCAGGCGATGTCGCTGATGAAAGTCTCCTGCGCGTTGAGGGCGAGGGTGCGCCATGTGGCGTCCCAAATCGGTGTCAGTTCCCGGGAGTCGCTTTCGAACACGGCGAGCCGGGTGGCCGGGTAAACGCAGAGCAGGCTCGACGCATCCTCGATGACGAGCGGCTCGGCGCGGGTCTGGATGTCGAGCTGCACCCAACGCCAGTTGCGCGTCCACAGCGGCCGGTATTCGCGCGGCGCCCCGTCCGGCAGGAAGACGTCCTCGGGGCCCATGACCGTCTTTCCCTCGAATTCGTTCCGGTTCCCCTTGGCGCCCTTTCCGTCGTACAAGGCCTCCGAGTAGGTGAGTTGAACCACGGCGCCCCGGCCGCCGGCGACCCGCAGGACAGGGTAGCCCGTCGTCACGCCCCCTTGGTCCAGCAGTACCGCAGCCTTGCTGTTTGCCGGGATCCGCATGGGGCCGGAGCCCTGGACGAAGGCCGCCCCGGCCTCCACGCCCTCGGCCCGGGCGACCCGCGCGAATCGCTGGGGCGCCTCCGGCAGGAGCGGCACGGAGCGGGGCGTGAGTTGCCAGCGCTGCATGCCGAGGACCCTGGCCGGACTGCCTTGGTCGATCGGCGCAGCCGGGAGCCATGCCGAGTCGTTGAAGGCCGGCAGCTCCCATCCCCACGGATAAAGGGCCGCATCCACCCGCTCCGTCGCCCCGGCGACGTAGTAGTTCCAGCGCAGGCGCTCGTCATTGTGGTTGTAGACGATCGGCCGGTACGCCGGATCCTCGGTCACCTTCCACGCGCCGTCCGTGTTCACCGCCTTGTTGGCCGGATCGTCGGATTGCAGGATGAAACCGGTGCGATGGCTGATCTGGGCCATCGGCCTGGCCACGCCGCCGTTCCACACGACCGCGGCCAGCACGTTGTTTCCCGCCCGCAGATACGGGGCCAGGTCGACGGTTTCAAAATGCCAGTTGAACAAGTCGCCCTGTGCCGGCCCGGTGGCGACAAAAACGCCATTGGCAAAGAGCCGGTAGCGGTTGTCGGCCGAAACATGGATGACGAAACGCTCCGGCTTCACGGCGAGCGAGAAGGTCTTGCGGTAATGGAATACTCCAAAGTCGGTTGCCGGCCCGCTGGGATGCGCAATCCACCACGCCGGCCACAATTCGGTTAGTAGGCGGGGACTAATCGAGGGCTCGGTTGTCCCGTTCTGGTCCGCTCCGCGAAGGGCGCAGCCGAGCGCGAGGCAAAGGACGCCGTTCCGGAGAAACGCAGACAGCCGTGGCGGGTGTTTCATTCGGGAGGCGCTCGGTGGAGCCGGAAGGGCGCTCGGTCCGGCCGCGGGGCTCATTTGCCGGACGGATTGCCTGGCGCAACCAGGGAAAGGATGTACGTGCGCTCCTTGGGCGCGGCAGCGGCCATCCGGTCCGCCTGGTCCTTCTCGTCGAGAGCGGCGAGGGTCTGCGCGGCGGTGCCGGTCCCCGGGTCCGCGAGACCGTCAAACATGAGATTTCGCCTCACGCGCTGCGTCTCAGCGCCTCCGCTGGCTCCCCAGACCACGGAGAAGGCCTGCCAGCGCATCGGGGTGCCATAGCGCGCGAGGTTGATGCCCGAGGCGAGTTGGCTTGCGGTGAAGACCCCGATCGCCTGCCCGTCTATGGCCAATTGGTAGGAACCCTTCGCGAGACCGGTGACGGCCAGCGGCTCAAGGTCGAGCGACTCCAAGTCCGCTCCCGCTTGAATTGCGATCGCCACCGCTTCGTTGTCATAGTCGATCGGCAGGGGCAGGGATCCGTCGAGCTGGCGCCACGTGAAGCTCCCGGAGCCGGCCGACCAGCCGCTCACCTTCGTGTTTTCGGAAGGGCTGATTGCGCCCGACCTGGCGTCGATGCCGACCCGGGTCACGAGCGAGGGCGCGTGCCAGGCATGCAGCAGGGCGGCCCCCAGAATCAGGTGCGCCGACGCGCTCGGGTGGACGCGATCGGGGAGAAGGGTGCGCGCCAGTTCCGGATTCGCCTTGAGGAGTCGGACGAGCGCAGCGTTAAGCGGCGCACCGAAGTCGACGGTTGCAAGGTGGTTTTCGGCCGCAATCGCCTCCACGCCTTGGCCAAGCCTGCGGAGCACTTGGTCGTATCCCGCACCGAATTGGGGGCTGCGGGTGATGTCGTCAAAGGGGGAGGGAAGGATCGGGACGAGCCGGGCTTCTGGAGCCTCCCGTCTCAGACGCTCGATGATGGACCGGTATCCGGCGGTGAAACGGTCCAGGGTCGGGGTCTCAAGGACTCGGTATTGGCCATCGTTCATCCCCAGCATGAGTGTAACCACGGTGGGGTGCATCGAGACCACGTCGCGCTCAAGGCGCGTGGCGATGTCGCCTCTGGCGCCACCTGCCACGGTGTCACCGCCCACACCCGAATAGTAGAAGCGCAGGTCCCAGGCTGGAAAACGCGTGCGCGCGTACGCTTCGACCAGGGTGGCGTATCCGCCGTCCTGGGTTATGCTGTCTCCGTAGAATACGACTCGGTCCCCGTTGTGTATCAGGAACGATCCCGGGTCCTGTGCCCGGAGTGAACCGGACGACATGAGGAGCGCGCACAGGACCGCGCGTTTGGCGCTATTCAGGGTTGCGGCAGGCTGAGCGACCGGCCTCCGGCTTGAGCGCCGGAAAAAGGCTGTCGGGTGGAACTGTGGTACGATTGTCGTCATAAAATTGAAAGCCTGACCACTACCGCGGCATGGGGCGCGGCCGCCCTCAAAACGTACCAGGCGCCCGGCCCGCAGAGGCCGATGCAGCTCGGGGTATGGATCGGCATCCGGCGTTCTCCTTCCTGGCGCTCAGCGGCCGGGGGGCTGGGCAAGGCCCAGGGCCCTCAGGTACTCCCCGTTGATCCGGCATTTCTCGAGCCGGACATTGGCGAGGAGTTCGTCCAGGGCCGCCTGGGCCTGCGCTTGGGGTGGCGCCCCCTTGCGCATGTCGGCGTAGTGGGTGCGCACGGCCACGCTGAACGCCGAGACCGCCTTCCAGCCCGCCGGTTCCGGGACACTGGCGACGCAGGTCGTGGCCTCCATCTTCTTGTAGGGCCAGAAACACCAGCCGACGGAGTTCGCCTCGAGGAGCTCCCGAAACGCACGGATCCAGCTGTTGTCCGCCTCGCCGGATTCCCCGAGCCAGACCGGCACGCCGTACCGTGACCGGAAGTCAAGGTAGGGCTTGAGCGAGGCCATCGCCGCGGGCTTGTCATAGAGGTGAAACGTGTAGGCCACGTTGGGCCCGTGCGGCGGGTGCAGGGTGTCGATGTCCTTGTCCCAGCGGGCCCCCCCCCAGGATGATGATGTGGCCGGGGTCCACGGTCCGGATCCCCGCGATCACCCTGCGGAAGAACGGCTCGAGCCTCGGGAAATAGGCCTTCTCATCGAAGAAGTCCGCCATCGGCTCGTTGAGCAGGTTGTACCCGAGCACCGCGTTCTCGCCGGCGAACCGCCGCGCGATCTCCGTCCAGAGCCTAATTGTCAGCTCCTGCGCGGCCGGGTCGTCAAAGAGGAACGGGCGCCCGTAGCTGTCGTCGATGTTCATCCCGGTCTGGCCGCCCGGCGCGGCGTGCATGTCCAGAATGGCATAGACGCCCTCCTCATGGCACCAGCCGATGACGTTTGCCATGACGCTCCAGCCCGGACCCTCCATCCGGTAGGGCGGACGCTGCTCCACGAAGAGCCGCCAATCGAAGGGAATCCGGACCGAGTTGAAGCCCGAGTTCCGGATAAGGCGGATGTCCTCCCGGGTGATGTAGTTCTGTCTCCAGCGCTCCCAGAATTCGGCGGCGCGGAAGTCCCCCACGAGCTCCCGGATCACCTGGTCGATCTGCCAGGGGCCCAGATCGTCATCGAGTTTGAACATGTAGCCTTCGGGAAGGAGCCAGTTGCCTAGGTTGATGCCCTTGAGGAGTAGGGGGGAGCCGGAGGGCAGCACGAACTGCGTTCCCCTTACCTGCACCAAGCCCGGGGACTCCGCGGCCCTGGCGCCCAGGGCCGCGGCCATGAAGAGCGCGAGTCCGGCAGTCGCCAGCGATCGTGGAATCATGGGTTGATGGGCCTCGTCGAGCGTTGAAACTCGGGACTCACGGGGCCCCGATGCGGAGGATCCGCACGGGTCCAAGCAATCCCGACTCCAGGAGCGGCGAATCGGCCTTGTAGGGCCTTATGTCCGCAAAGGTGTACTTTGTGGCTGTTCCGGGCTGCTCGTCCCCGATGAGCCTATTGACCCATGCATTCGTAACCTTGATCTCCAATTCGTTTCGGCCCTCCCTTAGTTCTCCGGTCAGGTCCGCGCGATACGGGGGGTGCCAGGAAATCCCCAGCGATTTTCCGTTAAGCACCACCTCGGCTAGATTCTTGACGCTTCCCAGATCGATCCAAAGGTGCACCCCTTTTGCCCTCCATTGCGGCGGCACCTCAAGGGTCTTCGTGTAGGTGCCGGTTCCGGAAAAGTACCTTACGCCGGCCTCCGGGCTGTCGCTCCACGACGACAGGGCGCCCAACAGGATGCTCGGCGGGGCTCCCCGGTCCGCCTGGAAGCTCAGGTTCCACGGCCCGTTCAAGGTCTCAACCAGCCTCTCCGGGGGCTTGGGCAGCGTGAGCGAGGCAAGTTTTGCTTGCGCGCGGAACACGACAAAGACGCTGCCCCAGGGGCCGAGATGCAACGGCACCTTCGTGCGGCCGCCCTGGATCTCGTATGAGACCGGCTCTGCCGCGCCGGTCTCGGCCAGCCAGAGTTCGGGGGCTTTCCCGGTCACCCTGAAGAATGCATCAAAGTCCTCGTCGCGGTCGTTCCGATTGTCCAGGAAGTAGATATCTCCATCGTCAAGCTTGCGGTGCACGAACAGGATTCGCGTATCGCGCTTTGGCATTGTGTGCTCGAAGTCCGGGACCACGCCCAAAGCGTTGAAAACATCCTTCAGGGCCTGCCCGGAATATACCCGTCCCTTGCCGAGGCTGTGAACCCCCGTTCCGTCGCCGAACAACCGGTTGCTGAGCCTTGCGAACTCCGCCTGGTCGTCAGCGAGGCTGGGATCGTCCGTCGGCTTCGGGCCCGCCACAACCGCGCCGTTCTCCACCAGACGGTAGATGGCCCGCAGCACGGGCAGGGACATGTGCTGGCTGTACGGATCGAGACCGAGCACGCGGTAGGTCATCCCGCTCCTTGTTCCCAGGCGGCCGTCGCTGGCGCTCAACTCATGGATCAGGCCGTCGGCATTGATGTAGTCAAACCCGTAGCCCGCGGGGACGGCGGGTGCCTTGCTCGTGAAGATCGCCGTGAGGTTCGAGTCTTCGCCGTAAAAGTAGACCAAGTCGGCGCCAAATCTCCCCTGCTGCAGCAAGTAGCTGCAACGGGCGAGGTACTTCACCCAGGGGCCCGCCAGTTCTGCCCAGGTATCGTTGCGGTTGAACCATTGCCCAAACGGCCCGAGCGTAAGCCCGGGCGCCTTGCCGACCAAGGGCTGGTGGGCCGATTCGTGGATCACGATGCGATTGATTCCATTCAGGAACTCCGAATCGGCGGTCGGCTTCAGGGTGGCGGGCGACCAGGCCCAGGGAGCGGCCGAGGCAGTCATTGATTCGGCGGCGGCAAGGTTCTGGCCGTAGATATGGGCCACGGACGCGGACTCCCGATCGTCGGCATTGTAGTTATAGCTCTCGTCATTCTGGCCGAAAAGCTGCGTCCACATCGCGCTCATCGGGATGTCATCCAGCTTCTTGACCTCCATGCCGTCGGCGACGAAGGCGCGTCCGCCCTCGTGGGATTCGCCGTAATGGCCCATGCCGCGCTCCTTGAGCGACGCCTGGACCTGGCCGTAATGCTCGTCGGCAATCAGGTCCGCTATCGTCTTTCGGAAATCCCACAAGAAACGGTCGCTGGCCTCCGCGCTGTCAACGACGCGCCCTGCCAGCACCGGCAGCCAGGGAACCGGATCGTAGCCCCGGCGGGCCTTGAACTGCGCGATCATGTCGTCGGTCCAGTTCTGCGAGCCCGCCTCCCAGCTGTCGGTCACGACGAATTGGATGCCCCGCTTGCCCATGAGTCCCTTGCCGACGGCGGCCTCGTAGCTGGAAAGGTACCCGTCCATGTAATTCCGGACATATCCGCCGTTGAGCTTGTCGACCTCAAGTCCGGTGGCCTCGGCTGTCGCGGGGTGGTTCGTAATCCCCAACAGCGAATACCCGAACCTAAGGACGACCCATGCGCCATCCGGCGGGCGCCAGTCAAGCGATCCGTCTGCACGCATCTTGGCGGTGAGGTCGATCACATCGGACTTCGGGATGGCCTCGGACGGCCCGACGTGCGGGGTTGCGAATGGATAGAGGTCGGGAAGCGGCGTGAAGGCGGCCTTCTCCTCGAACCGGTTGACCCGCGCCCCGGTGTGCAGCCGGAGCTTCCTGATCACGTAGCTTGTCGGAGGCGGGCCTCTGCGGGCCCCGAGCGAGGCGGGGTCAATGCCCATCATCCATGAGGGAGTGGCCGGGGCCGGACCTCGCTTGAAAACAACCCTGAAAAACCTCGCCTTCGACGCCTGGAACGAGACCGTGTGCTCCGGGGCGCCGTCCTGCGGTATTCTGGCGATGACGCGGAAACTCTTTCCGTCATCGCTGCTCTCCAGGGATTTATCGGGGTTGGAGATGCCGTAGCCAACCGAGCTGACCTCGTCGAGGTCCTGGGTCGCAATGGTCAGGGCCCGCACGGACTCGGGCTCTGCGAATTCATACTGGATCCATGCGCTTGCGCCGCTGGGCGGAATCGGAAGCCTGGTGACGATCGCGGCGTCCTCCCCGCCCAACGCCTTCAAGTCGGGCTCGACCCCGCTCGCAGTCACCCTGACCTGGAGCGACTCGACCGGCACGTCGGTCGCCGGCCTGCGAAGGGCCACGACCGCGGAATCAGCGTAGAACCTCCAGAGGCCGCCGGCCGCCGCCGCGGCATCCGGGTCACCCAGGTTCTGGAAGGGTCCCGTGTTTGACGGAGGATGCACGAGGGTGCCCGTATAGGCCTTGCCCCCCTCAACCTCGGTCTCACTCCAGACGTATTTCTTCATCGCCTGCGGCGGTGGCACCCAAGGGCCGCCCGTTTCGCTCCAGCCCGGGGAACTGGCGATGGCTTCCTCCATGCCCATCTGGTCGGCGAGTTCGGTCGCGTACTTGAAGGCCTCCTTCCACTCCGGAGTCATGTAAGCCAGCCTTTTTTCGACGACCTGCGGCGTGTCCAGGCTCGCGTCAAAATTATGAAAACCGCCCAGATCAACTCGATGCATCCACTCCAGATCAAGCCGGATTCCCTCCTTGGTGATGTTTCCATTCATCCAATGCCACCAGACGCGAGGCTTTGCGCTTTCGGGCGGATTAGAGAACCCCTGCGCCAAGGAATCCCGGTCCTGCTGCGCGGTTAGGTCGACCGGCAGGCACGCCAGCGCCAGCGAGAATGCGAGAATGAAGGCCCTCATGGGCCCTTGCGTCATCGGGAACCTTCCCTCGGGCCTATTCTGGGGACTCACGTCATCCGGGATGCTGGGGCCTGTTTTCATATGAACTTTGAGCTTCAGGGCGATGGGGTGAACAGAGGGCAAAACATACCAGATCGGCCTCGTGCGGGGAATCGAGGAAATGACTGAAAACATACACAATATGACCCCCGACTCGGGGTGCCGGGACCGGGTTCCCCGGTTCGATTAGGCGGACGCCGGGGCCGCCCCGAGGCGCTTCCTCTCGCGCAGCTCGGCGGCGATCTGCCGCTCGTCCTCGGTCGAGAGGCGGTAGAGCATCGAGAGGCCGACAACCGCGAGGCCGAGCACGGCCGGAAGCGTGCTCATCAGGTGGCGCAGCCCCGCGATCGAGGTCGCCGACTGGACGACGTTGGCCTTGTAGCCGACGACGGTGAGCACGACGTTGACGAGCGCCGCCCCGATGGCGCCGCCCGTCTTTTGCGAGAACGTGGAGCCCGCGAAGATGAGCCCCGTAGCCCGGCGCCCGAACTTCCATTCCCCGTAGTCGGCGGTGTCCGCGTACATCGAGCCCATCAGCGGGAAGATGGCGGCCTGCGGGATCGAACCGAGCATGTGCGTGGCGAAGATGAGGACCAGGTCCCTGGGGCCCGCGAGGAAGGTGGCCGCGTTGCAGGCCGCGCCGATGAGGGTGAGCCCGATGAAGGTCGCCTTCTTGCTGCCGAACAGCGGGACCAGATAGGGCGTCGAGATGGCCCCGAGGATCGAGAAGACCGTCCCGGCCAGCAGGAACGTGGAGGCCATCGCCTTGTCGCCGACGTAATAGACGAAGTAGTACACGGCCGTGGTCTGGCGGAAGGTGATGTAGACCAGCGTGGTCGCCCCCATCATGAAGAGGGTGACCCATGGCCGGTTGTGCATCAGGTCCCTGAGGTCCGTCCGGATCGAGTTTCGCTCCACGGGGGGGAGCACCCGCTCCTTGGTCGACGCGAACAGGTACAGGAAGAGGCCGCCCGAGGCGAACGCCAGCACGGTGACCGCAAGGGTGTAGCCGATCCGGTCGTTGCCGTGACCGAAGTGGCTCACCATCCAGAGGAGCGTCCCCTGGACAATGAAGTTTCCCGCGAAGGCCCCGACGAAGCGGTACGACGCGAGGGCCGTGCGCTCGTACGAATTGGGCGTGATGACGCCGAGAAGCGCCCCGTACGGCACGTTGATCCCGGAGTAGACGAGCATCACCACGCTGTAGGTGACGTAGGCGTAGACCAGCTTGCCCGTGGGCCCGAGGCCCGGGGTGTAGAAGAGCGCGATCTCCGCCACCATGAACGGGATGATGCCCCAGAGGATCCACGGGCGGAACTTGCCCCAGCGGCTCGAGGTGCGGTCGGCGAACATGCCCACGATCGGGTCGAAGGCCGCGTCCCACAGGCGGGTGATGAAGAGGAGCCCGGCCAGCGCCGCCGGAGCCAGGCCGAACACATCCGTGTAGAAGATGTTCAGGAAGCTCGAGACGATGACCCAGAACAGGCAGCAGGCGGTGTCGCCGACGGCGTAGCCGAGCTTTTCGCGCCAGAAGATGAGCTTGGGGGTGGTCGCGGCGGAGGTGGAGGTCATGGGGTGTCTGGGGCGGGGGTGGGGACGCTGGGGCGCCCTGGGTTTGGGGTCGGGGCCCTTATGGAGTGGCCGGAATTCGCGCCGCGGACAACCCTGGAAGCGGGGGGCGTTTCCATGGCGGTCGCCGGCGCGCGGCCCCCGCCCTTCCGACTCCCCTGCCAGCCCCATTCCGGAACCCGGTCAGAACCTCGCAGAGTTCCGCGGGCGCGACTCCGGAGGATCCGCCGGCGCCTTTGAGGTCCTTGCGTCGCCGCGTTGAATGCAATCAGCTCTCCCACGGCCCCTGCCGAAGCCCCATGAACCCCCGCACGCGAATTCTCACGACGGCAGCCCTCTTGCCGCTTCTCTGGCTGCTCCCCGCCTCTGCCGCGGCGGCCGGCGCCCCCGAGGCGAAGCCCGACCCGAGCACCTGGAAATGGAACGATCCAAAGGACCTGGGGATCTCGGGCCTGCGGCACGGGACGATCGAGAGTGCGTCCATGAGGCGCACGGTCGGGTTCAACGTCTACCTGCCGCCCCAGTATGGGAGCGAGCCGGGCCGCCGGTTTCCGGTCGCCTATTTCCTGCACGGATCAACGGGCACGGAAAGCTCGGACGCCGGGCTTGCGCGCCGCGTGCACGCGGAGATCCTCGCCGGGCGCATCGCCCCGGTCATCTACGTCTTCCCGAACGGGGGCGCGGAAAGCTACTACCGCGACTGGCCGGATGGCACGGTGATGGCGGAGACGCTCCTGATCCGCGAGCTGCTCCCCTGGATCGACGGGCACTACCGCACGATGGACCGGCCGGGGGCCCGCGGCATCTGCGGGTTCTCGATGGGAGGGGTCGGCGCGATCCGCATGGCGCTCAAGCACCCGGAGCTCTTCGGGACGGCGGCGTCGCTTGCCGCGGCCCTCGAGCAGTCCCCTGACGACTTTGGGGGGGACACGTGCTACCGCTACGCGTCGGCGCTAAGCCAGGCGGACCGGAGCCGTCTCTACCTCTACCTCGTGGTCGGAGAGGACGACTTCCTATACCCGCGGCACACCCCATTCATCAGCCGCCTGAAGGAGCTTGGGATCCGGTACACCTACGTGGTACACGCCAGGGTGACACACAACCTCGGGGTCTATACCGAGCTGTCCGGTGACGCCATGATCGAGCACGTGTCGCGGGAGCTGGCGCGCAACTGCGGCCGCCCGTGACCCCTGAGCGCGGGCTCCTGATAAGGGAACCGGGGCGGCCGCCGGTCCCGCGTCGGCGCCCCGCCGGGGGATTCGCCCAGGAGAGCGCCGATACCCCTAAACAACGAGGCGAGCATCCGCAGCATGGCCGTGGGCCTTATGCGGCGGATCGGGCTCGACATCGTTACCGTCGAGCAGTTCAAGAGCGCGAAGGAGGAGGGCAGGCCCTTCTCGCTCGTCATCATGGACCTGACGGTCCCGGGAGGCATGGGCGGGCGCGAGGCGATCGGGCTGCTGCGCGCGATCGACCCGAAGGTGAAGGCCGTGGTCTCGAGCGGGTACTCGAGCGACCCGATCCTCGCCAACTACCGCGACTACGGCTTCTGCGGCGTGGCCTCGAAACCCTACGACGCCATGAAGTTCAGCCGCGTGATTGGCGAGTCGCTCGGCGTGGCCTAGCGTGCGGCCGGCCCGGCCGAGAGGGGCGAGGGCGGCGCGGGGCCCTCGGGCCACGACGACGGCCTGTTGCCCATCTTTAGGACGAGGGATCCCCCGGCCATGAGGTCGTCGTGGCGGATCCACGCCCGGTCGTACGGACGGCCGTCCAGATCAGCCGAGGTGACGTAGAAGTTCGCCTCGGACAGGTTCTCGGCCCGGATCGTGAACGTCCGGCCGTTCGCGAGCTTAAGACTCACCGCCGAGAACACTGGGGTCCCGATCAGGTAGTAGTCCTGGCCGGCGTTTGGGAAGATCCCGATCGCGCCGAAGGCGTACCACGCCGCCATCGCGCCCGAGTCGTCATTGCCCGGCAGCCCGCCGGGCGTGGCGGAGTAGTTCTTTGCGAGGATGCTATGGACGCGCTCCGCGGTCTTGTCGTGGCGCCCGGCCCAGATGTAGAGGTACGGGGTGAGGAAGAAGGGCTCGTCGCCCACGTCGCATAGGCCGGGCGTGTCGAAGAGGGCGTCTAGCCGGCCGATGAACTTCGCCGGGCCGCCCATCCTGGCGATCAGGCCCGCGACGTCCTGCGGGACGAAGAAGGAGTACGTCCACGAGTTTCCCTCGTAGAAGGAGTCGCCGTACCACGAGCAACCCTCGGACGCCTTGAAGGGCTCCTTCCACGCGCCGCCCAGGTGCCTGGGCCGGATGAACCCCGAGTATCCGCCTTCGGCGAAATCCGGGTCCCAGAGGTTTTGCCACTGGCGCGCTCTCCCGAGATATTTCTCCGCGTCCTCCAGCCTGCCGAGACCCCGGGCCATCTCGGCGGCCCCGAAGTCGTCGTAGGCGTACTCCATGGTCTTCGACGCCGGGCGGTCGATCCCCTCGATGCTGCAGTACCCCAGGGTGCACCAGTCTCCGAGGCCGCCGCGGCCCTCCTTCATCGGGTCGACCGGCGGAACCTCGGCGTCCCTGACCACCGCGGCGTAGGCCTCGTGCCAATCGACGCCGGGGACGTGCTTGACGTAGGCGTCGGCGATCACGATGTCGGCATCGCTTCCGCCCTGTGTGCGGCCGTTGGCGTTGCCTGAGCGGCCGTCCGGCAGAAATCCGTCGTGCCTGGCGATATCCACCAGCGCCCGGACGATCCCCGCCTCCCGTTCCTGCGCAACCAGCGTCAGAAGCGGGTTTGTGACCCGGAACGTGTCCCAGAGGGTATAGAAATCGTCGTAGGACGGCTCGGGGGACGTCCACAGCGGGTTCTCCCCCGTCCGGTCGGCCGGCATGAGCATGGCGTGGTAGAGCGCGGTGTAGAGGAGCGTCCGCTCGGCCTGCGTCCCGCCGGCGACCTGGACCGTGGCGAGCGCCCTCCTCCAGGCGTCGACCCCGGCAGCCAGCGTCTTCCGGAAATCGAACCGCTCGATCTCGCGCGTGTTGGCCCGGGCCTGGGCGACGCTCAGGAACGAGATCCCGACCTTCAGCCGCACGACCCTGCCCGGCGGGAAGTCCAGCCAGGCCCCGGTCAGAATCTGGCCGCCCGACTCGAGCTTGCCGCCCGGGTGGAGCGGATGCAGGTCCTGCCGGTTCCATGTGCCGAAGCCCTCTGCAGGGGTGTCGGTGACGGCGTAGAAGAAGACGGTGAACGGGCGGGTCTGCTCGTTCCATCCCCCGATGAGCGTGGTCGAGCCCGCCACCTCGGTCGGGGACAGCACCTGGGCGGTCGAGGCCGCCACCATCTGCCCCTCATGGTAGGGGATTCCGGAGCAGAGGCAGTGGCCGGCGTCGAACAGGAGGTGGGCCTGGCCTCCGGCCGGGAACGTGAACCGGTAGAGGGCGGCGCGGTTGGCCGCCGTCACCTCGGCGCGAACGCCGTAGCGCTTGAGGGTTACGGCATAGTAGCAAAGCCGCGTCTCCTCGTGCTCCGGCGGCGAGCCAATGTCGTCGATTGCCAGCAGGCCGACCGTGGGCTGGATCAGGATGTTGCCGTATTTCGCGCCGCCGCCGGTGCCGCTCACGTGGGTCTGGCTGAACCCGTTGATGTTGTCCCCCGGCGCATAGCCCGAGTTCTGGTCGTTGGCGCCCGTGTCCGGCCCGGGCTTGATCATCCCGAAGGGCAGGGAGGGGCCGATGATCGTGTTGCCCCCGTCCCGTGTCCCGATCGCGGGGTCGACCAGGTCCACGTTCTCCGCGCGAAGGACCGTCGCCGCAAGAATAAGAGAGGCGAGGCCAAGCACCGTGGCCGTCCTGCAGGGCGTACTGCCGCCCGTCGATGCCGTGCACCGTCCTTTGAATGGCTTTGGATTCATGGTTGCGCTTAAGGCCGAGCCTCCTCCTATCGGGGCGTCTAAACAATGTGATTCCGGCCCCATCTACGCGATGTGGGGGTCTTCGGTCTGCACTTTGGACTCGCAGCCGGCGGTCAGAGCGTCCGGATCCCCGGTAGGAGCCTCTTGATCGTCTCCGTCAGCGTGGCGATGTCGTAGGGCTTCGGCACGACGGCCTGGAAGCCGTAGTCGCTAAAGTTGGCCATGACCGGGTCTCGCGAGTAGCCGCTGCAGACGATGGCCGGGACGTTCGAGCCGGATTTCCGGATGGCCTCGATCGTCGCCTGGCCCCCTATGCCGTTTGGGATCGTCAGGTCGAGAATCAAGAGCGAGAAGGGCCTCCCCGCACTCTGCGCCGCCTCGAACTCCCGCAGGGCGGACTCGCCGTCCGGCACGGCGGTGGGTTCGAGCCCCAACTTTCTCAGGACGACGGAGCCGATCCGGCGGATGCTCTCCTCGTCATCCATGAGGAGGACGCGGGTGGCGGGCGCGGGGGAGGGGGCCGGGGCCGGGCCGGCGGGCGCCGCCGCCGCCGCCTTCGGCGCCACGTCCCCGCTGGCGACGCAGGCGGGGAGCCAGACCGTGAAGACCGTGCCGAGCCCAGCGACCGACTGGACCTCGATGTACCCTTGGTGCTTCCTGATGATCGAGAAGGCCGTGGGCAGCTCGAGGCCGTCGCCGGACCTCTTGGTGGCGAAGAAGGGCTCGAAGATCCGCGGCAGCTCGTTTGCCGGGATGGCCTCGCCGGTGTCGGCGATGGTGATCTTCAGGTACGCGCCCGGGGGGAGCGTGTGGGATCCTTTCTGGACGTCCGCATTGGCCAGCGTGATCCGCACGGCGCCCGGGGCGGGCATGGCCCTCACCGCGTTGCGCATGAGGACCTGCAGCGTCTGGCTAATCTGCTCCGGGTCCACCCTCGCGGGCCGCAGGTCCGCCGCGATCTCGCAGGCGCACCTCCCCGGCACGCCGTCCGAGGCGCGCGCCGCGGCCTCGCGCACGATGGCGGACAGGTCGACGGCGGTGCGCATTGGCTCCCCGCCCTCGGAGAAGGTGAGCAACCGCCGCGTGAGCTCGCGGGCCCGCAGGGTCCCCTTCTCGATCTCGCGCACCTGCTCCTCCTCGGATCCCATGACCAGGGGATTGAGCTTCATCAGCGAGAGGTTCCCCATGATCACCGTGAGCAGGTTGTTGTAGTCGTGGGCGATGCCCCCGGCCAGCCGGCCGAGCGACTCGAGCCTCGCCGCGCGCTGCACCTCGGCCTCGAGGCGCGCCTGCTGCTCCATCTGGGCGCGCAGCTGCGCCGTCTGCTGGCGGACCCGCCGGCGCAGCGCGCCGATCCACGCGAGGCCGAGGAGCACGCAGCCCCCGAGCATGGCCGCGACCAAGAGCGACCGCCGGACCGTCCAGAATCGCGGGCGGGTGGTGACCGCCATGTCCGCCGGCGTGCGCGCCAGGAGCGCGAAGGTGCGGGGCTGGTGGAAGTCGTCGAAGATCAGCTGGTAGATGCCGGTGACCTCGAGGCCGGCCCCGACGGGAAGGTCCAGGTCGTCGGCGCCGGCCAGGTGGTCGAACGCGACGTCAAAATGGGTGTCTCCCTGGTACAGGGTGAGGCGGGTGTGCCCGGCGCTGCGGACCAGGTTCATCAGCATGCCGTGCAGGCGCACCAGGCGGTAGTCGTCCTCGGGCACGAGCGGCCGGGCCTCCGGCAGGACGACCGGCTGCGGCGGCGCACCCGCGCCGATCCTCCTGCAGACGGCCTCGCGCAGGATGGTGCGGGCGCCCTCGCGCCCGAGGATCCCCACCGCCTCGATGCGGTCGCCCGGCACGAGGCGCAGGTTCTCCCGGCTCAGCAGCAGCAGGCCCTTGCCCGCGTCGTCCATGTAGATGCGCTGGCCGGCGATGGCGAAGAGCACCGTGCCGGTGACCCGCGCCCTGAGCATGCCCTGGCCCGCGCTGATCTCATCCAGGTCCGCGGCGTGGCACAGCGGGAGGTCGTACAGGTCGGCTGGGGCGTCCTCCTCGACCGTGATGTCGTGGAGGAACGGGATCCGCAGCATGACCGAGGCCGAGAGGCCGTCGACGCCCGCCTGCGTCTCGCAGACCCCGCGGACGCGGATGAGCGAGCCCGGGTTCGCCGCGAAGGTGACCGGGTTCTGCAGGTGCCCCACGAAGTCCCCCGAGGGGGTCGTGACGAAGATCCAGCGCCAGTCGCCCTCGGAGACGACGCTCCGGACAAAGCCCCGCATCTCGACCCATCCCCCGTCCTCCCTGCCGGTCAGGGCCTGCTCAAGCGTGATGGGCTTGGCCGGAGGATAGTTCATCGAGCCGAGGTCGGCGAAGTCGCTCAGCTCGACGGTGGGACTGACCCTGCCTGCGCGCGTCACGCCCTTCACCTCGAGGTATTTCACGAACTGGAAGAAGCCCGCCTTCGCGCGGTCGTAGTGGACGCGGACGCCGCCGGAGAGATCCTGCAGGTAGAAGAAGTCCGACTCCAGCTGCGACCACGTGACCGTGCCCCGGAGGTCGACCGCGAGGCCTTGCGCGGCCCGCGCGTTGCCGACCGCCTTCACCTCGGACACGGTCGTCAGGACCCTCCGCGCGGCGTGCTGCGCCATGCCGGACTCGGCGGCCGGCCTGTAGAGCGCCTTGTCGATCACCCACCTGGAGCCGTCGAGCCCTACGCGCCCGATGGCCTCCGCCCCGGACCCCTGGAGAAGGTGCCTCGTCTGGATCGAGCGGACCTCCACCTGGCCCGTGTCGTCGCCCAGCGTGAGCACCGTCCCGACCTGGTGGCTCCTGACTACGCCCCGCACCCTGACCTCCGTGCCGGGCGCCAGGCGGTAGAGGTCGTTGATGGCCGTGACGGGCGCGCCGAACCGCGGGCTTTCGTCCAGGGTTCCCTGGACCTTGAGTCCGGCCTGGCCGGCCATCCAGATCTCTATGAAGGCGTTTGTTTTCGAGGGATCAAAGCGGCGGGAGTACAGCCCGGTCACCCGCACGAAGTGGTTGCGCCAGTCGGGCACATGGTCCGGGTCGTCGGGCTTGAGCCAGCAGACCACCGGGCGGTTCTCCACGATCAGGATAAGGCGGACGTGGCTGGGATCGACCACCTGCTGGCTGTCGACGAAGCCGTCCGCGATCACCAGGCGGTCGGAGAAGGCGTTCAGGTCGTTGATCCGGCCCTCCGTCTCAAGCACGGTGGCGGGTGCGTTCTCCTCGATGACCCGCACAGTCACCTCGTCGGCGCTGAGTCCCATGTTTGGCGTGATCGTTCCCTCGATCACCACGAACTGGCCGGAATGCATCACCGGGGGCTTGGCGGAAAGCCGGACGTAGACGCTCAAATGATCCTCGCGCTCGATCCAGAATAGCCCGTATTGCGAATCGTAATAATTGACGCGACCCTGAAGCCGGAGGGGGTGGGCCTGCGACTTTTCGTCGGTAGGCATCGCCCACACCATTTCCGGATCGGTAATGGTGGGCCATTTTTGCTCCGTCGCCACAGCGGGAACGCGGCCAAGAAGCACGAGGCCGATCCCCAGCAGTCCCACCCGGCGCAGGCGCAAAAGCCTCCTGGATAAACTATTGCAATCCCCGGCCACCGCCGTGAACAGCGATTGGAAATTGCCCTGGGGTACGCGGCAAAGACGGGGCACGTTGGGGCCTGTTATCCTAGGAGACTTGTGGGACACATTCCATCTCCATTTATCGACGCGCAGGCGCCTCGGGTTAACCAAGGGCCGCCCGATGCCGTGTCTCAAGAGGCGTCGTCCCGGGACTGGCGCACCCAACGCAGGGATTGCGCGGGATCAGGCGGGCAGGAAATTCCGAAGGAAGCGCCCGCTTTGGAGCAGGGCCTCCTGGCGCAGCTCCCGTGTCGCCTCGTAGGCCCGGTCCTCGACCTCGACGCACACGGGTCCGTCGTAGCCGCAATCGCGGAGCGCGCAGAGGAAGGCCCCCCAGTCGATGTCGCCCAGGCCCGGAAGCTTCGGGGAGTGATAGTCGAGCGGCGGGGCCAGGATGCCGACGTCGTTCAGCCTCGCGCGGTCCACCTTCACGTCCTTCGCATGCACGTGAAAGATGCGGTCCGCGAATTCGCGCAGGGGCGCGACGGGGTCCATCTGCTGCCAGACCATGTGGGACGGGTCGTAGTTGAGGCCGAGCGCGCGGCTCGGGATGCGCCGGAACATCTCGCGCCAGGCCCGCGGCGAGACCGCGAGGTTCTTGCCGCCGGGCCACTCGTCCTTGGTGAAGAACATCGGGCAGTTCTCGATGCCGATCCGCACGCCCGCGGCCTCGGCGTGCCGGACGATCGCCGGCCAGCGCTCGTCGAACACCCTCCAGTTGTCGTCCGGCGTGCGCGCGGGATCGCGGCCGACGAACGTGTTCACCTGGTTGACGCCGAGGAGCGCTGCGGCGGAGATCACCTTCTTCAGGTGGCCGATGCAGACCTCGGCCTCCCCCTCGTCGGCCGCCAGCAGGTTCGGGTAGTAGCCGAGTCCTGAAAGCGAGACGCGGTGCCTCGCGCAGAGCGCGAGGACGGCGTCGGCCTCCGGGCGGCCGAACCGCGACGCGTCGATGTGCGTCACGCCCGCGTAGCGGCGCTCGGCCCTGCCGACGGGCCAGCACATTGGCTCGACCGTTTCGAACCCGGCCTCCTTGGCGAAGGCCAGGACGTGGTCCAGGTCGAGGTCGGGAAGAATGGCGGACACGAATCCAAGTTTCATGGTGGGGGTCTTCCGGAAGCCGAGGGCGGGAAAAGACGGCTTCCCCTTGCGCGCATAAGGGCGTAGTACGAAATCCCGCGGCCTACAAGGCCCGGCCACGCCCGGAGGCGCGGTGCCCGCGCCAGGCCCCACTTCCTCATTCTCCATGAACCCAGAACCCACCCAGCCCTCAGTACTCGAGCTCGCCAAGATGATCGACCACTCGCTCCTGCATCCGACGATGACGGACGCCCAGCTCGACGCCGGGTGCGCACTCGCGATCCGCTGCGACGTGGCCACCGTCTGCGTGAAGCCCTACTACGTGCCGCGCGCGGCCGAGCTCACGAGGGGCACGGGCGTCCTCGTCTGCTCGGTCATCGGCTTTCCGCACGGCAACAGCCACACCGAGATCAAGGTCCGCGAGGCCGAGCTCGCCATGGCCGAGGGCGCCAAGGAGATCGACATGGTGGCCAACGCCGGGCGGGTGCTCGGCGGCAACCTGCGCTATGTCGCGGACGACATCCGGCAGGTGAACGCGGCCTGCGTCGCCCGCGGCGCGATTCTCAAGGTCATCTTTGAGAATGACTACCTGCAGGACCCGCAGATTATCCAACTGTGCGAGATCTGCTCGGAGATCGGCGTGGCCTTCGTCAAGACGTCGACCGGCTACGGCTTCGTGAAGCAGCCGAACGGCGACTACAACTACAAGGGGGCGACGGAGCGCCAGCTAAGGCTCATGCGCGCCCACTGCCCGGAGAGGGTCCGGATCAAGGCCGCGGGGGGCGTGCGCACGCTGGACGACCTGTTGCTCGTGCGCTCGATCGGTGTCAGCCGGATCGGGGCGACGGCGACCGAGGCGATCCTTGGCGAGGCCGTGAAGCGCGGCCTGCCCGGGCCCATTCCCGCGGGACTGGGCCAGCCGGGCAAGGCGGCCATCGCGACACCGGGCTATTGAGGCTCCTGGCCGGGCGCCTTCGGCCGCTTTGCCGCGGACGGAAAGGCTGACTTTTGTCGGTTTTGCGAGTACTCGAGGTGTGGTGTCTTCCAGGGACTCAGTGAGCAATCGCGCCGGCGGTTTCGTTGGTCGCCGCTCCGCGTTGGTCATTCTGGTGATCGCCGGCCTGCTGGCGTCACCGGGGGCGATGTTTGCCGATGGCCTTATCCTGACGCTGGCGGGCCCGCCCAATCCGGTTGCGCCCGGATCCGATCCGATCGTGGTCCTTCTGGCGGCAAATCCCGGAAGTTCTGGGGTCGAGTTTGAGCCGCCGCCCTCGATCCAAGGACTGGTATGGCAGGGGGAGCGCTCCTGGCCTGTGGTCCTCAGGGCTCGTCAGGGGAATGGCGCGATGATTGCCCCGGGCGGCTTCTTGAGCCGCGACTATGTGCTCTCGGTTCCGGCCGGCATCAGTGGCCGACTGATCCTCGAAGTTTCCGGGGAACTTCCAGGATCACTGCGCGCGGTGGTTTCAGTGGCGCCTGCGGGAGCGGGAGCCGCCACTTTGGAGCCGCCGGCCGCCGCCGTCGTCGCGGGGCGGGGCGTCCGCACGACGGTGTCCACGATCCCGCGCGGCTTTGTGGGGCATTTCAGCATGCACGAGCCGATCTATTTTGTGTACGGGCCGAAGGCGCCGGCCGCGAAGTTCCAGTTCAGCTTCAAATACCGCCTGCTATCGTTCGACCCAGACTCGCCGGAGGCTCCCAAGCAGACCCTGCAGTTCGCCTATACGCAGCGTTCGCTGTGGGACGTCAACGCGAGCTCGAGCCCATTCTACGATACGAGCTATATGCCTGCGCTCTTCTATCAGTTCCTGACCCTTGCGCCCGACCCGAACGCGTCTAGGGGCGGTCCGACGTGGCTTGGGTTTCAGTCGGGTTACCAGCATGAGTCAAACGGCCAGGGCTCGGTCCAGTCGCGCAGCCTCAACACGATGTTCGTGCGCACGGGCTATCTGTTCGGCCGGCCGGAGGGATGGCACGCGATCGTGATGGTCCGCGTGCTTGATTACGTGGGGGGATTGTCGGACAACCCGGACTTGGAGAACTATCGCGGCTACGGCGACTGGCAGGTGGCCGTGGCACGCGGAGACGGACCCTCGCTGTCCTACACGGGTCGTGCGGGAAAGGACCTCAATCACTTCACGAGCGAGTTCGACCTGAATTTCCCGATCAGAACCCGCCTGCTGGATTTTGGTACGTACTTCATCGTGCAGTACTTTGACGGCTACGGCGAGAGCCTCCGGAGCTACGACAAACCGTCCAACATCGTCCGCGCCGGGATCTCTTTGGTGCGCTGAGCCGGGGCTTGTTGGTTTGCGGCGACAAAGGCGCCCGAGCAGCGGAGAACGTCTCCACAAGAGCCCTAGCAACCGAACATCTCCTAGGGATCGAACTCCGCCTCGATGGGCATCGTTTGCCATTCAGGCGAGGCCGCCGCGGCGCTCGTCAAGACGTTGACCGGGCTACGTCTTCTTGAGATGGCAGCGCGAGGGCCGCAGCGGCAGGTGGGCGACGTAGGGGCGGGCGAGGCAAATACGCGCGCGAACGAAGCAAAGCGATCGACGCAACAGGCCCAACAAAAGGAGAGGGCCTCGCGGACTGTCCGCGAGGCCCCTTGCGCACCCGTTGGGCGTTGTTTTACGGCTGGGTGTCGTAGACCTCGATGAGCGCGACGCCATTCGCGCTGCTGGCGCTCGTGACTTCGACGGTGTAGGCGCCGGGATTGAGCGTGGTGAGCAGGGCCGCGTCCTTGCTGCCGGACGACAGCGGGAACGCGCCGACTCCTGCGGAGGCTGAAGCGATCTGCGCGGCGGTGCTGGTGCCGGTCCCCCAGCTTGAGTTGCTGGCTATCGCGGACGTTCCCGAGAAGACCGTGATCACTGGGTCGGCGAGCGCGCCGGTGACGCCAAACTGCGACAGCGTCGGGCCGACCCCGCGGATGAGCACCGTCTTGGGGCCGTTGCCGCCGATCACCAGGCCGGCGATGAGGATGCCGTTGCCGCCCGTGACCTCCATGCGCGCCGACACGTTGGTCAGGCTGGCGTAGGGATTGCCGCCCGTGTCGTAGATCTCAATGAGGCCGACTCCCGACGCGCCGTTCGTCGTGAGAAGGCCGGTCGTGTGGACGCCGTTGTCGACCGTGACGAGCAGCGCCGAGTCCATGCTGCCGCTCGCGAGCGGGAACGCCCCGACCGAGGCGGCGGTTGATGCAATCAGGGCGCCGTCATTCAGGCCGGCGCTGTTGACCTGCCAGCCGCTGTCCGTCGCCTCGACCGTGCCGTCGATGTTGAAAAGCGTCAGGATGGGGTCGGGGAGGAAGTTTGCGATGCCGAAGGCCGCAAGGCCAGGGCCGATGCCGCGCACGAGGAGGTTCTTGCCGTCCCCGGAGACGACAAACCCGACGATCAGGGTATCGCTTCCCGGACCGGACATGGCGCGCGCCGAAAAGTTTACGATGTGGCTGTAGCCGAACGGTGCGATCACCCACGTGATGGTGACTGTGCTGGTGCCGGAGCCATTCGTGGCGGTGATCGTAACCGTATAGGTACCCGGGGTCGTGGGCGTGCCGTTGATCTCGCCCGTCAGCGGATTTAGGCTCAGGCCGGGCGGAAGTCCCGTGGCGGTATAGCTTGTGGGCAGCCCCGTTGCCGTGATGGGGTACGTGACGATCGGCGTTCCGACCGTGCCCGTGGGATTCGTCGGGATGGTGATTATGGGCGCAACGGCGGCTGCCGAGATCGCGAATACAACGGTGGCTGTCCCGGTGCCGGTGCTGTTCGTGGCGCCGATCGTCACAGTGTACGTGCCCACGGCCGTCGGGGTTCCCGTGATGGCGCCGGTCAGTGTGTTAAGCGTCAGCCCGGGCGGAAGGCCGGTGGCCGAGTAGCTCGTGGGCAGGCCTGTTGCCGTGATCGGATAGGTGACGAGCGTGGTGCCGACCGTACCCGGAACATTGGCGCTGGTCGGGCTCGTGATGATGGGCGTGACGCCGGCCGCGGCTACCGTGATGGTCAGCGTGGAGGTCCCGGTGCCGGTGGCATTCGTGGCGCCGAGCGCCACGACCGAGACGCCCGCTGCCGTTGGCGTGCCGTTGATCGCGCCCGTCGCGAGATTAAGGGTCAGGCCAGCCGGCAGGCCGGCGGCGGTGAAGCTCGTGGGCGAGTTCGTCGCCGCGATCGTGTAGGTTACGAACGGCGTGCCGACGGTGCCTGGGGCGGTGAGCGGGCTCGTGATGACGGGTGCTCCGCCGGCCGCGGCCACGGTGATGGTCAGGGTCACGGGGAGGCTCGTGCCGGCGCCGTTTGTCGCCGTGAGGGTCACGATCGTGACTGCGGCCGCGGTGGGTATGCCGGTGATGGCCCCCGTGGCGGCGTTGACGGCGAGTCCTGCCGGCAGCGGGCTGGCGGTATAGCCCGTGGGCGAGCCCGTCGCGGCGATGTCATACACAAATGCGGTGCCGACGGTTCCGGGCGCGGCGATCGGACCCGTGATGATGGGCGCAACGCCGGCCGCGGCGACTGTGATGGTCAGGGTGGATCCCAGGCTGGTACCTGTGGCATTGGTCGCGGTCAGCGTGACAACGGTGACTCCGGCGGCCGTGGGCGTGCCGGTGATGGCACCGGTTGCCGTGTTGAACACGAGGCCGGCCGGGAGGGCGGTCGCGGCATAGCTCGTGGGCGATCCGGTCGCGGTGACGCTGAACGTGAAGGCCGCACCGACGGTGCCCGGCGCGGAATTGGCGCTCGTGATGGACGGAAATCCAAGGACGTTGAAACTCTGCTGCAGCATGTTTGCGGTGAATGCCGGGGCGGCAGTCTGGCCCGCCTGGCGCGCCTGCAGCGTCACGATGCCTGGGCCTGTGGTCGTGACCGTGAATATGCGCAGCGACGTGGGCGTGGCCCCGGATACGCCGGTCTGCGCGATCGTGGCGGGGCCGCTCACGACGGTCACATCGATGTCCAGGCCGGAGCTGGCAGTTGGCATTACGTTGAACACATCGCCGATATTGTGGTCGGGAATGGCCTCGAAGCTGATTGATTGGGCTCCCGGAGCGGATGAGCCGGTGGCGTAGAATTGAACGGTGCCCCAAGCTCCTGCGGGCCCGGTGGCGTCAAAGGCGAAGTTCAGCGTATTGAAGAGGCCGCCGAGGTTGGCGATGTCGGAGATTGTCCTGGCTCCGGCGACAAGGCTGGGGTTGAGGCGGCCGAGGACGGAGTTGCCGGTGACGGGGTCAGTCCGGAGATAATAGAAATTGTTCGTCGGGAAGTTCCCGATGACGGAGGTGGGCACGAACGCCAGCGTCGTATAGCCGCCGACGCCGAAGCTCCCGACGGCGGTGGTGAGATCCAGGGTGTCACTGGAGGCGCCGGTCAACGCCGGAATCATCACGCCAAATATGGTATGGTTGGAGGCGTTGGTTCGCAGGTAATATATGCTCTGGTCCGCATACGGGGCGCCCGCTGACAGGATCCCGGTGGCCCACGTCAGCGCAAAGTAGCCGTTCGAACCAGGGCTGGCCGGCGTGCCGGCCGTTGGGCCCTGCCAAGACATGGGCTTCAAGTCCGCAATCGAGGATGCGGTGCCGGTACCGGGCACGATCTCTGCCCAGTAGTCCACGTTACTGGGCGTGTGATGGATCGCGTAGAAATTGCTGGCTCCGAATCCGAGGTCCGCCGCCGCGAAGGTCAGGCCCGAATAGGAATTCGGCGTAAGCTTGGAGGCGACGTCGGAATAGGTCACAACCCCCGTTGGGGAAGTAAGCGTGGCGTAGCTCGTGAAGGCGGTGGCGGGATTGGCCGCTCCGCCGGGAATGGCCGCCCCGGAAAGGGCATAAAACGCAATCGACGCGGGCGCCCCGGTCAGCGGGATCTGGCCTGCGACATACTGGATTCCTGCGAGATTATTGCCGATGCTGCCCGGCTGATTCAGGGCGGTCCCGATCCGCGGCGTGATGACCGCGACACCGTTTGCGGTGCCACCTGCCGTTATCGCCGTGGTGATGGCTACGCTGGATAACGTGTTTGTCTGCGCGTAGGATTGGGTACCGACGAGGGCTACTAAACACAGCGTCGTAAGTAAGTGAACATGGCATCAGACCGAGCAGAGCTTGCGAAGAGTGGAATTGGGGCGCGCCCAGGTCGCGAACTGCCGATCGACGAGTTGGGTGAGCTCAGCGAGAGTCGGGAAGTAGCGATTGTGGAGCCAGAGCTTGCGGAGGAGCTTCCAGACTCGCTCGATGGGGTTGAGGTTCGGGCTGTAAGGCGGGAGGAACAGCAGGATGAAGCCGGGCTCTTGAAGGCGGCGCCATTGGGCGTGAAGAGTGGCATGGTGATACCGGGCGTTATCGATGATGACGATGACGCGGCGGCCGCGGCTCCTGCTCCTGCGGCGCAACTGACGAAGGAAGGACCAGCAGGTTTGGGCATCGAAGCGCCCCTCGGGTTTGGAAGCGACCAGCCGTCCATCTCGGATCCGGACGGCTCCAAAGTAGCTGATGAGTTTGCGGGTCGGCGCATGGCGACAAACTGGGTCCCGGACTTCCGGTGGAACCCACATGCGGCACCGGCTGCCGTGCTGCTGGAAATGGACTTCGTCCAGCGCCCAGAGATCGACCTTAGGGTCGACGGCGAGTCGACGGAGTTTTTTTTACCACCGCCTGCAGTAGCGGGTCGGCTTGGGCGATTTCCGGGCGCGGTTTGCGCAGCCGGAAACCCAACTGGCGAAAGAGGCGTTGGCACTGGCGTACCTTCAGGGTCACTCCGAACTGCTTCTGCACGAAAGCCGACAACAAGGGCCCGTCCCACAGCTGCGCCGGCAGCCCGTAATCGGCTGGAGACCGCCGCAACGCCGTCTCGACCTTCGCCATATCCTTTGGGTCCAGTCGCTTGGGCCGGCCCGTTCGTTCGCCCTCGTTCAAGGCGCCGAACCCACGCCGCTCGAAACGGCGCACCCAGTTTACCACCGTTCCTGGAGAATCGCCCAAGGCCCTCGCCGCTTCCCGGCAACTCATCCCCTCCGCTACCAGCAACACCCCGTGCAACCGATGATCGTAACGGGCATCGGGGCTGCGACGTATCTCGTCCTGCAACGCCAGGATCATCTCTTCCCGGTCGGATATCGTCAGTGCCTTCATGTGCCACCAACATGGAGAAGTATCCTGTCATGTACAATTACTTAAGACGCTGTGTTTAGAACCGAGAACGCAAGTTTGGTATGTTTCATATTATTCCTTCTGCTCCACTGCTATCGCGCTGACTGGGCTTGCCTCGATAAAATGGACACCAATTCAGGCAGCTTTGATGTCGTTTAGTTTTTGTTTGTTCTCGAAGGCCACAGGGGAGATCTGACCGAGCGAGCTGTGGCGCCTCGTCGTGTTGTAGAACGTCTCGATGTAATCGAAGACGGCAAGCTCTGCGTGACGGCGGCTGGCTGGAATCGACTCATCGAGCCCGGTGTCGGACTTGAGGGTGCTCCAGAAGGATTCCATCGCGGCATTGTCGTAACAGTTTCCCGCGCGGCTCATGCTGCGCTCGATGCCGGCGGCGATCAGGGCCTTGATGTAATCCTCATCGACATACTGGCTGCCGCGATCGGAGTGATGCAGGAGCCCTTTTGGCGGATTCCTGCGCTTTAGGGCATCGTGCAGCGCCGCCAGGACCAAGCTGGCATGCAGGGTTGCCCCGCAGCTCCAGCCGACGATCCTGCGGCTCCACAGATCGAGGATAGCGGCCAGGTACAGCCATCCCTCTGCCGTTTGGATGAAGGTTATATCGGTCAGCCAACATTGGTTGGGGCCGGTCGGGTCCGGACGCAGGGCAATGATGTTTTCGGCGACGGGTTTCGAGTGACGGCTATCGGTAGTGCGAGGCTTCCGGCGATGCTTCTTTTTGCCTTGCAGGCCCTGTTCCCGCATCAGACGAGCGCACCGGCGTTTGCTCGTGCGCGTCCCGCCCTCCTGTAGATCCACGAGGATGCGCGGCGCTCCGTAGGTTCCCCGGCTCGCTCGGTGTGCCGCCGCGACCTTCGCCGCGATGGCTGCATCCTCGCGCTGCCGGGCACTCGGCCGCAGCTGGCACCAGCGGTAATACCCGCTGTGCGATACTTTCAGCAGCTCACACAACATGCGGATCGGGTACTCGCCCTTCATCGCCTTAACCTGGGCATACCTCTCTCGGGCGGTTCTGAGAGGATGCCCAGTGATTTTTTTAGCGCCTCCTCCCGCTCTCGCATCCGGATAAGCTCGGAGCGTAGTCGCCCGATTTCCTTCTCCGCCTCCTCCAGGGTCTGCGGCGCCGGCCCACCTCCACCGGGCCTGGGCGCGTACAGCTTGCGCCAATCGTACAGCTGCCATGCCGGCAGCCCCAGTTCCTTGGCCACGGTCTTCACCGTCCGGTCCCCGTGCAACGTTAGCTCCACGGCGTGGCGTTTGTAGGTTTCGTCGTACTTGCGCCGGGGCGATGCCCCGGTGCCATTCCGGTCTATCGGGCTCATTGGGTCCTTTTCCGCTGTCCAAACCGACGGACTCCGCGTCCAGCGCTGTTTGGTCGCTTCCTGCGGCAAGCCTTAGGGCCCTGTCCTCGCAAAGCGACCAAACAGCTTACTCTTTACGCGTATGTCCAGTGTCCACTAAACCGAGGCAATCTCA